>Ga0310697_10004083_pt1 | contig 14505 bp, 9 predicted proteins | sample 172DNAGHGlowgp2_FD_203883 | JGI IMG/M metagenome (GOLD analysis project Ga0310697, IMG submission 203883) | Sheep rumen microbial communities from Palmerston North, Manawatu-Wanganui, New Zealand - 1728 DNA GHGlow gp2 (v2) (version 2) | ecosystem: Host-associated > Mammals > Digestive system >...
TGCTCAATCAGCATTTGGTGCCTGATGAAACAGGGATGCCTCGCCAGATTGATGATAAATGGATGGAAACCAAACAGGTAGTCGTTATCTCTGGAGTCCGTCGGTGCGGTAAATCATATTTGTTGAGACAGATCAGGAAAAGATGTCCCGAGAGGGATTATTACTTGAGATTTGATGACGATAGGCTCATCAATTTCACGATCGATGACTTTGAGACGTTGGATGCCTGTTTTGCCGAGGTATATGGGTTACAACACACCTATTTTTTTGACGAGATCCAGAATGTAGAGGGTTGGGAATTATATGTCCGTCGGTTATATAATCAAGGCGCTAAGGTCTTCATCACTGGTAGTAATGCCAAGATGCTAAGTCGTGAGATGGGCACACACCTGTCGGGCATCCATTTGCCGATAGAGCTTTATCCTTTCTCGTTTGCCGAGTATCTTCAATTACGTGAAATTCAGGTTGACAAAACGGATTTCTATACTACCCAAGGCACAGCCAGGCTTGTGCGGGAACTCAAGTCTTATATGCAGACTGGTGGTTTTCCCGCTTATCTGTTAGGGGAACCTGACGAATATATCTCGTCACTTTATCAGAGCATTATTTATAAAGATGTGCTCATGCGTAACAACATCAGTAACGGTCGTGAGGTCTTGGAATTGATGCACTTCCTTGCCAGTAATGTGGCAAAACGCCATTCCTATATGTCGCTGGCGAGAGTTGTGGGCGTAAAGCATTCAGACACAATCAAGAACTATATCCAATGCCTTGAGGAGACCTACTTGTTATCCCAACTGATGAAGTATTCCCCTTCGGTGAAATCTCAAGAGGGCAGTATCAAGAAGATGTATCTTATCGATAATGCCATTGTCAAGGTTATCGGCTTCAATCCGACGGAAAATATCGGTCCATTGCTCGAGAACATGGTATTTATCGAGTTGAAGCGTCGAGGACGGGAGGTGTTTTATCATGATGGGACCAAGGAATGTGATTTCATCGTCCGCGAGGGGATTCACATTGTGCAGTGTATCCAGGTGACAGTGTCGCTTGCTGATGAGCGTACGCGCAAACGTGAAGTGGATGGCTTACTGGATGCTGCAAGGACATATGGCACGACAGATAACCTCATCATCACACTCGATGACGATGGCATCCAACTTGACAATGAGAATGTAAAGGTTATTCCAGCATGGAAGTTTTTATTAGAGGATTATGGAGATTGCTGTTAAAGATTACATGGAGTGGCAGCCGGCTAATCCCCGGGTGACCGAGACCGACCAGTTCTACCTGTGGATTGCCCTGCGGCTGGCCAAGGTGTGGGACGAGTCGCCGTGGCTGCGTGGGCTGGATGATGCTGTGAGGCGTGACGTGGTGCTCGCTGTGACTGGCTATTATCAGGATGTGGTGGCCGATGGTGGCATCTGGCGTTCATTCTCGCGCCTGCACAACGACAGGCACGGCACACCCTTGCCCCACTATGGCCGCAGCGAGGACTATGTAGACTATGAGTTGAACCTGAGCGACGTGCGCTATGTCATCTGGTGGACCATCGCCGGCGAGCAGGGTAACAACGTCCTTGACCCGCAGGATAAGGAGTTAGAAGCCCTTGCCATGGCATTCCACAAGTTGCTTGACGAGGAGTATGAACAGGCACCCGTGCCGCGTCAATTCTGTATCGCTGGCGAGGTGGATCTGGACAATCCCGAGGATGCCCGCCGCATCTATGACTATGCCTACTGGCTCTACTGGCGCAGCTTCCTGTTGCGCCCATCGTCCCAGGCAGTGATGGAGCGCGCTATGCCCGAGGCCCATGCCATTATCGCTCAGGCTGGCGATAGTGACGCCCGCCCCCTGCTGCTAGAGCTCAACGAGCGCCTGATGTTTACCGAGCCCGCCGGCCCTATCTCGCTGACCACCGCCCAGTGGCTAAAGCTAATCATCGACGACGAGCTGCCGTGAGTCATTTTATCGTTTGTCTTTCTATGTTTGATCGTTTTTTATTCCAGTATTTCTTGATTAGAATATAAAAATGTACTACCAGTAAAGACAAAGAAATCGCGGCGATCATTTGTAATTTGGAGTTGATGGACGATGTGCCATAAAATATGGTCCACATCATGCCAACAAAATAATAGTGAATGATATAGATATAAACAGAATACTCTCTGCCAATGGTTGTGATAATAGTATTACTGCCAAACTGAGGGTTCTTTGCCGCCCATAAAAGGATGAGTGAAACCAAAGGAATGATGCACAGATAATGCTCTCGGTGTGATGGCAGTCCGGTTAATACATAGAGAGCAATTTCTGCAAGATACAATATGGCAAAGAGCGCAATCAATGCCCCCAACTTTCGGTTTGTCAATTGTTGTCTTATGGGGTGTTCACGAATAAAGCTACCCAATAGAACGTAAGGCAGACCTATGAAAAGATAGTTCTGATAATAGGGCCTCATTGTGTTTTCAAAGTCAAAGGAGCTAATCAAATATCCTCCTAGAAACAGAACTGGGATGAATTTATAAAGCTTCTTGACAGGATATTTCTTGGTGAAAAGCAGTAAGAAACACAGTATATATAGGATGGCCATCAGATACCACAAGTGTCCAGCCTTTACGTTGAAGGGGAATTGAGCAAACAAGAGTTTTGTCCCTAAGTTGTCCCATGGAATCACATTTGTCAGTTTTTCCCATAAGTTTCCGTTCAGATAGGCGTGTAGACAATATAGTGACAGGTAGAATAACAAGCCTCCAAGAATTAATCTCAGTATCTTGAAAATGTGGTTGGTAATGTGACCTGATTTGATCATTGACGGCAGGTAGTAGCCCGTGATGATAAAAAACATCGGTACAGCCATGCGTCCTATTAAATGTATGATGCTGTCAAACGCGTCATTGTTGGCGCAGTGCAAACAAACTATTGAAATGGCTGCAATACCTTTGATGAAATCAATACTGTAAGACCTATTTGATTTGGCTGCCATTGATAACTTGAGATAATACTGAGCGAATCTTTAAGATGCAAGAGCGTGGCTATCCCGTTAAAAATGAGAAATGAATATGAGAAGCATTCAATAATCTTCTAACTTATTGATATAGAGATTTTTAATAATATCTTCTGAGAGATTTTTTTTCATTTCAAATCCGTTCGCAAGAAATAACGACATACTGTATTAATGATCAATAAATTACAAGCGTTTGTTGAAATATTAACGGGAGACTAACGATGCAAGAGTATTAATTATATTTACATATTTGGATTCTCGGTTCTAGAAAATAAAGTATTAAGAGTTCATTCTAACCTTATGCTTTGTTAGTATGAACTCTTAATACATTCTGTTAGGAACTGGATTATGCCAGGCCGCGGCCGTGGCAGTTCTTGTACTTCTTGCCGCTACCGCAGGGGCAGGGATCGTTGCGGCCGATCTTGGGGCCCTCGTTGCGGATGGGACCGGTGGGTCCGGTGGGCCTGTTGCCAACGGGGGCGTTGGGACGGCTGGCATCGGGCTGGCCGCCACGGCCCTCGCTGTAGCGCTGACGACGCTGAGGCTCATTGTTCGAGACATTCTCTTGGGGAGGAGCCTCGGGAATCTGACCGCGCATCAGGATGGCGATAGACTTGCCGTTCATGACACCGACCATCTGTTTGAACATGTTGAAGGCCTCGGTCTTGTAGATAACCAGCGGGTCTTTCTGCTCATAGGTGGCGTTCTGTACGCTCTGGCGCAACTGGTCCATCTCGCGCAGGTGCTCCTTCCAGTTATCGTCGATGGTGAGGAGCATGACGGCCTTCTGCCAGGACTTGGTCAGCGACTTGCAATGAGTGTCGGCTGCTTCCTTGATATCGATGACGATGCCGAAGGTGCGCTTGCCATCGGTGATAGGCACGCGGATAAGGCCTTGGGGCTCCATGCCCTCGGCAATCTGTCTCTCGACGATCTGTTGGATGATGGGATCGGCAACTTCGCTCAGACGTTCCATCTTGCGGTTGAAGGCCTTCAGGACGTTGTCATACAGGATTTCCTGCTTCTTGCCATCGTCCATGCGGCGATACTCTTCCTCGTTGAACGGGGGCTCGATGGCGTAGGTCTTGAGCACCTGCATCTGGAAGTCCTCGTAGTCGTCGGCACCATATCTCTCGACCATATCTTCCACGCTGTCATACAAGGTGTTGATGATGTCCAGACCGATGCGCTCACCGATCAAGGCGTGGTGGCGACGGGTGTAGATCACCTTGCGCTGGGCGTTCATCACGTCGTCATACTCGAGCAGGTGTTTACGGATACCGAAGTTGTTCTCCTCGACGCGCTTCTGGGCGTTCTCGATGCTCTTGGTCACCATGTTGCTCTCGATGGCCTCGCCGTCCTTGAGTCCCAGGCGGTCGAGCGTCTTGACAACATTCTCGCTGGCGAACAGACGCATCAGCTTGTCCTCGAACGACACGAAGAATACCGAAGAACCAGGGTCTCCCTGACGACCGGCACGACCACGCAACTGGCGGTCCACACGGCGCGACTCGTGGCGCTCGGTGCCGATGATGGCAAGACCGCCTGCGGCCTTGACCTCGGGCGACAACTTGATATCGGTACCACGACCTGCCATGTTGGTAGCGATGGTCACGACACCCTTGCCGTCGATGGCTTGACCAGCCTGGGCGACGATGTCGGCCTCCTTCTGGTGCAGCTTGGCGTTCAAGACGTTGTGGGGAATGTGGCGCAGGTTGAGCATGCGGCTCAGCATCTCACTGATCTCGACGCTTGTGGTACCCACCAGGGTGGGGCGTCCCGAGTTGCGCATGGCCTCGATCTCGGCGATGACAGCATTGAATTTCTCTTTCTGTGTCTTGTAGACACGGTCAGCCATATCGTTGCGGATCACGGGCTTGTTGGTCGGGATGGTAACGACATCCAGTTTGTAGATGTCCCAGAACTCACCGGCCTCGGTCTCGGCGGTACCGGTCATACCTGCCAGTTTGTGATACATGCGGAAGTAGTTCTGCAGCGTGATGGTGGCGAAGGTCTGGGTGGCAGCCTCGACGTTCACGCCCTCCTTGGCCTCGATAGCCTGGTGCAGGCCGTCGCTATAGCGGCGTCCTTCCATCACACGGCCCGTCTGCTCGTCGACGATCTTCACCTTGCCCTCGGCATCAACGATGTACTCGTCGTCGCGGTTGAACAGGGTGTAGGCCTTCAAGAGCTGGGTGACGGTGTGCACGCGCTCGGCCTTGACCGAGTAGTTGGCGAGCAGTTCGTCCTTCTTGTTCATCTTTTCCTCCTCGGTGAGAGGCTCGTTGGTCACTGCCGACAGCTGTGACGCGATATCGGGCAGGATGAAGAATTCGGGGTCGTCGGTGCCCTTGGTCAGCACGTCGATACCCTTGTCGGTCATCTCGACGGTGTTGTTCTTCTCGTCGATGATGAAGTAGAGGGGATCGGTCACGGTGGGCATCTCGCGGTTGTTGTCCTGCATGTAGTAGGCCTCGGTCTTGAGCATAGCGTTCTTGACGCCTTCCTCGCTCAAGTACTTGATCAGCGGCTTATACTTGGGCAGACCCTTGAAGGCACGGAAGAGCCTCAGGACACCCTCCTTGATGGTCGCCGGGTCGTCGCTAGCCATCATCTTCTTGGCATCGGCGAGCAGTCCGGTCACCAGCTGGCGCTGGGCATTATACACACGCTCCACATTGGGCTTGTAGTCGTTGAACATCTGGTCTTCACCCTTGGGCACGGGACCAGAGATAATCAGCGGGGTACGGGCATCATCGATCAACACGCTGTCGACCTCATCGACGATGGCGAAGTTGTGGGGACGCTGTACCATGTCCTCGGGACGCATCGCCATGTTGTCACGCAGGTAGTCGAAACCGAACTCACTGTTTGTACCGAAGGTGATGTCACAGTTATAGGCGTCGCGGCGCTGGGTCGAGTTGGGCTCGGTCTTGTCGATACATGATACGGTCATGCCGTGGAACATGTAGAGCGGTCCCATCCACTCGCTATCGCGCTTGGCCAGGTAGTCGTTGACGGTCACCACGTGGACACCGTTGCCGGTCAGACCGTTCAGGAAGACGGGCAGGGTAGCCACCAGGGTTTTACCTTCACCAGTCGCCATCTCGGCGATTTTGCCCTGGTGCAGGACGATACCACCGATGAGCTGTACGTCATAGTGTACCATGTCCCACTTGGTGTCGTTACCACCGGCAATCCAGTGATTGGTGTAGATGGCCTTGTCGCCCTCGATGGTGACGAAGTCCTTGCCCTGGGCTGCCAGGTCGCGGTCGAGCTGGGTGGCGTTAACGATGATGGTTTCGTTCTCGGCAAAGCGGCGAGCCGTGGATTTCACGATAGCGAAGACGGTGGGCAGCACCTCGTTGAGCTTGTCCTCGAGGACGTCGAGAATCTCCTTCTGGATGTCATCGACCTTCTTCCACAGCGGTTCACGTTCCTCATAGTCGAGGGTCTCGATTTCGGCCTTGATGCGATCAATCTCGTCGCGTTTGTCTTGTACCGAGTCGTTGAGCATCTGACGGATGTCGGCTGTGCGCTGTCTCAGGCTGTCGACGTCCAGAGCGTCAATCTCGGGATAAATTGCTTTGATTTGGTTGACAATAGGTGTGATCTTCTTCAGGTCACGGGTTGACTTATTGCCAAACATGGATTTCAAAATGTCACTAAGTCCCATTTGTTGGTTTGTTATATATTGATTGTTATGATGTTTTTTTTCTAAACGGCAAAGGTACACTTTTTTAGCCGATTAGCAGCTAAGAGAGGCTATAAAAATGCTCAAGGATAGCTTTTTGCTGTTAGTGCCCTTAAGGACTCTGGGGTCTTTAAGGTCTTTAGGGAGTGCTAACACCTAATGCCTAAAGCCTAACACCTAAAGCCTAACGCTTAGATGTCGGGCCTCGGGTCGGATGGCTCAGCAGGAAGACGTTGGTCGCCGAGCGCATCACCAGCGCCACCATCAGCGGGAAGAAGGCGATGTTGCCCACCTGAGGCTGCCAGGGCCATGCCAGCATGAGCAGGGCCACGATGATGGCATTCAGGGCGTGGAGCCAGCGAGCTGCATTGCGAGTTTTCCTGAACCAGGGCAGCACGGCGAGCAGTAGCAACAGCGGGTGGAGCCACACGATGTTGATGTTGGGGGAGGTGGCCTCGTGGGCCGAGAAGAAGATGAGGAAAAACAGCAGACACCCTGCCAGACCGCCCACGGTGAACAGCATCGTGTCAAACCAGCGGGTCACCTCGCGGCGTCGCCAGTCATGGCAGCTCACGAGCAGCGTCAGTGCCAACACAAGGATGGCTACGGTCATCGGGGAGAGATACCATGGCGTGGGGGGTCTCACGTTGCCGTCGGTACTCTTGTCGATGGGCACGGTGGTCGCCTTGACCAGTGGCATGGTCACACTGTCGGTGGTGATGGTGGCATCGGCCACGGCATCCATGAGCAGCATGGGGATGAACATCGTGGCGCGCTGGTCAAGGGCGGTATCCACGTCCCAACCCAGCACCAGGTCGATGCCAAATTTTTCCCACGCATAGTTGCGGCAGTAGTGTGCCAAAATGTCACGATAGGTGACAGTTGTGCGATTATTTCCCTCGGTGGAACCCTTTAGGATGGTGGCAGGAGAGAACTCGGGATACTGTAGTCCCTCGCCCGCAGCCAGTTCAATGATGTCGCGGGGGCGGGTAGAGCAGTTGTCACTCAGGAATTTATAGCGGTATTCGCGGTTCTCGGGCTGTGCATTGTTCCACAGGAAGTCCCTCACGGCGAGGGCACGGTCCTGTGGCAGGTTGAGTTCCTGTTCCACCATGCGGCGCTCTTCCATCCCGACGGTGGCGTAGAACCGTGGAACGGGTTGGCACAGATAGTCGGTCTCGCCCAGCATGAATCGCCACATGAACGCCGGAGCCTGGAAATCAAACACTCCGTAGTTAAAGTACACATCGATAGGCCCTTGCTGGACGCGTATCTCGCTGTGTCCCCAGATGTTATGTGGCTCGCTGCCAGGATAGAAGGTGACGAGGCTCACGCGCACCGAGTCCTCCTGCTGCTCCTGGCTTTGGACCGGTTCGGCAGGGAAGGGCGGCAGTTGGGGCGCGGCTTCAAGTGTACCCGTTGCACACAGGGCACACAACACCGTCATGCAATATGTTCGCAGCAGCCGTTGCATCTATTATTATCTTGTGGCAAGAATAATGCCAATTGTTTACTATTAGCCTTTAGCTGTTAGCCATTAGCTGTTAGTCGCTAATTAATTAACGAGAAACCACCACTCGATAGTATATCACACAGGATGTAATTATCAACAAACAACCGACTTGGCATCGTTGCGCTCACAGCCACTAGCCCTTGTATTTCTTGTTTTCCTTTGAAAGGATGCTGATGCCCGCTTGTTGCTGGGGTTACCAGGAGCCGTAGTTGCCGCGGTCGGCGTCGATGCGCAGCAGGATGAACAGCAGGATGGTGAAGCCCCACAGCGATGAGCCGCCGTAACTGAAGAAGGGCAGGGGGATGCCGATGACGGGGCACAGGCCGATGACCATGCCGATGTTGATGGTGAGATGGAAGATGAGGTAGGACGCGACACAATAGGCATAGACGCGCGCGAAGGTGGAGTGGTTGCGCTCCGCCAGGGTGATGATGCGCAAAATCAGCGCCAGGAAGAGCACCAGCACAGCAACACTGCCGATAAAGCCCTGCTCCTCGCCGATGGTGCAGTAGATGAAGTCGGTGTGTTGCTCGGGCACATACTTGAGTTTGGTCTGTGTGCCGTTGAGGAAGCCCTTGCCCGTGAGTCCGCCGCTGCCGATGGCGATTTTGCTCTGGTTGACGTTATAGCCGGCGCCGCGCAGGTCATCCTCAATGCCCAGGGTCACCTTGATGCGCTGCTGCTGGTGAGGCTCCAACACATGGTTGAAGGCGAAGTCCACGGTGAACGTGAACATGAGCGACGCTGCGGCAAAACAGATGGTGATCAGCACCTTCTTCAAGTCGTCATGCAGCATGCCCCACAGCAGGTAGAGCAGTGACAGGATGATGACCGGCAGGAAGAAGGCATAGCCGTTGACGTGCACGCCTGCCAGCGTCAATCCGCCGGCGATGGCGCCTGCCGCCAGGTAGCCCAGCAGCACGTTGCGCCCCAAAATCCACGAGCGGCAATAGACCAGCAGCATGCCGACGATGAGGGTCATCACCATGATGAAGGCTACGGCCATGCCCAGCGGGATGCCCATGAAGGTCATGGCGGCAAACTTCAGCACCACGACAAAATAGACGACAGCCATCAATGCCGCGAACAGCACGAAGCCCGACATGCCCTCACGGTAGAGGACAAAGATGAGCGAGGTATAGACCAGTGCCGTGCCAGTCTCGCGCTCAAGGATGATACACAGTATGGGCAACATGATGATGCCCAGGGCGATGGCATAGTTGCGCCAGCCGTTGAGCGAGAAGCCATAGGTGCTGAACAATTTGGCCAGCGCCAGCGCGGTCGCCGTCTTGGCAAACTCGGCAGGCTGCAGGCTCACCGAGCCGAACTGCAGCCACGAGCGGGAGCCCTTGATGTCGGGGGCGACAAAGCTGGTGATGATCAGCAGCAGTATCATGAAGCCGTATAGCGGATAGGCGTAGGCCTCGTAGATGCGCCTGTCGATCAACAGCAACGAGAAACCGATGAGCAGTGAGAGACCCGCCCACAGGAATTGCTTGCCCGAGAATTCGCTCAGGTCAAACATACTCGCCTTGTCATAGTCGTAGGTGGCGGCGTAGATGCACACTGCGCCAGCCACAACCATGATGATGTAGAGGACGATGGTAAACCAGTCCACCGACCTTAACAGGTTGGTATTCTCGTTGTCGTTTCTCGTTTCCATTTGTTGGTTAGACTTTAGACTTTAGACTTTAGACTTTAGACTTCAGACTTTAGACTTTAGACTTTAGTCGCTAGTCACTAGTCACTAGTCATTAGTCGCTAGTCGCTAGTCGTTTGTCTTCAGTCTTCTATCGTTTGTCATTAATATCTAATATCTAATGTCTGATATCTGATGTCTAATGTCTGATATCTAATATCTAATGTCTATTACTTCTTCTCTGTTTTCACCTTGGGTGAAGAAATAGTGTGGCGGCTTGCCATGGCGCGTCCTTGGGACTGCAGGCCGGGAGAGTCACCACGCAGGTAACGTTGAATCATCAATGCGCCGATGGGCACACCGAAGGCGGCTCCGAAGCCTGCGTTCTCGACATAGACACAGACGGCAATCTTGGGGTCGTTCATCGGGGCGAAGCCCATGAAGATGGAGTGGTCGCGTCCGTGTGGGTTCTGCGCCGTGCCTGTCTTGCCGCACACGTCGAGGCCGGGGATGTTGGCGCGTGAGCAGGTGCCGCCTAGGACAGCCATGCGCATGCCCTCGACGATGTCGCTATAGTATCGCTTGTCAATGTCGGTGTCGTGGCGTTCCAGATTCTTCTTGAGGACGCCGACGCCCTCGATGTTCTTGACAACGTGAGGTGTGATGTAGTAGCCGCGGTTGGCAATGGTGGCGCTCAGGTTGGCAATCTGCAGCGGCGTGGCAAGGATTTCGCCCTGTCCGATAGCGTCGCTGATGATAGACTGCCCGGACCACTTGCCCTTCTTGTGGAACTTGTCATAGAAGGCCGTGTTGGGGATAAAACCACGGCTCTCGCCCGGCATGTCCACGCCCAGCTTATAGCCATAGCCCATCGACACCATGTGGTTCTTCCAGACCTCAAAGGCCTTGCCCGTCGAGCCATACTTCTTGCGGTTGTCCATCATGTGCTTGAAACCCCAGCAGAAGTAGGCGTTGCACGACGTCTGCAAGGCAGGTTTCAGGGAGATGGGGGAACCGTGGCCGTGGCATCCCACGCGCAAGCCCGCATTGACGTAGCCACGCCGGCAGGGATACATCGTGCTCGTGGTGATGATGCCCTCGTCCAGGAAGATGAGGCCCTGGGTGGGCTTGAAGGTGGAGCCCGGAGGGTAGGCCGCCATGATGGCTCGGTCATAGAGCGGCTTGAGCCTGTTGTTGACCAGGTTGCTGTAGTTCTTGCCGCGTTCCTTACCCATGAGCAACGCCGGGTCATAGGTGGGGCTGGACACCAGCGCCAGGATCTCGCCCGTCTTGGGCTCGATGCACACGATGGCTCCCACCTTGCCCTGCATGAGCATTTCGCCATAGGCTTGCAGCCCGATGTCGATGCTCAGCTTCAGGTTGTTGCCCGCAATCGGGGAGATGTCGTCGGCACCGTCGTTGTAGCGCGTCTTGATCTTGCCCGTCGCGTCACGGACGAGGATTTCCTTGCCCTTGACGCCACGCAGCCACTTCTCGTAGCTCTTCTCGATGCCCAGGTCGCCGGTGTAGTCACCGGGACGGTAGTAGTCATCGTTCTCGATGTCGCGCGCATTGACCTCGCGGATGTCGCCCAGGACATTGGCAGCGACATGGTAGTTATACTGCCTGAGGATGCGCTGGACCACAAAGAAACCCGGGAAACGGTACAACTTCTCCTGCAGGCGTCCGTAGTCCTCGGGGGAGAGGTGGTTCATAAACACCTGTTGGGTGAAGGACGAGTAGTTGCGCCCCTTCTTCATCTCCTGCAAGCGGCGGTCAAACTCCTCGCGGCTGATCTGCAGCGTGTTGCAGAAGTCGATGGTGTCAAACTCCTGCACGTCCTTGGGGGTCATCATCAGGTCATACTCGGGGGAATTATAGACGATGAGCGAGTCGTTGCGGTCATAGATGAGGCCACGCGAGGGGTAAATGACCCTCTCCATAAAGGCATTGTTATCGGCCGACGCCTTGTAGGTGCTGTCCATGAGCTGCAACTGCACCAGGCGGACAATGTAGACGATGACAATCGCCATGATAAAGCCGCCGATGACCAGTTTGCGCTTCTCGAGGTTATAATCTTTTCTCACGGCGCGTGCTCACTAAAGTGTCCAACCCAAAGATGATGATAATCGACAGGAGGCTGCTGCCGGCGATGCGTGCCAGGGTGAGCAGGATGTCGTGCAACGAGAAGGCCTGGATGAGGAAGATGAGCGTGCAATAGAAGGTGACCAACGTTGCCATGTACTTGAAGTAGTCGCCGACACCCATCGAGTCGACCGACGGGATGGGGATGTTCATGTCGTTCTCCCGCGAGACAAACAGGTTGAATACCGGTCGCCGCACTGCAGCAAGCATGGTGCAAGCCAGGGCATTCATCCCCGGCGTGTTGTTGAAGATGTCGATGATCAGGCCCGAGAAGAAGGCGATAGTGAGCACCCATCCGCCATGCAAGTTGACCGGCAGCCTGAGGATGAGGTAGATGAACACGACGGGCATGGCGATGTTGAACAACACGATCTTGTTGCACACCAGCTGTACCAATACCAGTGCGAGGAACAGCACAATGAATTGTATGACAGTCTTGGTCATGGCTACTCTTCTACTGGTTCGGTGGTGACAGGTTCAACGGGTGGAACGGGTTGCTGGATGGGAGACGTGGGCTCAACGGGCTGGGCAGGCTTCTTGGGGGAGGACTTCTGCGGCTTCTCCTCGTTGGGGAGCACGTCGATAATCTCGGGCTTGAGCTCGGGACGTGTCTGGATGCTGGCGGCGGTGTCGATGCCTTGCTCGGCTCGGCGCAGGGCGTCGATCTGTTCCTTCATGCTATTGGTGATGACACGCACATTGCTCAGCTGGCTGAAGTTGGTTGTCAGCCTGATGCGCAGTGACACGAAGCTGTCGCTCATGTCGCGTGCCAGTCCCTCGACCGTGCCCACGATGATACCCTCGGGGAATACTGCCGAGTAGCCGCTGGTGACAATCGTGTCCCCCTTGTGGAAGGTGATGTGCTTGGGCAGTTCCTCGAGCACAGCAAACCGGGGACTCTTGCCGTCCCAAACCAGGCTGCCGAAGAAACCGCTGCCGCGCAGCTTGCACGACAGGCGCATATGGGGGTTCAACAGCGAGATGACACGTGCCGCATGGGGTCCCACGACATTGACGATACCCACCACGCCGTTCTGGTCGATGACACCCATCTCGGGACTGACGCCGTCGATGTGACCGCGGTCGATGGTGATGTAGTTGTTGGGCTGGGCAATGCTGTTGCTGATGACGTTCGCCATGACAAAGCTGTACTGGCGAAGTGCCGGCTGGCGCAGCGAGTCGGGTGACTGCAGTTGCAGGTCGGACAACTGGCCACGCAGCTCAATCAATTCCATCTCCAGGGCGGCGTTACGTTGCTGCAGACTCTCGTTGATGTCGTGCAGGTGAAAATAGGACGTGACGCCATTGAACGCCTTATAGACCGCGGCACTCAATCGGTTGGCCGAGGTCAGATAGACGCTCTGCTGGTAAGGGTTATCCTTAAACAGCAGCACGAGGCTCAAAATCACATAGATAGCGAATATGAACCACGCACTGTGCTTGATGAAAAAGTTGAGCAGATTATTCATGTCTTAGGCGTTAGGTTTTAGGCTTTAGGTGTTAGGTTACAGGTAGAATGACCTAACGGCAATTACCTAAAACCTAATACCTAAAACCTAAAGCCTCAAAAGATCAACGCATGAGGAACTTGAAGTGCTTGATGTTCTTCAGTGCGATGCCGGTACCCTTGGCGACGGCGTGCAGGGGATCCTCGGCGACGTGGAACTCGATGCCGATCTTGTCGGTCAAGCGGCGATCCAGGCCACGCAGCAGGGCACCGCCACCGGTCAGGAAGATACCGTTGTGGACGATATCCTGATACAGCTCGGGAGGCGTCTGCTCCAGGGCGCTGAGGACTGCAGCCTCGATCTTGGAGATCGACTTCTCGATGCAGTGGCACACCTCCTGATAGGTCACGGGGACCTCCAGGGGCAGGGAGTTCACCTGGTTGGGACCATGGATGATAAAGTCCTCGGGAGCCTCGGCGCCCAGGTCGGTCAGTGCCGAGCCGACGTTGATCTTGATGGCCTCGGCGGTGCGCTCGCCCACGCGGACGTTGTGGGCACGGCGCATGTGTTCCTGGATGTCCTCGGTGAGGTCGTCACCGGCGGTGCGGATGCTCTTGTTGCTGACGATACCGCCCAGCGAGATGACAGCGATCTCGGTCGTACCGCCACCGATGTCAACGATCATGTTGCCCTCGGGGGCCAGCACATCGAGTCCGATACCCAGGGCAGCTGCCATGGGCTCGTAAATCATATAGACGTCACGACCACCGGCGTGCTCTGCCGAGTCGCGGACGGCGCGGATTTCAACCTCGGTCGAGCCCGAGGGGACGCATACGACCATGCGCAGCGAGGGGGAGAACCAGTGGTTCTTGGCGCTCACTTTCTTGATCATGCCGCGGATCATGTGCTCGGCGGCGTTGAAGTCGGCGATGACACCGTCGCTCAGGGGCCTGACGGTGCGGATGCCCTCGTGAGCCTTACCGTGCATCTCGCGCGCACGCTCACCGACGGCGATGGGTTTGCCCGTCTTGGATTCCAGGGCGACAACCGACGGCTCGTCGA
>Ga0310697_10004085_pt1 | contig 14502 bp, 10 predicted proteins | sample 172DNAGHGlowgp2_FD_203883 | JGI IMG/M metagenome (GOLD analysis project Ga0310697, IMG submission 203883) | Sheep rumen microbial communities from Palmerston North, Manawatu-Wanganui, New Zealand - 1728 DNA GHGlow gp2 (v2) (version 2) | ecosystem: Host-associated > Mammals > Digestive system >...
CTGTTCTCTCGGCTTCGCGCTGCTGGATGTCGGCGAGAATGCCGCGACTGTTGGTAGCCAGGTCGGTGAGCTCGTCGAGTTCGGCGTTGACGCCGCGCTGGAAGATGCCGCCCTTGCTCGGCACCACCGGCGGGTCTTCGCGAATCTCCTTCTCGATGCGCTTGCAGACGTTCACACAGGGGTTGAGTTTGTCGGCAATCTCCTTCAGGATAGGCGATTGCGCTTTCTCGCAGAGGGTTTTCAGCTGTTCGGCAGCGCGCAGGGAGGTGGCCAACTGCAACGCCTCCCGCGGGTTGATCTTGCCCGTGGCGATCTTCGAGACCATACGTTCCAAGTCGCCCATCTGCTTGAGAATGTCGGTCAGCTGGTAGGTGAAATCCTGATTGTTAATAAGATACTCCACCACGGAAAGACGCTCGTCGATAAGCGACTTCTCTTTCAGCGGCATAAGAATCCATTTGCGCAGCATACGGGAACCCATCGGGGTTTGGGTCTCGTCGAGCACGTCGAGCAGGGTGACGGCGTTCTCGTTGGACGAGTGGATCAGTTCGAGGTTGCGGATGGTGAACTTGTCGAGCCAGACGTACAAATCCTCCTCGATGCGACTTATCTTAGTGATATGCTGAATCTTATGGTTCTGCGTCTCGTAGATGTAATGGAGGGCGGCGCCGGCGGCGATGATGCCGAGCGGCAAGTCTTCCACCCCGAAACCCTTGAGCGACCTCGTGTGGAAGTGCTTGGTGAGGAGCTGGCGGGTGTAGTCGGGCTTGAAGACCCAGTCGTCGAGCTGGGTGAGCAGCATCTTCTCTCCGAAATTCTGCTTGAAGGCCTGTGTTTTGCCCTTCTGGATGACCAGTTCCATCGGTTTGAAGTTCTGGAAGAGTTTGTCGAGGTATTCGTTGTTGCCTTCGGCGATGTAAAATTCGCCGGTGGAGATGTCGAGGAAGGCGATACCGCTCTGTTTGTCGGTGAGATGGATGGAGGCTAAGAAGTTGTTCTCGCGTTGTTCGAGCACCTTGTCGTTGATGGAGACGCCGGGCGTCACCAACTCGACGATGCCTCTTTTCACGAGGGTTTTGGTGAGTTTGGGGTCTTCGAGTTGTTCGCAGATGGCCACGCGGTAGCCGGCGCGCACAAGCCGTGGCAGGTACGTGTCGAGGGCGTGGTGGGGAAAGCCCGCCAGCTCGGTCTGCGACTCGCCCTTCCCGTGGCGGGTCAACGTGATACCCAAAATCTTGGAGGTCCGCACGGCGTCGGAGCCGTAAGTCTCGTAAAAGTCGCCCACTCGGAACAGTAAAATGGCATCGGGATGTTTGGCCTTGAATTGGTTATACTGCCTCATCAGGGGGGTCTCAGCACACTTTTCCATCTTCTCAATTTTAAGACGGCAAAGGTACGATTTTTCCGTGGAATTTTACCACCTTTCCCTCATTTTCTTCCAGTTTAATGCATTATTATGATTTGTTAACATATTTTATGCGGAAACGGATGTTTTTTTGTATGGAGGCATCTGCGTCCTCGCAAATGTAGGGACGCGCCATGGCACTTCTCGTCGGAAAAACAATCAAAACAATTCGTTCAACCGTCGGGTGGCGTTTGCCCAATCGTACCGCTCGTGCACGAAGTCGTGGCCTTTTTGTGCGAGAGTCCGGTAATACTCCTCGTCCGTGAGCAGTTTGTCGAGGGTATCGACATATTGGCGGGTGGTGCTGCAGGTGGCGACGGCACCCTCTTCTGCGGCGGGCGACAGCGGTTTGCCGGCCAGGGGCGAGGTCACGCAGGGAAGTCCCATCGACATAGCCTCCAACAGCTTGTTCTGCAGACCGGTACCCAACCGCATCGGGGCGATGAAGATGCGCGAAAGGGCGTAGCAGTCGGTCATGGAGGGCACCCAGCCCGTGACGGTGACGTGGTCGCTTTGCAGGGCGCGGACCTTCTTGGCGGGGTCGGCGCCGGCGAGCATCAGCTTCACTTCCGGATGCTTTTTCCGCAGCTCGGGCAGAATCTCCTTGACGAGATAGACGGCTGCATCCACGTTGGGGGCGTAGTTCATGTTGCCCGAGAAGATGAGGTCGTAGGTTTTCGGCATCTCCTCATGGCTGAACTTGGTGAAATCCACCCCGTTCGGAATCACCACAATCTCCTCTTTCATAGGATGTTGAATGCAGTCGCGGTCCAAGGCGGTAATCATGGTCTTGTGCTCGAAATCGTCGAAGATGTCGGTTTCGTAGTGGGCGATGCGGTGCGCCTCCATCCGCATGACGGGCCGGAAGAGCGGGAAAGCCTTCTGCGCCCGCCGCTCCATCCCCATAGAGAAAGCATCTTGGTAATCCAGTACTTTCGGGATCCGGCAGTGGCGCACGTACTCCGCCATCCGGAAGAGTTGGCAGTAAATCCGGTCAGGCTGCACCTCCTGGATGATCTTGTCGATCCGCTTGTGGTTGCGCTGGCTGTAGAAGTAGCCGCACTGCACCGGCAACCCCGAGAGGAACGCCCCCGCCATATTGAGTGCGCTGCGCACCGGGTGTTGCCGGAGGAAATGCACCTCGCGGCAATACGGGGTCAGTTCGCGCATCGCCTCTGCCGGCACGCTACCGCTGTAGAGTGCCACCAGGTAGAGGTCGTGCCATTTCGACAGTTCCCGGATCTGGTAGTAGGCTCTCAGCTTGTCGCCCTTCTCCAACGGGAAGGGAATGCGGGAAAGGACCACTAATATCTTCATTTCGACAATATTACGACTTAAAATGCCGAACGTTCTGTTCGGACGGCAAAGATACGATTTTAATGGTTATGGGTTATGGGTTATTGAAGCTTGATACAAGTTTACCGCACTTCCCAGTCCTCAATATTCCTTGTCTCCTTCGAGAAATTCACCCCGATCTTGACGATTTGGCGGCCGTCGGCGGTAAACGGAATCATATACTCTTTGGTGTCAATCTGTTGCAGCGCCTCTTGCGCCGATTTGTCGAATTTGAACTCGAAGACGTAGGTGTAGTCGTCGGTCTTCACCACCATGTCGATGCGCCCGCGAGAGGTGCGGTACTCGGCAATGGTGTGGTAGCCCATCAGCCGGCAGACGGTGAACAGCACGTTCTGGAAGTGGTTCTCGCAGTCGCGGATCAGCTCGTAGGGGGTGTCGCCGAGGAAGGCCGTCATCCGCTCCATAAAACTGTCGATGTCGCCCTTCCGCAGGTCGCGCACGAAATGCTCGATGTAGAAACTCGACCGGTTTTCCGTGCCGCCCACATATTTCGGCAGCAGGAAACGCAGGAAACTCAACTCCACCTCTTTGTTGGGGAATCCGAGACTGTAGCTGTCAAAATCCTTGTCGAAACCTTTAATCGTCAGATAACCAGTCTGATACAACAACGCCACAGGCTCGGTGAAAAGGGAGTCCTTACCGGAAAGGTCGGTGGCCGTAATGTCACCTTCCGAAAGATGTTGAATCTTATATTGCCCGTCTTTCAGCAATTTGACCAAAAACGTCGGGGTGCCAGTGGAGAACCAGTAGTTTTGCAACTGGCAGCTGCTCAACGCATTCAACACACTGAACGGGTTATAGACATCTTTCGACATATCCGGCGAGAAGTGGTAGCCGTCGTACCTGGCCTTCAACTTTCCCATCATCGCATCCTCATCCACCTGCTCCTGTTTCGCGAATTTCTGTATATAAGGGGCGAAAGTCTGCCGGATTTCCTCCTCGGTGAAGCCGCAAATGTCCGCGTATGCATTGTTGAGCGAGATGTCCTGCAGGTTGTTCAGGTCGCTGAAGATGCTGACGTGCGAGAACTTGGTCACACCGGTGAGGAAGGCGAAGCGGATGTGTTCGTCGCAGGTCTTGAGGTTGGAATAGAAACCCTTGAGGATATTGCGGAACTCGGTCAGCAGCGGTTCGTTGTCAATGGCTTGCAGCAGTGGCTTGTCGTACTCGTCCACCAAGATGACCACTTGTTGTCCCGTGGTTTTCGCCGCATGCTTAATCACCACCTGAAATCTTGTGGCCACAGACTGAGTCTTTTCCGGAACAATGGCAAATTCCTCCTCCCATTCGGAAAGAATATAGCCAAGGCGCTCCTCCAAAGCCCCTGCGGAGTTGTAATTCCCAGTGTTCAAGTCTAAATACAATACGGGGTAGCTCTTCCAATCTTTCTCTAATTCGGCGATGGCCAGCCCCTCGAAAAGTTCCCTTTTCCCTTGGAAGAAGGCTTTCAGCGTGGAGAGCAAGAGGCTTTTGCCGAACCTGCGAGGACGCGACAGGAAGTAATATTTGGCCTCCTTGGTGAGTTCGAACAGCTGGCGTGTCTTATCGACATAAAGGAAGCCGTCCTCCCGGAGTGATTTGAAACTCTGTATTCCTATGGGCAGTTTTTTCATATTCCGACCGATTTTTAGAGAGTGCAAATATACGATTTTTAGTGAACAGACAATGGCACCCAACGGTTTTCAGCATCCAGACGATAGCGGCCGAGGGGCAGTTCCAACACGCTCAGGATAATGTCCCGCCGCAGCAATGCTTTCGGAATGCTGACCTCACAAATCTCCTGATATTTTGCGTTGTATTGCTCTGCATAAATATGGCATTCTGCTGGATTGTTCTCTTCAACGGTAATCTCCGGATATCTGACAGGATTAATCATATAGGCCTCGCGCGTCCATATCGCCACACTATCCGCATATAACCGACGGTATTCCTCAACCATAGCTTCGTCCGCCAGTCGTTCAACGTTGAAATACAGCCTGAAGTTTCCTTGCACTCGGGAATCAACTAATTGGATTTGCCAAGGTTTTCTGGTTCCTGCTGACTTATTGCACCACGGTGTGAAATAGCAGACAGGGATATCCTGCTTAAACTCTTTTGCAAGTGCCTTGCATATAATGTGTTGCCGATTGATCACCGCTATATCGTGATGTTCAACAGCATAGCAGATGCTATCGGCCAGCAGGACTAATCTTCCTGTACGGGAGCCATTTTCCGATGCGTATAAGTGCGAAAGTTTCTCCCAATAGCCAAAATAGCGGTAGCCATGATGTCCTAATGTCATTTTTTCCATTTGAACAGTGGATTTTTCCTGGATACTGCTTTTATCCTCACATTCCAAGTATGTGGCGGTAAGGTTGGCGACCTCGAAAAGGTCGTTGATGCATCGGCAGAAGTTGGGGCTGACAGACATTGTCCAAACATCCGCTTGATAGGATTTCAACGATGCTGCTGCCTTTCTCATCCTTTGCTGTTGTTCGGCATCATATCCTTTGATGTAATGGTACTTGATTCTATTTTGGGCAAACAATGCATCATTAATGTTAGATTTCGCTCGTTTCATGACAATCATACTGTCTTTCACTACAAAAGCATATTCTGGTGGCGTTGGATTAGGATTGCCATGTGCATCCGGAAGAGCAAGATAGAAAGCCTCAAAAATGTGACCTCTTTCTCCAAATGGTTGGTGGTGGTCATCGTATAGCAGTTCCCGGTAAAGTCGATCCTGATATTCTGGACTTCCAAAATCGGTCGCGGGGGTTAAGAACTTCTGCGCCTGGAGTTTCACTGGACAAAGGATGACCAATAGGAAAATGCCATAGAGGAAGCGTTTCATGAAATCGGTGTTTAATAACATCAGCAAAGATACAAATTACCGCACTTCCCAGCCCTCGATGTTCCTTGTCTCCTTCGAGAAGTTCACCCCGATCTTGATTATTTGACGGCCGTCGGCGGTGAAAGGAATCATATACTCTTTGGTGTCAATCTGTTGCAGTGCCTCCTGCGCCGATTTGTCGAATTTGAACTCGAAAACGTAGGTGTAGTCGTCGGTCTTCACCACCATGTCGATGCGGCCGCGCGAGGTGCGGTACTCCGCAATGGTGTGGTAGCCCATCAGTCGGCAGACGGTGAACAGCACGTTCTGGAAGTGGTTCTCGCAGTCGCGGATCAGCTCGTAGGGGGTGTCGCCGAGGAAGGCCGTCATCCGCTCCATAAAACTGTCGATGTCGCCCTTCCGCAGGTCGCGCACGAAATGCTCGATGTAGAAACTCGACCGGTTTTCCGTGCCGCCCACATATTTCGGCAGCAGGAAACGCAGGAAACTCAACTCCACCTCTTTGTTGGGGAATCCGAGACTGTAGCTGTCAAAATCCTTGTCGAAACCTTTAATCGTCAGATAACCAGTCTGATACAACAACGCCACAGGCTCGGTGAAAAGGGAGTCCTTACCGGAAAGGTCGGTGGCCGTAATGTCACCTTCCGAAAGATGTTGAATCTTATATTGCCCGTCTTTCAGCAATTTGACCAAAAACGTCGGGGTGCCAGTGGAGAACCAGTAGTTTTGCAACTGGCAGCTGCTCAACGCATTCAACACACTGAACGGGTTATAGACATCTTTCGACATATCCGGCGAGAAGTGGTAGCCGTCGTACCTGGCCTTCAACTTTCCCATCATCGCATCCTCATCCACCTGCTCCTGTTTCGCGAATTTCTGGATGAAAGGGGTAAACGTCTGCCGGATTTCCTCCTCGGTGAAGCCGCAAATGTCCGCGTATGCATTGTTGAGCGAGATGTCCTGCAGGTTGTTCAGGTCGCTGAAGATGCTGACGTGCGAGAATTTGGTCACGCCGGTGAGGAAGGCGAAGCGGATGTGCTCGTCGCAGGTCTTGAGGTTGGAATAGAAACCCTTGAGGATATTGCGGTACTCAGCCAAAAGCGGTTCGTTGTCAATGACTTGTAACAGCGGTTTGTCATATTCGTCCACCAAGACGACCACCTGTTTCCCTTCCTTTTTCGAAACAGAGAGAATAACGTTTTTGAATCGTTGGGCCACATCGCTGTTCGGTTTCTGAAGTCCATATTCCTGTTCCCATAAGGAGAGATTGGAGTCAAGGGCCGCTATCAGTCCTTCCACGGAAGTGTATAAGCCGACATTCAAATCCAGATACAGAATAGGATAGCTATTCCAATCTTTCTCCATATCGGCGATGGCTAAACCTTCGAACAGTTCCCGCTTGCCTTGGAAGTAGGCTTTCAGCGTGGAGAGCAAGAGGCTTTTGCCGAACCTGCGAGGACGCGACAGGAAGTAATATTTGGCCTCCTTGGTGAGTTCGAACAGCTGGCGTGTCTTATCGACATAAAGGAAGCCGTCCTCCCGGAGTGATTTGAAACTCTGTATTCCTATGGGCAGTTTTTTCATAATCCGAACGTTTTTTGGAGAGTGCAAAGATACGATTTTAATGGTTATTGGTTATTGGTTATTGAAGCTGGGGTGCGTTTCATATCCCGCCGAAGTCGCTATCCACCAGTACCCATCTTTCTTCTGTTTTCGAGTAGATATATTTGCAGGTAACCCAATCGCTTACGGCAATACACCAACGCATTCTTCCGTGGAGTTTTTTCCAACTTAAGTATTGAGAACCGACAGTGACGGAAACGGTGTCGTGAAGAAATTCCACGCGTGGGCGCCCTAAAATGTTCATTTTCTTATCTAACTTGATTTTTTTCGATATCTTCCACATCTGATCACTATCGTTTTGGTAGGTATAAATCGTCACATAACCGTTTTTTTCGGTGGAAACAGCGTTGAGTTTGTGGATCATATATTTGACGGTCTCATTAGAAAAACCGCTGCCCGTTTGGATGTACATTGCCGTATCATATAAATGACCGAATTTCACTTCTTTGGCTCTGATATGGTTGAACGAATACAGAGAATCAATCAGTGCATCGGCGGTGCTGGCAATGAGCATATCCAACGGTTGACCCTCCTGCGCCTGGAGTTTCACCGGACAAAGGATGACCAATAGGAAAATGCAATGGAGCAGACGTTTCATGACATATCACTATTTTGTTATTAACCGTGCTGGTCTTATACGATCTACGACAACCGTTTCCTCTTCAATATGAAATATATAAACCCACTTTTTGTTATGGGACACCATTCGACATGCTTTTGGGTGATAGCGACGTATGTCGGCATACTGGCTTGGTTTGTAAAAACCGGCGAAAACAGAGAGCGATAATATTTCGTTAAACATGGCATCCAAATACTTTTCTGCACCTTCAAGTGTCATTCTCGCTTGTAGCCAAGATGTAAGTTCTTCAATATCAGCCCTTGCAGATGGATCCACTTCAACTTTGTACGTTCTCATACTTTTTTCTCAGTACGGTTCTGATTTCATCAAAATATTCCGAAACGGTCAATCGATTTGACTTGCAAGTTGCAGTATCAAAGGGTTGACATTCTGCCGAAGCACTATCGTTTATATTAACGATTTGCTGACCGTAGGCAATCGCCGCATCCTCTACACACGTCACTGTTTTTTCTTTTGTCTGATATGGTTTCTTTTTCATAAATTTGATTTTAGAATAAGTCCGCAAAAATAAAAAATTCCTATTATCATCAGCAAACAAAAACGCCGCCGTGAATCCGTGCCAAAGCGCAATTCCACGGCGGCATTCTCTAACGTCTTACGTCCGACGTCTCACGTCTCTAACAACCGATCACCTTCTCCGTCTTCTTCATCAGGCGGCGTTCGATTTGGTCGGCTTTGACCACATAGTCGTGCGCCTTGTTGATCATCATCTCGGCCCACTCCTTGTCTTTCAGCGAGGAGGCGTTGATTTTGACGTTGAGGTAGGCGCCGTGGACGGCCGCGCGGGCGCAAAGCACGCCGACACCGGCGTCAGAGACGCTGGCGGGATTGCCCTTGTTGATCATCGCCTCGCAGATTTCGAACACTTTGAATGAGGTCTCGATAGTGCGCATCGGCACTTCGGTGGCGTATTTGGTGGCGTCCTGGATGGCCTGCGAACGGGCTTCCTTCTCTTCGGGCGTGCCCTTCGGCATTCCGAACGCGTTCATAATCACGTTGAAGGCGTTGGTGTCCTCATCTACGAGGGCGAGGAGCTGGTCTTTCAGCAGCTGGCCCTTTTCAGCCCATTCGGAGAAATATGCCCACTTGTCGTCCCAGCCGGGTTTGTGGGAGGAGAGGTTGGCGACCATCGTGCCGAGGGCGGCGCCGAGGGAGCCCATATAGGCGGAGATGGAACCGCCGCCGGGCGCCGGGCTTTCGGAGGCCGTCTCGTTGGCGAAACCCGTGCAGGTCATGTTGACCAACTTCGGCGTAGTGTCCTCTTTCTCAAGGAGATATTCGATGACTTTCTCTTCGGGGTTGAAGGGTTTGAGGTCGTCCAAGCCCATCGATTTCACAGCGATCTTCACCATCTCCTTTTCGTCGATGCCGAGGGAGCGTTTCTGTTTGGCGAGGTAGTATTTGCCAGCTTGGATGAGCACTTTCTTGGGAATCAGACCCACAATTTCGGCGCCGGTGACGCGGATACCGCGCTTGGCGGCCTTGGCGGTCACTTCGTCGAAGGCGACGTGCAGCGGGGTGGCGTTGATGTCGGTGATGTTCATCGAAACTTGGGCGATGCCGTATTCCTCAATGTACCAGCCGATGGCCTTGGTGCCCTTCAGCGTGCCGGGAATCATCACCACGTTGCCCTTTTCGTCGAGCACTTTCTTGCCGGTGATCTTGTTGCCCTCGCGTTTCGGGCGGCCTTTCTCGCGCACGTCGAAGGCGATGGCGTTGGCGCGGCGCGTGGAGGTGGTGTTGAGGTTGTAGTTGACGGCGATGAGGAAGTCGCGGGCGCCCACGGCCGTGGCACCGCTCTTGGCGACGCTTTCCGTGAACTTGTTGGGACCGAAGTCGGGCTTCCACTCCTTGGAGGTGATGCGCTCCTTCAGGGCTTCGTACTCACCCTGACGGCAGTTGGCGAGGTTGCGGCGCTCGGGTTTGAACGCGGCGTTCTCGTAGCAATAGACGGGGATGTTCAGCTCCTTGCCGACTCTTTCAGCCAGCTGGCGGGCATATTCCACGGTCTCTTCCATCGTGATGTTGGCGATGGGCACGAGCGGACACACGTCGGTGGCACCGAAACGCGGGTGATCACCATGGTGGTTGCGCATGTCGATGAGCTCCTGGCACTTGGCGATGAGCTTGACAGCGGCATCGACCACATAGTGCGGTTCGCCCACGAAAGTGACGACCGTGCGGTTGGTGGTGGCGCCGGGATCCACATCCAACAAAGTCACGCCTTCCGCCTGACGAATCACGTCGGCCACTTGGTTGATAATCTCTTGATTTCTGCCTTCACTGAAATTAGGAACGCATTCGATTAACTGTTTCATTTCGTAAGGTATTGATTATTACTATTTTTGATATTCGCAAAACACGGGTGCAAATGTACGAATTTTTAGGGAATAGGTGGGTTGTAGAGACGCAAAATTTTGCGTCTCTACGGCATACAAAATCCGCCAGGAATGGCGGGACTCCTAAAAAAAGCGACCATCTCAATAGTGACAGCCGCTTTTCATTATGTATGGAAAAAATAGTTTTAGAAATAGCCAATAGCTAAAGGCCAACAGCCTAAAAGTAGAGGTCGCGCTCGCCGGCCTTGATGCGCTCGATACGCTTCAGCAGCTCGTCGCGAAACTTCTCATCCACATTGGGGAGGTTGTTCTCGATGACCTTCCAGCCTTTGGCGGCCACCTCGGGCGTGGCATAATCAACCAGGTATTCCGACAGTGTGAGGATGGCGTTGGGCGTGCAGTAACGTTTGATGAAACCGGGCACGCTGAACTCCATGAAGTGCTCGCCGGTGCGGCCCAAACGGTAGCAGGCCGTGCAGAAACTCGGGATGAAGTTGTTGTCCAACAGCTCGTCGATGATTTCGCCCAAGGTGCGGTCGTCGCCGATCTTGAACTGCTCGCGGTGCAGATTTTGGTCCTCCTGCTTGTCGCTGTTCTTCTCGGTTTCCTCGTGGTGGTACTTGTAGTCGCCGATCTGCAGGTTGGTGCCGCCGTCGATTTGCGAAATACCGTATTGGATGGCTTTGGCGCGGAACTCGGAAGTCTCACGGGCGGTGAGAATCATGCCGGTGTATGGCACGGCGAGACGGAAGATGGCGATGATCTTCTCGAAGGTGTCGTCATCCACAAAGTACTTGGTGTCGATGTTCAGACCGGAGGCGTCCTTGATGCGCGGGAAGGAGATGGTGTGCGGTCCCACGTTGAAGCAGGCTTCCAAGTGGTTGGTATGACGGATCATGGCCAACACCTCGAAACGCCAGTCGTAGAGACCGAAGAGGATGCCGAGGCCGTTGTCGTCGATGCCCGCCTGCTGGGCACGGTCCATAGAGGTGAGGCGCCACTCGTAGTTGCCCTTGATGGTGTTGGCGGGGTGATACCAAGTGTAAGCCTCGGGATGGTAGGTCTCCTGGAAGATCTGGTAAGTGCCGATGCCGGCCTCCTTCACGATGCGGAAACCCTCCACATCCAGCGGGGCGGCGTTGATGTTCACGCGGCGGATGGAGCCATTGCCTTTATGCACCGAATAAGCCAATTTGGTGGTGTGTGCGATGAACTCGGGAGAGTATTTCGGTGACTCGCCATAGACGAGGATCAGACGCTTCTGGCCGTCCTCTTCCAAAGCTTCGATGTTGTGCACGAACTCCTCGTCGGTGAGGGTGGTGCGCACCTGCTCGTGGTTGGAGGAGCGGAAACCGCAGTACTTGCAGTTGTTGACGCAGTAGTTGCCCACATACAGCGGGGCGAACAGCACGATGCGGTTGCCGTAGACGTTGCGCTTCAACGTGCGGGCGCCCTCCTTGATCTCCTCCACCAGTTCGGGGTCGGTGGTGTTGATGAGGACGGCCGTCTCTTCCATCGTCAAACGGTTCTTGTTCAACGACTTGGCGATAATCTCGCGCACCCGCTCAGGCGTGCTTTCGGTCTTGTTGATAAAATCCCAGATCTCTTCCGGGTCGATAAAGGGCTTCCCAATCTCATCGGGAATGCGGCATTTTTCGGGGTTGAATTGCATATTGGTTTACTGTTTACTGTTTACTGTTTACTGTTTGCGGTTTACTGTTTACTGTTTACGGTTTCACACTGCGCTTCGCTTGTGTGGGGTTACTTGCACTCCGTGCGTTTTGCCTCTTCGAGGCTGCTTAAGGAATCATTTTTCTATAAATCTTCGACACAACTGCTAACTACTAACTGCTAACTATTTTTGTCGCCACCGCTTTTGCAGTGACATCCGGAATCCTGCCGAGTTGTCCGGAGAGCGAATTGATTTCGTTGACATCGCCCTCGACGATGAGGGAGATGACGGCGGTGGGGCGGTCGTGGAAGGGGAGGCCTTGGCGCGCGAGCACGATGCCCGAATGCGCGGAAATGACCTCGTTCACGGAGGCCGCCGACGCTCTGTCTGACAATAATACCGTAATGGTGCCGATTCGCTTTTCCATCAGAACTTCTTTAGGATCAGGTTATTACACTAAAAGATGTCACGCGGGTATTGCGTACCCGAATGAGCGTGCAAAAGTATCATTTTTTTGTGTATCTTTGCGCTTCCAAAAATTTAACTGTTATTTGTTAAGAGAGGCATGCAAAAGGCAATAAAAGAATGTGTTACGTTGTTTATGATAGGCTTGTGCTTGTCTCTTTCCGCGCAAAAATCTGTGACTGCTTACCAAGAATTGTACTCCCAAGCGGAGATTTTGGCTAACAGCGGCATTTACGATGTCGCCAAACAGTATTATTTCGACGCGCTCCACACAGTGCCTTCAGGGCGCAACGACCGCGTGGTGAAGGACAAAATCCGGCAGAAAATCCTGAAAATGGAGTCTTACCAGCGGTTCAATCATCTTTGGAAACAGGCGCAGCAGTTGGAAGAGATGCAGGATTTCGAGAGCGCCCAGAAATACTATGCTGATGCGTTAGAATATGCTGATTATGAGTCTCTTGACATCCCGCATACGGACTCCCTGAAATCCCGTCTCCAAATGGTGCGGCAGACTGCCGATCTTTGTAAATCGCTTTGTCAGATTGAACTTCTCAACATGGAGGGTGAATACGGGAAGGCCCGTGAAATGTACCACAAATGGGTCGAGCAGGCTGAAAGCTACGGCTACAAGTGGAAAAAGTACCAGTTTCCCGACGATTTTGTCCAGAAAGTGGATTCCATCACCGATTTTCTGGATGCCGAACGGAACAACTCGTTGGTTTACCGGTCGGTTTTCCCGGAAGAGTACGTCGTGATGGACGATTACTTGTTCCAACTGCTCAACACCACCGCCTGCCAGAATCCGCAGCCCATCGAGTCGGACATCACATTTGTGGTCTCGTTGGACACCAATGGCATCGTGGAGATGTATATCAATGGGAATCAGACGGATCATGCGTTCAATACGGCTTTGCTGCAGGATGTGGACCTGCGGATGTCGCAGCCTTACCGCTACGGTTTTTCCATGCCCGTGAAAGAGGAGCTCAGCTACCACATCTCCTCCAACAGGACGTCGGTCTGGGTGCAAAAAACCAATAAAGGGTACGTGGTGAAGGATCAGGCGTTAGACAAGCTGTACGCCAACGAGTTCCGTTCTGAACTCGCCTCCGCCCCCGCCGGAAAATACCTTTTCCAAATCCACCAGAATGTGATTGACAACCATGCGCTTTCCACCGTCCGTCTCGCAGACGCCAAGGGCGGCAAGGCGAAGAAATGGCTGAAGACCCGGTAGAGACGCGCCATGGTGCGTCTCCGCAACCACAGCGCACTGTTTCTTTTTCATTCCTTGCACATTTTTCCTACAATATTTTTGTAACCTTTTCGTTTTTTTGCGTCATAGAAAAGGAACGTCTTTTTAATTTATAGCCTTATGAAAAAATTAATGTTATTCGTTTTTTGCGCCGTTTTTTGCGCCGCGCTGACTTCCTGCGACAAGGATAACGACGGAAAGTATAATCCCAAAAAGAAAATCCAGAAGGTTTATAATGATTTTGCTGGGGAAAAAGTGTTGGACCAGGTCTGGAACTGGGATGGGAAATTGTTGTCCCGAATTGATTATTATCACAATGGGGAAGTTTTACACACAATAAACTACACGTATGACAGTAAAAACCATATTACCATGATCTCAGCGGAGGGTGAACATCTCGATTTTATTTACGAAAAAGGCCATATTAAGGAACTTCATCATTTCTTTCTTGATGAATTAGTGGCTGAATACACCTTCTTATATAACAACAACAAACTATCCAGAATCGAATGGAAGAAGTATAATGTTAAAAGTTTCGAAAATAAACTTTGGCCGTTGGCGGGATTGATTCCCCAAGGTTATGAAACGCTGGAAAAGGAGATTCAAAAAATGTTCACTCAATCCAAAGACGAAAATAAGGTTATCATTGAGCTGACTTGGGAAGGTAAAAATGTCAGCCAGATTAGTTTCTATACAGAAAGCGAACCAGAAAGAACCACAGATATTTCTTTTACATACGATAATAAGATTAACCCATTGAAAGGATGGTCTCATACTTGGCTTGAGGATGTGTTAGGATTATCGTATGACGATTATAACACCTATCCCAGCTATGGAAACGTGTTAACTGCCGATTATTCCTACAAACAAGATGGTGTTGAATATAGCCATGTCACAATGAACTACGTTTACGAATATGA
>Ga0310697_10004091_pt1 | contig 14496 bp, 17 predicted proteins | sample 172DNAGHGlowgp2_FD_203883 | JGI IMG/M metagenome (GOLD analysis project Ga0310697, IMG submission 203883) | Sheep rumen microbial communities from Palmerston North, Manawatu-Wanganui, New Zealand - 1728 DNA GHGlow gp2 (v2) (version 2) | ecosystem: Host-associated > Mammals > Digestive system >...
GAGGCCCCACGCAAGGGCGATGACGACCCATCCGCCGCCCTTGGCTTTGGACTTGTTCAGGGAAGTGGCGGCGCATACGCCGTCGCCGAGGAGCACCAGGACGAGGGTGCCGATGAATTCGAAAATGTACGGGTTCATAGTTAGGATGGATTATTCAGGTTTTGTATCAGATTCCTTCGTCGGTCTTCGACCTCCTCGGAATGACAGGACTTCTGTCATTCCGAGCGAAGCGAAGGAATCTATTTGCTCAGGGTCCGGCTGATGGCATCGGCCCAGCCGGCCTTGAGAGCGGTGACATCGGCACCGGAGGGAGTGAAAACGCGCTCCGCCTGCCACTGGGCCTTGATTTCGTCCAGGGAGCTCCAGTAGCCGACGGCGAGGCCGGCGAGGTAGCAGGCGCCCATGGCGGTGGTCTCGGTGACCTGCGGGCGGACGACGGAGGCGCCCAGGATATCGGCCTGGAACTGCATCATCAGGTTGTTGCGGGAGGCGCCGCCATCGACCTTCAGTTCGGAGAGCGGGACGCCGGCGTCCTTTTCCATCGCACCCACGATGTCCATGGTCTGGAAGGCGATGCCTTCGAGGGCCGCACGGGCGATATGGGCCGCCGTGGTGCCGCGGGTGATGCCGCAGATGGTGCCGTGGGCATACTGGTCCCAGTACGGGGCGCCCATGCCGGTGAGGGCCGGGACGAAATACACGCCGCCGTTGTCCTCGACCGTGCGGGCCAGTGCCTCGATTTCGGAGGAACTCCGGATGATTCCCAGGCCGTCCCGGAGCCACTGGACGACGGATCCGCCCACGAAGATGGAGCCTTCCAGGGCGTAATGGACCTTGTCGCCGATCTTCCAGGCGATGGTGGTGAGGAGGTTGTTGCGGGAGAGGATGGGCTTTTCGCCCGTGTTCATCAGGAGGAAGCAGCCCGTGCCGTAGGTGTTCTTTACGGAGCCGGGTTCGGTGCACATCTGTCCGAACAGCGCGGCCTGCTGGTCGCCGGCGATGCCGCCGATGGGCACGGCATGGGCGAAGATCGTGGTCTTCGTGTGTCCATAGACCTCGGAGCTGGAACGGACGGAGGGCATCATGGACCGGGGAATCCCCAGCATATCAAGCAGTTCTTGGTCCCACTCCAGCGTATGGATGTTGAACAGCATCGTCCGGGAGGCATTGGAGACGTCGGTCACATGGACCTCGCCGCGGGTAAGCTGCCAGACGAGCCAGCTGTCCACGGTGCCGAAACGGAGTTTCCCGGCCTCGGCCTTTTCGCGGGCCCCGGGAACGTTCTCCAGGATCCAGCGGATCTTGGTGCCGGAGAAGTAAGCGTCGATGATGAGGCCAGTCTTTTCCCGGATCCAGTCGGCCTTGTCCCGGAGCGTGTCGCAGAATGCGGAGGTGCGGCGGTCCTGCCAGACGATGGCGTTGTACACGGGCGCGCCGGTCTCGGCGTCCCAGACAATGGTCGTTTCCCGCTGGTTGGTGATGCCGATCCCGGCGATGTCCTTGCCGTTAATGCCCATCTTGGTGATGGCCTCGGCGATGACGGCCGCCTCGGAGGACCAGATTTCCATGGGGTTGTGCTCCACCCAGCCCGGTTTCGGGAAATACTGGGTGAACTCCATCTGGGCGGTGGAGCGGATGTTGCCTTCGTGGTCGAAGACGATGGCCCGGGAGGAACTCGTCCCCTGATCCAGGGCCAGGATGTACTTGTCCATGTGTTTATGTGGTTGGTTTACAAATCAATGTCGCGCTGGTGCAGTCCACGACCTCCACGTCCACGTAGTCGCCGGCTTTCTGTCCGGCACCGGGGAAGACGCACATCTTGCTGTTGGAGGCGCGGCCGCACAGGTCGTCCGGATTCCGCTTCGAAGGGCCTTCGACCAGGACGGTCAGGCGCTTGCCGATATCCCGGCGGTAACTCTCCAGGGACTTCCGGTTCTGCAGCTCGATGATCTCGTTCAACCGCCGGGTCTTCACCTCGGGCGGTACGTCGTCCGGATAATGGCGGGCGGCGAGGGTGCCGGGTCGCTCCGAATAGGCGAACATGAAGGCCCAGTCGAAGCCCACCTCTTCCATGAGACTCATCGTCTCGCGATGGTCCTCCTCCGTTTCGGAGCAAAAACCGGCGATCACGTCGGTCGTGAGGCCGCAGTCGGGAATGAGTTCACGGATCTTCCGGACCCTCTCCAGATACCATTCCCGGTCGTATTTCCGCCGCATCTTCTCCAGCATCCGGGAACTGCCGGACTGGACGGGAAGGTGGATGTGCTTGCAGATATTGTCGCAGGCGGCCATCGTTTCGATGACCTCGTCGCTGATGTCCTTGGGGTGGGAGGTGGCGAACCGGACGCGGAGGGCCGGGTCAATGGCGGCGACACGGCGCAGGAGTTCCGCGAAGTTCACCGTCTCTTCCGCCGACTTCCACAGGTAACTGTCCACGTTCTGGCCCAGCAGGGTCACCTCCCTGTAGCCGCGTGCGAAGACATCGCAGGCCTCCCGGACGATGGAATGCGGGTCGCGGGAGCGTTCGGCTCCGCGGGTGTAGGGCACGACGCAGTAGGAGCACACGTTGTTGCAGCCGCGCATGATGGAGATGAAGGCGGAGACGCCGTTCTTGTCCGTACGCACGGGCGTGATGTCGGCATAAGTCTCGTCGCGGGAGAGAAGAACGTCGATCTGGGGACTGTCAGGCGTGATGGCTTTGAGCAGCCGCGGCAGCGACCGGTAGGCGTCCGGGCCCACGACGAGGTCCACCTTCTTTGTGTCCAACAACTTGTCTTTCAGGCGTTCCGCCATGCATCCAACGATGCCCACCACGGTCCCGGGACGCTTCTTCCGCTGCAGGTTGAACTGCTCGATCCGGCCCCAGATCCGCTGCTCGGCATTGTCCCGCACCGAGCAGGTATTGGCCATGATCAGGTCCGCTTCCTCCATGTTCTCCGTCCGCTCATACCCCTCCTTCGCCAGGATGGAAAAAATGACCTCGGTGTCATTGACATTCATCTGACACCCGTATGTTTCGATATAGGCTTTCTTCATGTCATACAAAGGTAATAAAATCCAATGGAAATAAACCGGGCAAAACACCATGTTTTTGCCCGGTTTGTTGATCAAGGCCAGCCCGCTCTATCGTTTTCCCCCATAAGCGAGGTCGCCGGCGTCACCGAGGCCGGGGACGATGTAGCTGCGGCCGGTGATCTCTTCGTCGATGGCAGCGACCCAGAGGGAGACGTTGTCTCCGTAGCGCATGGAGAGCTGCTCCACGGCGTAGGTACTGGCGATGGGGGTGATGAGGTGGATGGCGGCCGGGTTGCCGCCTTCCTCGATGAGTTTGTCGATGCATACCTCGATGGAGGAGCCTGTGGCGATCATCGTATCGGCCAGCACGAGCGTCTTGCCTTCCAGCGAAGGGGTCATGCAATAGTCCACACGCATCTCGAAGTAGTCGCCGGCCCCGTACTTGCGGAAGGTCGCGAGGAAGGCGGCCTCGGCGTGGTCGAAGAAGTTCATGAATCCCTTCTGCAGCGGCAGGCCGGCCCGGAGGATCGTGCCGATCACCAGGGGCGTGTCGCAGGTATTGACCGTGGCGATGCCCAGCGGTGTCGTCACCTCTTTCGGGGAATAGGCCAGTTCCTTGGACAGTTCGAGGGCGAAGACGGCACCGACGCGCTCCAGGTTGGTCCGGAAACGCAGGCTGTCTTTCTGGATACGGGCGTCCCGCATTTCCGCGAGGAAGTTGTTGAGAACGGAACCGTTCTCGCCGAGATGATGGACCTTCATAGGGCTTGAGAATTTGGTTGATTCTACAAACTTACGGAAAAATCCGCCGAATTACAAGCCCTTCCTGACCACACGTTCGTCCTGGAAGGAGTAATAAGCCCCGTCCGAGATGATGACGTGGTCCAGCAGCATCACGTCAAAGGCTTTCAGGGCGGTCTTCAGCTTGTGCGTCTCCCGGATGTCAGCCTCCCCGGGCAGCGGGCTGCCGGACGGGTGGTTGTGGACCAGGATGACGGCCTTGGCCTGTTCCTCCAGCGCATTCCGGAGGACTTGCCGGCTGTCGATGAGGGTGGATTCGACAGTCCCTGTGGTCAGCCTTTCCCGCCGGGTGACCCGGTTCGCCCGGTTCAGGTACAGGGCCCAGCATTCTTCCCGGAGCAGCCCTTTCATCGAGGGCAGCATCATCCGGAACACCTGCTCCGCTCCGGTGATGCTTTCCGGCGTTTCCGTCTCCTCCTGCAGGTAGCGGCGTCCCAGCTCCAGGGCCGCCGTGATGGCGACCGCCCGTGCCTCCCCGATGCCCTTGTGCCTCATGAGCTCCTTCATCGACTGCCGGCAGAGCGCCGACAGCGTTCCGCCCACGGCGGACAGCAGCCCCTGTCCCACATCCACGGCATTCATTCCCGGAACCCCCGACCCGATAAAGATCGCCAGCAGTTCCGCGTTGCTCAGACTCCCGGCGCCCTGGCGGAGCATCTTCTCCCGGGGGCGCGCCTCCTCCGTCCAATCCTTCATCTTCATGGCGCCAAAGATAGGGCGTCCGGATAAAAAAACAACACAAACCGCCGTGGTTTGTGTTGTTTCAGTATGCTTTTTAACGATTCTTATTGTACGAAGGCGACGATCTCGCCCTTGGCGACGTTCTCGCCCTGTTTTCCGAGGACGGCGACCACGTGTCCGTCCACGGCGGAGACGACCTCCTCCATCCCGTACCAGGCCTGTACATGGCCGATCACCTGGCCCGCCTTCACGGCCGTTCCCACGATCGGGGCGGCGGAAGCGTCGTCCACATCGACCTGCCACAGGAGTTGTCCCTTGACGGGAACCTGCACCGGCGTGGCCTTCGGGTACTTGGCGACGTACTCATCGACGGAGAACTTGGGCATCTCCACGACGGGGCGGGTGATGACGATGGGGGCGCCGGCCTTGGCCTTGAAGTCGGCCAGTTCCTTGTTGAAGCGCTCCTTGGCGATGCCGCTCTTGTAATCGCGGTACTGGCGCTCGTGCATGGCCATCTCGAAGAGTTCTTCGTCGTCCTCGCCGTAATCCCAGCCTTCCTCGTCCATCATCTTGCGGAACTTCGGCAGTTCGTCCGGGTAGTTGTCCTGCGGGTTGCCGGTGGAGAACTCCAGGCCCTTTTCCTTCGCCAGGGCGACGATCTCCGGAGCCAGTTCGCCCGGGAGTTTGCCCATGTTGCCGAGGATCATTCCCCAGGTGTCCTTGTCGATGGTGGTCCAGCGCGGCTTGCCGCTGAGCATGTTGAACAGGTTCATCAGCGCCGTGTTCTTCACGTACTGGCTGAACGGGGTCACGAGGGGCGGGTAGCCGAGGCGCGGCCACACGTATTCGACTTCTTCGAAGAGCTTGACCATGAGGGTGTCCAGGGACATCTCGGGGCGTCCGTGGGCCCGCTGGGTGGCGTTGATCGCGCCCTGGAAGCCCTTGAGGTCCGCCATCATGGATCCCATCATGCCGCCCGGAAGGCCGCAGCCCACCAGGAGGGAGGTCATCTTGGCGTTGGACGGGTTGATCCAGTAGCCCAGGAAGTCGTCGATGAACTTCTGGGTGAGGCGGCGCACTTCCATGTAGGCGTCCATGTTCAGGTCCTTCACCAGGAAACCGTCGCAGCGGAGCATTTCGCGGATGGTGATGACGTCCGGATGGACCTTGCCCCAGGAGAGGGGTTCCACGGCGACATCCAGGTAGTCGGCGCCGGCGCGGGCCACTTCCAGCATGGAGGCGGTGGAGAAGCCGGGACCGGTATGCCCATGGTACTGGACTTTGATGTGCGGATACTTCTTCTTGATGTCGTGGACGAGTTCGCCGAGGACGTTCGGACGGCCGATGCCGGCCATGTCCTTGAGGCAGATCTCATCGGCCCCGTAGGCGACGACCTTGTCCACGATGTCCATGTAGTAGGCGACGGTGTGGACGGGAGAGTGGGTGATGGAAAGGGCGACCTGGGAGATCATCCCGCCTTTCTTGGCGCCCAGGACGGAACCCTTGAGGTTGCGGTGGTCGTTGAGGCCGCAGAAGGAACGGGCGATGTCGGTGCCCTGGATCTTCTTGACCTTGAACATGAGCTCGCGGACGTCGTTCGGAACGGGGTTCATCCTGAGGGCATTGAGGCCGCGCTCAAGCATGTGTGTCTGGATGCCGGCCTTGTGGAAGGGGGCCGTCCAGGCCCGGACCGCCTTGTTCGGGTTCTCGCCGAACAGGAGGTTCACCTGCTCGAAGGCGCCGCCGTTGGTCTCCACGCGGTCGAAGCAGCCCATGTCGATGATGGCCGGGGCCACTTCCACGAGCTGGTCCACCCGGGGAACATACTTGCCGGAACTCTGCCACATATCCCTGTACACCAGGGAGAACTTGATTTCTCGCTTTGCCATATCTGTGTTTTTGTCAACTTACAAAGTTAACAATTTATTCCATTTCCTCCGCGAAGAAACGCACCATCGCATCCCGAATTTCATAGAACCGGCGGGTGTATGAAAGGTCGTCGGCCAGGTGGAGCCGGTGCCTGGCCTCCTCGCAGGAATGGTGCTCGGCCTTCAGGCCGACGGTGACAGCTTTCTCGTGGATCGCCTTCGTCCCGTACATCCTGTCCACGAACAGGCGCGCCACCAGGGACAGCTTCGGGAAGGGATAACCGGCCTCGTAAGGCATGACCGGATCGTTCACGGACTGGAAGGACAGGATGGGGACGGATGCGTTTTCCAGGACGGAAAGATCTGTGACAGACCCCCATAGGTTCGCAATGCCCCGGAAATGGACGCCCTCGGGGAGGCGCGGTCTCACATCCTTCATGGGCTTGTCCCCATACAGCCGGAAGGCCAGGTTCAGGGCCGTGATGGCCCCGGCGCTCGTCCCGCACAGGAAGATGCGGTCCGAGTCGATACGGAGGTCCTCCCGTCCCAGCAGGTACGCAAGGGCCGCATCGGCATCCTCCAGCGCCCGGTATTCCGCCTGCCGGATCTCCTTCTTCGTGGCATGGAATCCCAGCCGGTAGTCGATGGAAACCGCTACATAGCCCAGGGACGCGAAATACTCGCCCCATCCCTTCTGTCCGGGCTCCGCCTTGTTGCCGATGAAAAAGGACCCGCCGTGCATCAGCAGAAACAGGGGACGTTTTGCCGTGGCGTCGTCCCCGACCGGCGTATAGATGTCCATCTCCAGGGTGACGGGCTTCGGGATGCCGCTGTGGAACAGGAGTTTGAAGGTGGAGTTCTTGTCGCCGATGGGAGCGTGGGTGTAATACCCCATGGCGGTCCCGTAGGGGACGTCCGTGTCCACCTTTACTTCGTAAGTGGGTGTCGTAAAGGGAAGTAGCATGGCAATGAGAACCGTCGGCAGGCTCATGGTCAGAAGGTTTCCGCCAGCCGGAGGCCGAAGCGCGTTGCCGACTCGATCTTTTCTTCCAGCTCTTCCGGCGTGCTGTAGTCCAGGTTCCAGGCCGCGACGGTGAGCACCGTCCCCAGGTCCCAGAGCCGGGACAGGGCCTGCAGGTAGGAGGATCCCTGCTCCCGCGTGTCGCCGGTGGGGATGTTCATGCCGCGGGTGGTGATGTACATCACTTTCTCGCACTTGCAAAGTCCCACGCAGGACCTTCCGTTGTCCGTGAAGGTGATGTCGAACAGGGAGGTTTGCTCGAAGAATACCTTCACCACCGCCGGAAAACTCATGTCCCAGAACGGTGCGGCGACGACGATCCGGTCCGCTTCCGCCAGGGCCTTGGCCGCTTCCACGGCCCATGCCGGCACATTCCCGCTCATCCGCTCCGCATAGGTCTGCGGGGTGAGCGGTGCCATGGGCATCTCCGTCAGGTCAATGGTGGTGATTTCGTACCTTCGCGCCAGCGATTCGACAATGGGCTGGGCAATTCTCCTTGTGCGTGATTCCTCCTTCCGGATGCACGCATCGATGAAAACCAGTTTCTTCATACATTCCGCGTTTGTGCAAAGATAGCAAAAAAACGCTCCCGAAAACCCGGAAGCGCTCTTGGGGTGGATGATGGGGCTCGAACCCACGACACTCGGAACCACAATCCGATGCTCTACCAGCTGCCTCTATGGCCTTTTTTGTGAAGCTGTTTTTTGTCAGCAAAGTTACTCAGTCACATATAACGTCACAATATCAACGGAAACCTATGCCTCGCCGTAAATAAGCGATTTCACCTTTTTCAGGTAAGCTTCCACCTTTGGAAAACAGGGCTCGACATCTTCCCGGGTCCAGTCAAGGAAGTCGTCATAGTCTCCGGTGTGCCGCATATTCTGAAGACGGGCAAGCAGGGTGCCGTCTTCATTATTCAAAATACCCGTCTTTACATAATTCTGACCTATCATGCCGATGGTTCCTTCATGCGTTTTGGCTTGATACCCTGCATTGATAAGAAGAGCGGAGGAAGCATAATATGTTGCATAGTAGAGGCGATTCGCGGCCAGTGTCCAATGTCCCATGGAAGCGCAGTCTTTTGCTTCGACATACGCTCCATCGGCTTTCTCCAGACGATAAACCACAATTGCTTTCCTTTCTTCGTCTGTCAGCGGCATAGACTGATTCCTTCAGCTTGAACGTTCTTGTAAAAAGGGGTGAAACTTCGTTTTCCCCAGTCGGAATAGGAATAAATCAGCGGGTGGATGTGCTCTCCAATCGACCAGCCATAGTCCACGAAAGGATAAGCGAACCGGTCGAAATCCTCTCCAGTGGCCCTGACCCCATGGATAAGGATGAGGATATCCCAGTCTGAGTCAGCATGGCTATCCCCCCGGGCACGCGAGCCGAAAAGGATGGCGTCAGCCCCCTTTGGCAAAACCCGGGATGCAATCTCCGCCATCCCCTGAATGATATCCTTCGTGCCCATGGCTTTACAAAGGTACGAACAATTTGTAAGAAAGCAAAAAGCGGACAAGGCGGCCGGGAAAGACAGATGGCGTACAACGGGGATTGGTAGTCTTTATGCCCTTCTTGGAACCCGGGTAAAGACGGAGAATCGGCCTTATGTGCGCTCCAGTGCCGTTTCCCGGTCTTTAAGTTTTCAACATACTTTGTATTCACATAACAACAAGCCCCGGCGTGCACGCCGGGGCCTTGCGGGGTGGATGATGGGGCTCGAACCCACGACACTCGGAACCACAATCCGATGCTCTACCAGCTGCCTCTATGGCCTTTTTTGTGAAGCCTTCTTTCGTCAATAAAGTTACTCAGTCACATATAACGTCACAAAGATGTCAGTGGACAGTCTCGTTATCGTTATCAGTTAACTCGGAAATGAACCGTTCAATGATGGGTTTCAATTCCGGGAGGTCGTAGTCAATCGTATCCCAGAGTTGCTGCGGCTTTATTTGGTAATACCCATGGACAAGCACATGACGCATACCTTCTATTGATACCCATTCAATCTCCGGATGGGCTTCTTTAAACTCTTTTGAAAGCATATAGACCGCCTCTCCGATAATCTCGACATGCTTGACAAATCCATAATACACGATAGGGTCTGCTGCGGCCTCTTCGGTGGTGTGGATAGTCCGGCTCTTTTCGATGGTCTTAATTGCTTCAAGAATATGGTGAAGCCTTTCGATGTCCCTAGCTGGCTCTCTCATAAATCAGAATCTTGTCCCGGTTCGCACTTTCCTGAGCAAAGGGTAAAAGGCATCCGTCCTCCACCAAATCCACTTTTTTCCCGACGGCCTCAGAAAGACGTGTCATTATTCTGGAAATGGTAAGGAGGGTTATCCGTGCGTTCTCGTCATATTGCACGAGAATATCGACATCGGACAACGGGGTCTCTTCACCTCTGGAATAGGACCCGAATATCCACGCCCTAACCACAGGCTGCCCTTTAAGAACACTCTGAATCTTCGGAAGCATGGTATTGATAGTCCTTTTGTTCATATTGCAAATGTACTTATTCTTTCCTGAAAAACAAACTGAGCATATCGTATCTCCCCTGTCTTTACCGACGAGATGTGATTGCCAAAGGCGAGTACAATGGAAACAGGACCTCACCGATGAAGATGAAGTCCTGTCTGCAAGTATAATCACTGAATCCCATATCTCTCCAGGAATCGTTTTAGTCTCTCTACCGGAAAGTCTGAATCCTTATACACCATTCCGAATCCCTCCTTATCTCCCGGAATGACAGCCACAAATCGCCTGCTATAAGGAATCGGACAGGACAGTTCCCATTCAGACTCCGTAAAGAAGGGCGCCAGGAACATATCATCGGCATAGTCTTTAGCCCTTATGAGAAGAACTAACCGGGATAAAGAGTTTCCACCAGGCCGACCATAAAGTTTCTGTGTGGCAATGATATACATTTCTTCGGCTGGAATTCATTTGTGATCTGGAGGAAGTTTCTCCACATGATTCTCACCACGATATGTAATGATTTCTTTCACATCGCCGGTAGAATCACGGACGCTACGGACAAAGAAGCCATGGTTGGGTAGAGAATTAATCACATAATCAATTTCGTCTTGATCAAACTGATACTTGTTGGTAAGATACTGCTGAACTTCAGACCGGAGGATTGTGTTTCTCTCTCCGACATACTGCTTTATGTCGTTAATAATGTCTTCTAATGATGCCATAGTTTGCCATATTGCAACTCGTTGATAATTAATTTATTCCGGTATTGCTTGAATACGGTCGGCAAGATCTTTCCATATATTCGCCGTCTTATAAGTTTCTACGCTAGAGGCAGGGACATATATGTCTTGAACATTATAGAACATTCCTGACCCTGACAGGTAGGGCGGGTTTTCTGGCAAAACCCAAAGCCTTGCAAGGCTAGAACACCCATTAAAAGCATTTTTATTGATACCACGAACACTCTCAGGAATCGTCATGGAGATTAGACTTGTACAACCCCAGAATGTATTCTCTTCAATAGAAGTAATACTCTCTGGAATATTAATCGTGGTAAGACTTGTGCAATTACCGAAAGCATTCTTACCAATGGTCGTGACACTCTCCGAAATCATCACAGAGATTAAATCAGCACACCGGGCGAAAGCTGCATATCCAATATTTGTTACGCCATCGGGAATACTGATGGATACCAAACCACTCCCGTTAAAGGCATAATCAGCAATACTCTTTACATTTTCGGGGATAGTCGTATTCTTACAACCAGTAATTAGGGTGTTACTTGCAGTTTCAATAATCGCATTGCAATCTGCCCGAGAATCATAAACCGTATTACGTAAATCAACCTGAATCGAAGCTAAAGCAGTCCCCCTGAAGGCACCTTGCCCTATATTTGTAACGCTTTTAGGGATTATGATAGATGATATGCCGGTCATATAGAAGGCTTGCCCCCCAATACTCGTTACGTTTTCTGGAATAACAATAGATGAAAGGCTTATACAACCGTAAAAAAGTTCATTAGCAATGATTGTAATGCTATCTGATAAATCTACCGAGACAAGGTTTTGACATTCAAAAAAAGCACCGTCACCAATACTTGAAACAGTCGCTGGAATCATAACTGATAATAGACTTGTGCAATTAGAGAACGCACTCTTACCAATACTCGTTACACCATATGGGATATCGATTGTACTTAGGCAGGAGCAACCAGAGAAGGCCGCGTTTCCAAGAAAAGCAATACTATTAGGAAGAAGGATTGATCTCAACTCAGTACACCCGCGAAATGTCTCATTTTCAATCCCAGATACGCCTTCGGGAATGAATAGTGAAGTTAACTTAGAACAATTCTTGAAGGCACTTTCTCCAATATAGGAAATGCTTCGAGGCAAGGTAATGCTGACCATCTTTGTCCAATCCTCAAAATAAGATGCTGGAATAGAGGTTACTCCTGTAAAATATTGGAATTCATCAAATGAGGTTATTGTTTTGATTGTCAGGGCACCTTCAATGGAAGTTACGGCTGCGGCTTCAGCATAAGAAAGTTCACCATCCCCGTTAGTATCAAATTTAGCAACAAGTCTTTCTTTCACCTTGGAATCGGCAAAGACTATATTATCTGAAGGATTGGGGCCACTTCCATCATCCTTGAATTCCAGTCCCTTATCCTTCTCATCCATCTTCCCGAAGCGGCTACGGTTGATAGTGATGCTATTGTCAAGACTGGTGGAGGCGACTTTTTCATCGTCCTTCTTGAATGTAATGCTCACTCCCTTCGTCAATGTTTGAGGGAGAAGGGCGGCGAAATAATACTTTCCGGGAATAAAGCCGCCGTCCGGAGCATTGACAACAACCTCAGAGACACCTTCAAAGACACTCTTGACCATGGGAACGCCCTCAAATCCGACCTTTACCTTACCTGCCAGAGACTCGCCATTATTCGCTTTGAAGGTAACAGACGCAATCCCTTCATTGGCAACAGTAAACCGAACACCACCACAGATGTTATAGAAAGCCAAATAGAAATTTGTGCTTGTGGCAATGGAAGGGAACATCTTGTTTGCAAAAGTCCCCTCGACGGCAGTCTGAGCGGATGGAATAGTCAGGGTTACGCTCTCTCCATCACAGGTATTGGCCGCATCATAGGGGTAGACTGCCCAGTAGGCATGGGGCGGATTCTCAGTTTCCACGGATCCAACAACAATCGGAAGGCTACCCTGAAAATCAACGATGGCCTGAGCCTGAGAATTAGTCGAGGTGAACTTTCCGGAGGCTTTGTCGCTAAAGAAGACATTGACCTGAGCTCCTGGTTCCCACCAGACACTCGTTCCATCGGCCTGAAGAATAGTCCGGGTGTCTTCAGAACCAGCCCAGGCCGCAGTGAATGTGATGGTTTCTCCTGGCTGAATCACCGGCTCGGGCTCACGGGAACAAGAGAACAGGAGCACCGCAGCGGCACTCAAAAGGGTAACATACTTATTCATATTCTTTTTCATTGTTTCTATTACCATTCGTCATCATATCCAATGTCCTCGTTCCCGCCGGGAATAGGACTACCACAGACGGCATTCTCCATTGAAAGAGGGATTTCTCGTACCTTTGGGGAAAGATAAAAAGCCTTGATAGTGGGGTATTTTTCTACCATAGTTGTATTTATGTTCATGATTGAGCAATCTATTATTGAATTACGATAATCCTTGCCCCTTCAACCTGTTCTAGGAAAGAAGATACAATGGTCTCTGCCTCTTCATCAAACGTGGTATTGCCCACAATCTTGTTATTCTGATAAGTCGTTATCCTTGTTGGGTGATTTTTTTCAATTAGATATGATACACCGGTTTGGCTTCCGATAGGTTTCAGAACACCTTCTTCACCTAAGAGCCCAGGAACTAGAACATTCTCATTCAGATAATCGAATGAAACTCCAAATACGATTATCTCTATGTTAGCATCTGCTTGATGACTCAAAGATCGATCTTTTACGAGACAATCACCGACAGAAAGCAAGACAATCTCTCCCTGAGCAAGATTCTTTACCTTCTCAATTAACTCATGGCGATATTCTTCGCTTAACAAAAATGACGCTTCATTCATTGAAGATGTGTTGTATCAACCCATCCACCTCCCAAAGACGGCAACAAACAAAAAAGGCGAGGAGATTCAGTAGCTCTCTGATACCAACCAGAGCCCCGCCAAGAGGCCCATCAAGAAAACCAATGAAGAAACATCATCCCTTCGCCCGCTTGTTATGGGGAGCAGCAAGAATCGCTGTCCGGCATAGACAATGGGAAAAGAGAGCATTCACTTCTCGGCCTCTTGATTGTAAATACTTGGCGGGTATTATTGGGTCAAGGCCAAAAATGCTAATGCACCTTTATCAGAGGATTTCTCCCTCTGACATCTGCAAATATAACATTTTTCAGTGAATTGCTCTCCGTGGTGAATGATGTTTCTTCAGGGATAAGGCTTTGAGACAACGAAAGACAAGAAAAGACAACGGGTATTCTCTTGGTCTCAAACCCTTATTCATGTAGGAGAGACTCAAATCCTGGTACCATTCTCTGCTTGCTTTGGCCTACCATCTCTAAGGAGGCCCATCTTGGTACCATAACTCTCCCTCCCAGCCATCAGATATCGGATTCTGGTGGCTTTTCTTTTACCCCTTTAAAGCCTTATTAGAAAGAAGATTATCAACACTTTAACACTCAATTATTATGAACAAATTCTTAGGAAGAATCTATGGGCCGCTCGTCGTTTTGGTTGACCTGGCCCTTTTAATCGACATCTGCTCTGACCTGTGGAAGAAGCACAAGGACAGGAAGGCGGAGAAGAACAACTCAGAGGTCATCGATAAAGAAGAGACCACGGAGCCCGAACCAGTGATGGAATAAACAGAAATGGCCCGTGGAGATGACCTTATAAACTTAATCATTGCCCTTTCCGACATGATTGGAGCGGTGGCCAAGAACATGAAGAAAATCTTGGCCATCGTCCGCAAGAAGTCAAAGGGCATCAAGAAACACGAAACAATAACAACAGATGGAAAACAATCAACTATTGATTCCTGAAAGAGTCCGGCAATATCCGACTCTCAGGGGATTTGTTGTTCCGGAGGCTCAGATAGTCTCCGTT
>Ga0310697_10004092_pt1 | contig 14496 bp, 10 predicted proteins | sample 172DNAGHGlowgp2_FD_203883 | JGI IMG/M metagenome (GOLD analysis project Ga0310697, IMG submission 203883) | Sheep rumen microbial communities from Palmerston North, Manawatu-Wanganui, New Zealand - 1728 DNA GHGlow gp2 (v2) (version 2) | ecosystem: Host-associated > Mammals > Digestive system >...
AATTTTTGTCATCAACCGAACTTTCCGCCCTCAAAATGTGGTTGGATGACCTTTACGGCAAAATTCAACGCCTAAATAAGTTCGGAAGCAAATCTAAAGAGATTTCCAACGCACTTTTGAAGTGTTTAGCCGATTATGAACGCGATATTGGGCAGATTTCGACTTCAAGCTTTGAAATTGTCCCGTCGAATTTAAATTTGCACGTTGGGATTACCAGATTGCTTGACGAAACGATTAAAGGGCGCGAACCTCGCTTTGAAGACTCCGCCGTCCGTTTGCTCAACGATAAAAAGCATTTGCTGTTGATTTCTCCTGAATTCGTCAGAGATTTCGCCCGCTTTGAAGGCGTCGACGCTTCAAGGCTCGTCATTTGGCAAGGCATCAGCGCAAATGAAATTTCAAACGATAAATTAGCCGATAATAAAAAAATTGGGCGCGTAAACCTCAATGGAGCTGAATTCCGCCGCCCCGAAGATTTTTTTTATGACAGAATGGCTGTTGTCGAACCCGCAAACGCCTTTCCGAACTCTCCGTCGCTTAAAGGTTATGATTCGCTCGTTGAAAAAGATTTAACACCGATTTTGCCCCTTAGACGTGAACTGTTGGATATTTTTACGCCCGAAGAGCTTTCAAATCGTATTTCTATCTCCGATGACGCCGAAAACTTTTATTTGCACTTTAATTTCCCTCTTAGCGGCGTAAATGGCGACGGAAAAGATTTTCGTTGGTCTAAAACTTATCCAAAGCGCGATTTAATTTATATTGACCAAGAAGTACCCGTTATCGAGCTTTATCCCAATTTTCAACGCGCCGATTGGAAAAATTACTACCTTTACTACGAAAATTATAAGTCTGATGACGATTTGCCCGCATCAGATATTTATTTTGTAACTCCTTATGCTCACAACGATAAAAACTTTTTAAAGAATAGATTCACCGTTAAGCTAGATAATTTTCCAGAAATTTTAATCGTAACGTACAATCCGCCCGCTCATTTAGGTAAAAATCCTTTTGAAGTCGGCGCAATTCTGCTTAACAAGCCCAAAATCGCCGAAAGCAACGTTAATTTGACTTGGAAAATCGGCGTGGACTTCGGGACAAGCTCCACAATGGTTTTTTTCGCCGAAAATCAAAATTCGCCGCGTCCATTAAATTTTTCGCCGCATTTATTCCAAATTACAGCCTCTGACGGCGCACGAACTCAAACTTATCGCAATTTTATCCCTTCGCAAATCCCAAATCGCGCTGACGGTTCTTTTTTAAGCATTTTCCACTTGCTTAACGTCGAAAATACAAAAAATATTCGTCCGTTAATCGATGGGCACGTTTTTTTATTAAGTTCCGAGAATACGCGAGTTTTCGAGCAATTAGCCGCAAATATTGACGCAAATTTAAAATGGCAAGACGATGACCGCCAAAGACGTAAAACGGCGGCTTATATCGAACAAATTTGTTTGCAAGCGGCTGTTGAGGCGTTTTCGAGCGGTGCAAACGCTATTCAATGGAATTTTTCTTATCCAACAGCGTTTTCGCAGGCTCAAAAGGTCTCTTTCCAAGAAATTTGCCGCGAATCAGTCGAAAATACGCCAAATTTCTGGTCTGAAAGCAAAGCGGCGGCTTATCACTTCAATAAACTCGACGGGAAAAGCGGAAATTTCGCTCAAGGGGCAATTTGTGTTGATATTGGCGCGGGAACGACCGATATTAGCGTTATTAGCGGCGAATCACCCCGAATTATTTATCATACGTCGATAAAATACGCCGCGAGACAACTTTTTAAGCCGATTTATGATAATTACGAGCTTTTTGCCGACGAAAAAATTTCTGGTAAATTTAATGACGAAACGCAACGCCAAGCAGTCATTGACGCCGATTTACGCGAGCATTCCGAGAAATATTTAGCTGATTTGAAGTTTAAAACGGGTACTGAGCAAATTAAAAACGTTTTGCAGGCTTCGCAGTTCGCTACGGCGGGTTTATTCCATTATTTGGGCGAATTAATTAAGATTTTGCATGATTACGGGCATTATCGGGAAAAAAAGGTGCCGCATTTGTTCATAGGCGGTAATGGCGCACGAATTTTTAAATGGCTCACTGGTGGAACGGAAATTGACGGAAATATTTATTTAAATGTCCTTGAAAAAATCTTTGTCGCGGCGTCTGGACTAGAAAATTATAAAAAATTTAACTTGCACCTTAGCGAACAACCGAAAATCGAGGTTGCGGCGGGTATGATTGTCGAAAAACCTGCAAATGACGCTGAATTTTTCGATGAAGCGCGTATAAATCGGGAAATGTTCGGCGAAGCTGACGAAATTATTTATTCAGCGGTATTGGCGGGCGAAAATTTCGTTCAGAACAGCGAAAATCAATCGGCGGGCGCATTTATCAGTGCTTATGACATTTCGGAGGGCGTCACGGTTAATAGTCTTCGCGAATTTAAAATTTTCGTCGATAGATTTAATTCCGCGCAAAAACTTTGGTCGGAAGGCATTAATTTTGAAGAAGAAGACCTTATCAGCGATGTTAATAACTTTTTTGTAGATAAAAAGGGTCGCGACGTTAAAAAATTGTCCGTTGAACCGATTTTTATTTCCGAATTAAAGATGTTTTTAGGAACTAAGAATAAGAAATTAGGGACTCGAAAAATTATTTCTGCAGAAAAAAATTCGCCGAGCGTTGAAAGTTCAATCGGAGAAAATTTTGTAAATGATTTTAATGCTTTGGAGAAATTGAGCGGGTTTAGTGCCCGTCAAGCCCGCGAAAAATTCATTAGACGCTATAAAATACGTGCTTTTAGCTGTGCAAATGTCGAAGAACGCATGAATAGCCCGAAAATAGCCCCGAAATTTACGGAATCCGGCATTGCGAACGGCGATTTTTGGGCGTGCAACGTCGACGGAAATATTTTTGCGGTCGTGCCGAATCTCAAGACTTACACCGAAAATCATCACGCCGAACGCGCTTTTGGGCTGGTCTTTGAATCGAATTTCGACGGCGGCACTTATTCAAGAATTCGTGTTGAGCGGGCGGCGACCTTTGAGCTTATCGGTATTGAGTGGCGATTAAAAAGCGTCGGCAAAATCATTCTCGGCAGATAAAAAAAATCCGGGCTAGGAGTAAAAATCCAAGCTCGGATAATTTTTTGCCTTTAAAAGTCGGCTAAGGCTAAAATTTTTTCGCAGAGTTCAGGGAAATCGATGCCAGCGGCGCGAGCGGCGTCGGGGACAAGGGAAGTTTCAGTCATGCCGGGCACGGAATTAATTTCGATGACGTAAGGCACATTATCTTCAGACAACATCATATCGACGCGGGCGACGCCGGCGCATTTGCAGATTTTGAAGGCGTCGACGGCTAATTTTTTAATTTCGGCGGTCAAATTGTCGGGAATCGGCGCGGGGCAAATGTGCGTCGACAATCCCTTAGTATATTTTGATTTGTAATCGTAGCGACCGGTCGTTGTGGTGATTTCGATGACGGGCAGGGCTTCGGCGGCGTCCTCATTGCCCATAACCGCAACCGTCAGCTCGCGTCCGCGAATAAATTCCTCAACTAAAATCTCGTCGCCGAAGGTAAAAGCGTTTTCAATCGCCTCGGCAATCTCCGAAGACTTCTCGACGATAGTCACGCCGATACTTGAACCTTGAGAGGCGGCTTTGATGACGACTGGCAACCCGAATTTGTTTTCAATGTCGGCGGCGAGGTCTTCTGAACGGTCGACTTCACGATAAACGGCGAATTTGGGCGTAGAAAGGCTCGCGGAGTTCAAAAAATGTTTAGTAGCGACTTTATCCATAGTAATTGCGGCGGCGAGCACGTCAGAACCGGTATAAGGTATCTTCAGCATGTCGAGAGTACCTTGAATCAGTCCATCTTCGCCGTATTTGCCGTGAAGCGCGTTAAAAACAATTCCGCAATCCTTAGCGCGAATCGTAGCGGCGAAAGTCTGCGGATTAAGTTCCATGAGTTCAACATTATAATTTTTAGACTTCAAGGCGTCGTGAATGGCTTTACCAGTCCTGCGGGAGACTTCAGCCTCCGAGGACGTGCCGCCACATACGACGACAATTTTTTTCTCACGTAAATCCTTAAGCATGTTCAAAAGTTCTTCGCCAGTCTTATAAATATCGCCCGCGCCCATAGTGATAACCAAATCGCCGGGCGAAAGCTGATTTTTGATAGCGGCGGCAATATTTTCGCGCTTAGGGATGTAAGAGACGGCTTGATTAGTCGTGCTCAGGACTTCCTTAAGGATTGATTCGCCGCTGACGCCCGAAATTTTTTCTTCACCAGCAGAATAAATATCAGTCAAGATTAAAAGGTCAGCCTCTTTGAACGCGCCGCCGAATTCCTTAAGCAAAAGTTGAGTTCTAGAATACCTATGCGGTTGGAAAATGCAAATAACTTTATGCGGTTTAGTCTCGCGGGCGGCTTTGAGGGTTGCGGCAATCTCTGTAGGGTGATGAGCGTAGTCATCGACGATTAAAATATTTCTGACGCGTCCTTTAGTCTGAAAACGCCGTTTAGCCCCGTGAAAAACCTTTAAAGCTTCAGAAATCTTATTAAAGCTCACGCCGACTTCCAAAGCCGTGGCAATCGTCGCCAAAGCGTTAAGGACGTTGTGCCGCCCGTGAATCGCCAGCTGAACTTTGCCTAAGGTCTCTTCGCCGCGCAAAACTTCAAACGCCACGCCCTTAATCGTCGTGCGAATGTTCTTTGCCGTAAAGTCGGCGGGGTTATCAATCGCGTAGGAAATAATTTTGCGGTCGATGTTTTTTGAGAGTTCGCGCAGATTTTCGTTGTCAAAGCAAAGGACTGCGACGCCATCTTTACGGTCGATGTTATTAATAAAGATTTTGAACGCGGTTTTAAGTTTTTCCATTGTGCCGTAATGGTCAAGGTGGTCGTCCTCAATGTTCGTGACAACGGCGATAGCGGGCTTTAACGTGACAAAGGAGCCGTCGCTCTCGTCAGCCTCCGTGACAAGCCAATCACTTTTGCCGAGAATCGCGCCCGTGCCCAAATCCGTCGACTCGCCGCCGATAATAATCGTCGGGTCGACTTCGGCATTGTACAGGACGTAGCCAATCATAGAAGTTGTCGTGGTTTTGCCGTGCGAACCGGATATTGCGATGCCTTTCTTAGCGTTGAGCAAAAAAGCATTGATGTCGGAGCGGTGGAGCTTAGGAATCTTAAATTTGCTCGCCGCGATGACTTCGGGATTGTCATTTGGGATAGCCGACGAACAAACGATAGCATCAACGGGATTGCCAGCCTCGTCGAGAATATTTTTAGCCTTGTGCCCAACGAAAATCCTTGCGCCGAGACTTTTAAGCATGTAAAGCGTCGACGAGTCTTTAGCATCCGAGCCACTGATTTGGTAGCCTTGCTCAATCAAAATTTTAGCGAGGGCACTCATACCCACGCCGCCAATACCTATGAAGTGAAATTTTTTCAAGCTGTCGAGTTTCAAAGCTTTAATCCTCCTAAATCAAATTTAAAATTATATCCGCGATTTCGTCTGCGGCGTCGGGCTTGCCCAGTGATAAACTTGCCTTTGCCATTTGCTTAAGAGTTTGTGGCGAAGCTAACAGTTCGTCGAGTTGTGCCGATAAAATATCTGCCGTCAAGTCTTTGTTAAGAATCATGCGAGCCGCGCCCGCCTCAACCAGTGCCCGTGCGTTGAACTCTTGATGATTTTCCGCCGCGAATGGATACGGAATTAAAATCGCCGGGACGCCGCGAGCCGTCAACTCAGCCAAACCTGTTGCACCTGCGCGGAAGATTGCCAAATCAGCCATTGCCATTGCTTGAGGCATGTTGTACAGGTAAGGCACGACTTTTATATTTGGCGCGTCGAGGTCAGATAATTTTTCCATGACAGAATCGAATTCGCCTTTGCCAGTCACGTGCAGGAATTGAGCTGAATTCTTCCCTGCCTCCGATTTCAAAACGTCAATCATTGCGTTGTTGATACTGCGTGCGCCACGTGAGCCACCGGAGATTAAAACAATGGGCAAATCGTCCTTGAAGTTGAATTCTTTAAGACCGTCCTCGCGTTTAGCCTTAAGCACTTCAGCACGAATCGGATTACCCGTGTAAGTCGTCTTATCGTGTGGAAAATTTTTCAAGGCGTCACGAGTCCCAACAGCTATCTTGTCCACGAACTTTGACAGGATTTTATTCGTGACACCCGCGACCGCGTTTTGCTCTTGAATCAGCGTGGGAACCTTCATAAGGCTCGCGGCAAGAAGAATCGGTCCGCAAACATAACCGCCCGTTCCGACGACTACATTTGGTTTAAAGTCCTTAACGATGTCTCCCGCACGCTTAACACTCCAAATGGCATTGGCAGCGCGTGAAATGTTTTCCAACGTAAATCGACGTTCAAAACCGCCTTCCAACTTCAGTGCGATAAAGTTTATGCCTGCCTTCGGAACAATATCAGCCTCAAGTCCTTTTTCCGTGCCGACGTAGAGGAAGTCAGCTTCGGGGCGTTTACTTTTAATTGCGTCTATGAGCGTAAGCGCGGGGTAGATGTGTCCGCCTGTGCCGCCGCCCGATACGATTATCTTCATTCAGTGATTCGCTCCAAAAAAATTACATAGCACCACGCCGACGACGATTAGGACAATCCCAATCAGCCCCAGCGTCGAAATGCTCTCGTGAAAAAATATTTTAGCAACGATTGACGCGAGCACGATACCTAATCCGCCCCACGTCGCATAGGCGATATTCAGTTGAACACTCTTTAACGACAGTGCGAAGAAATAAAAACAGAAGCCGTAGAAAGTCAGCGTTGCGATTGCGAACGGTTTATGCTCGAATCCGTACGATAACTTCATGCAAGTTGTGCCGCATAGCTCCAAGACTATCGCCAGTGCCAGATAGATATAGCCCATGTCAAAGGTCTCTCACAATGCGTTTGAAGTCCCGCCCGCGTTCCTCGAAGTCGCTGTACATGTCGAAGCTTGCACACGCCGGACTAAGCAACACGACTTGCGGAGCACGAGAAATATTTTTAGCAAGAGCAACCGCCCGCTCCATTGAATAGCCCGCCTCCAAAATTTTATCAGCAGGATAGCCGCTATCAATCGCACAAGCTTTGAACCGAGCCGCAGCATCACCAACTAAAATCAGATAGTCGACACGTTCATTGACGAGCTTTAGGAAGTCTGTAAGGTCTGTTCCCTTATCATCGCCACCCGCAATCAAGACGATATGCCCTGCGAAAGTTTCCAGAGCTTTAATCGCCGAGTCGGTATTGGTCGCCTTCGAGTCATTGTAATACTTAACGCCGTCAAGCTCGCGGACGAATTCTATCCTATGTTCGACGCCTTGAAAAGTTTTCAGCACGAAAGAAATTTTATCAACGTCGACGCCCGCCAAAAATGCTATAAGAGATGCCGCCAAAGCATTTTCGACGTTGTGCCCGCCCTTAATGCCAAGCTCCTCGACGGTGCAAAGCTTATGAGTTCCGTTAAATTTTATCACAAGCCGATTGTCTTTAATGAACGCACCCTCGGCAAGCTCGCGTTGTCTGCTGAAGTAAAGCACTCGACAAGCGGCACGGTCTTTAATCTCGCGGGTGTGTTCGTCGTCGTAGTTCAAAATCAGAAAATCTTCGGCGGTCTGTTGAGCAAAAATTTTTTCCTTCATCGCTTGATAAACTTCCATTGAACCATGCCGCTTGAGATGGTCAGGTGTGATGTTCAATATCGCGGATATGTGCGGACGGAAATTTTTCGTCGCCTCCATTTGATAGCTTGAAATCTCCGCCGCAAGATAACCGCCCGCTCCGACTTCCAACGCGACTTCGCACAGTGGCACGCCGATATTGCCGCCGACACCGACCTTAGAAAATTTTTCCTTAAGCAAAAGTCCAAGCAGTGTAACCGTCGTCGTCTTGCCATTGGTACCAGTCACCGCGCAGATTGGAGACTTAGCTAAGCCGTAAGCAAATTCGACCTCGCTGATAATCTCAATGCCTTTCGACTTTGCCGCCACAAGCAACGGAATTTTTATCGGCACGGCAGGCGATACAATTATTTTATCGACGCCGCTTAGAAGGTCTTCCGTCTGCCAAGTTTTATTTCCACGCCGTCAAGGTCAATCTTCAGCTCTGGATTGCTGTCGCTTAGGATAACTTGTGCGCCGCGTTCGTGCAAAATTTTCGCCGCCGCAATTCCGCTACGTGCCGCGCCTATTACTAAAACTTTTTCCATAATTATTGCTCCTTATAACATGCTCAAGCCGATAATGCCCGCGATTAATCCGACCGTCCAGAAGACGAAGACAACTTTGACTTCTGACCAGCCGCCAAGCTCGAAGTGATGATGTATTGGACTCATGCGGAAAATTCTCTTGCCCGTCGACTTGAACGAGATGACTTGCAAGATAACCGACAACGCCTCACAAACAAAAACAAATCCGACGACTGCTAAAAGAATTTCCGTGTGCGATAGGATACCGACAGCCGCGAACGCTCCGCCCAATGCCAAAGAACCCGTGTCGCCCATGAAAACTTTTGCTGGGTGGAAGTTGAATTTCAAGAACCCGATGCACGCTCCAACAATCGCCGCGCAGAAAATTGCTAAGTCATTATGTCCTGTCAGCAAGCAAATCACCGCGTAGCAACTCGCCGCAATCGCCATACAACCTGAAGCCAGTCCGTCAAGCCCGTCCGTCAAGTTCACCGCGTTTGAAGCACCGACCATTACAAAGAACATGAACGGCAAGTACAATTTCCCTGCCTCAAGTATCACGTCGGCAATCGGAATCCAAATCGTTGGGGTGAAGTTAATCAGAAGTTCACTAGCTACGACCGTCGTAACGATAGCGATTAGAATTTGCCCCGCGAGTTTGTAACGGGCAAGCAGTCCTTGATTGTGTTTGCGAACGACCTTTAAATAATCATCGACGAAGCCCAAAATAAAATGTCCGAGCAGTATGAACAGTGCAAGAAAAATTTCCGCGTTCCAGTCGGCTTGAATCAGCGTTGCCACGACGATACCCGCGATTAAAAATATTCCGCCCATCGTCGGCGTACCGCTCTTTGCCTGATGACTCTTGGGACCTTCCTCGCGAATACTCTGCCCGAACTTTAATCGGTGCAAGATTGGAATACAAATCGGAGCAAGCATAATAACGACACCCGCCGCGATTGCTCCCGCTATTAAAAGATTAGTCATTAAGAATCCTCACTTAGATAAGCTCGATAATTTTTTCCATGTGCATGACGTGTGACGCCTTAAATAAAATCGTGTCACCGTCGCGGACGAGTTCTAAAATTTTCTTTGCCGCCGCCTCGTGTGTATCAAAGCTGTAAATATTTTTCAAGCCTGCGTCACGTGCGCCCGCCGCTATGAACTTGCCAAGCTCGCCAAGAGTTATCAACGTGTCAAATTTATTTTCGACAAGCTCCGCGCCAATCTCACGATGAACCCGTTCCGAAATTTCGCCAAGCTCTAACATGTCACCTAAGACCGCGATAAGTCGCCCGTCATAAACTTCTGAAGTCGTCTTAATCGCCGCCCGCATTGAAGCCGGGCTTGCGTTGTAAGCGTCATTGATAATCGTTAAGCCGTCACGTCTAATGACTTCGTAGCGCATCTTAGTAGTTGTAAAAGTCGAAAAGCCGCGTTGAATTTCGGGAACCGTCAAACCACAAGCGTAGCCCGCCGCTATCGCCGCCAAAGCATTGGATACGTTGTGACGACCGAGCATTGGGATTTCAAAATCATATTCCTTGCCTCTGAAGCTCAAGATAAATTCCGTCGACACAGAGCCGATTAAAATATTCTTCGCGATAAAGTCCGCGTCACACTCCAGCGAATAAGTCAAAACCTTCACGCCTTCACGAGCAAGATTTTTCATCGCCGCCGTATGAGGATTGTCCGCGTTAAGAATAATTGTGCCGCCGCTTTGAATTGCCTCGACCAGTTCGCCCTTAGCCTTAGCAATATTTTCTATCGAGCCTAAAAGTTCAATATGAGTTTCGCTGACATTAGTTATAATTCCAATCGTCGGACGCACGACTTGCGCGAGTGATTCAATCTGTCCAAGCCCGCGCATACCGATTTCAACGACCGCCGCATTGGTTTTATCGTTAAGCTCAAGCAAAGTCATCGGAACTCCGACCTCATTATTGAAGTTGCCCGAAGTCTTTTGCACGTGACCTAAGCCATTCAAAGCCGCAGCCGTCAAGTCCTTAGTCGTTGTCTTGCCATTAGAACCCGTGACCGCTACAACTGGAATATTAAAGCGATTTCGCCAAGCTCCAGCGATTTGCCGATAAGCCATCAACGTGTCGTCAACTTTTATGATGATGCCGTCGAGATTTTTATTAAAGCTTCGGCTCACGAGAACTGCCGACGCACCTTTTTTAAGTGACTCTTCCGCGAAGTCCTCGCCATTAAAGTTTTCGCCCTTCAACGCAATAAACAATGCGTCGCTTGAAATTTTTCGGCTGTCAGTCGTCACACGCTCGAAAAAATTTTCCGCATTTGAATTCGTCTCTGCGTTTGTAATCTCGACTATCTCAGCCAAGCTTAACTTATTCATTGGAATTAACCTCCGTAATCGCTTCTTTAGCAATCTCTTTGTCGTCGAAGTGAATCCTTCCCGTGTTGAGGAGTTGATAAGTTTCGTGACCCTTGCCAAGAATCAAAACCACATCGCCAGCCTTAGCAAGTTCAATGGCTCTGAAGATGGCGGCTCTCCTGTCAGTGATTCGCTCATGAACTTTATCGCCAATGCCCGCTTCGATCTCGTCCAAAATCTTTTCGGGGTCTTCGGTACGTGGATTATCGCTCGTAGCAATGACAATGTCGCTAAGCTCGGAAACAATCTTGCCCATAATCGGACGCTTTGAATTATCTCTGTCGCCGCCGCAACCAAACACCGTGATAATTTTTCCTCTGACAATCTGCCTTGCCGTCTCCAGAACGTTTTTAATTCCGTCGGGCGTGTGTGCGTAGTCGATAATAACTTCAAAGGGAACGTTGGCAAAAATCCTCTCGAAACGACCGGGCACGCTCCTAAATTTTTCCAAAGCTTGCTTGATGACTTCAGGCGGAATATTTTCAGCTAACGCCGCTCCGAATGCCGCCAACACGTTATAGACATTAAAAAGCCCGGTGAGGTGCAAGCCCAAGTTCATGACACCGAAGCCGCCGCGTATCTTAAACTTCATGCCGTCTGATTTAATTTCAAGCTCGGCTCCGCACAGATTAGCTGAACTATTCAAGCCGTAAGTAATTTTATCGCACAAGCAATGCTTAAGAATTTCTTCGCTCGCCGCGTCGTCAATATTAATGACAGCAGTTTTATTTTGCTTGCGACCTTTGCGCGATACCATTTCAAAAAGTTTAGCCTTCGCCCGCAAATAATTTTCCATAGTCAAATGAAAGTCCAAATGGTCCTGCGTTAGGTTAGTGAATATCGCCGTATCGAATTCGACGCCCGAAACTCTGTGCTCGGCAAGCGCATGACTTGAAACTTCCATTACTACGACTTGAACATTTTTATCGCGCATGTCGACTAAGATGTGTTGCAGGTCAATGACATTGGGTGTAGTGTTGCGTACCGGATAAGTCGCGTCGCCGATGAGAATTTGAATCGTGCCGATAAGACCAACCTTAAAGCCCGCCGCAGAAAAAATTTCGCGGAGCAGATAAGTCGTCGTCGTCTTACCGTTGGTACCAGTCACGCCGATAACGCGCATTGCCCGCGCTGGATAATCATAGAAGTACGGAACAATGACCGCCAAAGCATTAAGCATATCCGGAACGATTATTGCTGAAATATTTTCGGGCGGAATAAAATTTTGTCGCGTCGTGAGGATGGCAACAGCTCCATTGGTCATTGCCTGCGCGATAAAATTATGTCCGTCAACGTGTGCACCTTCCATACACACAAATAAATTTTTTGTCGTGACCTTGCGCGAGTCGTGCTCAATGCCGCTTATGTCCAAGTCGTCGCCGATAATTTTCGCGTCGGGTGTGAGCAATGCAAGTTCGCTCAGTTTTTTTATCAAGGTCTCGCCTCCTTCCGCGCCAATTATAATTGAACTTTGCATGAAAGTACAATGCCAAATCAAAATTTTAATCCTGCTGTCGATGATGTGCTCAAGCTCCAATCACACCGACCTTATCAGCAAGCGTTGAAAAAATTTTTTCTTGACGAAAAGTATTGAGTGTGATAGTATTCGGCGCAGTGATTCGGCGCCTTCGTCAAGTGGTTAAGACACCGCCCTCTCACGGCGGGTTCAAGGGTTCGAATCCCTTAGGCGTCACCATAAAATTTGAAACTAACAAGGGCGTTGCGTGCGGCAACGTCCTTTTGAGTTCAAGGAGGGATTGACATTGACAGAAGAAAAAATCCGTCAAGCAATAGCACAAGCAGTTGACGATGTGCACACGAAAAATCCTATGGCACCATCAATAACCAACACCGTCACTCAAGACTTTGTGGCGAATGCTCAACTGGCAGTCGGAGGTTCGGCGGCTATGCTTTACTTGGCTGACGAGTGCGAAGACATTGCCAAAGTCGCGCCCGCATTTTATATCAACATGGGCACCGCAATGCCTTTCTACGCGGACACACTACCGAAGACTGCGCAAGCCCTGCAAGACAATCAAACGCCGTGGACACTCGACCCAGTTGGCATTGGCTTATCGAGTTTGCGCACGGATATTTTAAAACAGTTCAAAAAGTTTAAGCCGTCAATCGTTCGTGGCAATGCTTCGGAGATAATCGCGCTTGCTAAACTTTGGGGATTGATAGAAAATGTTGGCGGCAATGTTCGCGGAGTCGACTCAACGGAAAAAGTTTCCTCAGCAAAGACGGCGGCAATGGAGCTGGCAAAATTCACGAGCGGGGCAGTTGCTGTTTCGGGCGAAGAAGACTTGATAACCAACGGCAAGCAAACAATTCTCTGCGCGGGCGGCTCGGAACTGTTCACAAAGATAACGGGTAGTGGTTGTGCACTAGGCGGAGTCATGGCAATTTATCTGACGGTCGCCACTCCATTTATCGCGGCGTTGACTGCGACGACAATGTTTAACTTGGCAGGCTCTAAAGCGGCAGCTCAATTCCCAACGCCCGCGAGTTTCAAAGTAAATTTCTTAGATAATCTGTACGAATTGACATCTGCGGAAGTATCAGCTAATTTCCGCGTGGTTGGCTCGTTCGAGAATATTTTTGACGGTTTATTTAGGGAGGTAATGAATTGAATACGTTGGTTGCAGTGGCGATTGCTCCTGTTGGTGTTGGCGAAGAACTTAGCAAATATGTCGCCGAAGTCGTTAAGGTCATTCGCGAATCCGGCTTGCCCAATAAAACAACGTCGATGTTCACGGAGATTGAAGGCGATTGGGATTCAGTTATGGCTTGTGTTAAGCGTGCAACGTTCGTTCTTGCCGAGAAAGGCATACGTACCGAAGTCGTCTTGAAGGCTGACATTCGTCCTGGCGTCTCGAACATGATGGAAGGCAAGCTCGACAGACTTAACGAGGCATTGAACGAAAAACCTCAGTCCGTCGAAGCTCAATCAGTCGAAGATAAGATAAGACAGACATTAGGGCGGATAAGGCGATGAGTATTCGTGAACGACTTGACATATCGGCTTATCTAGTTATCGGTCAAGAGAATACGACGCGTCCGGTTGAAGAGATCGTGGCGGCGGCAGTCAGCGAAGGTTTTACTTGCGTGCAGATAAGGTCGAAGGTCGCCACTGCCCGCGAGATGATTGACACTTTAGATAAATCTGCGCGGGTAATTCGTGAGCTCGGCAAAAGTGATTCGGTTGCTCTACTCGTCGACGATAGACTTGATATTGTGTTGGCGGCTAGGGAAGCTGGCATTAAAGTTGACGGCGTGCACGTGGGGCAAAGCGATATTCCCGTTGAAGTCTGCAGAAAATATTTGGGCGCGGATTCAATCGTGGGCTTAAGTGCACGGACAGAAGAGCTTATCGACTACGTTAAGGCGGCGGACGTTTCACAGATAGATTATTTCGGAGCGGGACCACTTCACGAGACTAAGACCAAACCTGATTGCGGAAAAACAGCGGACGGTCGAATCATTACGCACGACTTCAAAGAGTTTGCTGAACTCGTTAAGGTTAGTCCAAGACCGATTGTCGTAGGCGGCGGCGTTAAGGTAAAAGATATTCCCACGCTTGCCGCTACGGGTGTTGACGGATTCTTTGTAGTGTCGGCGGTTGCTGATGCAAATAATCCTAAGCTGGCAGCTCGTGAACTCGTCGAGGCTTGGCGCAAAGCTGAGCTTTGAGGCAGTGGGTGTCCCCATTAAGCGCGGTTATAAGATAAATTTATTGGCAACGTGAACGCGTTACGTTTGCTCAAGCTCACAGCTTGCGTCACGTTGCTTTTTTTTGTTGCTTAGCTGAAGATTTTCTGATAATATTTCTGCCGTGAAAGGAGGTCGATAAATTGGAAACTCAATCGGAAATTCTCGCGGAGGAAACAGAGC
>Ga0310697_10004093_pt1 | contig 14482 bp, 11 predicted proteins | sample 172DNAGHGlowgp2_FD_203883 | JGI IMG/M metagenome (GOLD analysis project Ga0310697, IMG submission 203883) | Sheep rumen microbial communities from Palmerston North, Manawatu-Wanganui, New Zealand - 1728 DNA GHGlow gp2 (v2) (version 2) | ecosystem: Host-associated > Mammals > Digestive system >...
CTGGTGGAAGTCTATGAGCTTCTGCAGCAAAGCAAGTTGTTTCTCCTGGTCGCCGGTATTGCGTATCACAGCCCATGCCACCACGTCGAACGCCGTGGGCGTAAGGTTGACACCCTTGCGCTCCCCCGTCTCGCAGAAGGGTTCCAGACGGGAGGCAGGGGTCTGCTTGAGCAACGCCTCGTCCATCAGCGCCGAATCCGCCACACCGAGGAAAGCATAGCACACCGCACGCTCCAACGCCTCCAGACGGGGCAGGATGGAGCGGTAGCGCGCTTTGGCGCTGTCGAGGGCATCCTCCTGATACATGCCGGCGGCCTCGCTCATATAGTAGGCCGACGCCAGCAGGTCGGTACTGTTCCTGGTGGTCTTGAACACCTTCTCGGCCTGGGCGTAGGCCGTCTTGTAGGAACCGTCGCCAATCAGTTTCCCGATGTTCTTCCAGTTGGTCTGCGCGCCGACGGGCAGGGCCGCCAGCAGCGCAAGGGCTATGACAAGTCGTTTCATTATTTCAATTGTTTATTCTTTTGCCGGCGGGACGCCGGCGCTACATACTAAAAAGGCAGGACGCCGGCGCTACACCATATTATAAAAAAAGAGACGCGTCATGACGCGTCTCCAATGTTGTTTCGTTCAATCAATTGTCACCCTTGCCGGTGATAATCAGTTCGGCCTTCACGCTGGAGAACCCTCCGCCCTTCTCGTTGAGGGCGGCGGCGGCGGCGCGCTTGATTTCGTTCTTCGTCATACCGGCCGTGGTGATGCGCTTGGCATCCACGCCGTTCTTCACGAACCACTCCTTGATGCTCTTGGCCCTCTCCAGCGAGAGCAGCATGTCGGCCTCGGCGTTGACTCCGTAGCTCTGCACATAGCCCTTCACGAGGAAGTTCACCTCCGGATGGTTGCGGAACATCATGACGTAGTCGGTCAGCACCGAGTCGTAGTTGCCTATCAGCGTGGCCTCGCCACTTTCGAAGTCTAGGTTTTTGATCTGGAAGCTCGAACCGCGCTCCGTGCGCTCCATGTTGAAGAGCATGATGGTGTCGTGCATCATCAAGTCGCGCGAGTTGAATTCGCGGTAGATGGAGAAGTATCCGTCCTTCTTGGCATAGAGCAGATAGCTGAAGCCGGGGACGAACTTCACCTTGCCGCCCTTGTAGTGCTCGTCCTTCACGATGGGGCGCTCGTTCTCCTTGCCGCCGCGTTCCAGAATCATCAGGTCCACGTCGACATACCTGCGGCCCTTCTTGTCGTAGAAGAGCACCATGGGCTCATAGGCGTTCACATGCACCGACACCTCGATGGTGTGGCCCTGACCGTTGAGGGTGCGATTGTCCAGCACCACATAGTATTCTTCACCCATGCGGACGGGAATCGACTTGATGAAACGTCCCGTCTGCTGCTTGGTGAGCATCTTGTCCGTGGCGTCGGCAAACATTCCGATGTGGGGCTTCAGGCCCGACATGGTTGTGAACTCCGGCTGCGGCTCCGCCTGCTTCTTGCCACCTTCCTTCCCCTTGCCTTTCTTCATCACGGCGTTGAACATCGCCGCACTGTCGATGCCAGCCATGTTGACAGCCACTGGGCTCACCTTGTTCAGCATCACCTGGTTCGAGAAATAACTGCCTGTGTTCTTGTACACCAGGAAGTCGTAGTCGTCCCACTCCGACTCCTGCACGATGGCAATCTCCAGCTCGCCGTTGTACGGCACGGTGAACTTGTACCACACCGTGTTGTGCTCGCGCTCGAAAATGTTCGGGTGCGCCTTGTCGGCCACCACTTCCTGTATGCGGCCTGCGCCGTCGGGCGACGACGTGGGGCCGTAGGCCTTGTCCATCTGCAACGGAATGGCGAAGAGGCAGTCGTTGCTGTTGGCCGGCAGCGCAATGGTCGTCGGCGCAGCCGGAGCATCGTCCTTTTTCTTCTTCTTCGAACCCTTCTTCGTGGTCGCAGTGGTCTGGGCTTTCTTTTTCGAGCCCTTCTTCTTATTCTGCGCCTGAGCATCCACACTGCCGAAAACCAGTGCGCATGCCAGCATCCCAATCAGGACTTGTTTAATAGTCTTCATAATACTTTGCAGTTTTTTCTCAGGGGGCAAAATTACACAAAAAACACGGTACAGCAAAAATAATTTTTCATAAAAAACGCAACCGTCTGATTTCCAGCACAACGACAAACCACAAACCTTAAACCACAAAACCTAAACCTTTCACCCTGACAACTTTTTCACTCCCATGTCGAAAAGTTTTTGTACTTTTGCAGTACTGAATTAATGAACAAATAAAAGTAAAGCCTTATGAAACGAATTGCAATTATTGTAGTTATGGTCCTGATGAGCCTGGGAGCTTCCGCTCGGTCCATCCACTACTTCACCTACAGCCAGGCCGCCCGCACCGTCAACTACCTCAACACGCAGCGCGAAATCATGATCTACTGCGGATACGACTACGAAATCGAGACCTACGTCCTCCTCAACGAAGTGTGGATGGAACGCGTCAACAGCTCATACTACGAACTCTGGATCTACGGCTACGACGCCTACACCGGCGACGAAATCTACATGCCCCTCGACCTCCAGTGCGTATGGCTCTACAGCGCCGGCCGCATGTACAACGCCGCCCAGTACCTCCGCTTCCGCGTAGAAGTGCGCGTGCCGACACTCACCTGGTTCGTGCCGCCCTACAACCACTACACCCGCGTGCCGCACCGCCCCGGCTACTCCCGCACCTACCACTACGAAGTGCACCGCTTCGGCTGGAGACCCCCTGTCTACACCTACGGCCCCGGCGTGCCTCCCCCTCCCCTGCCCTACTACTATATGCGCCAGCCCCACGCTCCCGCCCCCGTGCCCACCTCCACCTGGACCCCTGGTGCCACCCGTCCCTCCGTCCCCTCGCCCCAGATCGGCTCCTCCACCGCCACCAACCCCAACGCCGGCAACACCCGCGCCCACAACACCTCCACTTCGCGTAGCACCACCACGGCCACCAGCGCCACCCGCAACAACAACCCCGACGCCAACAGCTCCAGCACCCGCAGCGGCAGCACTTCCACCAACAACACCCGCAGTGGCAGCACCGCCAGCAGCACCCGCAGTGGCAGCACCGCCACCAGCGCCACCCGCAGCGGCAGCACCAACACCCGCAGCAGCTCCACCTCCACCACTCCCACGCGCAGCAACACCGCCGCCGCCTCGAGCAGCAGCTCCCGCAGCAACACCACCGCTACCACCACCAACAGCAACACCCGCAGCAGCGGCACCTCGACCCGCAGCGGCAACACCACCAACACCCGCAGCGGCAACACCTCCAATACCAACACCCGCAGCAGCGGCACCACCACCAACACTCGCAGCAGCGGCACCACCTCCAACACCCGCAGCGGCAGCACCTCGACCCGCAGCAACAGCAGCAACACCCGCAGCAGTTCCACCGCCACAACGAACAGTGAAAGCAACTCCCGCGCTGCCTCGACCTCCCGCGCTGCCTCGACCTCCCGCGCTGCCTCGACCTCCCGCTCTGCCTCCCGTACCCGCTAAACCAAACACTTAACACTAAACACTTAACACTAAACACTGAATGAAAGCATCCGAACTCACCCTGGCTCCCGACGGCTCCCTCTACCACATCCGACTCACCCGCAGCACCTTGGCCGACAAGGTGCTGCTCGTTGGCGACCCTGGCCGCGTCAACATGTTCAAGGAAATCTTCGACTCTGTCGAATTCGAATCCCAGAACCGCGAAATCCATGCCCTCACCGGCACCTACCACGGTACCCGCCTCACCGCCCTCAGCACCGGCATGGGCTGCGACAACATCGACATCGTCCTCACCGAACTCGACGCCGCCCTGCGGGTGGAGAACGGAGAGTGGCACGAAGACTGCGACCGCCACCTGCAACTGGTGCGCATCGGCACCAGCGGCTCGCTGCAGGCCGACATCGACTGCGGCTCCGTCGTCGCCTCGGCCTACGCCATCGGCCTCGACGGCCTGATGAACTACTACCGCGAATGGGACTTCCCCCTGTCGCCCATGAACCAGGCCTTCATGGTCCACATGGGCATGGGCCACCGCCTGGCCTCGCCCTACTGCGTCCGCAGCAGCGAGAAACTGCTCCGGCAGGTGGCCCCCGACTTCCACCACGGCATCACCGTCACCGCACCCGGATTCTACGGCCCCCAGGGGCGCACCATACGACTCCACCCCGCCATCGACAACCTCAACGAGAAACTGGCATCCTTCAGCTGGCACAACGTCCGCGTCACCAACCTCGAAATGGAGACCTCGGCCATTTACGGCTTCTCCCACCTCCTGGGCCACGACGCCCTCACCGTCTGCCTCATCATCGCCAACCGCCCCAACGGCACCTTCCTCAACGACTACCACGACCAGATGCGCCAGCTTGTGGGCACCGTCGTCGAACGCCTCGTCTGACCCTCCCCTCCTCCCCTGCTCCCGACACGGGGTCCGAAAGGGGTCGAAGAGGTACATAATTCGGCATTTCTTATATCGTTCTCATATACTTCTCATATACTTCTTATATAGGTGATATAAGAAGTATATGAGAAATATATAGGAGCTATATGAGAAGGGCCGAATCGGGTGGGTGTTTGACCCCCTTTTGAGCGGGTGAAAACGCTACTTCATGCTGGGGCGGCGACTCTTGATTTCGTCGTAGGCCTGGTTGATTTCCTTCATCTGTTCGGCGGCGTTGCGCTGCATTTCCTCGCCCATGCCGGCCACGCGGTCGGGATGGTACTTCATGGCCATTTTGCGGTAGGCCTTGCGGACGTCGTCGTCGGAGGCCGAGCTGTTGATGCCGAGCACCTTGTAGGGGTCCTTGGTGTAGGTCGAACGGCCTGCGGAGCCACCGGAGCGGCCGGAGCCGCCAGAGTAGCCCGTGCCGGAGTAGCCCGTGTGGCGCTCGTGGATGGAGGTGTAGTCGCCCTGCGAGATGCCGAGGTACTGGCTGATGAGGCGCAGCATGTTGAGCTCGCTCTGCTGGAAGTCGCCGTCGGCGCCGCCGATGCCGAAGAGGAAGTCGACCATGTGGTAGCGCGTGTTGTAGTCGGTGTTGACCTTGATCTGTGCACAGACCTGGTCGATGGGTATCTCCTGCTTCACCATCTGCTGCAGCACTTTGAGCATCTGCTTGCCTTTTTCCTCGCCGTAGTTCTGCAGGAGGAAACGCTTGACAAAGTCCAGCTCGCTCTTTTTGACGTTGCCGTCGACTTTCATGACGGCGGCGATGAGGACCATCAGTGCCACGTTGACGTCGGCCTGGGTGCCGGTGTTGCGGTAGGGGCCGCGGTGCGGGGCGCCGTCGGCGGGGTTGAAGAAGGAGGACGAGGTGTCGCCGCCGGTGGCTTTGGAAATGACGTTGCCCAGCAGGAGACCCAGCAGGGCTCCGATGGGGCCGCCGAGGCTCCAGCCCAGGCCGGCGAGAATAACTTTGGTGAAGAATCCCATATATGGTTTAAGGTTTAAAGTTTAAGGTTTAAGGGGTTATTGTTTTTTGAGGAGGTTGTAGAGGACGGTCTGGATGTCGGTGCGGGTGTTCATGCGGGCCAGGAGGTTGACGGACGCCGAGGGATACACGCGGTTGGAGAGGAAGACGTAGACCAGTCCGCAGTCGGGGTCGGCCCAGACCATGGTGCCTGTGAAGCCGGTGTGGCCGAAGGAGTTCTGCGAGGCCAGCTTCGAGGTCTGCGCATTGTCGGCGGGTTTGAAGAGCTGCTTGTCGAAGCCCAGGGCGCGGCGGTTGCCGGCGGAGGCGAAATGGCGCTGGGTGAAGAGGTCGACCGTGGCCTTCTCCAGGTAGCGCACCCCGCGGTACACGCCGCCGTCGAGGAGCATCTGCATGAGCTGTGCCACCTCCTCGGCGGTGGAGAATAGGCCAGCATGGCCGCTGACGCCGCCCATGGCGTGGGCATTGGGGTCGTGCACCTCGCCCTGGATCTGCCCGCGGAGCGTGTCGTCCTCGGTGGGGGCGATTCGCGTGACGTCGATGCCGTTGCGCGCGGGGTTGAAGGTGGTGCTGGCGAGGCCCATGGGGCGATAGAAATGCTCGGCGACGAACTGGTCGAGGGGCATGTCGCTGACGCGCCGCACCAGGTCGGAGAGGAGCATGAAGCCCAGGTCGCTGTACACCATGTTGGAGCCTTCGTTCAGCGGGCTCTGCGCCACAAGGGCGAGGATGGAGTCGTAGCCGGAGGTGTGCTGCCAATAGGCGTCGAAAGCCTTCAGGCGGGCGCAGTGGCTCATGGCCTGCTTGATGGTGATGGAGGCCTTGTCGGTGTTCTTGAGGTAGGGAAGGTATTTGCTGAGCTTGTCGTCGAGTTTCAGTTCGCCCATGTCGTAGAGTTTCATGATGGCCAGCGTGGTGGCGGCGACTTTGGTGACGGAGGCCAGGTCGTAGACGGTCTGGGGGGTGACGGTGTCGGAGGTGGGGGCGTAGGTGAGGTGGCCGTAGGCGCGGTTGAGGACGGTGCGTCCGTTGTGGAGCACCACCACCTGGCATCCGGGAGTGGCCTGGGCGCTGATGGCGCGGGCGACGATGGAGTCGATGGAGCGGTCGAGGGTCATATTGAGGTCGGCGACAATGGCCTGCGAGGCCGCTATGCGGTCGGCACCGGGGACGGTTACCTCCTTGGCGCCGTCGCGGATGATGTACTTGTACTTGGCATGGAGAACGCGGCGGCAATGGTGGTCGATGAGGAAGCGCAGCGAGTCGTTGACCGTCGATTCCTCGACGATGGCATCGATGGCCTCCTGCACGTTGGGCGGGAGGAGGAGGATGTCGTTGCCGGCCTGCAGGGCCAGGAGCTCGGCGTCGCCGTGGGAGTAGGTGTTGGTGATGCCTTTCATGTCGAGTCCGTCGGTGATGACCATGCCGTCGAAACCCAGTTTGTTGCGCAGCAGGCCGGTGACGATGGAGCGGCTGAGCGAGGAGGGACGCTGGCGGTCGAAGGCGTTGACCTGCAGGTGGGCAATCATCACACCTTCCACCCCTTCCTCAACCATGCGCTTGAAGGGGTAAAGTTCCACGGAGTCGAGGTGGCGGGCCTTGTGGTTGATGACGGGGAGGTCGAGGTGGCTGTCCACGTCGGTGTCGCCGTGGCCGGGGAAGTGTTTAGCCACGGCCATCACGCCCTGGCTCTGCATGCCCTTGGCATACATGATGCCCAGCTGTGCCACACGCTCGCGGTCGGTGCCGAAGGAGCGGGTGCCGATGACGGGGTTCTTGGGGTTGGAGTTGATGTCGACCACGGGGGCGAAGTTGATGTGCACCCCCATCATGTGGCACTGGCGGCCGATTTCCTCGCCCATGCGGTAGACGATGCTGTCGGCCGAAGGTGGGAGAAGGCCGAAGCGGGCATTGCGGGGGAAGGAGAACATGTCGGTGAGGCGCATACCGAGGCCCCACTCGGCATCGAGGCACACCAGCAGGGGCACGCGTGCGGCAGCCTGGAAGTCGCGCGTGAGCTCGGCCTGGCGCGTGGCCGTACCGGCAAAGAAGCACACGCCGCCCACCCCGAGGCCGTTCATGGTCCGGGAGAAATCGTCAGCCTGCTTGCTGTCCAGGTTCAAGGGGACACGGACCACCATGAGCTGGGCAATGCGCTGGCGGAGGTTGAGCGACTGGAAGACCGAGTCGACCCAATTGACCTCTGGGTCATAGAAACGGTAGTCGCGGTCGCAGAACCAGGGGGCGCGTTCGAAGGTACGTATCTGCTGGGCCGAGGCTGCGGAGGCCACGGCCAGCAGTGCTATTATCATTGCGAATGACTTGATTTTGTTCATTGTCGTAAAATATTATCGATGAAGGCCACCTGCCGCTGGCGGGGGTTGCCCTCATAATTGAGAATCACATAATCGGCGCGGCGCATCATCTCCTCGGCAGGCAGCTGGTGGGAGATGCGGGCCATGAGTTCCTCGCGGCTCACAGCGTCGCGTTCGCTCAGACGGGCCAGACGCTCGTCGAGTTGCAAATAGACACATATCACCTTGTCCATCAGACGGTCGAGGCCATAATCGTAGAGAATGGCACATTCGAAAAGGACGTATGGCGCATCGGAATGGAGGCTGCAGAAACGGTCGAAGGCCTGCATGACTCGCGGATGGACCAACGCGTTGAGGCCCGCCAGCAGAGACGGCGAGGCGAAGACGCGCGAGGCAATGAGGCGTTTGTCGGCCGTGCCGTCGGGACGGAAGACATCGTCGCCGAGCAGTGTACGCACCTCGGCCAGGAAGGCGGGGTCCAGGTAGAGGTCGGCACCGGCCTTGTCGGCCATGAAGGACGGGACGCCCAGCTTGGCGAACTCGGCCACGACGGTACTCTTGCCGCACCCCATGCCCCCGGTGATGCCTACCTTTTTCATGCGCGGGACTATTTGATGATGACGTATTCGATTTCGGACGGGTTGACGCTGCGGATACGCACGTTGCGGGGGAAACGGCTCACGCGGAGCTTGAGGCGCTGGAGGCCGGAGCGTATGTCTCCATAGTTGGCGCTGACCGAGAAACGGTCGGCCGAGACGGTGCCGAGGTCCTCCTGGGCCACCCATACATTGAGCTCGACGTGGTCGGGATAGAGACGCAGGGCGTGGGAAGAATCGGCGTCGGACACCGTCACCGGGACACTGAAGCGTCGCTCGATAAAGCGTTTGACGGGAATGGCGACGGAAATGGTGTCGGCCGAAGCATAGATGTCGCCGTGCCGGCGCCATGTGCCATCGAGGGCGATACGATAGGTCTTGCTGGCACGCACGCCGTTGATTTCCATCGGCTTCACACCAATGAGGTCGATGGCGTCGAGCACGTCGCGCGGACCGTAGAGCGTCACCTCGGCAGGTGTCACCTGCGGCTCGCCGTAAAGGCCATATCCGTCGGAGAAATTGATGTGCAACGCTCCAAGGTCGGGCGTGAAGGTGCGGCTGGCACGCTCGTTGAGGACTATATGCAGCGAATCCCTGGTGCCGCCGATGAAGTGCATGCCCATCGAGTAGAGCTGCGACGAGAGTTGCGACGAGAGGTCGTTCAGCGCCACCGTGCGGTGGAGGTCCGCCACCCCTTCCCTTTTTCGGGTATAGCGGTGCACCATCTCGCTGTTCATGTCGACCTGCACGATGAGTCCCTGGCGGCGCAGGCTGTAGAAGAGGGCGTTGAACCCCGTGGCCTCCACCTTGAGGGTGAGGGCGGTATCGCTGCTTACCACCGCATAGCGCTTCGCGTCGTAGCCGCCGAACTGTACCTTTGCCGGCAGGCTGTACTCGTGGCTTTCGGACATGGCTATAGCCAACCATACCAGGGCGGTAATCCCCAGCACAACAAGGAAACTTCTGACCTGCCGTCCACGCATCAGGATGGCACCTCCTTACTTTTTCTCCTCGCCACTGGCGGCGGGGGCGGGCTGCACCATGCTCTTCTCGACGGTCATCACCACGCCGTTGGCCACCTCGACGTCCACGGTGGTGGCTTCGACATTGTGCACCTTGCCGTAGATGCCGCCGGAGAACAGCACTCGGTCGCCTTTCTGAAGTCCCTCGCGGAACTTGCGCTCCTCCTTCTCTTTCTTGCGCTGCGGACGGAGCATCAGTATCCACATAACAACCAGGATGATGATGATGAAAATCATCGAACCGCCCATTCCGCCTCCTTGAGGCTGGGCCTGCATAAGAATAAACTGTGTCAGATTCATATTGTTGTTTTGTTTTTCTAAATTAATTAACTCTTAACTCATAACTCATAACTCTCAATACCCCACCTGCGCCGTAATCTTCAGCTTGCTGCGCGCCGGCTGGGCATTGCTCAACACGGTGACTTCCTGATACTGCTGTCCTCTCTTGCCCGAGCTGTTGAACGACACGGTGATGTATCCGTCGCCACCGGGGGCGATGCGCTCTTTGGGGAAACTGGCGACAGTGCAGCCGCAGGTGGCGCTGCAACCGCTGATGATCAAGTCGGCAGAACCGGTGTTGCGGAAGTGGAAACTGAAGCTGATGTTCTCGCCTTCCGACAGCCGGCCGAAGTCGTGCAAGTCCTGGTCGAAGGTCATTACCGGCACCTTGGTGGTATTGTCGTAGCCCTCGGCACTCTTCGGATTGTTGATGAGGTCCACGTCGACCTCGTTGGTCTTGGTTCCGCCGCCGCAGCCGGCAACTACCAGTGCCCCCATCAGCATTAAACTATAAACTATCTTTTTCATAACTCTTATCTCATAACTCTTAACTCATAACTCTTAACTCTCCACCAGTCCCCGTCCGCTCTTCTTGATGCGGCCCTTCGAACGCAGCTCGGCCACCAGTTTGTCCAGTATGCCGTTGATGAACAACTTGCTGCGCTCCGAACTGAATTCCTTCGAAAGCTCGATGTACTCGTCCACAGTCACCTTCTCCGGTATCGACGGGCAACCCGTGAACTCGGCCACGGCCATATTGATCAGCAGGATGTCCATTTTCGACACACGGTCGAATTCCCATCCCTGCAGGTGGCCTCTTATGAGCGACTCCGACTCCTCGCGGCAGGCTATCGTGTCCCGCAACAGCTGGCGGGCAAAGTCCATGTCGGCCTCGTCCTTTTCCACGCGCTTGTCGTACATCACAGGCCATATCATGGCCTCGTCGAAGTTTTCCTCCGTCAGCGTCTTCAGCATCATGTAGTTGTACTGGGCTATCTGCTCGTAGTCGTCCTCCCACAGCAGGCTTCTCTCGCTCAGCACCGCCGTCAGCGCCTCGCGGTTCATCAGGTAGCGGAACAGCAGAATGGCGAATTCCTTGTCCTTCTCGAATCCGCGTTCCTCTTCGTAGGCATACTTCGTATATTCAGGGCGTTTGCGGAAGTCCATGAAGGCCTCCCTCACCAGGTCGCTGTGCGTCTCCCAGCAGCCGCACCACGCCTCGCGGTGCTTCTTCAGCTCGAAGTTGTCCTCCATTCTGCGGATGAATTCGTTCTCCCCCAGCCTCATGCTCGGGTTGCGGTCCTCTTCCGTCGGGCGGAACTTCTTCTTGCCCTCTTCCAGCAGCTGCATGCCCTCTTCCACAAACCGCGGCAGCAACGCCACCTGCAGCACCCCCAGCTCGTTCAGTTTGCCTATGTTGTATTCGAAGCTCTTGGCCACCGTGATGGCATCCCTCTCGTCGCAACGTCCGGCATACACCGTCTGCAACACCTTGCTTCTCAAAAAATGTCTGCTTAGCATACTATATTGATAATCTTCTTGGGTACAAATATAACCTTCTTCGGCTCGCCGGTCATCCACTTGGCGCTCTCCGGCGCGGCCTTCACGGCCTCCAGGGCTTCCTGCTGCGTGGCGGCGGCGGGCAGCTCCAGCATGAATCGCATCTTGCCGTTGAACTGCACCGGATACTTCACCGTGTCCTCCACCAGCATCTTCTCGTCGTATTCAGGCCACTCGGCATCGCACACCGACCCTTTCTCGCCCAGCTGGTGCCACAGCTCCTCCGCCACATGCGGCGCAAACGGAGCCATCAGCACCGCCAACGGCTTCAGCACCTCGCGGCTGCCGCACTTCTGCTCCGTCAGCGTGTTGACACATATCATGAACGTCGACACCGCCGTGTTGAACGAGAAACGCTCGATGTCGTCCGTCACCTTCTTTATCGTCTGGTGAAGCACTTTTAATGCTTGATTGCTTGATTGTTTGATTGCTTGATCAGCACCCTGGCTTTCATTCAGGCAATTGTCATACAGCTTCCAGAACTTCTTCAAGAACCTGTGCACGCCCTCGATGCCGTTGGTGTCCCATGGCTTGGCCTGCTCCACAGGGCCGAGGAACATCTCGTACAGCCTCAGCGTGTCGGCGCCGTAGCGCGCCACCAGGTCGTCGGGGTTCTGCACGTTGTACATGCTCTTGCTCATCTTCTCCACCTCCCAGCCGCACACGTACTTGCCCTCCTCCAGCTCGAAGCGGGCCTCCTTGAACTCCGGACGCCATTCGCGGAAACGCTCCACGTCCAGCACGTCGTTGTCCACAATGTTGATATCCACGTGTATCGGCGTAACGTCGTCCATGTTCTTTATCAGGCCCTTCGAGATGTAGAGGTTGTTGTCCGCCTTGCTGCGGTAGACAAAGTTGCTCCTTCCCTGAATCATGCCCTGGTTGATGAGCTTCTGGAACGGCTCTTCCTTCTTGGCCAGACCAAGGTCGAAGAGGAACTTGTTCCAGAACCTCGCGTATATCAGGTGGCCCGTGCCGTGCTCGGCACCGCCCACATACAGGTCCACATTCTGCCAGTAGTCCACGGCGCTCGCGGAGAAGTACTCTTTGTCGTTCGTCGGGTCCATGTAGCGCAGGTAGTATCCACTGCTGCCCGCAAAGCCCGGCATCGTGCTCAGCTCCAGCGGGAAGACCGTCCGGTTGTCGACCATTGCCTTGTCCACCACGCAGCGGTTCTTCTCGTCCCACGCCCACTTCTGCGCGTGGCCCAGCGGCGGCTCGCCCGTGGCCGTAGGCTTGAACTCGCTCACCTCCGGCAGCTCCAGCGGCAGACACTCCTCCGGAATCGTGTACGGAACGTTGTCCTTGTAGTATATCGGGAACGGCTCGCCCCAGTAGCGCTGGCGGCTGAAGATGGCGTCGCGCAGGCGGAAGTTCACCGTCCGGTGGCCGATGCCCATCTCCTCTATCTTATCTATGACGGCCTTCATGGCCTCCTTCACCTTCATGCCGCTGACGAAACCACTGTTCACCGAGTAGCCTGTCTTGGCATCCATGCTCTCCGTCCAGGTCGACGGGTCGCTGGTGACATCTTTCTCCAAAGAGACCACCTGGCGTATCGGCAGGTTGAAGTGGCGCGCAAAGGCGAAGTCGCGGCTGTCGTGGGCCGGGACGGCCATGATGGCTCCCGTGCCGTAGCCTGCCAGCACATAGTCGCTCACCCAAATCGGAATCTTCTCCTCCGTCAACGGGTTGATGGCGTAGGCGCCGGTGAACACACCGCTCACCTTCTTCACCTCGGCCTGGCGCTCGCGCTCCGAGCGGTTTTTGGCCCACGTCACGTAGGCCTCCACCTCAGACTTCTGCTCCGGGGTGGTGATGCTGTCTATCAATTCGTGCTCAGGGCACAGCACCATGAACGTCACGCCGAAAATGGTGTCGGGACGGGTGGTAAAAATCTCAAAAGTGGAAAGTGGAGAGTGGAAAGTGGAAAGTTCTCCGGGTGCGGCAGCTTCTCTTTCCACTTTCCGCTTTCCGCTTTCCACTTGGAAGTACACCGCCGCGCCCTCCGAGCGGCCTATCCAGTTGCGCTGGATCTCTTTCAGCGAGTCGGTCCAGTCCACCTGCTCCAACCCGTCGACCAGGCGCTGTGCGTAGGCGGAGATGCGGAGGCTCCATTGGCGCATCAGCTTGCGCTCCACCGGATAGCCGCCGCGCACCGACAATCCTCCCACCACCTCGTCGTTGGCCAGTACGGTGCCCAGGTCGGCGCACCAGTTGACGTAGGTGTCGGCCAGGTAGGCCAGGCGGTAGTTCATCAGCACCTGCTGGCGGCGGTTCTCGTCGTAGGAGTTCCAATCGTCGGCCGAGAAGGAGAGCTCTTCGGTGCAAGCGGCGTCGAGGCCCTCGCTGCCCTGCTTGGCAAAACGGGCTTCGAGCTGGGCGATGGGCATCGCCTTGCCGACGGTGTTGTCGTAGTAGTACTTGAACAGCTGGATGAACGTCCACTGCGTCCACTTGTAGTACTTCGGGTCGCAGGTCCTCACCTCGCGGTCCCAGTCGAACGAGAAACCTATCTTGTCCAGCTGCTCGCGGTAGCGGGCAATGTTCTTCTCCGTCGTCACCGCCGGATGCTGGCCCGTCTGTATGGCATACTGCTCCGCGGGCAGGCCGTAGGCGTCGTAGCCCATCGGGTGCAGCACGTTGTAGCCCTTCAGGCGCTTGTACCTCGCATAGATGTCGCTCGCTATATATCCCAGCGGGTGGCCCACATGAAGGCCCGCGCCCGACGGGTAGGGGAACATGTCCAAAACATAAAAATGCGGACGCCCCTCGGCGCCGCCGCCGTTCTCCACGTGGTACACTCCCTCCTCCTTCCACCACTTTTGCCACCGTGGTTCCAATTCGCTGAAATTATACTCCATTTTATATCAATCTTTTATCTGCCGACCTACACTCGGCCGCAAAATGCAAATATAATAAAAATACTCCACATGGCAAAATTTTTCTTCTCCCCTGCCCCTCCGCAGCCTTCCGGCCCCGTCCGTCGACGACAAAAAAAACAGAACGAAAAGAACAATCGGAAATTTCCTTTCCTGTTCTTTTCGTTCTGATTGAGAAAAAAAGCCCTGAACCCGTTGGCGGAATTAAACCAGTGCATATTTAACTCTGCCAATCGGTTGATTATTTAAGTAATTGATGTATTGAGCGACGGTCAGTGCACTGATTTTGCCGATGATGAGGGCAAACAGACCGTCGGTTTGTTTTGCATAGTTGCGGATTGCTTCTTTATTTCAATTACAAAATT
>Ga0310697_10004094_pt1 | contig 14482 bp, 8 predicted proteins | sample 172DNAGHGlowgp2_FD_203883 | JGI IMG/M metagenome (GOLD analysis project Ga0310697, IMG submission 203883) | Sheep rumen microbial communities from Palmerston North, Manawatu-Wanganui, New Zealand - 1728 DNA GHGlow gp2 (v2) (version 2) | ecosystem: Host-associated > Mammals > Digestive system >...
GCAATACCTATTGCATGGTAGCTATGTCCGTGCTATAATGAGACGAACCGTCTTTTAATGGACGGAAATATGAGCAAAGAGGCTAAGGAACATTGAGAAATAAAGAAAAAGATGCCGCGCAGATTGTGGCGAACAAGCAACGCATTCTGGAGGAAGGTTTCCGGCTGTTCGCACAGCGCGGCATAGAATCTGTGACCATGCCACAGATCGCGCAGGTGGGCGGTGTAGACCGTTCCAGTGTCTATCGCTATTATCCCACCAAGCTCGATCTCGTCGTGGCGATCAGCGCGAACGTGTGGCAGAAATTCTCACAGGAGAGTTACGCTTGGCTGGACGGCGAAGGAACGACCGGCGCGGAGAGATATGCTTACTATCTCGAAGCCTTCATGGTGCTTTACCGTGAACACAAGGACATCCTGCGTTTCAACCAGTTTTTCAACGTCTTTGTCGCCAATGAGAAGGTTTCGTCTGAACAGATGCGCCCTTTCACGGAGGTTATCGGAAAGATGGCGGAACGGTTCCATGAGGTCTATGTCCAAGGACATGCGGATGGCACGCTGCGCACGGACGTTCCGGAGAACGAGATGTTTTCCAGCACCCTGCACCTGATGCTGGCGGCTGTGACGAGATACGCGGTGGGCCTGGTCTATCATGGCGGGGCCGACCCTGAAAAAGAGCTCACGCTTCTCAAGGATTTGCTTTTTAGACAGTACGTGGTTCGCGCGTGATCGAAACGACGGATGATAAAAGAAGGAGGGCGAAAGCTATGAAGGCCGGCAGGGACAAGAGTATATTCCCGATTTTCGCCGCGGTTACCGTCAGTTTCCTGCTGGCCATCGTCGTGTCCATTTATTCCCTGACTATGCTGGCACGGGAGAACACCAAGGAAATCGACATGATGCTGACCTATCGTATCTACGATACCATATCGAGCAGCCTGAACGAGCCCATCACCGTCGCCAAGACCATGGCCTGCGACGACTTCCTGGCGGACTTCCTGGAACACGAGGACGATATGGATGAGAGTGAAGCCGTCGCCGTCATGCAGCGATATTTGAGTGGCCTCAGAGACGGGCTGGGCTACGACTCGGCCTTTCTGGTCTCTGAGAGAAGCAGGCGTTATTATACCTATGAGGGGCTCAACAAGATCGTGGACCCGGAAAACGACGAGCACGATGTCTGGTACTCCCTTTTCATCGACAAGGATAAGCCCTATGACCTGGATGTGGACAGCGACGAGGTCAACCAGGGGCTGTGGACGGTGTTCGTCAACGTCCGGATCGTAGATGAGAGCGGCACGCTGCTGGGTGTGTGCGGCGTCGGCATGCAGATGACGAATTTGCAGGAGTTGTTCCTCACGTCCGAAAGGGAATACGGGGTCAAGATCAACCTGGTGGATCGAAATGGCCTTGTGCAGGTGGATACAGAGGATATCAACATTGAAAACGCCTGGCTGGACGAGGAAGTGCTGAGCCGGGAGGAAACGGACGAGTACGTCTACCAGACCACCGGAAACAACGAATTCGCCGTGACGAAATACGTGGAATATCTGGGCTGGTACCTCGTCGTGCGGAGCGCGCCGACCTCCATCAGCAAGGATTTCATCAACATTATTCTGCTGAATGTGGCGCTGTTCCTGGTCGTGATGGCGATACTGATCTTCACGGTGGCGGTCATACTCCGGCGCTCCAAACGGGAACGTGACGATCGGGAAAAGCTGCTCATCGTCTCGGAGCGCGCCGTCGCCGCCAGCGAGGCCAAGTCCTCCTTCCTGTCCAGCATGTCCCATGAGATCCGCACGCCCATCAACGCCGTGCTGGGAATGAACGAGATGATCCTGAGGGAGGCAGAGGATGAGAACATCCTGGAATACGCCTCCAACATCCAGAATGCGGGAAAGACCCTGCTCGCGCTGATCAACAGCATTCTCGATTTTTCAAAGATCGAGGAGGGCAAGATGGAGCTCGTACCCGTGAGGTACGATGTGTCTTCCATGGTCAATGACTTGGTCAACAGCATTTCGGAGCGGGCTAAAAACAAGGGACTGGAGTTCGTGCTGGCGGTAGACCATACGCTGCCATGCGCGCTGTTCGGAGACGATGTGCGCATCCGACAGGTGATCATGAATCTGTTGACCAATGCCGTAAAGTATACCGAAAGCGGAAAAGTGACGCTTTCCATAAACGGAAAAAGAACGGAGGAGAATACGCTGCTGCTCTGCGTCAGCGTCAAGGATACAGGGATCGGGATTCGCAAGGAGGACATGGGCAAGCTGTTTGAATCCTTTGCGAGGCTGGATGTCACCCGAAACAGGGGCATCGAAGGGACCGGCCTCGGCATGTCCATCGTGACGAGGCTCCTTGATATGATGGGAACCTCCCTAAAGGTTGAGAGCGAATACGGAAAGGGCTCTGAGTTTTCCTTTGAGCTCGTGCAGGAGATCGTTGATCATGAACCGATCGGCGACCTTGCGGAGCGACTGAAGCGAAGCGCGGGCAGAGCCACGGAAAAAAGATACCTTTTTGCACCTGAAGCCCGAATCCTTCTGGTGGATGACAATGAAATGAACCGGAAGGTGGCAAGGAACCTGATGAAGCGCAACGGTATCGTACCGGATGAGGCGGCTTCCGGCGCTGAGGCGATCCGCATCATGGCAGAGAAACGATACGACATCGTGCTGCTCGATCATATGATGCCCAACATGGATGGCATCGAGACATTGCAGCGGCTGAAAGGAAAAGGACTGATCCCAGAGGGGTGCGTGGTCATTGCGTTAACGGCAAATGCCATTTCGGGTGCCAGGGAACGATATATTGATGCCGGTTTTGACGACTATCTGTCGAAGCCGATCGAAATCTCCCAGCTGGAAAAGAAGCTCGCGGCCCATCTTCCAAAGAGCAAGGTTGCGTGGAAGGAAACAGCGGATGAGAGGGCGGCATCCGCCCCGGAAAATGCCCGTGAGATTTCCCCGGAATCCGGCGCTGCGCCGTTGGGAGAGGTTTTCGAGTTCGAGGCGTATTCCGATGAAGAGGACGATATACTGGAGTTCATCCCGGATGAATCGAATGGCGGCAGTCGGAACAAAACGGACGAGAGCTTTGACGGACTCGCAGAAAAACTTGGCCAGATCGGGCTTGACGTACAATCCGCGCTTTCCTTCTGTGGGGACGACTTTGAATTCTACTTGGAGCTGCTTAGCGACTTTGCGAAGAACTGCTCGGACAAGAAGAAGGAGCTTGACGCACATTTTGAAGGCGGTCAATGGCATGCGTTTAAGGTTGAGGTTCACGCATTAAAGAGCACGTCAAAGACGATTGGAGCCGAAGGACTCTCCCAAAAAGCTTTGGCCCTTGAGAAAGCGGCTGGAAGTATGGACGATGAATTCATCCGGGCTACCTATCCGAGCTTTGCCAAGGAGTATGAAGGACTGTCGGAGAGCATTTCAGAAATTGTAATCCGATGAATGAGAAAACACGCGCACAAAGGAGCTTCCTATGTCGAACTGGATCATCATTGTGGACGATGACAGGGCCAACCTGAAAATGGCAGGCCATGTCCTGAGCAAGAAGGGCATTCGCGTCAGCGGTGTCACCTCCGGCCAGGCACTACTGGACTATCTGAAAGAAAAGGGTATGCCGGACCTCATTCTTTTGGATATCAATATGAAGGACATGGATGGCTTCGAGACCCTGAAAAGGCTGCGGGAGTTGGAAGCTGGACAGAGCGAGGTCCCGGTCATCTTCCTGACGGCGGATGAAAATGAGGAGTCTGAAAGCCGCGCCTTGCAGGTAGGCGCGGTGGATTACATCCGCAAGCCGTTCGAGCCTGCGGTCCTGATGAGCAGGGTAAAGAGGACCCTCGACATGCAGGACAGGTTGCACCGCTTCGAACAGGACGCAAAGATCGACACCCTGACCCAATGCCTGAACAGAGGCGCGGTGGAGGAAAAGCTGGAGGGATTGTGCCGCGACGCAAGAGGTTTTCTCTGCGTGTTGGACCTCGATGCCTTTAAGCTGGTCAACGATCTGTGCGGTCACGATGTGGGAGACGAGGTGCTGCGCGTGTTCGCGCATCAGCTTCAGAACAGCCTGCGTTCTGACGATGTCTGCGGAAGGATCGGTGGGGATGAGTTCATCGTCTTCGCTCGGAATATGAAGACGGAGCGCGAGCTTGCCAATCTGTATCAGCGCATCAACGATGGTTTCAGTGCCGAATGTACCGGCCTGCTGGGAAAGCTTTCAGATATTCCCCTGGGCGTATCCCTCGGAGCCGCCGCGGTCCCCTGGCAGGGGCGGGACTACAGCGCCCTGTTCCATCTCGCGGATCAGGCCCTATCCGCGGTGAAGAAGGACGGAAAGCATGGCTGGAAGCTGTCGGGGCAGGCAGGGGCAGATGGCGCGGCGCAGATGGAGGGCATGGATCTGGAAACAGCCACCGCCATCCTATCGGAACGAAACATCTCGCAGAACGCGATGTGGATGGGTCAGGAGGCTTTCGTCAGCATCTATCGCTATATGGTGCGCTACATGGAACGCTATCATGGAATGGCGTACCGCGTTCTGTTTACGGTGGAACCGATTGACAGCGAGGGGCAGACCGCCAAGGAAACCTTGACCCATTTCAGGCAGATGCTCCAGCACTCGCTGCGTAACAGCGACGTGATGATGGAGGTCGGGGAAAACAAGCTCTTCCTCTTGCTGCCGGAAGCGCACGATTACGATATTGACCGAGTGGTTGCGAGGCTTTTGGACCAGTGGGGCCGGTCGGAGCATGGCAAATCGGCAAGGATAACCTACGAAACGGGACAGGTGCATCTGAACAGGAAGGAGAAGGCAGTCCAGGAAGACGAAGCGGTCTGTCGGATTGCCGTCGTGGACGACGATGAATCCAACCTGAAGGTTGCCGATCGAATCCTGCGCAAGGAGAACATGCTGGTGACCTCTCTGAAATCAGGCCGGGCGCTGCTGGAATACGTCAAAGTTGAAAGGCCGGACCTGATATTGCTGGACATCCTCATGCCGGATATGGACGGCTTTGAGACCATGCGCAGGCTGAAACAGCAGACGCAGCCGGGCAAAGAGATCCCTGTTATATTTTTGACCGCCGACGAAAACCGGGAAACCGAGGTACAGGCGCTTCGCATGGGGGCGTTGGACATCATCCGCAAACCCATGATCCCGGAGGCGCTGACACTGCGCGTGCGCCATACGATTGAACTCGCGCGGCTTCAGCGGAACCTGGCAGCCGAGGTGGAGAGGAAAACGCGAGAGAATGAACTGCTTTCCCTGCATGTGGTGCGAACCCTCGCCGGAGCCATTGACGCAAAGGACACCTATACCAACGGCCATTCCGAGCGCGTGGCAAAGTATGCCAGGGAGATCGCCAGGCGCGTCGGATATGATGAAGCACAGCAGGACTCGATTTACATGAGCGGTTTGTTGCATGATGTCGGAAAGATCGGCGTCAGTGACGCCATCATCAACAAACCCGCAAAGCTGACGGATGAGGAGTATGCCATCATCAAGACACACCCCGTGATGGGCGCGAGAATTCTCCAGAACATACAGGAACGTCCGGATCTTGCGGTGGGTGCCAGGTGGCACCATGAGCGTTACGATGGCAGCGGTTATCCGGACGGATTGGCTGGGAATGCCATCCCCGATGCGGCGCGGATCATTGCCGTGGCGGATGCTTATGATGCCATGACCAGCAGGCGGAGCTACCGCGATACGCTCTCCCAATCGGTCGTGAGATCGGAGATCGAGAAGGGCCGTGGAACGCAGTTTGATCCCCGATTCGCTTCCGTCATGCTTGACATGATCGATGAAGACACGGAATACGATTTGCGGGAAAAATACGAATAAATTTATATAGGAAATACTTCATAAAGTGATTCTTTATGGGAATTACAAGGTCTGCATCGAAATACTACCCTTTCGGGTGATGCGCTCTGAGGGAAAAGGGTGTATGCTATTCTCAGAGGCTGGATAATAATGGCTTTTTATGTTGGCAGACGATAAGAACCGACCATCACACGGGGAGGCAGAACCTATGAATTGGATCGTCGTTGCGGACAGCGATGTTTCTACCCTGCGGACCGCCGGACAGATCCTGTGCCGGCAGCAGATGCGCATGACCGGCTTCAATTCCGCGCAGACACTGCTGGACTTCCTCAAAGACAACCAGCCGGACCTGATCTTGCTGGGCAACGTCCTATGGGAGCTCGGCGGGTTTGAAGCCATCTCCGCCTTGAAGCACAGCGCGCATGGAGATGTCCCTGTGCTCCTGATGGCGGATGCCGACAGCCGGGAGCTGGTGAGCCAGGTGAAAGGCGCGGCGGGCCTGGTCAACAAGCCGCTGGAGCCGGCTGTGCTGACGGCCACCGTGCGCGAGATCTTCGCCATGCGGGAGCAGCACAGCCAGGACAGCGCGTTCCCCGCCAGGAGCAACCTGGAGGAGATCGCCTCCTCGCTGGAGGAGTGCAACGATGCCTCAAACGGTATGTGGATGGGCAAGGAGGCCTTCGGCAACGTCTATCGGCACATGCTCAGGTACCTCGACCGCTACCACGGCATCGCGTTCCAGGTGCTGTTCACGGTGGAAATGTCGAAGGAGACCTCCGAGGCCACGCGCGAGGAGATCATGGCGCAATTCAAGCGCCAGCTGCAAAAGACGCTGCGCTCCAGCGACATGATGCTGGAAAGCGGGTTAAACCAAGTGTTCCTGCTGCTGCCGGAGGTACAGGAATCCGACATCGGCCACGTGATTTTCAGGATCATCGACGAATGGAAGCGGACCGAGTACGGAGCCTTCACGGACATCGCCTCCGAGGTCAGGCGGGCGAAGCTGGACGGCGGCGAATCGGCCAGGGAGATGCGAAGCGGGGCCGATCGGGTCGTGGTGGTGGACGACGACGTGGCCAACCTCAAGATAGCGGGAACCATCCTGAGCAAGCAGCACATGCGGGTGACGGCCCTGCGTTCGGGACAGGCGCTGCTGGATTACCTCCGGGACAACCGGCCGGACCTGATCCTCATGGACGTGCGTATGCCGGGGATGGACGGCTTTGAAACCATGCGAAGGCTCAAACAGGCGTGGGGACCGGGGCAGGAAATCCCTGTAATCTTCCTCACGGCGGACGAAAACGCCGAGTCGGAGACGCAGGGCCTGGCCCTCGGCGCAATGGACTTTATCAAAAAGCCCTTCGTGCCGGATGTGCTGACCCTTCGCGTGAGGCACATCATCGAGCTGACCCGGCTCCAGAAGAACCTGGCCGAAGAGGTGGAGATTAAGACCCAGGAAAACGAGAACCTCTCCCTGCGCGTGGTGCAGACCCTGGCGGAGGCCATCGACGCCAAGGACACCTACACCAACGGCCATTCCGGGCGCGTGGCGACGTATTCCAGGGAGATCGCCAAGCGGTACGGCTACAGCCTGAAGCGGCAGGACGAGATCTACATGATGGGCCTTCTGCACGACGTGGGCAAGATCGGCGTGCCGGACAGCATCATCAACAAGCCCGCGAAGCTCACCGACGAGGAGTACGACCAGATCAAGGCCCATCCGGTCATGGGTGCCAGGATACTGAAGAACATCAAGGAGCGGCCCAAGCTGGCCGTCGGCGCGCGCTGGCACCACGAGCGCTACGACGGCAAGGGCTATCCCGACGGTCTTTCCGGGACCGACATCCCGGAGGAGGCCCGGATCATCGCCGTGGCGGACGCCTACGACGCTATGACCAGCCGGCGCAGCTATCGGCAGATTCTGCCGCAGGCGGCCGTGCGTCAGGAGCTTGAAAGGGGCCGGGGAACGCAGTTCGACCCGGAATTTGCCGACATCATGCTTCAAATGATGGCGGAGGACCCGGAATACCAGATGTCGGAGAAATAGAGTTGATTGGAGCAACACCGCTATGGCAAGCATCCTTCATTCCGCAAAGACCGCGATGCTGTACTGCGGCCTGAGCAAGGAAGACTATGAGAAGATATCCCCGCTGATCGCCGAGCGGAATTTCAGCTTTGCGGATGTCTTTTCCGCGGCGATGATGATCTTTGGCGGCATCTTCCTCATCAGCCAGTTCTTCTCAAAGCCGCCCATACTGTTTCCCTATCTGTTCCTGATTTTAAGCGGGCTGCTGCTCCTGATCCTGGGCCGGACCCTGATGAGCCGGACGGACCGGGGAAAGATGCTGTATCGCTATCTGCAAATCGGCGTGGTCTTTGCCTTTGCCACGATCCTGAGCGCCCAGGGCAGCAATCGAGAGCAGCCCTCCGTCAGCATCGTGGTCTTTCTGGCGCTGCTTCCGCTGACGATCAACGACCGTCCCCTCAGGATGGCCGGGGTCGTGTATGGCGCGGCCTTTGCCTACCTGATCTGCTCATCCCAGGTGAAGGCCCCGTTCGCGTTCAAGGCGGATGTGTTCAACACGCTGACCTTTACCACCCTCGGCATGGCGGTCTATCTGCTGATCTCCAACCGCAACATCCATGAGATCTACCTGCGCCAGCAGGCGGTGGAGAGCGATAGGCTTCGGGAAAAGATGCGGGCCGCGGAGCTGGCGAACGCCGCCAAGAGCGACTTCCTGGCGAACATGTCCCACGAAATCCGGACCCCTATCAACGCCATGCTGGGCATGAACGAGATCATCCTGCGGGAGAGCCTCCAGGCGAGGCACGTAGTTTCTCAGGAAAACGAGACTCTCCACGGCGTATTCGGGGACATATGCCGGTATGCCGGGGACATCGAGAGCGCGGGCAAGAGCTTGCTCGCCATCATCAACGACATCCTCGACTTCTCCAAGATCGAGGCCGGGAAGATGGAGATCGCCTGCGCGCCCTATCGGCTCAGCTCCGTGTTGAACGACGTGAGCAACATGATCCTGTTCAAAGCGCGGGCCAAGGGGCTGGACTTTCGGGTGGACGTGGACGAGACGATCCCGGACGTGCTGAATGGGGACGAGGTGCGCGTGCGCCAGATCATCACCAACCTTTTGAACAACGCGGTGAAGTATACGGATCAGGGCAGCGTTCGCCTGTCCGTTGGCGCTGGGCAAGGTGAGCGGCGCGAGGGTGCTGTCCTCGACCTGGTGATCCGCGTCGAGGACACGGGCATCGGCATCCGCGAGGAGGACATCGGCAGGCTGTTCGGCAAGTTTGAGCGGGTGGACCTGGAGCGCAACAGCACGGTGGAGGGCACCGGGCTGGGCCTGGCGATTGCCAGGAACCTGCTCGACCTGATGGGCGGCCGCATCGACGTCAAGAGCGTCTACGGGAAGGGCTCCGCCTTTACGGTCACGCTTCCGCAAACGATGCTCGCCATGGAGCCCGTGGGCGATTTCCGCGAGAAGTTTGAGCGGAGCATGGACGCAGCCGCGCTCAGGAAGGACCTGTTGCGCGCGCCAGAGGCCCACATCCTGATCGTGGACGACACGCGCATGAACCTGACGGTCGTGGTGGGACTCCTAAAAAAGACGGAGATCGGGATCGACGCGGTCACCAGCGGCGAGGAAGCGATTAAGCTGGCCCGTTCCATCCGCTATGACCTGATCCTGATGGACCAGCGCATGCCCGTCATGGACGGCACGGAGGCGTTGCGCCGCATCCGGGCGCAGGCGGACGGCGCGAACCGCGACACGCCGGTGATCTGCCTGACGGCGGATGCCGTGTCCGGGGCACGGGAGCGCTACCTCGCCGAAGGCTTTACGGACTACCTCACCAAGCCCATCGACTCCGCAGCGCTGGAGAGGCTGCTGGTGAAGTATCTGCCTTCGGACAAGGTCGTCCTGCAAACTCAGGGGGAGGCGGTGGAGCCGCCGGAGTCGTCCGGGGATGGTTTTGAGTACCTGCGCGCAGCGGGTGTCGATCCGCAGATAGGACTTGGCTACTGCCAGGGCGATGAAGCGCTCTATGCCGATATGCTCAGGGAATACCTGCGCGGGGCGGATGAGAAGCTGCGCGCTCTCCAGGACGATTACAGCGCGGCCGATTGGACGAACTATGGCATCGTCGTCCACGCGCTGAAAAGCAGCTCCAGGATGATCGGCGCGCAGGCGCTGTCCGAGCGGGCCGCTGTGCTGGAGACCGCCGCCGACCGCGCCGACACAGAGGCGATCCTCCGGGAGCATCCTCAAATGATGGAGGATTGCCAAAGACTGGCGGATGCCCTCGCGCTTCATATCGACTTAGGCGTTATCGACGCGGACGACGGCGAGGTATTGGAATTCATGCCCGAATAGCGCAAGACCGCATGGATGATCGCACCGGAGGAAAGGATGAAAGCGATGCTGCGACGGCTGAAAGAAACCTGGGACATGCTGGGCAGGGATATCATCGTGGGGGAACGCTATGAGCGCAACCTGCGAAGCATTCGGGATATGTCCCTGATCCTGATGCTGGCGGGGTCGGTCATGTTTATCATGAACATCCTCTCCCGCGCCTATTTGGTCAGCCTCACCTCCGTGGCGATCATGGTCGCGGGGGTCAACACCTTTTGGTGCGTGAAGAAGCGCAATCGCCAGGCGGCGACGCGCATGACGGTGGCCGCCATCGTGCTCGTGTTCACCTACGACATCTTTTTCGTCAGCAACGGCTTTGCCTTCCTGTGGACGATGCTGGTCCCGCTGGCGATCAGCTATCTCTTCTCCGTCCGGACGGGTATCCTCGTGTCGATCTATTTCTGGGTGGTCTTTGTCCTTGCGTTTTATACGCCGCTGCGCTCGGCGGTCGAGGCGCATTACGCGCCGATCATCATGACGCGCTTTCCGGTGCTGTTCTTCTTCCACATCGTCTTCACCAGCTTTGTCATGATCCAGTACCACAAGAGCGTGCTGGACCAGATGGACTACAACCGGCAGCTCCAGGACGCGAAAGATGCCGCCGAGCAGGCGCGCGAGGCAGCGGAGAGCGCCAACGCCGCCAAGAGCGATTTCCTTGCCAACGTGTCCCACGAAATCAGGACCCCGATCAACGCAGTGCTGGGCATGAACGAGATGATCCTCCGGGAGAGCGGCCAGGCGCAGAGGGACCTGGCGGATGACGTGCAAGGGGCGGCGTTCAGGAACATCAGCGCCTATGCCGGGGATATTCAAAGCGCGGGGAACAGCTTGCTCTCCATCATCAACGACATTCTGGACCTCTCCAAGATCGAGGCCCGCAGGTTGGAGATCGTCGAGGGCGAATACAGGTTGAGTTCGCTGCTGAACGATGTCAGCAACATGGTGTTCTTCCGGGCGAAGGACAAGGGGATCGACTATCAAATCGATGTGGACGAAACGATCCCGGATGCCCTGTACGGCGACGAGGTCCGCATCCGCCAGGTCGTCACTAATCTGTTGAGCAATGCCGTGAAATACACCGACCACGGCAGCGTGCTTTTGAAGGTCCAGGGCAACGCGGACCGGGTCAACGCGGGTGAGCCCATCCTGCTCACGATGGCGGTCAGGGATACCGGCATCGGCATCCGCGAGGCAGACATGGGTAAGCTGTTCACCAAATTCCAAAGGATGGACATGGAGAAAAACAGCACCGTGGAAGGCGCGGGCCTGGGGCTGGCGATCACGCGGAGCCTCCTGGACATGATGGGCGGGACGATCCGTGTCAGCAGCGTCTACGGAGAGGGATCGGAGTTCACAGTGACGATCCCGCAAAAAATCGTATCCAATGAACCGATTGGGCAATTCCATGCCAAGTTTGAGAAGAACCTGCCGGGAGCATTGAGCTACAGCGAACGCTTCCACGCGCCAAACGCGCGCGTCTTGATCGTGGACGACACGGCCATGAACCTCACGGTGGTGACAGGGCTGCTGAAAAAGACGGGGATTCAGATGGACACCGCGTCCGGCGGCACCGAGGCGATCGAGCTTACCCGGACCGAGCCCTATGACGTGATCCTGATGGACCAGCGCATGCCGGGAATGGACGGCACCCAGGCGCTGCACGCCATTCGCGGTCAGAGGGATGGCGCGAATCAAGAGACGCCCGTCGTCTGCCTGACCGCCGATGCCGTCATCGGCGCGAAGGAGCGATATATCGCGGAGGGCTTTACGGCTTACCTGACAAAGCCCATCGATAGCGCGAAGCTGGAGCAGCTGCTGATGAAGTACCTTCCGAAGGAAAAGGTGATCCCCGTTGAACGCGAGGCGCTCCAAGAGGAAAGCGCATTGATGGAGGATGCCTTCGCGTCGCTGCGATCGGTCGGCATCGACCCGGAAAAGGGCTTGTTCTACTGCCAGGGAGATGAAGCGCTCTACCGGACGCTCCTTCATGAATATGCGTGTGGCGCGGATGGAAAACTGGCGGAAATGCAATCCTGCCTTGTGGAGAATGAATTGGAGACCTATGGCATCCTGGTACACGCGCTCAAAAGCACTTCCAGGATGATCGGAGCCGATTCCATTTCAGAGGCAGCGAGGGCATTGGAGAGAGCGGCGGCAGAAGGAGACGAAACGGCGATTCAAAGCCAGCATCAAAAGCTGGTTGACAGATGCAAAGAGGCCGCTATGGCGATTCAGAAATTGCTTGGAGAGCAGGCCAGGGGAGAGGACATCGACGGGGAGATAATGGAATTTTTCCCGGAATGAGAGGCACATGGTAATGACTGGTCGAGCAGTGAAAGTGAGGATGAAGAGGCTAAAAATGTATCAATGTATAGGGACTCTATTTGGACAGCGAGCGGACAAGCCATGGACGAGCACGATGATAGTTTCTCTAAACCAGTAGGAATAGAATCCTCTGTAAAACCACAAACCTATTAAGGGAAAAAAACTATAGTGGACAATTCGGACAAGAAATCATGGTGACACCCTATGACAAATTAAATGTCCGATAAAACCTTGACATTTTAGCGAAATCATGATAAGATTGTGCTAAAGCAAGGAGGCGTTGAGGATGTCTCAGATTCGACCCGTTTCCGATCTGCGGAACAACTTCGCGGATATATCTCGCACCGTGCACGAGACCAAGGAGCACGTCATTCTCACGAAGAACGGCTATGGCGATATGGTTGTGGTGAGCTACGAGGAGTACCAGCGCATCCAGCATGAGTTGAGCGTCGTGGCTCAACTGCGGGAAGCAGAGTGGGAGGCGCGTTCGACAGCGACACGTTATACCCACAGCGAAGTGATGGAAAACCTTCGCACCCGTATCCAGAAGTCGGCGGTGAAGGAAAATGTATGAGGTGATCTACCTACCGACGGCTCGAAAACAGCTTGAGGACATTGTGGATTACCTTGCCTTCGATTTGAGTGCCCCGGATGCCGCGCTGGACTTCATTGATGAGGTGGATGAGGCGGCGAAGAGCCTGTCGGAGATGCCATATCGCCATCCTATCTACCATACCCGCTTCGCGGTGCTGGAGGAAATGCGCTGGCTGCCCGTGAAGAATTACAACGTGTTCTATAAAGTGTTTGAAGAAGAGAAAACCGTGGAAATCCGCCGCGTGCTGCATCAGCTTCAGGACACCAACAAACCGTTTATACTATAGCGTGGAATAATCGCAAGGAGGCTGATTGGAACGATTGCTGTTATCAATCGTGATAACGATTTGATAACAGCAGGCCAGTATAGTCCATAGATACTGGAGAATACAAATCGTAGAGCGAATGGATTATCACGAAATCCAAACAAAAATGTCAGGTATCAAGAATTGCTTGCTGAGTGGGAATAAGGTACATGTCAAGGGGCAACCTCGATTTCCCTTTTAGGGGCAAAAAAGTATTCCCTTTGCTCGTATGAAAACCGAACAAAAAACCAGCTCCGGGAACCGTGTTCAGGCACCGTTCCCAGAGCCTTTTTTATTCCCGGGGCCAAACTTGGCCCCGGAATGGCCCAGATACAGGTCCAATATAGGGCCAAATCTGGCCCACAAGCGAACACTGTTAATGTCGATGACGGTTTATAATTGTCGGTTGTATGTCGTCGAGATCACCTGGAAGCCACCAAGGAAACAGAGGGAGACCGACACTCGACGGGGCGGAAGATGTGTGTGTAAATCTGCGTCATAAGGATTCGCGAAATGTGATCTGACGACGCGGATATAGCGGCATTCATGATATGATTGTGCTTACGTGTGTCATGAGATCACACTGGTTTTCACGCACAACGCACACGCAGGAAGCCCCGCCCCGTCGATAATCCTGGGCCATTTACCTCATTCAAATTCGGTATTTGCCCCAGACAATAAAAGAGCATAAGTGGGCGTGACGCACGACCCGCTAGTGCGGTTCGTGCGGCCGGCATAGCCGGCACGCCTTCGTCGCCCCTGACGGGGCTCCTCACCCTCGCTTCGCGAGGGCGCTTACTGCGTCGCTTCGCTCCTTGCCCTTCGCTGCGTTGCCAGCTCAGGGTGCTCTCATCAAACAGCGACTGCGTCGCGCAAAACACAAAGGGAGGCGGCGAGCTGTCGCTCGCAATGTCGGCTCATGCTTTTTCGCTCATTTCATATCAAAGACACCTCATCTACACTCGACCCAATGCCGGAGTGGAAA
>Ga0310697_10004095_pt1 | contig 14480 bp, 14 predicted proteins | sample 172DNAGHGlowgp2_FD_203883 | JGI IMG/M metagenome (GOLD analysis project Ga0310697, IMG submission 203883) | Sheep rumen microbial communities from Palmerston North, Manawatu-Wanganui, New Zealand - 1728 DNA GHGlow gp2 (v2) (version 2) | ecosystem: Host-associated > Mammals > Digestive system >...
TGTCTACTTTTTCACCATACAGGCAAATCCCCCAAGAGTAGGAGTCGAACCTACTTGCTGTAACACCCATGGAAGAACAGAACTGAACCGTCCAGCCTCTTGAGATATGGAGCGGACAGTCAGAATCGAACTGGCAATGTCTCCTTGGTAGAGAGAAGTTTTACCTTTAAACTATATCCGCAAATGGAGGAAGGCTGAGGACTTGCACCCCAAGCCGTGAAGCTCAATCTGTTTTCAAGACAGTTGCAGTACGCTTGCCTGCTTAACCTTCCATTGGTGGACCCTCTAGGACTTGCACCTAGACCCTAGGACTTATGAGGTCCTCGCTCCACTATTTGAGCTAAAGGTCCAATTATAGCATTATTCAATTTTCAATGTTCTAAATGGTGCTGGGGCTTGGAATTGAACCAAGGACACCCACGTCTTCAGCGTAGTGCTCTACCAACTGAGCTACCCCGGCGTGTGCAGTAAGTATCTTATTTTGGAAATTATACGTTTTATTTTTCATGTGTACCACTGATACTTACTGCTTATTTAATTTTCAACAAGTAGCTTTTTGAGGCTGAACTACTGAACCTATTACATCTAAAAGAGCTGTTACTTATTTTTATTTTCGTAACAGCTCTTGTTAAATTTATTTAGTTGTACCTAAACGGAATCAACTTTTGAAAGCTGTTACACCCATATCTCCTAAAAACGCACTGCCAAATATAGGTCGTTCTGATACGAGTGACCAATTATTTACTCTATGCAATTGTTTCATGGATTGTAACAACATTTTAATTTCTTCCTTTTCTTTTATTATAACATAAAATATAAACCTTGTCAATAGTTTTATTTTATATGTTACAAAATGTAATATTTTATGGTAGCCCCGGTTGGAATTGAACCAACAGCCTATCGGTTATCGACCGATTGCTCTACCATTAAGCTACGAGGCTATAATGGTAGGACTGGAGGGAGTTGCACCCCCAACGCTTCTTTCGAAGTCCAGATTTACAGTCTGGTGTGCCCAACTGATATGCACCTCATTCCTATATTGGAGGGTCTGGTAGGATTTGCACCTACGCATAACTGTTTTGCAGACAGTCGCCTTAACTGCTTGGCTACAAACCCTTAAATGGTGCCAAGGAGAGGAATTGAACCCCCAACCTTCTCATTACAAGTGAGTTGCTCTGCCAATTGAGCTACCTCGGCATGCCGGGCATTCTCTTTATTGTAGGTGTGAAATCCGTTACCGCCACCTGTACAATGTGATACACTCATTGAATCAGCTTCACATTGCTCTAGTACCTTTAACGGTTATAAGATTATCAGCAGTGTTTTCGTATCTGGTATGCCAGCCCTGCTCGGTAGGGTGCTTACACATCTTATAATGGTACACCGTGTGCACATATTAAAAATTATTTCAATTACATGCTTTAACTTAAAATATAAACATTTTTAAGTTGTTCATATTTCATATCTTAACATATTATAAAATACTTGTCAAGTGTTATAATCCATATTCTTTTAAAAACTCTTGAGAATCTTCTAATGTATATTCTATAGTATTATTTCTTATTTTCTTATAAAGGAAATAACCTTCTGGTGGGTTCTCTTCAAGTTCAATAAGAAACTTTTCTACATTTTCTATTTGATAGTCATGCTCTAAGATTTCTTTATTAAGATAAAATGCTTTAAGGTCCTTGATAGCTTGAGCTTTCTTATCTTGTACCACTTGGTCATATTCATTAACCCTCCAACCAAAGTTAGATTCTAACCAATCGGCTACAATATGTCTATGACAAAAGTCTCCCGGTTTTTCATAACAGAGAAGTATAACATTTTCTCCAAAGGAATTTAATGCTCTTCTAATAGCTTCTTTATCAAGTGTCTCAAGATGCTTAAGGAATATAGAAGTGTATTCCATATTATCTATTCTACCCTTTTTCCAGTCATTAAACATATCCCAGCGAGGTGCTAAACTCTTATATTGAGGTCCTTTGTAAAAATCTGGAGCTTTACCTGCAATTGATACTGGCTGAAGTCCAGCTTTTTCATAAGCCTTTAATTTAGCAAAGTAACCTGTGTAAATCATGACTACTCTCCTTCTTTATTATCAAAATACACTAATGTTAACGCATTTTCCTTTATATCTAAATTTTCATTATTAACTACATCACTTGGTAGTACAGACTTATCAAACCTATCAGTTATTATGTGCCAACCATTAGGTGTGTTTAATGTTAATATAGATAGGTTTATATCTTGCACAGAACATAGTGCAGTCATAGTTTGTATAAATGTATCTGCATCATTATTATCTATATCAAATAGAAGTTTTCTTGCACTATGAACACTTATTTCATTCTTTGAAGTTATAGAATTCATTATGTTAAAAACATTCTTTGTAGATATTTGATTATTTCTGAGCATGCTCTTCATAAGGTCGTGTGAGGCATCTGACAGCATAGTAGTCATCTTTTCTGTTGACTTTCTGTCTACAGTCATATACAACCTTGCCCCTGTTAATAAGCAGAGAGATACCATTTCATCTATGTATTTATCATACTGTTCTACAGAACTTATTAACCAAGAATGAAGTAGAAATGAACCTTTATGATGCTTCATAAAGGTATTTTCTGGGTTATCTTTCTTACGAACCATAACGTCAAACTTATAAAACTCTTTATTCTCATGTTCTGGCTTTAAATTAGTTTTTAAAAACTCTCTTATTATACTGATATTGGTTATTGCCATAATGACTTCAATCTTCCTTCTTTAAGTGCTTTCTGTATCTCTACCCAGTTCTGCAATTCCCCTGTGTCCATCATTGTAAATTCATTTAAAGTTTTCAAAACATAATTGCCATCTGAAACTGGAGCTTTCTTCTCTTTTACTATCATACTAATCCTTTCATTCTATTATAAAGTTTATGGTAGCACAAAAATTATATCTTGTCAAGAATTTTATTAAATTGTGTAGTATTGGTCATCTGCCGGGTTATAATATGTCATAGGCAGAATCTCTTCTCCTATTTCTATTATAACAGTGTACTGATTAATGTTATGGTCATAAGTCATACATTGAACATTAATGTTCTTGTATTCCTCATTTAACTTATTTAATTGTTCTTCCAGCTCTGAAGTATATCTTACTCTTATTACTTTAAAACTTTTCATTTTCTCTCTCTTCCTTATAATTATGGATATTCTACCTATAGCTAATAGAGAAGCTATAGGTAGTTTCCACCAATATCCATTTACAGAACATTACTTAATGATATTGCCGAGTCGAACGGCTGTCTACATAAGAGGGAGCGACTAACCTTTAAATGAAGTCCCTTGTGGCTTATGTGACTGTGGATGGGATATGAACCCAAACTGTGCACCGTTGCACCTTCACATTAAGGTCCTACGTCTTTCGGTGGTAGGCACCGACCAGCATATTCAAACCCCTGCTGGAGGGTAGTCCAATGATTAGTACCAATAAACAGGAACATAATATTGAGGAGAATCACAAATCTTTTTCTATAAAATTTTCAAGTTTTTCGACTATTTCAGCTTTAGCTTTAGCATAAGCTGACTGGTCGGAGTTTGTCCATTTTTCAATGAACTTATGTACATCTTCATGATAATCTTCTTTAGAAGTATCACCAGATTTATACCACTCTAACGATTTAAAGAGTGAACAAAAATCCTGTAGCATCTCTTCTAATAATGTATTTTCAAGCTCACCTGCATAGGTGTCTTCTATTGTATAACACATGTAGTTATAATGCCCACCAGACATATCTCTTTCTCCTTCTTAATTTAAGTATACCATACTATTATTGACTTGTCAAGTGCTTTATGTTATATTTTTTAATATGAAAAAGAAAGTAATGAAATGCCCTCATTGTGGGGATGAATGGGAATACCAATATATAGTTGACCATGGTAATAATAGAAGTATTGTCACCTTAAACTATGATTTCATAGAAGAAGGTCAAGAATGTACTTGTTATAAGTGTCATGCCAGATATAAAGTAATAGCAACTGAACCATCTGATGTGAGGATGGACGATTTCATATATAATGTGTGGAGACATTGTAAGATGTAGAGAGTTTTTATGGTATATGATAAAAACTCTCTAAATTCACACAGTTTTACTTCTGTAAAAGAAAAACTCACTATTGCTTAGTGAGTTGAGTAACTATGAAAGATAACATCAAGAATTATTTTAAACCTAAATGATTTAAAATTACTTCAGTACGCTCATGGTCTTTACCACTTAATACTAAAGGTGTATAACTTCTATCTTCTAAATAATCGTATAATGCTTCAGCTATTTTATCAGATTCTTCAGCAGTCTGATAACGACCTTTAGACTCAAAAGGTTTATTGCGATATAAGAAGTAATTAACTATTGTGTGCCCATCAGCCATAACCATATGATTGTAGTCTTTAGAAGGTTGATATAGGTTATCAACACCATTCAAATACCAATTATAAAATGAGTTCTGCATAACAGGAGAATCAGATATTGCAAAGTCAACTTTTCCAAGCAACCGGGATTGCTGTTTAATCTCCTGCCCCATTAAAAAGTATTGGTCATATTTATTAGGATAAATACCGTCCCAAGCCCATTGTTTAATAATTTCTGGACACATTTCAACTGTATATCCCATAAGTTTAAGTGTGTTAAATAAGTCTGCCATCAATGAACTTTTTCCAGCAGAACTTGACCCAAACAAGTTAATTAAAACTGTCAATGTTAAACCCTCTCTACTATAGCTTTCTTTATTTTTTCTGCACAGTCATTACAATAAGTACATTTAGTACCACAATCATATGTGCATTTATACCCATTCTTAATAAAATATTTTATATCTGGGAGCATTGATATACATTCTTCTTGAGATATTAAATAAGGTAACTCGTGACAATATATACTTAAATATTCAAGTCCATGTTGACCATTAGTTCCGTATTCAATATTTTTCATATATCGTTCTATAGCCGTTGTATCTTTATCTATTGCTCTCGCCCCATGTGTTAATAACTTAAAGTGATTAAAACCTAATGCAGAATAATATTCTAATTGCCAAGGGTGAATTGCACCGCTTCTGCATCTGGTAAGTATTTCATCTTGTTGTGCAATTTTACAACCTATTTTATAATATGTACTTAAAGATGATGCTTGGCATGAAAACCTGCTAGGACACCACTTTGGGCAACCTTCTCCAACCATGAGTTCAAACTCTATATTTGGGAAGCTGTCCTTTAAACCTTTTAAGAAATGAAAATTTTGATTCAAATCTTTAGGAACGCAAACATGATTAATATTAGGAAAATAGTTAAATAAAGACCTATATTGAGATACAGAGCTATATTCCATAATAACTGCTACGGATAATTGAAAATTAGGATTATATTCACTTATAAGCTGTGCAACCTGTGTATTAGAAAACTTAATTCTTCTTATTCCAGAGTTCCAAAGATTATCAAGTAACTTATATAAATCTTCTCTTAAAGGTTCAATATCTCTATCGTTAAACGCTTTAGGGGAGTTCATAAGATAAATAATATCAAACCCTTTATCAATTGCATATTTAACATATTTATCAAAATCTTCATAAGTTGCTATAGCTGGGTTTGATACACCAAATCTATGTGCCATGAACCATTCATTAAATTTTTCAGTTTGAGGCCAAGGTATAGATTGAAATAACATCTTTATCTGTGACTTTTTATACTTCTTGTTGTATTCAACATAGTTATCAATAGCACCAAAATCAAATAGCATAGGTGCTGATAATTTATATACATCTGTTTGCTTTGGTGTTATTTCCATTCTATAAGTCCCACTCTTGAACACTCGTTGTTTCTGCTACTCTTTGGTCTCTATCATTATATAAATAATAACCTGTACCAGAATGAATAAACGTGAGTTCTTCTCCTTTACTACTTCTAACTTTAGCCCTATATTTAATAATTGTAGGGTCTCCTACATCTTGAACTTCAATTACAGTATAAGTTTTACCTTGAAATTTAATTTTGTGTGCCATTACAGCCCCTTTCCTAGGACTAATCCTACTAAATATGTTAATGTCATAATTAAGATAAATATTACAGTATCTTTATCAAGCATATTATGAGCTACATGCTGAATCATCACCGCTTTAACCTCTTGATTATGGTCTGGAGTTTCTAATCTACAATGTGTAGTCAAGAAATCTAAATCAACATCTGCACGAAAGTTTGTTACACCTTTAATACAGTCAATTATAACTCTTTTAATTCCAAAATCAAAACCAACAACTTTAATAATAGTATAAGGTTCAACTTTACGTCTTTTATTAGAATTATGCTCATACACCAGTCCTGCTTTGATTACAGCACCATATGATTTATCGGTTATGACAGTTTCTTTCTGTATTTGATTAAATTGCCATTTCATATATGTTTAATCCTATATCATTATTATATCTTAAAACAATTAAGTTGTCAAGCATTAACTGTTTCAACAGTATCTATAATAGTGTTTTCGGGGGCTTCATTCTTAACACCTAATATGTCTAAAATAGCACTTATTCTTTCCTTAACAGGCACTTTTAAATGATGATATTCATAACCGTTATCATCCATGAATTGTAAAAGCTGCTTACGCACCTCTTCAGACTCTTCTTCCGTCTGAAATCTACCTTTAGGATTGTACTTAAACTTCCTGTCAATAAATATATTGCAGACTTCTACACCTTCTTCTTTAGCAAACTGATAAAATTCCTTTGCAGGAACTATAAGTGTGTTAGAACCCCAGTAAAACTGTTGGTAGAATGAGGTTAAAAGTACTGGAGAATCAGCTATAATATAGTCTACTTTATTAAACAGACGACTTTGATTCTCTGTTTCCATACCAAATATGAAGTATTGACCAAACTTATTGACTTTACGACCTGTATAAGTCCACGTTTTAACGAACTCATTGACAAATTCTACTTCATAACCTCTAACTTTAAGCTCTGCAAAGAGCTGTGTGCCAAGTGTACTTTTTCCGCTTCCCGGTTGACCAAGAAAATTAATCAAAACTGTACCCATTAACTTTATCTCCACTCTCTTCTCTAATGAAATCACATAATTTCGTTAGTCTTTCTTTATAATGGTCATTTGAAATTGCTGTATTAACACAACCATTCATACTTAAAATATAGCATTTTTTCTTTGCTCTCGTGATTGCTGTATAAACTATTTTTCTTACGAGAAGAATGTTGCTAATTTCATTATCAAGAACTACGAAAACACAATCATATTCAGAGCCTTGGCTGGCATGAACAGTTGAAGCATATGATAAAGTTAACTCATTTACAGTAAATTTATCATATTTCACCAATCTGTCACCATAATCAACAACTAAAAGGTCTTTACAGTCTATATTATCACTGTCTGTTGCTGATTTAATGCTCTGAACTACTCCTGTTTCACCATTAAATACATCTAAATCATAATTATTAACAGTATGACGAACTTTATCACCTACTTGAAAAGGAAATATATCTTCATCAGACCGTTTATTAGATGGGTTTATAGCATTTAATGTTGATTTAAGCTCTTTATTAAGGTTATTTACACCTAAAATACCTTGTTTATACGCACAAATAAGCTGTACATTAAGTAAACCAAATTTTTCTACATTTTGTGTGTACATTTTCTTTAATAGTTCAACTGCTTTACCTCTTTGAACAGACTGTGCAGAGGTACATATAAGGTCCTTAGACTTCAAATCTAATGGTATAAAGTTTCCTTCATTAACCATATTGCTATATTTGATAATATTACTGTCTTCAGCTTGTCTTGTAATATCTCTGAGATAGCAAATATTGAATTGTTCTGAATTAATAATGTCTTCCAAAAGGTTTCCAGCCTGTACTGAAGGTAGTTGGTGTGTGTCACCAACTAAAATTAACTTTGTATCAGCATGTATATGGTCTAAAACTCGTTCAAATAAGCGAACATCAACCATAGATGCTTCGTCAATAAGCACTAATGCATTCCTAGGCACAACAACTTCTTCGTAAGATTCTAAAGAGTTATCTCTAACCTTTAAAAATCTATGAATTGTTGATGCTGGGAAGCCTGTACATTCTGTTAGACGCTTTGCAGCTTTAGCAGTAGGTGCTATAAGGATAACAGTACCGCCACTTCTGTCTATAATACGGATTATAGCCTTAGAAATGGTTGATTTACCACAACCAGCTAATGATGTAATAACACTAAACTGATGTAACAGGCATGAATGTATTGCATCTATCTGGTCTTGGTTCAGTTCAAACGGAAAATTATGTATTTCTTCTTCTATAATCTCGTCTTTATATATGTTAGAGGCTTCAATGTTATGCATTGTAAGCTGTCTAGCAATACTCTTTTCTGCTTCATAAAATTCTGATAAAAATACGTTGCCATCACAGGCATGTATCTTATTATCATTCAATAATTTAGTCAAAGCGTAGTTGTAAAGTTGATTATTTTCAAGCCCTAATGTCTTTAAAAATATCTGTTTTAGCTGTAAATCAGAACAACCAGTAGAACCCCGGAGAACTGATTCACGTGTTAAGACATAAAGCATGCCATACTGAAGTCTATTATCATCATCAGCCTTTACACCAGCTCTTAAAGCAATTTCATCTACTTGATTAAAGGATAATGCTTCAGATTTCACAAGTAATTGATAAGGATTCTCTTTAAGTATTTTTACAGCATCTTTACCAAACTCTTTATAAAGTTGCATAGTTAAAGAGAACTTGTTTAAACCTATTTCAGCACAATATTTAAGTAGTTCTTCCATTTCATAGTAAGATGAAACAGACTTTTTAACTACTTCAAATGTTTTTTCTCCAATACCAGATACTTGTTTTAGCTTCTCTGTATGGTGCAAAACTACATCAATACTATCTTTTCCGAATTTGTCATAAATTTTTTGAGCAAGTGCTTTATGAATACCATTAATAGAGGATTTTGTAAGGAAATTAATAATAGCTTCTTTTGATGAAGAGTCCTCTTGAACTTTATAATGCTGAAGCTGTAGTTGTTTTCCATATTTAGGATGTTCTACCTCTTCAGCAGTTAATGTCAGTTGGCAACCTTCGTAAATTCCTTCAAAGTTACCTGCAACTGTGGTTTCCATGCCAGATTTTAATTTGCCTGTCTGGTTAGGTGCTGTATAATTTATAGCAAATACACCCCAGTTACTCTGACTATTATAGAATATTACCTTTGTTACCTTTGCATCTTTAATTGTTACTGACATCTTGACTCTCTTTCATACTTTATTATGTCTTAAGACAATTATACTACGAAAGAGTTATCTTGTCAAGCAAGACTAAATTGCTATTGTATTAATATCCTTTATCAAAATGTGATTAACTCTGTTATTAGTAGAATAATGACCATAGGAATTTAAGTAAGTGTATGTTTGAGAACTTAAATTACAATAAACAGTTATATCTTGTTCAATACCATTAAAACAGTAAGAGACTGAAGTAATTTTATTTGATTTAATAATAACTGTACTTCCCATATTAGTGCAATTTCTAAAAAGACTATCAATAGAGGTAACATTAGCAGGTATAGTTACAGGTTGATTAAAATTAGAACATTCTCTAAATGTGCTATCCATACTAGTAACAGAATTAGGTATAGTTACAGGTTGATTAAAATTAGAGCAATAAGCAAAAGTATAGTACATACTATTAAATCTTGCATCATCAGAAATTATAACAGGATAATTAAAATTAGTGCAATTTATGAAAGCATTTATAACACATGTAACACTATTAGTTATATATACAGGTGCATTAAATACTGCATCTTGTTCTACAAAGGCATACATGTTAACATTACAAGTATTTCCCGGCTCAAAACTAATAACACTGTGAAAATTACTGCAATTTACTATGAAATTATGTACCCAATTGGTAGTATTTGGTATTTGTATTGCTTGATTAAAATTAGAGCAATTAACTATAAAATTAGATATATTTAAACCATTTGTATGTGGTAATGTTATTGTGTTATTAAAATTAGTACAATTAACAAATGCATTGTATATATTTTTAGTATTTTCTGGAAAATTAGTACGTTGATTATAAGCATAGCAATCTACAAATACATCAGAAAAATTACCATATTGATATGAATTAGAATAACCCGGTGTTCCATTTACAACCATTTTAGGGAAAGTAATTCTTTGATTAAAATTAGTGCAACCATTAAGCATATTATTAAAATACATAAGATATTCACACTCAAATGTAATAGGTTGATTAAAATTAGATGCACCTTGTATAAAACCATTGCACATATTAATTGATATATTAGCGGGAATAGTAATTGGTTGGTTATAATTACTATCACGGAATAAATTGGCTATATTAATATTAGGTCTATTTGGAATGTTAAAGGTACAATTGTAATTTGAACCCCTAAATAAATTATGTATACTATTAACATTATCTGGAATTTCTAACGGACAGTTAAAACTCTGACTATATGCAAATGTACTATCTAAAGATAAATTTGATATCCAATTAGGTACAACAAATGGGTGATTGTATGCACCAGTGTTAGCAAATAATTCCATTACGCAATCATAAGAATTTAATTTACGTGGGATTGTTACTGGGAAATTATAATATTTAGTACCTTTAAACATACCTCTTATATTGTTAGTTTTAGATGGTATATTAAATTCAATATTATAATTTGTACAATTTGTAAATAAACCTGACAAATCTAAATAAGAACTAGTACCATTAGCAAGTTGTGCTTCTGTTGGTAAGTGTAGTTCACTATTAAAATTAGTACAACCTTCAAAGAAATTTTGCAAGCTATATATGCTAGAGTTATTAATAGTTATTGGATAATTAAAATTAGTACAACCCGAAAACATGCCATATATAGATGTTGCCTTATCTGGAATAATTATTGGCTGATTAAAGTTAGTACAACCTGAAAACATACGTGCTGTAGCGGTACAATTTTCTGGGATGTTTATTGGTTGGTTAAATTTTTCGCAACCATTAAATAAATATTCTACAGTACTACTATTTTGTGCTATAGTAATAGGTTGATTAAAGTTAGTACAACCTGAAAAAGTATAGCTCATACGTCTTGTATTTACAGGTATATTTATTGGTTGGTTAAAATTAGTACAATTAGCAAATGCATAATCTAAATCCCCATTAAAATTTACTGGAATATTTAAGTGTTGATTAAAATTATAACAATTTATATATGTCATATAAAGAGACTCAACATTAATTGGTATATCTGGAGTAGATACTAAGTTAGGACAGTTAGCAAAGGTTCCTGCTAAATTATATACATTAACAGGATAATTATATACCGCTTTTAAATTAGTACAATTACTAAAAGCATGAGACAAGTTAGCACTATTATATGCTGTGGACATTACAGAGCCAAAAGACTGAGAGTAAAATAAATTTGCTGTATATCTAATATTTCTAAAATCTACAGAATTTATATTATTATCAAAAGCAAACATTTGTGTTAAATAATAATGACCTTCATTAGCAGTAAAAGTAACATCAGGATTTTCTTCAATATTAAAAACTGGATAGCATATAATATAACCTAAATCACTTTGCTTTGTATAGGTTTCAGCATATCTCCATTTAGAAGAATTTGGAGCTGAATATGTTATAAGTGATAAAGCTCCATCATTTTTTAAAATGCAATTATCTTTACGAGTTGATTCACTATAACCTAAATTTACTAATTCTTTATATATAGAAGTTCTGTCATCTGACCAATTACTTTTAATATTAAAGAAAAATATATGTGCAGGTATAGTAGCATTTTGTGACCAAGGAGTAATGCGGTCTGTAAGAGTATATATCTTTAATCCATATGAAGAATTATACCAACCATATAATCCAGCTACAGCATTATCCATAGAAGTATTTCTAGTAAATGTTGTATTTCTATTATCAGTAGATGCATTATAAGGGAAAAAGTTTACATTAAGACTAGTAGCATAATAATTATTACTTTGATTATATGTTCCACATTGCATACTTGTAGTATATTGATGGTAACTTGTATTTATAGCACATACATCATCTGTTGAGGCAGCAAACCTACCATTTCTCCAAGGACCTCCTGTAAATGGTATACATAAATTCTTTTGTCCAGAATTTTTAAAAGTATTATTAAAATTTGTTACAGTTGTACTTTTTAAATGTACATCAGCTTTAAAATTAGGAGTATCTGCAAAAGTACGATAGAAATTAGTAACACTTGCAGGGATGGTAATTGATTGGTTAAAATTATTACAAGATTCAAAAGTGCCATATAAGGTATTACATTTAAACCCTTCAGCAAAAGTTATAGGAGCATTAAAATTAAGGCAACGTGTAAATGTACCTGTTAAAATATTTACAGAATTAGGTATAGTAATAGGTTGATTAAAATTACGGCAACCTTGAAACATATATCCCATATCATTTACAGAACTAGGTATAGTAACAGGTTGATTAAAACTATTGCACTCTGAAAACATGCTATAAACACTTTTAACACCATTACCAATTGTTACAGGTTGATTAAAACTATTGCAATATGCAACTAAGCTGTCTGCATTCTGAACAGTTCCCGGTACATTAATAGGTAAGTTATATTTTGATTGCCAAAATAAACCTGCAGCACAAATAACATTTGGTGGAATATTTACTGGATAATTAAACATATTACAACTTGCAAATAAACCAGAAATATCCGTAACTTGTGGGGGGATGTTATAAGGGATGTTAAAATACATGCAACTTGAAAATAAATTTGATATATTTGTTACACTATTAGGTATATTTAAAGGTCTATCATTCCAAGGGGTTCCAGCCACCAGATAAGAAATATTTGTTATACCATCTGGAATAACCACTTCTTGATTAAAATTACGGCAACCTTGAAATAATCCTTCAATATTTTTTACATTAGTAGGTATATTTACAGGGTAATTAAAATTATTGCATTGTGCTAACGCACGATTCATATCCTGTATACCTTCTGGAAATACAACAGGTTGATTGAACTGATTACATCCACAAAATAATTGGTAAGCATATTTTACTGTATTAGGTATTGTAATAGGTTGATTAAAACTATTGCAATAAAAGAATAAACTTCTAACATTCACAGTGTTATTAGGGATAACAAATGGCTGATTAAATTTATTACAACTTGCAAACATTGATTCAATATTAACACCTTCATGAATTTCAGTAGGATTATTATAAGAGCTGCATCCATAAAATAAATTAACAGCATTGGTTACTGTATTAGGAATAACTAATGGATAATTAAAAGAGGAACAACCATTTAACATACCAGAAATATCAGTTACCCCATAAGGGATAGTTACAGGGCAATCTAAGTTACGGCAATAATTAAAAGCGTAATACATATTAGTTACTTGACTATTCATGTTAGTAACTTCTCTTAAATTTTGGCAGTAATTAAATGCGAGGGACATATTACCATTCGTAAAAGGTACATCCATTAAATCAATTTTTCTGATTTGTGGTTTATTATTAAAAGGCATATTAGGACCAGAATACCCTGTATATCCACCTAATATAGTGCCTTCATTAGGAACATCTAAATCATTTACAGATGATTGCATTTTATAATTAGTTAAAACTTTGACATCAGCACCATTTTGTAATGTTGTGTTATAATAATCCCAATGGCTTAAATTAGCCCTAGAAGGGTATTTAACGTACAACATATCATATGTAAAAATTCTCTTCATTACCATAATTCATTTTATCCTATTTAACTTAAAATCTAATTAAATAGCCACAGAGTTGATGTCCTTAAGGATAACGTGTCTATTTCTATTTGTTGTGGAAAATCCTTGCTGGTTTAAATAAGAATATGTGGTAGAACTTAAATTACAATAAATAGTTAAATCTTTAGTAAAATCATTAAAAGCGTAAGACATATAAGTAACATTATTAGCCTTTATAATAATAGGTCCACTCATATTAGTACACATATTAAAGCAGAACTGTAAATTATTAACATTAGCTGGAATAGTTACTGGTTGGTCAAAATTAGTACAATACTTAAATGTACCTTCCATATTAATTACTGTATTAGGTATTTCTGTAGGTTGATTATAATTTACACAGTTGTCAAATGTATAACTAAAAGAATTTATTTTATCTGCATTATCAAATATGATTGGAGAATTAAAGTTAGAACAATTAGAAAAAGCGGATGAAATATTACGTATACTATTTGTAATATATAAAGGGGCATTAAATGTATTGTCTTGAGCCATAAAAGCATACAATGAATAATTACCACCAGCTTCAAACATAATTAAACTGTGGAAATTAGGACAATTATTTACAATTCGTTTACAAACATTTACAGTATTAGGAATTGTTATTACAGTATTATAATTAGGACAATTAACAAGAACATTAGATACAGTT
>Ga0310697_10004097_pt1 | contig 14476 bp, 1 predicted proteins | sample 172DNAGHGlowgp2_FD_203883 | JGI IMG/M metagenome (GOLD analysis project Ga0310697, IMG submission 203883) | Sheep rumen microbial communities from Palmerston North, Manawatu-Wanganui, New Zealand - 1728 DNA GHGlow gp2 (v2) (version 2) | ecosystem: Host-associated > Mammals > Digestive system >...
TTTTTTTTTTATAAAATTTTTTTTGGTGTTGGGTGTGTGGTTTGGGTTTTTGGGTTTGGGGTGCGGCCCCCCACCCCCCACCCCCAAATCCCCAAACCCCAATCCCCAATCCCCAATCCCCATATATTATTTTTTTGATATTATAATTTATTTATTTAACTAATTTTTATTATTTTATAAATAATAAAAAATAGTTATTAGCTAATTTTGAATAAAAAATAAAAGTTTGATTTATATTATGAATAATTCAAATTATGCATTATATCTTATTATTTCATGTCCTCAAGCTATTATTTTTGAAGATAAATTAATTGATTTAAAGCGAAGTAAACAAGTAAATATTTTGAAAAAAGAGTTAGTTCAAATTAAAGTCAATAATAAATCATTTTTAGATATAAAGGAAATTACTGAATCTATTAAAGGAAAAAATATATATCTTTTTAATGCAATAATTAATCTTGAAAATTTAAATGAATCAATTAATATTAAAATAAAATATTTAAATAAAGATTTAATTTCCAAAGAACCAATTAAATTTAAAAAAAATGATAAGAATAAATTTATTTATTCAATTTCATATGATTATGAAGGATATTTTGGAAATTTATATTTGAACAATAGAGAAAAAATAGAAAATTTCAAGAACAAAAAATATGAAATTGAAGATTCAAAAAAATTTGTAATTTTCAAACAATATTTAGAGAGAGACAAGAATGCTTCTTCAATTCAATATTTATTAGAATGCACATCAAATGTATTTTATAATGCTAAAGAAATAATTGATTATGAATTTATATTAAATTTTTTTATATATTTAATAAGTAATATTGAACCTAAACAAAATAAAGAAAGATTAGAAAGAATATTTAATTCAACTATATCAAAATTTATAGATTTAAAACCTATTAACATAAAAAAATATAAAAATCAAAAATATAATAATATTATCAAAAAAATAGAAATTTATAGGGAAGAATTTGCAAATACTAATTTTATTTTGAGTTTAGATTTATTTATTTTAGTATTTTATAAAGTCAATTACTTTAATAAATTTGGAGAAAAATTTAATATAATTAAACAAAAAGATAAAGCAGTAGATTATATTTTAAAACATAAAAATATTTTTAATAAATTTTATTGCTCTGATTTAGAATTAATTTATAAAAATGCAAATAATAATAAGTTTAATGATATTATAAAACTTTCTTCAAATTATAATGAATATATTAAATTTTTTTGTTTAAATATTCAAATTTTAGAAGATAAAAAAATAATAGATATTGATTTAGAAAATTTCCCTGAAATAGATGTAAATTGTGATATTAATGATTTAGATAAATTTATAAATTATGTAATTAATAATCATAAAAAGTATTTTCCAACTAATCAATTCGAAGAATTAATTAATAAATTAAAATTAAAAGATTACAATAAATTACTTCAATTAAAAAATATCTTTTCAAAATATCAAAAAAAAAGAATTATGGAAAAATTAGATGAAGCAATTCATTATACTGGTAAAATTTTTATTGAAAAAAATAAATTAAATAATTTAGAAATTATCAGATTTATTCAAAATGATGCATTAATATATTATAAAGCTTATGAGACAAATTTTGAATATGCAACATTAATTTCTCATATTAATTTAGAAGAAATTAATGATGAATTTTGTGAACAATTTAATAAGGTTCATTATGATTATCAAAAATTGATGAAAAACAATTATTCTAGATTTCTTAATTCTATAATCAATAAAGCAAATTCATTCAATCATCTTAGTATTCTTTTTAAAATTTTTAATAAAAATAAGAATTGGGAAAAAAATAGGCATCTTTTAAAAGCATTAATTGAAGCTTATGAAAAAATAATGAGAGATAAAGAATTAAAAATTGATGAAGTTAGTAATATTATTGGAACTTTATTTAAATTTGTTTCAGATAATGATAATTATTTACTACATGATTTAATAGAGAAAACTAATGAAAAATTTAAAAAAATTGAAATTGCTGAAATTTCAATGAATATATTAAATGAAATGGGCTATAAATTAAATAATATTATTACTGATAAATTATTGAAAGACATCACAAATAATGATATTTTGAGTGGAAAAAGTATTATTACTATTTTAAATCAATTAGATAATATAAATATAAAAAAACAATTTTTAGAAAAACAAAAAATAAAAATTGAAAAAGGAGAAATATTTAAAAAAGAATTATCCAAAAATATCATATTTATTGAAGATTTAATAAATTATGGATTTTTAAGTGCTGAATTTAAAGATGTTGACCTTATAAAAAATATAAAATCAATTATGGGTAATGAAATTAAAAATTTAAAAAATTTAAATTTTAAATTTGAACAATTAAGCATTATGAATGAATTATATAAAACCGAAATTAATAATTATAGAAATGAATTAGAGCATTTATTATTTATAATATCTTTGGGGGAAAAAGAAGTTCTTGATGAATTATATAGCTTATTAGAGAGTAAAATTAAATATTGTATAGATACTTATAATAAAATAGAAGAAATAATTAATATTTTTGTAATATATTATAATAAAGAAGAAGAAACCACTATTGAAAGATATAAAGTAACTAAAAAGGAAATAATAGAAAAGAAAATTAATGAATTTCCTGATAAAAATAAAATATTTCAATTTGATCAGATGTATGATAAAGCTAATGAAATAACAAAATTAAAAGAATCAAAATTTTTTCTTGAAATTTTTGAAAAAAATAAATTAAATAAAATAAAAATTAATTCTAAAGATGATTCTTTAATTGTAAATGAAACCAAAAACCAATTTAAAAATTTAATAAAATTGTTTGATATTAAAACTGAAAATGAAATTGATCTAAAATTCCTTGAAGAATTATTAGAAAAATTTGAAAATGATGATATTAAAAAAGAAATTAATATTTTACTTAGAATGTTAGTAATTGAAGAAAATAAAAATGAAAATATTTATGAAAAATTAGAGCTTCTTAAAAAAAGAAATAAAAATATAATAAAATTATCTAAAATTATTTTATTATTAAATGATTTTGAATTGCAAGATACTGATATTAAAAAAATATTAGAAAAAGCAGTAAAAGATTTAGAGCAAAATCTATCATTACAAAAATTAATTGAAATAGATAGAAATATTATTAATTTAAATTTAGATATTTTATCATTAGAATTGAATTCCGAGCCTATAATAGTATTAAATAAAATGTATGAAAATCATGAATTAATTAATTTTATAAAGGATAAAACTATTAATGATATACATCAAATGGGTGAATTTATAGATGATTCAGAAGATGTTTATATAACAATATTAGATATAAACTATTTGGAATCTTGTAAACAGTTTTATGATGAATTGAAAAGAGAAGTTTCTTCAGAGAAAAATTTTTTGGATAATTTCATTAATATTACAAAGAAAGATAATTATAAAGATATTGGAATGAAATTTGAAAATTCACAGGGAAAATATAATGATTTTCAAGAATTATATGTAAATCATTTAAATCTTAATGAATTTAATAAGCAGCATATTAAATCTATTTATTTATTAAGTTCTTTTAATTTAATACCATCTTATCCTTTATATAAATGTAATGTTGAATATTCAATTAATTCAAAAAAAATACATAAAGTTTTTGATGAAATTCTTGATTTAAGAGAAGTCGCTTTATTAAGAAAAAAAGATCAAAAAGAAGAAAATTATTTTGATATATGCGAAAAGTTCGCTAATAATATAATTCAAATACAGAAAATTATTAAATTATTAAATATTATTTCTTCCAAAGGTTATTTCGAAGAAATAAGTTTTGAAATTATAATAAAAGATGGAAATTCTATTGGATATAAAAATAAAAATAAAGATAAAGAATATGATTTGAAAGAAATTATTTCTGAATTAAAAAGTATTGAAGAATCTCAAGATATTATAGTAAAGGAAATATATTCAGTAAATCCAATTAGTAGAATGATTTATGGAAAACAATTTGAATATATATATAAAAATATGAATAAAGATAAAAATATTAATTATAATATAAATAATTTATTAAAATATATAACAAATAATAATTATAAAAATGAAGTTCAAGAAATAATAAATTCAGAAGAAGAAAATAAAATAAAGCAAATGTATGTAAATGTAAATGTATATTTAGGAAAATTACTTGAAATTAATTCAGTTAGTTTAGAAAATATATATAAAAATGCATTTTTATTAGATAATAAGAAAAAAGGAATATATTCATATTCATGCTTATTAGAAGATATTGAGGTAAATGTAATTAATTGTTTCTTATCTTTGACAGGAAATTTTCCAATTGCTCAAACAATTTTATATTGCAACGATTCAACTACAGAAGAAGAAATTACATCTTTTATTTATAGAAGTGTTAAATGTGACTATAATGCATTATTTATTTTGATTAAGCCTGAAATATTAAGCATTGAAAAAAAAAATTTACTCATGCAAATTCTTAAAGATATTTATTCACGAGAGCCTTTAGAAATGAAGTCTTGTTTACTTATAGTTTATGATAAGCTAAATAAAACAAAAGAAATAATTATTGAAATTGGGAAACTACCTAATCATAAATATTATAATTATGAAGAGAATAATGATTATAAAAGTAAAAAGTTTTTAAATATTGAAGTTTATACAAGTGAATATTCTGGCTTAGGTAAAACTGATTTAATTAAAAAAAAATTTAGAGAGGAAAATAATAATAATGATTATAAATATGATTATTTCCCTATTGGAGGTGATATCAAAAGAGATGAAATAATTACAAGATTATTATCATTAAGTGATAAAAATATATTATTACATTTAGATATAAATGAATTTTATAATGATGAAAATAAAGAAATTATTAAAGAATTTCTTTTCAGATTTTTATTTTTAAAATATTATTCTCTAAACGAAAAAATATTTTTTTATGGTAAAGAAATGAAAATCAAAATTGAAATTTCAAATAGTTTAATTGATCTTCAACAACTTTTGCCTATTCTGAAATTTTTTGAAATTATTAATATACGTCAAAATAATATACCCGAATTAAATATAGAACAAGAAGTTAAATCTAACATACAAATTGTATGCAATTATTTAAAAAGAATGAATGAAATTAATCAAAATGATATTTATATCCCAGGGTTATTTGAAGATTTAAAAGAGCCAACAAAAAATTATATAAAAGCTACATCATTAAGTCAAGGTGAATGCAAAAATTTAATATTCAAAAATATAAATATAGAAAATCCAAATTATTATCAAATTACATCTTATGTAAATATAATTGCAGAACAATTGAGGCTATTTTCAGGATCTTACTATTTGAATGTAGAACATTTAAATGAAATAAAACAAGTAAAAAAAAATTTAGATAATATAAGATATTATTTTGTTCATTCTTTAACATTAATAACTAAAAATTTTATTACAAGTTCATATGATAATATAATAAAAGGGCAAGAAATAACTTTTTTTCAACAGCAAGGAAAGATTGATTTAGAAAAAGCAAAAGAACAGGCTAATGAAGTTTTATCAGAAAAAGAGACATTCTCAATTGAAAAAATAAGGCCAAGTATGATTTTAATAAATGAAGATGGACAATCAATTTCAATAATAGTAACATGTAAAGATGATTTAGATGTTTTAAAAGCAATTTATAATTCAGACTTGCCAGATGAAAGTAGAGGAGTTATAGATTATCATAATTTAAGCTCTAAAGAATATTTAATTGAAGTTAAAAAAGTTTTGAATTTATTCAATCCAATAGATGATAATGATAATACAGCTCCAAAATCTAAAAATGGAAAAATATTAAGAACTTTAGAAAATATAGTAGAGTCCTATGTTTTTACTGCAGATAATTTTATTAAATTAATTTTAATATCTTTAAGACTTAGGACTAATATTCCAGTTATTATGATGGGAGAGACTGGATGTGGAAAAACTTCTTTAATAAGAATAATAGCTGAATTAAAAGATGTTAAAATGCATACATTAAATATTCATGCAGGAATTGAAGATGAAGATATTATTGAATTTATAAAAGAAAAAAATTTATTTGAAAAAGATAATAAAGACAATGATACTGTCTGGGTATTTTTAGATGAAATAAATACTTGTAATTCCTTGAATTTAATAATGGAAATTATGATAAAAAATACTTGCAAGGGAGATAAAATAAGACCTAATGTAAAGTTTATTGCTGCATGTAATCCTTATAGATTGGATACTAAAGAAAAAGAAATTATAGGTTTATATGATGATACTAAGCATTTATCTAGAAAATTGGTTTATACTGTTAATCCATTACCAATGCCACTTCTTAATTTTGTTTTCGATTTTGGAGCACCTTCCAGTGAGGATATAAGAAGATATATTTCTAATCTAGTTTTACCAATTTTAAAAAAATTAATATCTGATAATAACTGTTTAAATAAAATTAAAAAACTAACAGAAAATGCCATTTTTGATTCACAAGAATTTATAAGAAATAATCTAGGAATTTCTTCTGTTAGTTTAAGAGATGTTAGGAGATGGGGAATTTTTTTTGAATGGTTTTGCAAATTTTTAAAAATTCCTTATTTTACAGATTATAATTTCTCAGATGAACAAATATATATTTATTCATTAAATTTAAGTATATATCTCTGCTATTATATAAGAATTTTTAATAAATTATTAAGAAATGAATTTTGTAATTTAATGAAAGAATCTTTTGAAAATTATGATTTTGAAGAATTTCCAAAAGAGATACAAAAAATCATAGCAAATGAAGTAGAATTAGATAAAGGAATTGCAAAAAATAGGGCTTTATTAGAAAATTTATTTTCAATTTTTGTATGTTTAAATACAAAAATACCTTTATTTATAATAGGAAAGCCAGGATGTAGTAAATCATTAAGCTCCCAATTAATATTTAAATCAATGAATGGGAAAGATAATAAATTTTTTAAATATTTCCCAAAAGTATATACTAAATCTTACCAAGGATCATTGACAAGTAATTCAAAAGGAGTTCTAAGTATATTCAAAAAGGCTAGAAAATCATTAGAAGATTTAAAATATAACAAAGAAATAATATCATCAATATATTTTGATGAAATGGGTCTTTCTGAAATCTCGCCAAATAATCCTTTAAAAGTTATTCATTCTGAATTAGAATATGATGAATATAAAAAAAAAATTGCATTTATTGGCATTTCAAATTGGCCTCTTGATGCATCTAAAATGAATAGAGGCATTCATCTTTCAATTACTGAGCCAGATGAAGAAGATTTAAAAGAAACTGCTTTTGAATTAGCAAAATCATATAATGGAAGATTGATTCAAGATTATAAAGAATATTTTGAATACTTAGCATTCAGTTATTATAAATATAAAGAACTATTAAAAACTAAATATTCTGAATTTGACAAAGAAAACAGTAAAAATATTAAAGAATTTCATGGAACAAGAGATTTTTATCATTTAATTAAAACTGCTTCAAAATTACTTTTGGAAAGTAATTTTACAAAAGAAAAATATCAAATTGAAAAAATATTAATGGAAAGTATTGAAAGAAATTTTGGGGGATTAGAAAATTCAATTAAAAAATTTAAAGAAATTTTTAAAGAATATGTCCCTAATACAGATGATATAAGTGAATACAAAGTAATGAATTGTATAACAAATAATATTTTAGATTCAACAAGTAGATATTTATTAATAATAACAAAAAGCTCAATTAGTCATTTTTTAATTAAATTAATATTGGATACTTTGAAAAAAAAACATACTTTTTATTATGGCAGTAATTTTGAAGAAGATAATTTGCAAGGTTATTATAGTGCAAAAATTTTAAATAAAATTCAAATTACTATGAGCAATGAAAATGTAATGATCTTAAAAAATTTAACAAGTATGTATCCTTCATTATATGATTTATTTAATCAAAATTTTAGAAAAATTGGAGAAAGTAATTATGCAAGAATTGCTTTAGGAGATTCAAATACACAAAATTATTATGTTAATAATAATTTTAGATGTGTTGTTCTTTTAGATAAAAATGAAATAGATGAGCAAGATCCTCCATTTATAAATAGATTTGAAAAGCATATAATTACTTTTGAATATTTATTAAGTGAGGAACAAGTAAAAATGTCAAAGCAAATTAGGCAAATATTTTATGAATTGATTCATTCAACAAATCAGGATTTAAAAATTGATTTAAAATATCAATTACTGAATTGTGATTTAGAAGAGATTCAAGGAATTTTTTATAAATTATCCGAAGATTTTAAAAAAGAAGAAAATCAAAATAAAGCAGAAAATAAAATTAATTTAAATGAAATAAATAGAGAAGAAAATAGAATTGAGCTAAATAAAGATAATAGATTTATAGATTTTAATTTAAATAAATATAAAGAAAAAATATTTGAAAAAATTATTCCAACATTTTCAGAAGATTTAATTTTTTATGCAAAAAATTCAAATTTTGCACAGAAATATAAAGAGGAATTCAGAAATATTATGGATATTTATTTTGAAAGGCAATATCAGCATAAAAATCTTAAATCATATTTAGAAAAAATAGATAGTAACAAACATATAATTTATACTTTTTCTAATATTTTAGATTCTATTTTTGGATTAAAAAATGAAATAAAATCAATTGAAAATATAAAGTATGGAAAATTTTCAAAAGAAAAAACTAAAATTATTTTTATAGAACAAATAAATTCTGAAAGAGAAATAGATGATAAAATTAAAGATTTTTATAGTAAAAAGCAATATAATCTTTGTGTATTTCATTATGATATATATGACTGTATCCATTTGAATCATGTTAATTATTTAATTGAAAATAATGAAAATACTCTTAATGATGAAGAAATAAATTCAAAAGTAATATTATTTATTATTCATTTAAAAAGAAGAGTTTTAAAAAATAAAAATAAAGTTAAAAAGCAAATTCATAGTGAATATTTAATTTCTCATCTAACTAAACTTAATCATTTTTTTATTGATAATTTGAATGGAAAAGAAGTCAATTTTAAGCAAGTAATAAATTCAAATAACTTTGAATTATTCAGTAATAGTGATTTAATTAATTTAGATGAAGAATTTACAAAAGATTTTTTCCATGCTTTTAGTTTAATTTCTTATAATATAGAAATTAATTTTAGTAATATTCAAAAAGAAGAATATATTGAAAAGGTTTGTGAATTTATCAATAATAATAACCATTTGAAAAAACTTATTAAAAATATCATCATGAATAAAATAAAAACAGTAAAAAATAATATTATTATGGAAATTTATTCAAATTACAATTTTGAGGATACTGATGTTGATTTTATCTCTGTATTAGTAAAATATATGAAATCAATATTTAATGAAAAACTTATATATACATTAATTGAACTAGAAAAATATAATATTTTATCAACGAAATTGTTATGTTCAGAAGAAATGAAAAATGAAATTGTTGACAATATATATGAAGAATATATAATAAAAAGCATAGATTTTTCCACTCAGAATTATGCCTCTTTTTCAGAAACTATAAAAATTGATTGTATTTTCGGAATTTCATATCCTTTTATAATTACTGAATTTAAAAAAGTTAACAATTATACAAAAACTTTAATTAAAAAATACTTAGAAAATGATAATTATTATAGATTTGAGCAATTTGAAGAACAAGAAGATTATTTTAATGAAAAAAATCTAATTGAAAATAATTTACTAAAAGAAATTGAAAAATTTTATTTTGCTAAATTTTTAAATAATGAACTTAATAATTTAAATAAAGAAAAATTATTTGAAATTTTACTTAAAGATTATATAATATATTATTTATCTAAATCAAATACTAAATTTACAAATAAAAATATATTTGATTTTTTCTATAAATTATATGAATTATTTGTATCAAGAGATGAAAATGAAAATAATTTATTATATTCTTTAGAAAATTTTTCAAAATTTATTTTGTTTATAGAATCATATAATGAATATATTTATGCATTGTGCGATTATGTTTATTCATTCGATTCATATATAAATGATTTTTTAAACAATTTTATTTCTCAAATGGATAAAAAAAGATTTAAAAATAATTCGCATATTTCTTATGTTAATGGCATTTTCTTTAATATATATGAATCCATTACATATTGCATTCTCAATATTGGAGAAAAATTTGAAAATTTAAGTATTGAAGAATTAAATAAATTTTTAAATGAAGTAAGCCAATTATCGAATAGTATTAGTAAAGCTAATAATGAATTAAAATTAACATTAAAACAAATATTTTATTTATCTGAATTAATTTTAGTTAAAGATATTTTTAATAAAAATGGCTTTCCAATTAAAGAAAATTTACAATTTTATATAAATTTATTGTCAGAAGAAAATGAAAAATATTTGATTCCCCAATATTCTAATATTGAATTAGATATTGATAATAATGAAGATATAATAGATAAAGAGTTCTCATTTCTAAAAGAAAAAATATCGAAAATAAAAGAATATCCTGATTTAATTGGAAGATTATTGAATAATAAAATAAAAATATCAAAAAACGAAGATTATAGATTAAAATTATTGAATATTATTTTTTCAAATAATCTATTCATAAAAAATAATAGAGCTATTTTTTCTCTTCTTCTTAAAAAATATAAAATTTGCCCAATAAATAAAAGTAGTAAAAAAAATTTAAAAAAAAATGAAATAAAAGAAAGAGAAAATGAAGAAGAAGAAGAAGAAGAAAACATTGAAGATGAAGAAAATGAAGAAAACGATGAAGATGATGAAGATGGATCTGGAGTATTATTTTTATCTCAATTAAATAAAGATAAAAATAATAACATTATAAAATTTTTAAATGAAACAGATAATATTTGCTTTGATGAAATATTACTATCTTTGTTTGATGGGGAGTTCACTACATTTTTTGAAAATAAAAAAGCAGAAGAAGATTTAATTTTAAATCAATCATTTGAAATTTTTCAAAAATGTGTTGATTATATCATAAAAGAAGAAAATTATAAAAATATAGCCAGCGATAAATTAGGGATTTTATATTGCATTTCATATATTAAATATTATTGCTACAATTTCAGTAGAATTTTATATGATAAAGAATATGAAAATATTAATAAAAATGAGATTTATTCATTTTTTAAAAATAATCCTCATAAATTTACAAAAATAATTAAAATATATATATTTAGACTATTGAATATAATAAAAATTAAAAATTATAATGATTTTCTTAAATTCATAATAGAGAAAGATATATTTTTAAAAGATTTTGATTTTGAGGAAAAAGTTCCTTGTTCGTTAGACTATTTATTTATACAAAATGATAATATAGATACTTACAGAGAATTAAGAAATAGATATAATTTAGATAAAATGGAGAATTTTAAATCAACAAAAGAAATCCTAGAAAAAATAGGTAATAATATATTTATTTTTTACGATTTAATAACAAATGAAGAAATATCAAATATATTTAAAAATTTTAAAAAAGATTATTATATTAAATTAACTCATTTCCTATCAGACATTATAAAAAAATTAGAAATAGCTCCAATAACAAAGCAACTTTTTTTAATATATTATAATTTTGATTCTTTAAAAACAAAAATATTACCAATATTAAAAAATATTTCTATAAAAAATTATGAAATATTATTATATGCTCATAAATTTGCATTAATATCATCAATGTCTAAAAATGGGTCTGTATATCTAAAAATTCTTTCTCAAAAAATTTTAGATAATATTAAAGATATATATATTCCTGGTGGTGAACCTAATGATACTTTATTAATAGAATCAGCTAAAAATATCAAAGAGTATTTTGAAAATGATTTTAAGTTAAATTTTAAAAATATGCCTGAAAAAGAAGAAAAAATAAAAAAACTAGGCATTGGAGTATATATGTGTAGTTGCAATCTTTGGTATACAATTAAAAATTGTGGTAATCCAGATCAACTTGTTACTTGTGGATTATGTGGTAAACAAATAGGAAATATAGAAAATAAAAAGGAACTTATCAGGATTTACAAAGATGGAGATCCAAAGGATGAGAGATATACTTGCAAATATTTAAGTGAATTAATGAAAGAAGCAGAAGAGCAAAAAAAAATTAATTATAAAGGATTTAAAAAAGTAAATATTAATTTCTTTTATAAACCAGACAAAAAAGTTAGAAATATGAGTAAAGCTACTTATAGAATTTTAAGCTTTATATTTTATTCTTGTATTTTTTATTGTGAAAAATTAGATTATTTAGATGATAATGCAATTAAAACTTTTTATTTTAATGATGGAGACCAAAAAAATAATTCGATATTATTTATTTTAACAAAAATTTGGGAAATTTTAACTGATGAATTAATAAGAAGAGATGTTGATAATATACAATGCTTTATAAATATGATTTTTCCAGAATTAGCAAAAATAATAAATAATAATGATAAAAGTATGAAAGATCCAAATGAAAGAAATCAATTTGAAGATTCATGCAATCAAGTTATAGAAGAAGCAATCTCAAATTATAAAAATTATTATAAGATTTATATTGAAAATAATAAAGATATTCTAAAAATTGAAGACATAACAATTAAACCAATTTTACAAGAAACATCAGATATAAATAATTTACCAAAAGAAGATTTTCCTCTAATTAAATATTTTTATGCTACTAGTTATCCAAATTATGAAAAATTCTATGAACAGTTAACTTCAAAACCAAATTTTAAAAATCTATATCCTGTAATAGTTAATTATTTAAATACTTCACAAGATGAGCACACAAAATTATTTTTAGAAAATTGTGAATTAATAAATCCTTTTGTAAATTATACGATAGATAAATATTCAAATAAAATTTCTAGAGAAGATGCAAAAAAAATAAAAATAAAAGATGAATTAGGTGAAGATAATCAAATGCAAAATTTATTTAATCATTTTAAAAAAGGATGGGAAAAAATATATAAAGAAATATCGAATTATGATTGTAAAGGAAAATTGAAACCAAAAATTATAACTGAAGATGATTGTCTGGCATATTGTTTAAATGATAATAGTGAAAATGATTATGGAAAATATATAGCATCAGCATATAGCGACATTATTAAATATCAAAATAAATTTTTAGAGCCTTTAATAGATATAAATGCAAATAATGATTATTTATATATTTATTCTCATCAAATTAATAAAAAAATTATTGTACAAAGAGCTACTAAAAAAGAAATTGTTTCTTTTAATATTAATAATAATTTATATAAATCATTTGATAATTTAATTTATTCTTTTTGTTATAGAAATTGCTTCAAAGAAAATGGTGATGTTTATTATTTAAAATATAAAGATATTAAATTTGATTTATTATCAATTGAAATTGAACTTTCAAAAATATTATTACCTGGAAAAAGATTATTTTCAAATGAAGAAGATCAAAATTTTATTACTTATGCTTTTGATGGTTTTAATAAAAATATGAATATAATTGCAGATTATAGAGTAAAGATTAAAGAAATAAAAGTATTATCAAATGAAGAAAAAACTTATTTATCAAATATTATAGAAAAAATAGATTATAAAGTGATTATATTTAATTTGCAATCATTATTTTTATATTTTAGTTATAAAAGAAATATTAATGGAAATGAAATATTAATAGATGAAATTAATTTATTACCTAAAAAAGTATTAAAATTGGATGATGAATTTATTACTATATTTAAAAATCATCAATTTAAAATTACACTAAGTCAATTAATTGATTGTTATGAATATGTAGAATTTTTAAGTTATGATAAAATTTTGAAAAATGTTTCTGAAAAAATTAATGGCAATTTAAGAGATGATCAAATAAAAGAAATTAATAAACATTTTGAAGAAAATAAAAAACTTTTAATAACTAAAAAAGACTTGTCAAATGCAACTAGAAAATTTATTTCTAGATATTTAGTTGGAGATAAATATATTAAAATTGATTCAAATATATTCGAATTCTTAAAGATTAAAAACGAATTATGGGATGATAAAATTATTTCTGAAAAAAATGAAGAACTATTCGAAAAAGAAATAAATGAATTAAAATCTATTAATATCGAAGTTAAACAAGCAGTTGACTTTTATGAAAAGTTAGGAGGAGAAAGAGCAGAAAAAAGAATTAATAAACAAAATAATGAAAAAAAATTGAAAAAAAATAAAAAGAAAAAGAAAGCAAATTATGATAATGATTATTAAATATTTTTTTTATGAAAATAAAATTAAAATAATTAATATTATTAATTTATTATAAAATTTATATTATTAAATTTATAATTATAAATTATTTTTTTTATCTATTGGGGATTGGGGATTGGGGATTGGGGGTTGGGGGTTTGGGGGTGGGGGGGGTGGGGGGGGGGGCGGGGGGGGTAAGGGGAAGGG
>Ga0310697_10004098_pt1 | contig 14472 bp, 8 predicted proteins | sample 172DNAGHGlowgp2_FD_203883 | JGI IMG/M metagenome (GOLD analysis project Ga0310697, IMG submission 203883) | Sheep rumen microbial communities from Palmerston North, Manawatu-Wanganui, New Zealand - 1728 DNA GHGlow gp2 (v2) (version 2) | ecosystem: Host-associated > Mammals > Digestive system >...
GCATACCATTGTCCTGTGGCTGCCGCGCGCATGGCTCCGTTGCGGAAATAGCAGCGGCGCATGAGGTTGCCGCCCCTGTTGCCGAAGTTCTCGAGGAAGGAATAGATGCCCGAGGTGAGGCGGCTGTCGCCGGCACGTCGCAGCGTGCCGATATATCGCCATTCCGTGTCCTCGGCCATCTTGTACCACATGGACTGCAGGGTACTCTGGTACTCCTTGGTAGTGGTTGTGCCGTCGGCATTGGTCACGGTCACGAGGTTGTTCTCGGGACGTTCGTTGAGCAGGAACTGAATCCAATGGTCGAACTCCCAGAGGTTGTCGTCGTTGAAACGAATGCTTGAGCCGGTGCCCTCGCCGCCGAAACGGGTGGCATAAGCGCCCAGCCCCACGTCCACGGCAGCAGCCCGCATGAAATCAGGCAGGTTGCGGTCGGCCTCGACGTCGCCCTCGTCCCATACCGAGAAAAGCACGCTGTGACCGTAGGAGCCGTCGTCGTGCGTAGGCATCTGAATGCCCGAATAGCCTACGTCGGTGCCGATGACCATCTGATAGGTGGCGGGCTGGCGGTAGGCACTGGGGTACAAGGCTTCGAGGTAAGTCCAGTCGTAGGCCTGTCCGCTGGGCGCGCCCGGCACTTTGCTGCCCCACCAGAGGTGCACGCTGGGTGCCATGAATATCTCGGAGTCGGTGATGGCGAGCGTCGAAGTGCGTTGGAATTTCATCACCTCGAGGCGTTCGAGTGTGTTGCGGCCGTCGGGGCAGGTCAGTTCGAAGCGATACCAGCCGTCGAAGGGCATCTCGGTGTCGGGCATGATTTCCATGGTCTGCTCGGCGGTGGTGGTGCGTTCAGATGTTGATGAGGTCTCAAGGACTACTGTACCGGTGATGGGATGCACGATTCGCACGCCGAAGGTGACGTGCTTGCCCGACTTAGCCTTGAACACTGCGTCAGCCCGGACGTGGCCTTTTGGGAAGTGGATGCCGTAGACGAGTACGGTGCCCTCGTCGTGCTTCCAGTCTATCCACGCCTTGGTCATCTGGTCGCCCACGGCCACGCCGTCGAGCTCGCGGTAGTGACGCGCAGGCCAGATGGTGTCAACCTTGGCGTTCCAATTGACATCTCCAACAGCCCCGACAGCCTCACCCCCAACCCCTCTCCAAAAGGAGAGGGGAGAAGTTACTTTTGCGGGTAGAACACATGATATAAATATAATTAATGTGTAAAGCAGTGTCCTTTTCATCACGGTAAGAGTTTATGTTGATATGATCTATATTATTTGATGCAATCTATATAGTCTCTTCTTGTTAGGTATATACTCCCCTCTCCTTTTGGGGTAGCGAAGGAACAAGGCGATTGACTGAATGTCAATCGACCCTGAGCGGCCGAAGCAGACCTCTTCTGCGGAGGGCGGCAGGGTTGGGAGTGAGGCTTTTATTATTTCACCTTAATATACTTGCATCCGTGCGTTGGAATGACGCATTTGAGGTCAGCTGCGCTGAGGTCCTTCTGGCGCCATAGGTCGCGGATGGTCTTGCCTTGGTTGGCAGGCACTATGGTAGCTATGTCGAACGTCTTGTCCTCGGTACCGACATTGAAGATGCCGATGGCCTGGCCGCCGTCGGAGAGCGGACGTGCCCACACCTCTATGTCGCCGTCCTTGGAGACACGGTCGGCCTGCTTGCCCAGGATGTCCTGGTTGATGGCATTGACCTCGTGGTTGCAGAGCAGACCTACGGTGAAGTCGTCCATCTGTGCTATGTCGCAACCGATGAGCATGTTGGATGCCAGGAGCGTCCACAGCGTGATGTGTGTGTACTGCTCGTCGGGCGTCAGACGGCTGTCGCGCAGGTTGGAGCTCCAGCCTACCTTGCCCACGATGAGCATGTCGGGATCGTTCCAGTGGCCGGGAGCGGCATAGGGGGCGAGGCCTGCCTGACGGCGGAAACCGATGTCATACATCGAGCGCCATGTGTCGGTGATATCACCCGTGGTGCGCCAGCTGTTGGCATCCACAAAGCGACCCCATTCCCATACGTTGGCCATGCCGTACTGGCAGAGGCTGTAGAAAATGTCGCGGGGCTGGTCGCGCAGGAACTTCTGCATGAGCAGGTAGGGACGGACATACGATGCCACGCCCTTGTCGCGCTCCTTGGCATGCTCGCGACCGTAGCCGCACCAGTCGTATTTCAGGTAGTCGATGCCCCAGCTGTTGTAGCTCTCGGCATCCTGCAACTCATGGTCGATACTTCCGAGGTATCCGCCGCAGGTGAAGTCGCCCGGCGAACTGTAGATACCGAACTTGAGGCCGCGCTCGTGGAGCCAGTCGCCCAGGGCTTTCATCGACGGGAATTTCTCGTTCACGGCGATGGTGCCGTCGGGGTTACGCTTCGCGGCTTCCCAACCGTCGTCGATGTTCATGTAGCAGTAGCCATAGTCGGCCAATCCCTTGTCGATGAGCGCCTGTGCCGACGACATCACCTTCTCCTGCGATACGCTCAGTGCCCAGCAGTTCCACGAGTTCCAACCCATGGGCGGCGTGAGGGCGATCATGCGGTCGCCTACCTTCAGCGTGAAGTCCTGCGATGCACGGCCCTTGGCGTTCTCAGCCACTACGGTGAACTTGTAGTCGCCCGGACGACGGATGGTGCCGCTGAGCACGCCGTCGGCTTCTTTCAGCGTCAGCCCCTCGGGCAGGTTAGCGCATGTGAACTTCATAGGACGCTCGCCCGATACGGGGAAGCGGTAGATGACGGGTGAGCCCGGACGCACGCCGAACAGCGGGGCGCCGTTGAAGCGCGGTGTGGCGGGCGCGGGAGGCGTGAGGATGTATTTCAGCGGCAGACGCTGGGAGATGGTCTTGCCCGTCTTGGAATCGGTGTAAATGGTTGTGAGCAAGCACGATTTGGCTTTGTCGTAAGGCACGCTCACGGTGACGTCCTTGTTCTGCTTCACGCTCATTTTCTTTGAGAGCTTCGAGAGCACGGCGCCGCTCTCGCGGTCGGTGACTACGATGTCGAGCTTACCGCTCTGCACCTGCGGGTAGGAGTTGCGCAGCAGTACGTCGCAGTGTGCCTTGCCGTCGTTCACGTCGGTGAAGTGGATGCTGAGGCCGTCTATGGCGCTCGGCACGCGGATGGATAGCGGTCGCTCGAAGAGTCCGCCCGGCTCGCCTGCGTTGTAAACGCGTATGGCGATGACGTTGTCCTTATCCCAGAGTATGCCGCCCGACTTGACATCTACGGTATAGCTGCGCACGGCATTCCAGTTGGATTTGTAGCCCCCGGGGCTGTCGGGCATACCGCCCGTCTTGCCTATGAGGCGTCCGTTCAGGTAGCACTCGTCGGCATCGTCGGCCTTCGGCAGGTCGAAGACGACGAACTTCTGCTGCTCAGCGCCTTTGAGGATGGTGCTGGGAATGGTCAGGTGAACACGGTACCAGGCGTAGCCGTTGTTGATGGCATAGCCTTGGTCGTCCCAGTTCATTGTCATGTCGATGGTCTTCCAGTCGGCATCGTTGGTTTCGGGCTTTGCCCAACTCTTGTCGTCGCCTTGGTGGAAACGAGCTTGTTTCACGCTCAGGTTCTGAGCGCTGACGTTGATGGTCATCATGGCTGCGATGGCCATAAGAAATAGCTTTTTCATAGGTTGTGAAGTTTGTAGGTTTTTAGGTTATGAGGTTGTGAGGTTATGAGGTTTTTAGGTTATGAGGTTTTTAGGTTGTGAGGTTGTGAGGTTATGAGGTCGCGAGGCGCCTAACGAGTCAGCCTGCGTATGTTCCATTTGGCGTTGTCCGAGGCGAAGTCCCATTCGGCGAGTGTCGGTGAGCTGTCGGCGGGTGTGTAGAGGACGTAGCGCGTGTTGATGCCTTCACGTCCGGGTATCCGTTTCGGCAACAGTCGGAAGGTACCGTCGGTGGCCTGCTGAATGCTCCACAGCTGTTCGTCGGCACCCGTGAAAGCCGGCACCGTCGTCAGTTCCAACTCCGAAGTAGCAGCCAAGGCACGCTCGGTACCTTCGATGACGATCTTGCTGTACGGACCGCAGAGATTGCCTCCTGCTTCGGGCACGGGTTGGATCATCCAATGCTGATGAGGACGCATCATGTAGTCGCTGCAGCGAACGGATATGTTGCCTTGCGGCCAAGTGCCGATGACCTCGCTGAGCTGCTGGTCTGGAAGGACAGGCACGGGCTCCTTGGGATCGATATTACGCCAGCCCTGTCGCTGCTGCTGAATGCGGACGAAATCGACCGCGAGTTCGAGGGAATAGCCGCGTCGCTCGGAGGTGATGACGTAGGTGCCTTCGTGCAAGCGCTCGCCGGCCACGGGCCAGTCGTTCTTCCAGAGCAGGGGCCGCAATCCGAGCACGCTGCGTCCGCCCTGATCGAAATCGGCTTCGTAGTGGCAGGACATCACTTCGACGCCATCGTCGATGACGGTGCGTCCGAAATGGCCGGGACCCGCTACGCGGTCGCCGGCAGCGATGACCATGCGTCCGCCACCGTTACGCATATCTCGATCGACATTATCGACGTAAGGGCCTGTGACGCTGCGCGAGCGTCCGCAGACGATGTTGTAGGTTGAGTTGACGCCGTCGCAGCACGTGCCGTGAGTGCCGAGCAGGTAGTACCACCCGTTGCGATAGATGAGGTCCGTGGCCTCGCAGTCGATGGCGACATCGAGCTCCTTGTTACCCTGGACGCGGGCTCCGGTTGCGGGGTCGAGTTCAATGAGTCGGATGGTTCCGAAATAGGTGCCGAAGGTCACCCACAGACGGTTTGTCGTAGGATCGAGCAGCAGACAAGGGTCTATGGCATCGCAGTCCTCGAGGCCGTCGGTGGCCGCCACCTCGATGGCCGTCGTGTATTTGAAATCGGGCGATTTGGGATCCAGCGTCTTGTTCCACATCGTCAGGATGCGTCCGTTATGCCCGCCGCCGAGACCGCCCCCCGTGGCACCGTAGATGACGAGATAGCGGTCGCCGATACGCAGGACGTCGGGGGCTGCGCCGCCACCCGGGCGCTCAGCACCGCTGTGCCACGTCCAGCCGTCCTCCGAGATGAGCCCGCCGCCCCCCGTGCCGAAGGTGTAGTATTTGCCGTCGCATTCGGCAATGGTCGAGGGATCGTGGATATAGGGAGCACCCGTCTGGGCGAAGACGGAGGCCGGGAAGAGCATGAATGAAAAGAACAGGGTATATAAAGAGGTGCGTGGAGTTTTCATGTCTATCGGATATTAATGTTAGTAACTGGGGTTCCTTTCTCGTCGATGAAACGGACACACATATCGCTGAGTCCGGGACCGTTGACGACGGCACATCGCAGCACGTTCTGTCCCTTGCGCAGGTTGAGCCGACGGCTAACGCCGTCATCGACGACCATGCGTCGGTCGCCCTCGAGCAAGAGCACTTCCTCGTCGTTGAGCCACCACATGGAAGCGCCGTTGCTGCCCGCTGCCAGACGCACATTCTCGATGTCCTGCGGCGCATCGATCACGGTCTCGCAGCAAAAGAGGTTGCCGTAGGGCTGACTGCCGTACTGCTCGGCGAAGTGGAAGAGTTTCATGTTGTAAGCCGTCGCGTCCATGGCGTACCACTTGTTCTTGCGGTTCGCGAAAGCGGTCTGTGCCTCAGCGAACGTCTGCCGGAGCCACGAGTTGGTGAAGACTACGTTGGAACGTATATCCTGTTTGATCGGTTGCATCAATCGCCAGCGCCGTATGAAGCCGCGCTCGTCGGGTTGCGCAGCTACCGCATTCTTGGGCACGGGCGTGAAGTATTGCTGACGGTTGCGGAACTGCAGCCAGTCCACGCTGACGGCTTTGTCCTCGCAGGTGACGACCAGATCGGCTACGCCTTCCGGCGTATATTCGAGAGGCATTGTGATCGTGAGCCACTGTCCGCTCTGGTCGCGGCGGAAAGGCGCCGGTGCTCCGGGACGGGTGATCTCACTCTTGACGGTCAGCTGGAAACGGGCGATCACCTTGCCCTTTGCATTCTTCTCGCGGACAGCGAACGCGGTGTTGTCGTCCGCCTTGACGCAAGCGACGAGGTAAGCATCGGTGAGGCCGCTGAAATCCACGTCGCCGAAGGACATCCAACTGCCCCGCTGCGGCAGCGTAGCGTGCAAGCCCCGGAAGACATGCACGGTGTCGTTCAACGCATTGGTCACGCCCTCGCTGGCAGCGCTGTAGCGGTCCACCTCCAAGCGTGCGGTGGCAGGTAAGACGCCCACGCCGCGCAGCGTAGGCTTCACCTCCTGGATCGTGCCGTCGGGGTTGAAGGCAATCTTGTCGATGCACACCGACCGACGTTTGTCATCGCGCGGCGAGAAGTCGTTGTGGTGATAGAAGAGGTACCACTGCCCCTTGAACTCCACCAAGCTGTGGTGATTGGTCCAGCAGCGGTTGGCGTGCTCCGCCATGATGAGTCCCTTGAAGTCCCAGGGGCCGAGGGGCGAATGGCTCATGGCGTAGGCCAAGGTCTCTGTGCCGCCCTCCTTGCGCACCCAAGGGAAGGTGAGGTAGTACCGGCCGTTGCGCTTGAAGGCGAAGGGTCCTTCCTTGAAGCCCTCGGGCAGCCCCTTCATCTCCACGCCGCCGACTTTCATGGGCGGCATCTCGGACTGACCCTCCCGACGGGGCATCCTCACCTCCTGCAGCTCGCCGTCGAGTTCCGTCATATTGGATTTCAGCTTGGCTCCCCGTATGCCCATTCCGCTCCAGTAGATATAGGCGCTGCCGTCGTCGTCGAGCAACACGCAGGGGTCGATGCCCGACACGCCGGCGATGGGTTTCGACTCCAGGCGGTAGGGGCCGTCGGGCAGGTCGGCCGTTGCCACACCTATGGCAAAGCCGCGTCCTCCCTTGGGAGCGTTGGGGAAATAGAAGTAGAACTTGCCGTCCTTCTGAACGCAGTCCGGCGCCCACATGGCATAGCCGGTGGGATTGCCCCACGGCACTGTCTCCTGCGAGACGATGACGCCGTGGTCGGTCCAGTCGGTGAGGTTGTCCGACGAAAAGACGTGGTAGTCGGCCATGCAGAACCAATTCGGGCGCGCACCCTCGGCAACGGGGATGTCGTGGGAAGGATAGAGGTACACACGCCCGTTGAACACGCGCGCCGTAGGATCTGCGGTGAATTGATCCCAGATGACGGGATTCTGCGCCAAGGCCGGCAGGCTCAAGGCCGCAAGGAGGAGAAGGAAAAAGCGTTTCATGTCGCGTTAGATGACCTTTATCTGAGTTTTCAGCCGCAAATATACTCATTATTTTCCAATCGCCTGCACCGAAAACGTATTTTTTTCATCAAAGATACATCGGCCCGACATTAAACTATTCTCCAACTGCGGTGTCGTATATGCATACAACTCGTATGCATATGAAAAAACTACTACTTCTTGCGTGTTGCTGCCTGATGGTGGTCAGCAGCCACGCCCAGCAGGCTCTTGGCCAGCGGCCAAGGGTGCAATCGCCCGTCATCAACAGCGATTACTCAGTGACTTTCAATTTCTTCTCGCCGTCAGCCCAGCAGGTGAGCGTGACAGGTGATTTCGACGGAATCCGCCATCGTACCCTGCCCATGACGAAGCAGGAGAACGGCGTATGGACGGTCACGACGGAGCCGTTGGACCCTGAGCTCTACTCCTACAGCCTGACCGTCGATGGCCAACGCTTCATCGACCCCGCCAACAGCTACGTCAACCGCGACATCTCGACGCTGAGCAATATCTTCATCGTGTCGAAAGGCGCCGACGACAAGGGTCACCTCTACCAGGTGAACAATGTACCTCACGGCACGCTCTCCCGGGTGTGGTACGACAGTCCGACCCTCGGACAACAGCGACGGATGACGGTTTACCTGCCTGCCGCCTACGACGGCAAGCGTCGTTTTCCCGTTCTCTATCTCCTCCACGGTCACGGCGGCGACGAGACGGCTTGGGGCGACCTGGGACGCACCTCGCAGATCATGGACAACCTGATTGCCGAGGGACGCTGCGAGCCCATGATCGTCGTGATGCCCAACGGCAACCCGACCTGCAACGCAGCCCCGGGCTGGTGGCACGAGGGGATGTACACGCCCGACGGCAATGCCTTCCGCGAGCGCGGCGCCAAGGCGACGATGGAGGAAAGCTTCATGGATATCGTGAACTACATCGACGACCACTACCTCACAATCAAGAAGCGTTCTGGACGTGCGGTGACAGGACTCTCGATGGGAGGAGGCCACACGTTCGGCATCTCACGGTTGTACCCCGAAACGTTTGACTACTACGGTCTTCAGTCGGCCGCAGCACGCTTCCAACGCGGCGATGCACAGTTCGACGAGCAGATGGCCAAGCTCTTTGCTTCGAAACCGAAGCTCTACTGGATTGCCATCGGCAAGGATGATTTCCTCATGCGCATGAACAGCGACTTGCGCCAATATCTCGACAGCAAGGGCTATACCTACGAATACTACGAGAACGACGGCGGACACATCTGGCGCAACTGGCGCATCTACCTCACGATGTTCGCGCAGAAACTGTTTAAAGAATAGGTGCTTCACGCTGAAGACATGGAGGCGATTTACCGTATGGCAAGAGGCTGATTACCGATAAAAATCAGCTTTTTCCTCAACAAAGTGAGGGAGAAACGTAGGCGTGTGAGATTTTTTTGTATCTTTGCGGCGCAAACAACAAAAGACCTCAACTAACATGCAACACCTACGTTTCTCCCTCGCATCTTTCATCCTGCTGATCACCCTGAACGTGTCGGCTCAGCAGGTCGTGAACCCACGTCCCTTCACCATCCCCGCCGTCCACGAATGGAAGGGCGGCACAGGACACCTGGACATCAATGCCCAGTCGCGCATCCTCGTCGCTGACGCCCGTTTGCAGCGGGCTGCCGACCTGCTGGCCGATGACTGGCAGACGCTGACAGGACAGCGCCTCACCGTCGCACCCCTCTCGAAAGCACCAAAAGCCAAAGGACAAACCGACATCATCTTCGCCTATAAGTCCTTCAAGAAGCAGGGCGACGAGGCCTACGCCATCGACATCAACAAAAACGTCCGCATCGAAGCTACCGACCGCGGCGCACTCCACGCCGTGCAGACCCTGCTGCAGATGGCGAATGACAAGTCATCTGTCATTTCTCTCCCCAAGGGCCGCATCACCGACCGACCTGACTACCCCATGCGCGGTTTCATGATCGACTGCGGGCGCAAGTATATCCCCCTTGCCTACCTACGTCATCTCGTGCGCACTATGGCCTACTATAAGATGAACACCCTCAATGTTCACCTCAACGACAACGGTATGCGCCAGTTCTTCCACGACAACTGGGATGACACCTACGCCGCCTTCCGTCTCGAGAGCGAGCGCTTCCCGGGCCTCACCGCCGAAGACGGACACTACTCGAAGGCTGAGTTCCGGCAGTTCATCCTCGACGCCGCAGCGCTCGGCGTGGAGATCATCCCAGAAATAGACGTCCCCGCCCACAGCCTCTGCTTCTCCCACTACCGTCCCAGCCTCGGCTCCGAGGAGTTCGGCATGGACCACCTCGAACTCACCAACCCCGAAGTCATCCCCTTCGTGGACAGCCTCTTCGCCGAATATCTCGAAGGCCCCGAACCTGTCTTTGCCGGACCTCGTGTGCATGTCGGCACAGACGAGTACAGCAACAAACGGCAAGACATCACCGAACACTTCCGTGCCCTCGCCGATCACCTCATCCGTCACGTGGAATCCTTCGGCAAGCAAGCCGCCTTCTGGGGTTCACTCACCCACTCCCGCGGTACCACGCCCGTGAAAGTAGACAACGTACTGATGTACGCCTGGTACAACGGATACGCTGAACCCGACTCGATGATGCGTCTCGGCTACGACCTCGTCAGCATTCCCGACCGCTACCTCTATATCGTCCCGCAGGCCGGCTACTACTACGACTACCTCAACATACCTTATATTTATAAGGAGTGGACACCTGCCCAGATCGGACAGAAGCGTTTCGAGGAATTCCACCCGCAAATCAAGGGAGGCATGTTTGCCGTATGGAACGACCATGTGGGCAACGGCATCTCTGTCGCCGACATCCATCACCGCGTAATGCCCGCCCTGCAGGCGATGGCCGAGAAGACTTGGTGCGTGGACACCCTGCGCTCGTGCGACGAATGGCTGCGCCTCGCTGCCGGTCTCGGCGAAGCACCTGGCATCAACGACCTCGGCCGCTATCCCAAGGGCGTCGTCCTCCAGCAGGATGTCGTAGCTCCCTCCTCCACACGACCCGTTCCCCACATCGGATGGCCCTATCGCGTCAGCTTCGACGTCGAGGCACAGACCGAGGAGCGCGGCACGGCCCTCTTCCGCAGCGACGATGCTGAGTTCTACCTCGCCGATCCCGTAACCGGAAGACTCGGGTACATTCGCGACGGCTACCTCTTCAGCTTCCGTCACGCCCTGCGTCCCGGCACCCAAGAACACATCGCCATCGAGGGCGATAGCCGCGAGACGCGACTGTACGTCAACGGGCGCCTCGTAGAACGTATGCCCATAGACGAGCTCACCTTCCCCAAGGACAAGAAGATGAAGCTGGTACGCACTCTGCGCTTCCCACTCCAACGCACCGACACCATCCTCCGCAGCCGCGTCACCAACCTGAAAGTCGAGAGCCTATGATGCCTACCGCCAAGGACATCATCGCCTACATGGAATCGCTGCGCAACGACGAGCAGCGCCGCGTGCTCATGCGTTTCTTCAAGACCGGACCCGGTCAGTACGGCGAGGGCGATGAGTTCATCGGGCTCAAGGTGCCGCAGACGCGCGAGGTCGTGAAGCTCGTGTGGAAGGATTTTCCGCTCGACGAAGTGCCACAATTGCTCCTGTCCCGCTGGCATGAGGTGCGTCTGTGCGGTCTGCTCATCCTCGTAGCCAAGTTTGAGAAGGAGGCAACCAGACGGCTCGCCAACGACGAGGCAGCCATAGCACGGCGCGACGCCATCCTCACGATGTACCTCCGCTACGCCGAGCAGGCCAACAACTGGGACCTCGTGGACCTCTCCGTGCACAAGATTCTCGGCCATTGGCTCCTCCTGCCCACCAACCTGCCGACACCCAAGCTGCAGGTCATGGACACATTGGCCGACAGCACGTGCCTCTGGAAACAACGCATGAGCATGGTCTGCACCTGGAAGACCACACAGGCCGGCGATCCTTCGTGGTGCCTCCGCTACGCCGAACGCCACCTCCACCATCCTCACGACCTCATGCACAAGGCCGTAGGCTGGATGTTGCGCGAAGTGGGCAAGCGCATCTCCATGGACCTCCTCCGCGACTTCCTCAGCCAGCACGCCCACGAGATGCCACGCACCGCCCTCCGCTACGCCATCGAACAGATGACCGACGACGAACGGCAATACTGGATGAAAGCAAACTGACTTCGCTAAATAGCGGCGATGACTTCGATCTCGACCTGGGCTCCCTTGGGCAGCGTCTTGACGGCGACGGCAGAGCGGGCGGGGAAGGGTTCGGAGAAGAAGTCGGCATAAACGGCGTTTATGGCAGCGAAATCGTTCATGTCGGCAAGGAACACGGTGGTCTTGACGACATCGTTCATCGAGAGTCCGGCCTCGGCGAGGATGGCCTGCACGTTGAGCAGCGACTGACGGGTCTGCGCCGTGATGCCGCCTTCGGGGAAAGCGCCCGAGGCGGGGTCGATGGGCAGCTGACCAGAGGTGTAAACGAGATTGCCAACGCGAATGGCCTGGCTGTAGGGGCCGATGGCAGCGGGTGCCTGAAGAGTGCTGATTACTTGTTTCATGGGGAGCAAATCATTAAAGTTTCGTAATTGTTGGTGCAAATGTAGTGATTTATCTGCGACTATCGCTATATTTGTGGTCAGATTTAAGTGTTTTTATACACAAACGGACAAATAACCGACATGTTGAACAGACTGATTCTTACATTCTTTGCCGCCAGTGCCGCAGCAGGCACTATGGCACAGGAGGGCGTGGAGATACGCCGTAACCAAGTAGGCTGCTATCCGCAGCAGGAGAAAGTGATTGTGGTGGAGGGCATCAACCCTTCAGGCAAGGTGCGGGTGACGATGCCCGACGGCAAGACGACGAAGCCGAAGAAGGGCGTGCGCAAAGCCGTGTCGCCTTGGTCTGGAAAGACACGCTATGTCGTTGACCTGGGCGAGCTGACGACACCGGGGCGCTATGCGGTGAGCGTGGGCAATGAGCATTGTGACGTCGTGGTAAGTGACCGCCCGTACGCCGACATCGCGAAGGCTTCGCTGCGCCTCTTCTACCTCATACGCTCGGGGGTTACCATCGACCGAGGAGGGGCGTACAACCGCCCGATGGGGCATCCCGACACGAAGGTGTTGGTCCACAATTCGGCGGCATCGGCGCTACGACCTGCGGGGACGGTGATCAGCTCGCCCTTCGGCTGGTACGACGCAGGGGATTACAACAAATATGTGGTGAACTCAGCGTTCAGCATCGGCCTGATGTTTGCGGCCTACGAGCGGCAGCGCGAATACTTCAATGCCCTGAGCACGGACATCCCAGAGAGCGACAACAACACGCCAGACTTGCTGGACGAGATGATGTTCAACCTGCGATGGCTGCTGACGATGCAGGATCCTGAGGACGGCGGCGTGTACCACAAGCTGACAACGCCGCGCTTCGAGGGGTTCGTAATGCCTGCCGACTGCCATCAGCCGCGCTACGTCGTGGCGAAGAGTGTGACGGCGACGCTGGACTTCGCGGCGGTAATGGCTGATGCGGCACGCCTATTCGAACCTTACCAACAGGACTACCCCGGTTTCGCTGCCACAGCGGTTGCCGTGGCGGAACGGGCATACAGATGGGCAAAGGAGCACCCTACGGCGTTCTACCGTCAGGAGCAGCTCACCGACCCCGCCGTCAGCACAGGCACCTACGGTGACCGCAGCGCCAACGACGAGTTTTTCTGGGCAGCCTCGGCGCTCTACCGGCTGACGGGCCGACAGCAGTACCTCGAGGATGCGCTTGCGTTTGCACCTCAGCGCTACTCCACCCCATCATGGGGCTACGTGGCATCGCTCGGTGCATTTGAGTGGATGGAAGGAAGAGTGAAAAGTGAAGGAGTGAAAAGTGAAAAATATGAAGATGAAGGCCCCTCTCCGGCTCTCCCCGTGGGGGCGAGAGGAGGGAAGAGAGAGGAGTTAGGAAAGAGGATGGTGGAGCAGCTGATGGCTTACTGCGAGGAGGCGGTGGGGGCGGCAGCGTCGTCGTGCTTCCAAGCTCCTTACGGCAACAATGCGCGCGACTTCGGCTGGGGCTGTTTGGCTGAGCGCTGCTGCTGTCAGGCATTCTCGTTGCTCCTGGCCGACCAACTGCTGGGCAGCGACCGCTATCGTCGCTATGCCCTCGCGAACGCGGACTACCTGCTGGGTCGCAACGCCACGGGCTACTGCTACGTGACGGGCTTCGGCGACAAGAGCCCTCTTCATCCTCACCACCGCATCTCCGCAGCCGACGGCATCGAAGCGCCCTTTCCGGGTATGCTCGTCGGCGGACCGAATCCGAGACAGCAGGACAAGCGTGACATAAAAGCAACTTATCCCTCGGCATATCCCGACGAATCGTATATCGATGACGCTGAGTCCTATGCCTCCAACGAAATCGCCATCAACTGGAACGCGAGTCTCGTCGCCTTTCTCTGCTGGCTCGACGCACTGCGGGACATATAATCATCTTGCATATCAGATGCAATAACGGACGAATGACAAAAGGGGCTGTGCCACGTGACACAGCCCCTTTTGTCATTATGTAACTTGTACTACTCGTAGTAGTAGAGTTTCGTTGGCGTGAACCTGTCGCCCGTCAGGAGCAGGTGTTGGTCGTCGAGGACGTCGAGGATGGGATCGCCGGAGAAGTTGATCTCAAGGGTCCATGTGCCGTCGCCGTTGTCCTTGAGCAGGTCGCTGGTACCGGGCTGGAAGTCGGCACCTGTCCAGGTGGTGCTCCACCATCCTGTGGTCACGCGAATCTGAGGATCCTCAGCCTGAAGATCGACGTAGAAGGTTCCGGTCTTAATCTTGTTCCAGATATCCTCGGGGAATGTGGCAATGCACTCATTGTTGCCATCCTTGCCGTCCATTCCGAAACGGTACGTGCCATTCCAGCTGACCGCTCCTGCGGAGCCGTCGCCCTGCCAGATGACCACGGGCGTCTTGGCACCGCCGCCACCGTGTACGACATCGATGAAGTAGATCTCCTCGACGGAGTAGCCGCCGCCGGTGAAGAGCAGGTGCTGAGCGTCGAGGACGTCAAGCAGCGGGTCGCCAGCGAGGTTGACGGTGAGGGTGTAGGTGCCGTCGCCGAGGTCCTCAAGGAGTTCGTTGCCGGGCTGGATATCGGCGCCCGTCCAGGTGGTGCTCCACCAACCTGAGGTGACGCGGATCTGCGGGTTAGCACCCTTGACAGTGACGTAGAAGGTCTCGCTC
>Ga0310697_10004099_pt1 | contig 14471 bp, 12 predicted proteins | sample 172DNAGHGlowgp2_FD_203883 | JGI IMG/M metagenome (GOLD analysis project Ga0310697, IMG submission 203883) | Sheep rumen microbial communities from Palmerston North, Manawatu-Wanganui, New Zealand - 1728 DNA GHGlow gp2 (v2) (version 2) | ecosystem: Host-associated > Mammals > Digestive system >...
GGAGGTGAAAGGAATTATGGAGCCCCAGACTGCAGCAGTGGAATTCGGATTCTGGAACGCGCTCATCATTATGAACAGTCCTATGATGAGCGGAATGGTTATAGGAAGCAGGAGCTGTTGGGTGTCAGCCTGGTTGTCCACACAGGCGCCCACTGCAGCAAACATACTGGCGTACAGCAAATAACCAAGAATAAAGTAAAGGATGAAAGTACCGATGATTCCGAGAATGTTCATCTGCTTGAGTGTGTTCATGATAGGGGCGATGGCATTCAGCCCCTCATTTATCGCTGAGGAATCAGAAGCGTTTTCTGCTGTTTCTGCAAGAACTGATGCGTCAATGCCGGCAACCTCCATTCCTGAGGCGTTGAGTTCAGACATATCCATACCAGGCATGTTTGTCTGGGCCTGGACGCCCTGCTTGACAATAGATGTGCGGGAGGCTCCGGTAGCCATGCTCACGCCGGTTACAATAAGGAAGGTGAGAACTATCCAGGCCATGAACTGCGTGAGGGCCACCAGGGCTATACCCACGATTTTCCCTATCATCAGCTGCATAGGCTTTACTGAAGAAACAATCACTTCTATGATCCTGTTGTTCTTCTCCTCAATAACGCCCTGCATCACCATGCTTCCGAACATGAAGATGAACATGTAGATTATGAAACTGGATATGTAACCTATTGCCATATAGGCTCCCACAGAAGTTTCCTTGCCTTCTTCATCATCCTTCCCAACCTGAAGAGTCTTGACTGTGGCGTTGTTTCTGATGTTTTTCAGTACGTTTTCCAGGTCCGGGATGTTGTATGATGCAAGTTTATTTGCAGAGAGGATTTCATTCACCTGGCTCTGAATCTGGTCTTTGAGAGATATGCTCACCTGTTCTGAACAGAAGATTGAAACCTCGGAGTTCATCAGAGAATCCATGGCAGAAATCTGAAGCAAGGCGTAGTAGTTGCTGGAGGAGGGAAGATCTTTCTTTATCTGCTCGGCGATGGAATGGTCTATAACGCTGTAGGTGATGTTTTCCTTGTTTTCCAGCTTTTGGGCAACAATCCCGGACTGGTCGTCAACGGCAATAGTACGGACCTTGTTGTCAGAAGAGTACATAGCAATCAGCATCGGAATGACAAACATAAGCGCAAACAATATAGGCACCAGGAACGTACCGATGATGAAACTCTTTTTCTTTACTCTTGTGGAGTATTCCCTGGCTATTATTATTCCAATCTTGCTCATATCTATCTGTTTTTAGGGTCTGACTTACGGTAATCTTCTATACTCTGCGATGTTGCTCCTCCGCTCTCTCCGACCAGCTTGATGAATATCTCGTTCATCTTTGGCATAAGCGGCTGATATGAAACAATCTCCACCTGCCTGGAAATCTCGGAGAGGACGTTCCTGCTTGAGGCATCTTTGCAGATGTCCAAGACGCTCCTGAGCCCGTTCTTGGTGTTTTCAGTTGAGAACACGGAGAACAGACCTTCAACCGACTGAAGCCTTCCGGTTCCACCGTCCGCCGCCATAACTCCATCAGCTGTCTCTGCCCTGTAGCAGACTTCCACACGGTTGTGGCCATGCTCCTTGCGGATCTGGTCCACGTTTCCAGAAATCACCAGTTTGGCTTTGTTCACAAGAGCTATCTCATCGCAGAGTTCCTCAACAGACTCCATGTTGTGGGTAGAGAGGATTATCGTGCAACCCTCAGATTTCAGGCGCAGTATCTCATCGCGGATGAGGCTCACGTTGATAGGGTCAAAGCCGGAGAAAGGCTCGTCCAGAATCAGCAGCTGAGGCTTGTGAAGTACTGTGGTGATGAACTGGATCTTCTGCGCCATACCCTTGCTGAGTTCCTCAACTTTCTTGTTCCACCAAGGCTGGATTCCGAACTTCTGGAACCATATCATCAGTTCTCTTGTGGCATCAGCCCTGGAGAGGCCTTTCAGCCGGGCCAGATACACGGCCTGTTCGCCCACCTTCATCTTCTTGTAGAGCCCGCGCTCTTCAGGAAGATAGCCAATGTTTTCTATATCGCTGAGTTTCAGTTCCCTTCCATTGAAAAGCACCCGGCCCTCAGTTGGAAGAGTGATGCGGTTGATGATTCTGATAAGAGTGGTCTTGCCGGCACCGTTAGGCCCAAGAAAACCGAAGATTTTCCCTTGAGGAATCTCCAGGTTGATATGGTCCAGCGCCGTGAAGCTGCCGAACTTCTTGACCACGTTTTCACAACTAATGAATCCCATATAAAAAAGTTTATCTAAACAACATTCGCAGAAGTGTGTCTCAGAAAACAGCCGTAGAATCCGGTTCAGATTCTGACATTTGTTCCATCTGCAAAGATAATGAATGAAACCCCACATCAAACAATCCCCAAGAACAATCAGCCACCCAACGTATGAATCCCCATCCAACATACGAATCCCCGCCAAACGTATGAATCCCCGCCCAACGTGTCCAGGAGGTGCGAAAACCGGGACAGCTGGACATGAATCTTAAAAATCAACGTATGTAGGGGTGGAGCCTGAGGGTGTCTTCAGGAGAGAGGATTCTGTTTTCCACCAAAGCCTTGAGCGTGCACTCTTCTTTGGAGTGTGTTTCCAGGAACAGAGCTATGCCTCTCGCATTGTATGAACCAATATACGGATGCCTTTCAAGAAATGCCCGGCTTGCCTCCGCGATGGAAAATTTTAGGATTCCTCCGGGATGGACAAATACCTGGTCTTTGATACGGTCAAACTTCTCCTGGTCCATTCCCTTGATTTCCAGAAGCTGATCTATGTTTGCAAAACTGCCCAGCGACTTCCTGTATGAAAGGATGGCTTTGCAGAAATAGGGGCCGATGCCTCTTACGGAGAGCAGTGCGGCACTGTCTGCTTCATTCAAGTCTATATAGACTTTGGGCCTTGGGGTCTTCCAGCCGCCATTGCTGGAACCTCCAGGGGAAGGGTCTGAACTATATGTCGCAGAAGAAGAATTTTCTGCCACGGAGTTCTCAGATGTATGGAGGAGCTTTGAGGCTGCAGAAGTAGCAGCTGCAGAAGATGCTGTAGAAGAAGTTGCAGAAGTAGTAGAGGTTGAAGGTGCTGCAGGTGCTGCAGAAGAAGCAGATGCTGCAGAAGTTGCAGAGGTTGAAGATGCTGCAGGTTTCTTTTCCGTGTTGTATCTTCTGAATGATACTGAAGCTGCCGTTGGTGCTTCTTCCTCTGTTTTTGGTATGATAATGTATGGTTCAAGTTCCAGGTACTTCTCCCGGCTGACGGTGTACATCTTTGAGAAGTCTTCTTTTCTGCGGAAGCGGCCGCCTTTTTCTCTGTAATGGATTATAGTCAGGGCCTGTTTTTTTGAAAACCCGAGGAGCTGGAGGCTGTCCGGAGTTATGGTATTTGGATTGAATGGGAACAGCGTGTATTTTTTCCTTCCGGATAGGGTGCCTGAACCAGCACGGCTGTGGCGTTTGATTTCGCCGGGGGTTCCGTTCCCTGAGAACGAACTCCTGGAATAATAGTCTGCAAAGCCGGAGCTGTCATGTTCCTGGCTTTTGCTTTGGGAGGTTTCATCTCCCTGACATTTATGGATTGTAAAAGTTACGGCCTGAAAGACGAGTATCAAGGCCATCATACCGATGACCCCACGGGCTGTTGTGTCACTGACGTGCCTGCCTGCCAGTCTGCCTTTCTGTTGATACTCCTGGTTATCTTCTTGATTTTCTGTCTGTTTTGTGCTGGAGTTTTCCGCCCCTCTTCTCCAGAATCTCATCCCTTTCAAAATCTTCATCCTCATCTTTCCCATTGTCTTTCCCTTCTATGACAACAACAATTTCTCCTTTAGGTTCATTTTCCGTGAACCATTCTATAAGCTCATCCAGAGTGCCTCTTCTGCACTCGTTGTGTATTTTGCTGATTTCCCGGCATACGGCTGCCAACCGGCTTCCTCCGGCAAATTCCTTCAGACTCTCCAGAAGTTTGAGCAGCCTGTAAGGTGATTCATAGACTATAGTCGTAGCAGTGTTCTGGGCTACCATCCTGATCTTTGTCTGACGGCCTTTTTTCTGGGGCAGGAAACCCTCAAAGATAAAGCGGTCAGACGGAAGTCCGCTCATGGTAAGTGCCGGTACAAAAGCGGTAGCACCGGGCAGGGCTTCCACCTCTATGCCTTTTTCTATACATGCTCTGGTTACAAGGAAACCAGGATCGGAAATCCCGGGAGAACCCGCATCCGTTACAAGAGCCGCATTCTGACCTTCAAGAATCCTCTGGCAAATGCTTTCAGTACGTTTGTGCTCGTTGAACTTATGGTAGCTTTCCATGTGGGTGGAAATGCCGTACTTCTTGAGCAGTACGCTGGAAGTGCGGGTATCTTCCGCATAGATGACATCCACATCGCTGAGCACCTTTACAGCCCTGAAAGTCATATCGTCCAGATTCCCCACAGGTGTAGGTACAAGGAAAAGCTTCCCGCAGTCCGTTTTCATTTGCATTTGCTTGATCTGTTTAGCTTTGGTTAAAATCTATTTGCGGAACTTGCGGCGGATGTACATATAGAGCCTGTAAACGGTGTCGCTGCTTTCATCCCATTCAGGATGGGCCATGCGGAAGAACTGCACGATAGCCTTGAAGTTAGGCATGGTGTCAATCTCCTTCATCTGGCTGTCAAACAGCATCGGGTCAGAGTGGAAGAGTTCCCTTACAAACTCCAGTTTGTCGTTGATGCCCATGCATCCCATTATGTCATCCACATATTCGGCAGGATAATCGTATTCCCAGTCGTACCAGTCTCTCTTGCCTTCTGCCTTATTCTCAGCGATTGTCTCTTCCGCGATGCCTTCTTCCGCTACCTCAAAGTCTCTGCCGGCATCCTCAGTATCATCCTCATCATCACTTTTATCAGGAAGCATACCATCAGTCTCTTCGGCCTTATCAACCTCATCAACCTCATCTGTCTCATCGGCCTCATCAGCGACTTCTACCTCATCAACACCTTCAGCCTCATCTGTCTCATCGGCATCATCAGCATCATCGGCATCATCAACACCTTCAGCATCATCATCATCATCTTCTTCTTCTTCATCTTCTTCATCATCTTCTTCATCAGCATCATCTATCTCTACTTCATTTGGATTCCCGTTTTCGCTGTTAATAATATCATCCTCGGCTTCCATCACTTCCTCATTAACATTCTCCTCTGCCTGAGTGTCTTGGGCATCGTTCTCTGCTTGACTATAGCAATGAGCCTTCTCTGTGGTTTCTCCGTCTTCTTCAAACTCAGGTTCAAACTCATCTTCCATAAGATGGAATGTGTTGTCCACGTCTTCCGGGTTATGAACATCGAATACAGGTTCTACGGTATGAGTGACCTCTTCTTCAGCTATCTCCTCTTTGGCGTCGAATACCGGAGCGGCAGCGAGAGAATCCACTTTCTCGCCGATATTGTTGACGCGGCTGCTGAGGTTGTCAACCCTGTCGCTGAGAGAAGAAATCATCTTGGCTATCTCTTCAAGTTTCTCCTCCAGGGCAATTGCCTGACTGTCTTTGTCGTCTGACTGGTTCAGCTCATATTGCCTGAGCGTTTCAGCGATAGCAGACAGAATCCCTTTTTTCTCATCCATAGCTTTAAATTTTTGTTTGGAATATAGGTGTACACTATATTTCCTATATTTGTATTCACTACAAATATAATGCAAAATGTTTCTCGAAAGTCCAAAACAGTCTGGTTGGCTTGAAGTTATCTGCGGAAGTATGTTTTCCGGCAAGACGGAGGAGCTTATACGTAGGCTCAAGAGGGCTAATTTCGCCCATCAGAGAGTGCAGATTTTCAAGCCCGGGATAGATGTCCGCTATTCGGAAACCGATGTGGTCAGCCATGAGGGAAAGCATATCCAGTCTATCAGCGTGGACTCTTCCCAGAACATTCTTCTTTATGCAACAGATGTTGATGTAGTAGGAATAGATGAGGTCCAGTTCTTTGACGATGGCATCGTGGATGTGTGCAATATGCTGGCAGACAGGGGAGTTCGTGTTATTGTGGCAGGTCTGGACATGGACTACCTTGCCAAGCCCTTCGGACCTATGCCTGCGCTACTGGCCCGGGCAGAACACATAACCAAGGTCCACGCCATCTGCGTCAGGTGCGGCCAGCCGGCCCAGCATTCCCACCGTCTGCCTACTGTCAAGGGCGCAGGAGCTGATGAGCAGGTTCTCCTCGGCGAGATGGACAAGTACGAGCCTCTCTGCCGCCACTGCTTCAACGCCGCCCTCAAGGAAGAAGGCAAACTATAAATGAGTGCTGCCGCTTAAAGTGCTGGTAATCATGGAAATATAAAAACACCCTCCTGAATTTTCACGGGAGGGTGTTTTGTTAAAAGACTGATAGTTAAATGTCTAAGCGGCAGCCCTTTCGGGGCCGCCGTTTGGAACAAAATGCTATTTCTTGTAGTCGCGTGGAGCGAGCATGTTCTTTGGGCTGAGAGCATCGTCGAGCTTGGCCTTGGTCATGACCTTCTGCTCAAGAACGATGTCGTAAACGCTGCGTCCGGTTTGCTGTGCCTCCTTGGCAATCTTGGTGCTGGCCTTGTAACCGATGTAAGGGTTGAGGGCGGTAACGATGCCGATGGAGTTCTTCACGAGGTCTATGCAGTGGTCTGCGTTTGCGGTGATGCCGTCAACGCACTCGACTCTGAGAGTGTTCATTACATTGCTCATCCAGGTGATGGACTCGGTGATGCACTGTATGATTACAGGCTCCATAACGTTGAGCTGGAGCTGGCCGGCCTCGGCTGCGAATGCAACAGCGGTGTCGTTTCCGATAACCTTGAAGCAAACCTGGTTGGTAACTTCAGGGATGACAGGGTTAACCTTGCCAGGCATGATGGAAGATCCCGGAGCCTTTGGAGGAAGGTTGATTTCTCCCAGACCGCATCTTGGGCCTGAAGCCAGGAGACGGAGGTCGTTGCAAACCTTTGACAGTTTGACGGCCAGTCTCTTTACTGCTCCGTGATATCCAACGTAACCTGCAGTGTCAGGAGTAGCGGCCACGAGGTTCTTTGCAGCTACGAAAGGCTCGCCTGTGAGCTCAGCAAGTTTCTTGCAGCAGAGCTTGGTGAAGCCAGGGGTTGCGTTGATGCCGGTTCCGATAGCGGTTCCGCCCATGTTGATTGCATAGAGCTTCTTCTTGTTGTATTCGAGGTTCTCGATTTCCTCTTCCAGAGTATCGGCAAATGCCTTGAACTCCTGTCCAAGAGTCATAGGAACTGCATCCTGGAGCTGGGTTCTTCCCATCTTAATGATCTTGTCGAACTCCTTTGCCTTTGCCTTGAAGGAGGCTATGAGTGCTTTCAGGCTCTCGACGAGTTTCTTGTTCATCATCACGATGGTAAGATGGAGAGCTGTAGGGTAGGCGTCGTTGGTTGACTGCGCGCAGTTGATGTGGTCGTTAGGAGAGCAGAACTTGTAGTCTCCTCTTTCCTTGCCCATGATCTCGAGAGCGCGGTTAGCGATAACCTCGTTGGCGTTCATGTTGACTGATGTACCTGCGCCGCCCTGGAGCATGTCGATAGGGAAGTTGTCGTGCATCTTGCCGTCAATGATTTCTTTGCAAGCTTTTACGACAGCCTTGGTGATGGTGTTGTCTATAACTCCAAGCTCGTTGTTTGCCTGGATTGCAGCCAGTTTCACGTAAGCGATAGCTGTCACGAAATCAGGATAGTCGCACATCCTGATACCTGAAATCTTATAGTTGTTCAGAGCTCTCTGAGTCTGAACACCATAGTAAGCTTCTGCCGGAACTTTGAGTTCGCCCAGAAGGTCAGACTCGGTTCTGTATTTCTTAGTTGCCATGTTGTTTTTAAAAAATTAAATATGATTATTTCTAGTTAAAATCTTTATTGAAGATGACAAATATAGTTAAAATATGTTACAAGGCAAATTTTGTGCAGGAAACAAAGTTGTTACATCTTCAAAAAAGGACGTGGTGGAAAGACAAAGCTGCACACTGGGAGAGTGTGGAGGTGAAATAGTAAAGCTTGCCCGCTGGGAGAGTGAGGTGAAATGAGATGGCCTCATTAAAAAGGCACTTCAGTGCCCGGCCATGAGGCCGCATACCCCTTGAGGGTTCTCACTGCGTGAGCGGGGTGAGAAACATCAAAAAACAGTGCAGTGCACTATTTATTTATGTAGCGGTAGGAGAAGCAGGCTGTTATGAAGTAGATTACTGCCTGGATCCAAAGGGCAACGAACTCTGTGTTTATAACAGAGAAGTCTGCCCCCATACAGTTGATTTTGATATATCCTTCCACGCCAAATGTTGCGGGAAATATGTATGAGAAGTATTTCCAGAAAGCCGGGAAACTGCTAAGGGGCCATGTAAGGCCACTCAGGAAGAGGAGTATCACGCTGAAAAACAAGAACATCACCATTCCGGTTTCTCTGTTTCGGATAAACACTGACCAAGTCTGTGAGAAAAATATGACTGCAAGCAGGAATGGCAGCAGCAGCCTGTATATGTCCCAAGCGGAGGCGAAATGTGGCAGCCCGAACAGTCTTGGAACAATAATCAGTATATAAGATCCTATAAGAGAGTAAATGAGAAAATAGGCAGCTCCTTGTCCCAGGATGTACCTGTAAACTTTCTTCTTGGAAGGGGTTTCAATCTGGGAAAGTTTCCGGTTGGCGTTCTCCTCTCTTCTGGTTCCGGATACCATCCCTATGCCCAGGAACAGCAGCTGGTGGATAACAAGAACCAGTACGCCAGGAACAAAGAAACTGGCAAAGCCGTTACCTTCGTTGAAGAGGATGTTCATCTTGTTTCTGAGAGGTTCCGCGCTTGCAAGAGCTTCCTGTTCCGTGAGGCCTTCCGCACTCAGTTTTCTCAGCGATATGTTTTTGTTTTCATCTAGCATGACATAGTTGCAGGCCAGGGCTATGTTCTTGTAGATGAAAAAGGTTGCCATATTTACATAGAGGGATACGGTGGTCTGTCTTCCGGTTTCTATGTCTTTGTTGAAGCTCTTTGGAATTACCACTATCCCGTGAATATCTCTGCGCTTCATCTTCTGGATAGCATCATCCATATTGACGCAGGAAACCAGGCTGATTTCTCTCGTGGCGTCTATTTTTGAAGCGAATCTGCGGCTTTCTGAAGTTGCGCTTTCGTCTATGATTCCGACCGGGATTTCATCTACGCTTTCGCTGAGATAGACCGTACTGTAAAGGAGTGGGTATCCAAAACCGGCAATTATGAGAATCAGCAGCACGCCGCTGTCCGTGAAGATGGTCTTCATCTCCTTCCAGGTGATTGCCAGCATCTGGTTGAGGGCTGTGCTTATATTGTTCAGATCCAGTTTTCTCATTTGCGGCTCTCCTTTATTTGGTAGGGTAGTTGAGGTTTACCATTGCGTCTTTGAGGCGCCTTAAGACAAGGAACGGAAGGAAGAGGAAAATGCACATTCCCAGAAGGTTGATATACACATCCGAGAAGCTGCAATCCAACATTGCCCACTTCACATATATCAGGTAGTACTGTCTGAGAGGGAATATCTGTGCAAACCCCTGCATTGGCGCAATCATCATTTCTACCGGGAAGGTCATACCGCACATGGACAAAGCCAATACTGAATACAAGGAGGCGGCGCTGAGAGCATCGCGGAGGACAGGGAAAAGCCCTATAAAAAACAGCCCTACCGCATGAGATGCCAATATCAACATAGCTATATTCAGGAGCATCACCCAGGTTGGCCCCAGCAGAGGGAATCCGAAAATCCTGTAGGCCAGAACTACAAAAGAGAACCCCATCAGCAGGTATATCAGAAAATAGGGCAACAACTTGCCTATCAAAGCATTGATTATGCTTCCCCCAGCTTTCTCCAAAAGGTCGTGAGTGGTTTTTTGTTTGAGTTCAAAGCCTATGGTAAACACTGTCATCACTATGATGCACAAGGAGAGAATACCTGGCCATATAATGGAAATCAGGTATATGGCATAGCTGCTCCACGGATTGCAGATGCTGTGGGTGTCTATGGTGATTGGCTGTAGGGTAGGCATGATGCTGGTCTCAGGAACTCCCTTGGCTCTCATGGTTGTCCTTCTCACTCCTGCATTGAGGACATTGGCAATCTGGAGGAGATTTCTGTATGCAAGCGTTCCGGGGACCATATAGGCTTCTGTATAATAGACAGGAACCGTTGGCCTGAGCCCGTTTACCACATTCACGTACAAATCTTCTGGAAACTCTATGAACCCGTAAATTTCTCCCTTCTGCATTGCCAGCCGTGCTTCGTGATAGCTGCCGTAACGGTTTGTTATCTCGATGCCCTGCATTGCTTCTATCTGCTTTATGGCAGTGCGTGAAAGGTAAGAGTCATCCATATCCACCACTCCTACCGGAACTCTTTGAGGCAGTCCCTGGTACATCAGAGAAACAAAGAATATGGCACAGAAAGACAGAACCAATATGGTGCCGTACAGGTAGATAGGCCTGCTGGACATAATATCCCTCTCCCTCAGCAGCACGTTGAGGATACATTGCAGCATATTGGTGCTTTTCCTTTTGTTTTCCATTTTCTTCAGCGATGGATTCCTTTACTTTACGATGGCGCTCATTCCGGCCCTCAGATGAGGGATCGGGGAAACAGGCCTGGCTCTGACCTCAAAGGTTTTGGCGTCGAATTCGCCGGATGCTTTTGTAGGTTTCCAGGTGGCGAAGGATGCCATCACGTTGATGAAATAGACTTCAGCCTGATATGTCTGGTCTCCAAGGGCAGGAATCTTGACATTGATCTTGCTTCCCATCGTGATGCCGCTGAGCATGTCTTCGCGGATATTGAAGGAGAACCAAACATCTTCGATGTCTGTGACCGTCATGATTGGGGCGCCCTGGCCGACGAGTTCGCCAACCTTAGGGAAAACTTCAGTAATGACTCCGTTGATAGGGGAGACAAGGTTTATCTCGTCTATGTAGGAGTTGACCTGGTCAACGCTTGCATTGGCTGCGTCAACGGCTGCCTGGGCTGCCATCCTGTCTTCGGACTGGGCTCCGTTCTTTGCCATGTTGTACTGGCTGAACGCAGCTTTTTCCGTGGCGACAGCGGCATCATACTGGGCCTTGGCTTCGTCTCTCTTCTGGGCGGAAACAACTTCTTTCTGGAATAGGTTTTCCACTCTCTCGTATGATTTCTTGGCTATGTCAACTCCTACTTTGGCTTTCTGCCACATCTCGTAAGCTCCTTCTACCATTTCTGAACGGGCGCTTCCGGAAGCTTTGGCTCTCTGTGCCATTGCGGCTTTGCTCTGGGCGTTGGCCTGGACTATCTTGGCCTGGAGTTCAGGGCTGTCCAGCTTGACGACAACCTGTCCTTTGCTGACGGTGTCTCCTTCCTGATACAGAAGCTGGTCCACTCTTCCTGCTACCTTTCCGGACACTCTGTATTCGCGTGCCTCGACGGTTCCCTGGATAGTGAGTTTCTGCGGCTTGGATGTCAGCCATCCTATCAACACCAGAACGATAATTACCAAAAGCAGTGCTGCCAGACCTACCAGCAGGCTTACCGTGCTTTGCTGCATCTTCTTCATATCTGTAATACTTTAACTTGTTATCTATCTGTTTGCAGTGATTGTCATCCTTTGCAACGACGCTTCACTTCTACTTGTTGTCTTTCTTCAGATTGCTTATACCCACGGCTTTACGCAGGTAAAGCTCGCTCATTCTGGCATCTATCCCCGCATCTATTTTGTCTGAGTTGGCGCTGATCCATGCAGTCTGGGCTGCAAGAAGGTCGGTGACACTTATGATACCTTCCTTGTAGGACAGTTCTGCCAGACGGAGGTTCTCTTCTGCCGCACTGATGTTGCTCAATGCGCTTTCAAGTTTCTTGTTGGCTTCCCTTACCTTGAAGTTTGCCTGTGTGACCTGAAGGTTTATAAGCTCTTTGGCTTCATCAATCCTGTGCTTTACTATTCTCTCTTCGCTCTGGGCGGCTTTCAGGGTGTAGATCCTGTCGCCGAAATGGAAGATAGGGATGGTAACTGCCACTCCTGCTGAGAACATACCCTTGAACTTGTTTTCGAAACCGTTGAACGTGTTAGGGTTTGTGGTAAGGTAGTTGGCTGAGGCCACGATGTTTGGAAGGAAGCGGCTTCTGGCTATGTTCACCTGACTGCGGCTTATCTTGCTAAGGTTCTCCAGTTCCCTGATTTCAAAACGGTTGTCTATGGCCTGGGCCCTGTTGTATGCAGGATCCAGTTCCTGCGCATGACCTTGGGTAATATCTTCGTCGGCCAGGCCGAAGTCTCCGTCCAGGTCAAGTCCGCAGACTCTGAAAAGTGCCATCTTGGAAAGGGCTACGCCGTCAGTGGCTCTTGTAAGGGCGAGGTTGGCCTCATTCAGTTTCACCTTCACGTTGAGCAAATCACCTTTTGTGGCAACTCCCTCATCTATGGCTGCCTGGATATTTTTCTCCAGCTTTGTCAGCAGTTCTACATATTTCTCAGCGAGTTTTTTCTTGTTTATCAGCGATACGGTTGTCCAATAGGCCTGATCGACGGAAATTATCAGTTCTTCCTGCCGGTTTTCTGTCTGGAGCCTGGCCATGTCCTCACTGGTCTTGGCTATGTTGTAGAGCTCACGGACTTTGCCTCCCATATAGATAGGCTGGGTGAATCCTATGCCGGCCGCGAAAACATTGTGGACATCGTAAGTTAGTTCACTCTTCGGGAGATATGCATATCCTTTCCACTGGATTTTCTCCGGATTAGCCTTAGGGTCAAATGGAACTCCGTCAGCATCCAGAGGAACAGGCTGGCCTTCAATCACTGTCCAGCCGTTGGAAATCTGGTCCGGGGTAAAGCCGAAGCTTCCGTCTGCCATCTTTGATCCTACCGGAAGCAGAGCGTCCTGGCTTAGAAGGGAAATCTGTTTCTGGTTCCACAGGTAGGAGCCTACTGCCTGAAAGCTTGGAAGGAACTGGGTGAATGCGGCTTTCCTCAGATTCTCGGCGGCATTTATCCTTTCTTGGGCAACCTTAAGGCTCTTGGAGTTCTGAAGCGCGAACTCTTCATATTCTTCAAGTGTGTAAGTCTGAGCCCATGCTCCCAAAGAGAGCAGCAGGCAGACGGTAACATATAGGATTCTTTTCATATCTTTATCAATGCAACCTGTTATCGGGCAGGTAGTTCCCGCTCTTCAGGCATTAGTTTCAATATTGTCTTCCGTTTGAAGTTTGCAAGGCTCTTCCTCAAGTGGAACCGGGTCAACGTTACCGCAGCTGAAGCGGTCTTTGTGACGGCCTTCCAGGTTCAGTGAGGCGTAATGGGCCTGGATTATCTTCAAGTCTTCTTTAGGGTTGCCCGTTGCTACAAATCTCGGGCCATGTCCTGCTATTTTAAACTTGTAGTTGAAGTATCCCAGATATACCGGAACATTGCAGGCTTTGGCAATCGTGAGGAATCCTTTCTTCCAGTTGGATGTCTTCTTGCGTGTTCCTTCAGGGGCTATGGCCAGGTACATCTTATCCGCCTGGTTCAGAGCTTTTATGCTTTGCATGGCCACATTGCTGCCCTTGCTGCGGTCCACGGGGATTGCTCCCATTCTCTTGAGCAGCCAGCCCAGCGGCCAGAAGAAGAACTCTTTCTTTATCATTATGTTGGGAAGTATTCCTATGGATGTGCAGTAAGCCCAGGCAACTATGAAATCCACGACCGAAGTGTGCGGAACTCCAAGGAGTATGCATTTGCTGTCCTTGATGGGTTCTTCCTGGGCTGCCTTCCAGCCCATCAGCTTCAATATCCGTTTGCCGAACTTCTGTCTGCTGCACATCTCAAAAATCCCTGTCTGGTAGTTAAGTTAAGCTGACTCGGCTTCGTCAGTTATCCTGTCTTCCATAATGACGTCTTCCCTGAGGTTCTTCATTATGAAATCCTGACGGAGCGGTGTGTTGTTGCCCATATAGAATTCCAGCAGTTCGTGGGTAGGATCGTCATTCTCCAGATGGACTGTGTCCAGCCTCATGTCTTCCCCGATGAAATACTTGAATTCCACATCAGATATTTCTCCAAGGCCTTTGAATCGTGTTACTTCCACTCCCTTTCCGAGTTCTTCTGTCCAGTGCTGCTTTTCCGCCTCGCTGTAGCAGTAGTGCAGTTCAAAGGAGTTGTCCTTTTTCTTTTTCCTGACCCTGAACAACGGTGTCTGGAGAATGTAAAGATGCCCTCTGCGGATCAGCTCCGGGAAGAACTGGAGGAAGAAAGTAAGCATAAGCATCCTGATGTGCATTCCGTCCACATCGGCATCGGTGGCTATGACTACCTTGTTGTAACGGAGGTTGTCCAGATCTTCTTCTATGTCAAGGGCAGCCTGGAGGAGATTCAATTCCTTGTTCTTGTCCTTGTTGTCGTAGATGACTTTCTTGGAAGTGCCATAGGTGTTCATAGGCTTGCCCCTGAGGGAGAATACAGCCTGGGTGTTGGCATTTCTGGCTTTTGAAACAG
>Ga0310697_10004101_pt1 | contig 14468 bp, 13 predicted proteins | sample 172DNAGHGlowgp2_FD_203883 | JGI IMG/M metagenome (GOLD analysis project Ga0310697, IMG submission 203883) | Sheep rumen microbial communities from Palmerston North, Manawatu-Wanganui, New Zealand - 1728 DNA GHGlow gp2 (v2) (version 2) | ecosystem: Host-associated > Mammals > Digestive system >...
CGTCATTGAGAAGGACCGCAAGCTCACCTACGATATTCCCTACAAGGCCCGTCTGATCGACGCCGCAAGCTACGACATCGGCACCTTTGAGTTCCTCAAGGGCTTTATCTCCGGCATCCACGCCGGCAACTATGACATCACCCATTTCTTTATTGACAACTTCTACAAGCTGGTCAACGACCGGGACGAGGCTTCGGTCGTGGCCTTCATCCAGTGGCTGGCCGCCTATGCCGAGCGCGAGAAGATCGAGTTCGTGATCTCCATGAGCTCCGACCGCGAGAAGTGCCCCGAGGCCATCAAGCAGTACCTGATCTGAATATATGTGCAGCGCCCCCGGCGAAAACCGGGGGCGCTTTGCGTTACAACTCCCGCAGAATCAGATCCGTGTCGCCGGGGTTCAGCCCGAGCTCGATGCGCCTGACCTTCGGGTGCTTTTTATAATGCGCGCGGATCGCGTCGCGCAGTACCGTCCCGCCGTGGTAGCCGTGGATCACCCGCAGCGTGTAGACGGAGGCGTTGCACCGCCTGAGCGCGGCGTCAATGGCGGTGAACGCCTGGGCCTTGGTCATGCCGTGCACGTCGATCTCCTGAAACGCCCCGTTCATGGTGTGTCCTCCCGTCGTATGTTTTACTGATCAAAAAACGCTGCCTGTGCTGATCAAGACCCATTTCTCTTTTCGGCTCTTGCCCGAAAAGAGAAACGGTTCTTGGACTCCAAAGAGAAAAGGGCCGCTGAGACGCGATAGACCCTCTGACTATTCCCGAACGTTCACTCCCGCGACTATCGTACATTTCTCGTATCGGGTCACAAGGACGAAAACTCTGTCGCGGACAGCTGCGCGAGACGGTATCGCCCTTGCGAGATAATAAAGCACAATGTATGATAGTCGCGGGAAAAAAGGTCCGGGTTCAGTAAAAAAGTTTATCGCGTCAGCGGCCTTTTTCTTTCTTACACCGGGCGCGGCGCATTCTTTCTTTTTGGGCAAGAGCCAAAAAGAAAGAATGGGGGGCGCAAAAACAAGCAGGCTGCATTTACACATATCTTACTGATAAACCCAAAATAAAACAAGCCCGAAAGCACAGCACAAATAGTTAATAATTTATCAAATCTATCCGGGAATACTTCACAAGTGACATGCTTTGATGTATAATCGATTCATCAAAAAGCGAAAGGAGTGTTCCGCTTATGAACATAAACCCCGACGGCAGCTATTCCAGCGGCCCGTCGAAGAAGCCCAACGGCGGCTTCGGCGGCCCGGGCAAAAGCCCGATCCCGAAGCTGCGCTTCAATCTCCCGGGCAAGGCGGCGATCGCGGTGCTGATCGTGATGCTGCTGGCGCTCATGGTGCTCGATGCCTTTTATACCCTCAAGGAGGATCAGTACGCCGTTATCACGACCTTCGGCAAACCCACCATGGTTTCCACCTCCGGCCTCAAGCTCAAGCTCCCCTTTGTCCAGAAGGTGACGAAGGTCACCAAGACCATTCAGGGCTTCCCCCTTGGCTACCGCATCGGCAGCAGCCAGAATGTCGAGGAAGAGTCGCTGATGATCACCTACGATTATAACTTCGTAAACGTGGATTTCTACGTGGAATACCGCGTGACCGACCCGATCAAGTTCCTCTACAATTCGCAGAACCCGGTGGACATCCTCAAGATGATCTGCCAGAGCTATATCCGCGACACCATCGGCCTGTATAACGTGGACACGGTCATCACCACCGGCAAGAGCGAAATTCAGTCCGCCATCAAGGAAAAGGTCATGGCGCGCCTGGACGCGGAGGACATCGGCCTGCAGCTTGCCAACATCCGCATCCAGGACGCGGAACCGCCCACGCGGGACGTGCAGCGCGCCTTCACCGCCGTCGAGACCGCCAAGCAGTCGGCGGACACCACGGTCAATAACGCCAAGAAGTACGCAAACGAGGTCATACCCGCCGCCGCTGCCGACGCTGACCAGATCATCAAGAGCGCCGAGGCCTACAAGGCCAGCCGCATCAACGAGGCCACCGGCCAGGCCGCCCGCTTTGCCGAGCTTTTCAACGAGTACCAGAAGTATCCCCTTATCACCAAGCAGCGCCTTTTCTATGAGGCCATGGAATCCATCCTGCCCGGCATGAAGCTCTATATCCTGGACGCCGACACCGGCGTGCAGACCGCGCTGCCGCTCGAACAGTTTGCCACCGTCAATCTGGGAGGTGAGACCAGATGAAAAAGAATATGAAGCTTCTTCTTCCGGTCGTGGCCCTCGTCCTGGTGATCCTGCTGTCCGGGACCTGCTTTGTCACCACGCAGCAGAATGAGTATACCATCCTCCGCCAGTTCGGCGCGGTGGTGAAGATCGTGGACGAGCCGGGCTTGAGCATGAAGCTCCCCTTCATCCAGACCGCGAGCACCCTGCCAAAGGCCGAAATGCTCTATGACCTCGCTGTCAGCGACGTGATCACAAGCGACAAAAAATCCATGGTCGCCGACTCCTTTGTCCTCTGGCGCATCAGCGATCCGCTCAAGTTCATCCAGTCCCTCTCCGGCAACATCGCAAACGCCGAGTACCGCATCGACACCATTGTCTACAACAGCCTCAAGACGGTCATTTCCTCCATGCGCCAGGAGGAGGTCATCTCCGGCCGTGACGGGCTGCTGGCCCAGCGCATCATGGACAATGTGGGCAACACCTTTGATAACTACGGTATCACGCTCCTTGCCATCGAGACCAAGCGCATCGACCTGCCGGACGAGAACAAGTCCGCCGTCTATGAGCGCATGATCTCCGAGCGCGACAACATCGCCGCCTCCTACGTGGCGGAGGGCGCCGCCGAGGCCAAGCAGATCCGCAACGAGGCGGACAAGTCCGTGTCCATCACCCTGTCCGAGGCCAACGCCGCCGCTGAGAAACTCAAGGCCGAGGGTGAGGCCGAGTACATGCGCATCCTCTCCGAGGTCTATGATACCCCGGCGGAGGCGGACTTCTATGAGTTCATGCGCGCGCTCGACATGGCGGAAAAGTCTCTCGGCGAGGGGAACAAGACCCTGGTCGTCTCCGCGGACTCGCCCATCGCAAAGATCTTCAAGAGCGTGGAGTGAGCGAAACAGCATTGAGCCCCCTTTGGAAAAAGGGGGCTGTCACGAAGTGACTGGGGGATCGATCCCTCAGGCCTTCGGCCACCTCCCTTTTTCCAAAGGGAGGTATTGTTTTCCTGTGTATAAATTTTTCTCTCTCCGGTGAGACTAAGAGCAGCACCCTACATACACTGTATTGGGCGACTCTTTATCGGAGTGTGAATGAAACATGGTCAAACGAGGCGATATTTACTTTGCCGACCTCAGCCCGGTCGTCGGCAGCGAGCAGGGCGGCATGCGCCCCGTGCTCATTGTACAGAACGATACAGGCAACCGCCACAGCCCCACGGTCATTGCCGCGGCGATCACGAGCCAGCTTGGAAAAGCCAAGCTCCCCACGCATATCGAGCTGCATGGCCGCAGTGTGGGTCTCAACCGCGACAGCGTGATCCTGCTCGAGCAGATCCGTACCATCGACAAGTCCCGCCTGCGCGAGCGGATGGGCAAGCTCGACAAGGGCACGATGAACGAGGTGGACAACGCCCTCGCCGTCAGCTTCGGCCTGGGGTCATAATCGAATATTCCCGCGCCCCTGCTCATAACAATGGGCAGGGGCGCTTTTGCGCAAACATAATCAGGAGGACATCATTATGACCATATCGGTTTACATAAATCAAGAACTCGCGGGCACGCTCACCGTCACACGGGACGGCCTGTATACTGTCCTCGAGGCCGAGGTCCCGCACGGCGGCGGGCTTGTCCGCCTCTGGGCGCACGGCGGTGGGAAAAGCGCGTATCTCGGTGTCATGCAGCCTTGGAACGGCGGGCTTTGGCTGCGGCGCAGACTCAGCCGCCGGGAGCTGGCGGCCTTCCCCGACCCCATCGAATCCGTCTCCGACCGGGAGCGGGACGGGGACGAGGCAACGGAAAGAGGGAGCAAAGATTTACATAACGAAGTAAACATAAAAGAAGAAACGCCATCAGACGCGGTGCAACCCGACAGCGCAACACCTGAGGAGCCAGAACAGGAGTCCACCGCGCCGGAGAAAGCGGAAAGTTTACATAACGCAGAAACCGATTACAGCGCCTGCCCCTGGCCCGCACAGCCGCCGGAGGACGGGCTGCTGTGGTACGCGCGCGGCGACGGAAGCCTCACCGCCTTTGACGGGGTCAGCAGTCTCCTGGCCCTGCCCGCAGAGCTCCGCACATCGGGCGCACAAACGGTCGAACGGGTGATCGAGGGCAAGAAATATCTGGTTTTTCGCTATTGAGAAAGAACGGGAAATGCGGTATAATAAAATATCATTTTATACACTGTGACATTTTTGAGAGGAGGCTTTTGACATGCTGATGACAGACCTCATCGAAAAGAAACGCGACGGGGGAGAGCTGAGCACCGAAGAAATTTATTCCATGATTGAAGACTATGTCCGCGGGGAGATCCCCGAATACCAGATGTCCGCCATGTGCATGGCGATCTATTTTCGCGGCATGACGGATCGGGAGACGCTGGATCTGACCATGGCGATGATGCACTCCGGAGATGTGGTGGATCTCAGCGCCATCGAGGGCGTCAAGGCGGATAAGCATTCCACCGGCGGCGTCGGGGACAAGACCAGCCTGATCCTCTGCCCAATGGTGGCGGCCTGCGGGCTGCGCGTGGCAAAAATGTCGGGCCGGGGCCTCGGCCACACCGGCGGCACCCTGGACAAGCTGGAGAGCTTTCCAGGCTACAACATCTCCATCGGAGAGCAGCGTTTTCTGGAAAACGTCAATCGCTTCGGCATTGCCATCATGGGCCAGACGGCGGATCTCGTCCCGGCGGACAAAAAACTCTACGCCCTGCGGGACGTGACCGGCACCGTACCGAGCATCCCGCTGATCGTAAGCTCCATCATGTCCAAGAAGCTGGCCTCCGGCTCGGATGTGATCGTGCTGGATGTCAAGTGCGGAAGCGGCGCGTTTATGAAGACCGAAGCCGATGCCCGGGAGCTTGCGCGGGGACTTACGCGCATCGGGAAGCTTGCCGGGAAAAAGTGCGCGGCGGTCATCACCGACATGGATCAGCCGCTCGGCTGCGCGGTGGGCAACGCCCTGGAAGTCAAGGAGGCTGTCTCCGTTCTGCGCGGCGAGACGAAGGGCGATTTGCTGGAACTCTGCCTGACGCTCGGAAGCTGCATGCTGACGGAGGCGGGCTTCGCCGCGGATGAGGAAACGGCGCGGCAGATGTTGCAGGAGAGTATCGACAGCGGCGCGGCGCTCAAAAAGCTCGCCGAGCTGGTGGCCGCGCAGGACGGCAGCGAGGAGGATGTGTACGACATGAAGCGCCTGCCCCTGGCACCGGTACAGATGAAGGTTCCGTCCGAGTGCGCCGGCTATCTCAGCCATATGGAGTGCGAGAAGATCGGCCTGATCTCCATGCACCTCGGCGGCGGGCGCGCAAAAAAGGACGACGTGATCGACCTCTCCGTCGGCCTTGTGCTGCACAAGAAGGTCGGCGACCGGGTGGAGCAGGGCGAGAGTCTTGCCACCATCCACGCCGCCACGGCGGAGAAGGCACAAGAGGCGGCGGAGCTTCTGCGCGCGTGCTGTGCGTTCTCCGACAAGCCGGTGGAGCGCCCGGCATTTATCAAGGCAATTATTCGATAAATATATTACAGGAGGGATCATCCATGCAGTACATCATGGCACTTGACCAGGGCACGACAAGCAGCCGCTGTATTCTTTTTGACAAGTCCGGCAACATCTGCTCTGTTGTCAACAAGGAATTCCGCCAGATCTTCCCCCAGCCCGGCTGGGTGGAGCATGACGCCGAAGAGATCTGGGACACCACCTATGAAGTGGCGCACGCCGCCATGGCCAAGCTCAACATCGGGGCGAAGGACATCGCCGCCATCGGCATCACCAACCAGCGCGAGACCACCATCGTCTGGGACAAGGAAACGGGCGAACCGATTGCCAACGCCATCGTCTGGCAGTGCCGCCGCACCTCCGACATCATTGACCAGCTTGTCGCCGCCGGACACGCCGACGAGATCCGAGCCAAGACGGGCCTCATTCCCGACGCGTACTTCTCCGGCTCCAAGATCCAGTGGCTGCTGGACAATGTCCCCGGCGCGCGCAGGCGGGCCGCAGCGGGAAAGCTCCTTTTCGGCACGGTCGATACCTGGCTCATCTGGAAGCTGACCGGCGGGCGCGTCCATGTCACGGACTATACCAACGCCAGCCGCACCATGCTCTTCAATATCCACACCCTCCAATGGGACGAGGATCTCCTGAAGCTGATGAACATTCCGGCCTCCATGCTGCCGGAGGTCAAGCCCTCGAGCTGTGTTTACGGCAAGACCGATTTTGAGATGTTCGGCGGGGAGATCCCGATTGCCGGCGCGGCGGGCGACCAGCAGTGCGCCCTCTTCGGTCAGTGCTGCTTTGAGCCGGGCACCATGAAGAATACCTACGGCACGGGCTGCTTCCTGCTCATGAACACCGGCAGCACCCCGGTTCAGAGCAAAAACGGCCTTGTCACCACCATTGCCGCGAGCACCAGCGACAAGGTGGACTACGCCCTGGAGGGGTCCATCTTCATTGCGGGCGCGGCCATCCAGTGGCTGCGTGACGAGCTGGGTGTCATTACCAGCGCGAAGGAGAGCCAGGAGTTTGCCGAAAAGGTGGCCGACACCGCCGGCGGCTATGTGGTCCCGGCCTTCACGGGTCTCGGCGCCCCCTTCTGGAGCCAGCGCGCCCGCGGCTGCGTCGTGGGCATAACCCGCGGCTTTTCCCGCGCCCATCTGGTGCGCGCAACGCTGGAGAGCCTTGCCTATCAGACCCATGACATCGCCCGCGCCATGGAGCGTGACTCCGGCATCCCCATCGCGGAGCTGAAGGTGGACGGCGGCGCCTCGGCAAACAACTTCCTGATGCAGTTCCAGGCCGACCTTCTGGGCGCGGACGTGTACCGCCCCCGCTGCATCGAGACAACGGGTCTCGGCGCGGCGTACCTCGCGGGTCTCGCCGTGGGCTACTGGGAGAGCCTGGAGGATATCCGCGCAAACTGGGCCATTGACAGAACCTTCCATCCCCAGATGGAGGAGGCCCGCCGCAAGGCCCTGATCCGGGGCTGGGACAAGGCCGTCAAATGCGCGCTGCTGTGGGGAGAAGATTGATTATCAATTGCACCCATCCGCCTGGCTCCCCCGCCGGGGGAGCTGTCAGCGCCGTTTACGGCGATGACTGAGAGGGCATAAGGTCGTTCCCCAAAGGGGGAGCACCCTCTCCGTCATTCGCCTTGCGTGAGACGGCGAATGCCACCTCCCCCAGAGGGGAGGCAAGAACACTGATAGGAGATACAGATGGACACAACAAAGCTGAAAAATACCGAGCTGTTCCTGTTTGACATGGACGGCACCCTGTACCTGGGCGACAATGTGTATGAGGGCGCGATCGAGCTGATGGAGGATCTGCCCCGCCTCGGGAAAAAATACATTTACCTCACGAATAACTCCTCCCGCGCGGGAGAGGATTATATCACGCGCCTGAAAAAGCTGGGCTTCCCCTGTGAGCGGGAGAACGTCTTTACCTCCGGCATGGCGACCGGCATGTACCTCAACCAGCGCCACCCCGGCGCGAAGGTTTACCTCGCCGGAACGAAGGCCTTTTACCGCGAACTCAAGAGCTACGGCATCGACCTTGTGAACGACGAGCTGGGCCACACGGATGTCGACACGGTGGACGTGGTGGTGCAGGGCTTCGATACGGAGCTGGTGTATGAGAAGCTGGACAAGGCCTGCCACTTCCTGCGGCGCGGCGCGGCGTTCATTGCCGCCAATCCCGACTGGGTCTGCCCCATGCCGCACGATGAGGTTCTGCCCGACTGCGGCAGCATCTGCGCCCTGCTCACGGCGTCCAGCGGCGTAAAGCCCAACTACATCGGCAAGCCCAACCGCAACATGATTGACGTGATTGCCGAGATGACCGGCATCCCCAACGAGCGCATCTGCGCCGTGGGCGACAGGCTCTACACCGACATCGCCGTGGCGCAGAACGCGGGTTCCGTATCCGTGCTGGTGCTCTCCGGCGAGACGACGCAGGCCATGGTGGACGAGGCCGAGCGCAAGCCCGACTATGTCCTGCGCGACGTGCATGAGCTGCACGAAATTCTGAAGAGTATCTGAAAAGGAAGGGACTGTCTTGAAACGTTTCGCGTTTTGTCATCCTGAGAAACAAAGTGACGAAGGATCTTTTCTTTAAGGTTTCCCGAAGTATCCGGGAAAGATTTTTCGCTTCGCTCAAAATGACACGGCGTTTTGGGACAGCCCCGCCTGAATGCCTATGTACGAACTTGCAAAATACTTTTTACCGGCGGCGTGCTTCCTGCTGATCGCGGCGTTTTTCATGCTGCTGCCGGATCTGCGAACCTGCACCCTCAGCGCCAGGCACGCGTCCCGCCGCCTGGACAGGGCGGACGCGCTGCTCATGGCGCTGCTCACGCTGGTCTATGCCGTCGTGGCGTTCACCGGCCTCGGCAATACGAAGTCCCCCCAGAGCTTCGCAAATCTGGAGGGGCGCACGGCGGAGGTGAGGCTGGATGCCGACGGCGGCACTGCGGCGCGGCTCATGCTCTATACCGGTGTCGGGATCGGCAGTTACAGCATTGAATATACCGACGGGCACGGCGGCAGTCTTCCGCTCGCCCAGATGGAGCAGAGCCATGCCGAGGTGCTCAAGTGGCTGCCCGTAGAGCTGGAACGGCACGTCACCGGCGGGGTGCTGCTCATTCGCGGCATCGGCAATGTCTGGCTGGGAGAGCTGGTCGCACTCACGGAGGAGGGAACGGTCATTCCCACAAGCTCCGATATTCCGGAACTTACGGACGAGCAGGCGCTTTGCCCCGTGAAGCAGACCTATATGAACTCCAGCTACTTCGATGAGATCTACCACGCCCGCACCGCCTGGGAGCAGCTCAACGGCGTCTATCCCTATGAGATCACGCACCCGCCCCTCGGCAAATGCATCATCGGCCTCGGCATCTCCCTCTTTGGCATGACGCCCTTCGGCTGGCGCTTTTCGGGGACGCTTTTCGGCGTGCTGATGCTGCCGCTGCTGTATATCTTCGCAAAGAAGCTCTTCGGTGGGCGGCTGGTGCCCACGGCCTGCGCGGCGCTGATGGCGACGGATTTCATGCACTTTGTCCAGACCCGTATCGCCACCATCGACACTTATGCGGTCTTCTTCATCCTGCTGATGTATCTGTTCATGTATCTCTTCGTCAGCGAGGAAAAGCTTACCTGGCTTGCCCTTTGCGGCGTGAGCTTCGGCCTCGGGGCTGCCAGCAAGTGGACCTGCTTTTATGCCGGGGCGGGCCTTGCGGTGATCTGGCTGCTGTGGGTGATCTGCGGCCTGCGCAGCGGAAGACTGAGCGTTCAGGGCTTCGTGAAGAACGCGCTTTTCTGTGTGGTGTTCTTTGTCGCCGTGCCGTGCCTCATCTACTATCTGTCCTACATCCCCTACGGCATCGCCCGGGGGGAGACGAACCTGCTGAGTCCGGCGTACCTGAAAATCGTGCTGGATAACCAGACTTACATGTTCAACTATCACTCCCAGCTTGTCGCCACACACCCCTATTCCTCCCACTGGTATCAGTGGCTGCTGGACATCCGGCCCATCCTGTATTACCTGGACTACCTGCCGGACGGGCGGCACATCAGCTTCGGCGCCTTCGTCAATCCCGTGCTCTGCTGGGGCGGGCTGTTCGCGCTGTTCGTGCTGGGGTATCTCGCCATCGCGCGGCGGGATCAGGTCTCGGCCTATGTCCTGATCGGCTATCTGGCGCAGCTTCTGCCCTGGGTGCTGGTGCCGCGCCTGACCTTCGCGTATCACTATTTTCCCTGCACGGTCTTTCTGGCGCTGGCCCTGGGCCGCTGCTTTGATATTGTGGAGCGCAATCACCCGAAGGGAAGGTACCTTGTTTTCGGTTTTGTGTGCCTGAGCATTGCAGTCTTCGGCCTGTTCTACCCCAATCTGGCGGGAATGCCGGTGAAAGCAGGCATCCTGCGTTCGTGGCTGCCGACCTGGCCGTTTTAACATTCAATTGCGAACTGAAATAGCCGCTTTTCGTAAAAGGGGGGCTGTCACGAAGTGATTGAGGGATCGAATTCTCCGCCCTTCGGGCACCTCCCTTTTTCCAAAGGGAGGTAAAACGTATGAATACCAACAGGAAGGAAACAAAGATATGAAAACACTTGTACTCGGGAAAACCGGCCTTGTTGTGACCAAACCCGCCATGGGCTGCTTGCCGGTGCAGCGCTGTGACACGGAGTACGCGGTGAAGCTGCTCCAGGCAGCCTATGATGGCGGCATCCGTTACTTTGACACCGCCAACGCCTACACCGACAGCGAGAAGAAGATCGGTCTTGCCCTCAGCGATGTGCGCGATCAGATCGTGATCTCCACCAAGAGTGCCGCCACGGATAAGGAGGGGGTGCTCAAGCACATCGAAAACAGCCTCAGGATGATGAAGACCGATTACATAGATCTCTTCCAGTTCCATCAGGTGCCCGCGGTACCGGACCCCAACGATCCCAATGGGGCCTACGCCGGGGCGCTGGAGGCGAAGGAGCGCGGCTGGATCCGTCACATCGGCGTCACGACCCACCGCGTTCAGGTCGCGGAGGACTGCATCGCCTCCGGCTGGTTTGAGACGCTGCAATTTCCGTTCAGCTACATTTCGTCCGAGCGTGACCTCGCCCTCGCGGAAAAGTGCAAGGCGGCGGACATGGGCTATATCGCCATGAAGGGACTCGCGGGCGGTATGCTCACGAATGTGCGCGCCTGCCATGCGTTCATGAACCTCTACGACAATGTGGTGCCCATCTGGGGCATCCAGAAGCTGGAGGAGCTGCAGCAGTGGCTCGACGCGGCCGAGGAGGATCCGCACATGGACGCGGAGCTGGACGCTTTCATTCAGAAGGAGCGGCAGGAGCTGTCCGGCTCGTTCTGCAGAAGCTGCGGCTACTGCATGCCATGTCCCGTGGGCATCGAGATCCGCAACTGCGCGCGCATGAACATGCTGCTGCGCCGCTCCCCCTGGCAGCAGTATATGACCCCGGAGTGGCAGGCCAAGATGAACAAGATCGACGACTGCCTGGGCTGCCGCAGCTGCGCGTCCAAGTGCCCCTACCAGCTCGACACGCCGAACCTCCTGAAATACATGCTCAAGGATTACCGCGAGTTTTACGAGGAGCATAAGGATCTGGTGTGATCCGAAAAGCAAAAGCTCCTGTCCCCGTTCGGGGACAGGAGCTTTTGCTTTATTGGGGTGGGATTGCCTCAGCCGAAGACGGAGAGCAGGAAGCCCGCCGCGATGGCGGAGCCGATAACGCCGGCCACGTTGGGGCCCATGGCGTGCATCAGCAGGTAATTGTTCTTGTTGTACTTGCGGCCAACATCCTGGGAGACACGCGCGGCCATAGGCACAGCGGAAACACCTGCGGAGCCGATCAGGGGGTTGATGGCGCCGCCGGAGGTCTTGTACATCACAAGGCCGCCCAGCAGACCGCCGACGGTGGAGATCGCAAACGCGATCAGGCCGAGGATGATGATCTTGATGGTGTTGAAGTTCAGGAAGTTCTGCGCAACCATCGTGGCGCCGACAGAGGTGGCGAGGAAGATGGTGATGATGTTCATCAGCGCGTTCTGAACCGTGTCGGAGAGACGGTCGGTCACGCCGCACTCACGGAAGAGGTTGCCGAGCATCAGGCAGCCGATCAGCGGGGCGGTGGAGGGCAGGAGCAGGATAACGAAGGTGGAGACGACCATCGGGAAGACGATCTTCTCGGTCTTCGAGACCTCGCGGCCCTGGACCATCTTGACCTTGCGCATCTTGTCGGTGGTCATGGCCTTCATGATCGGGGGCTGAATCAGCGGGATCAGGGCCATGTAGGAGTAGGCGGCAATGGCGATGGGGCCGAGCAGCTCCGGTGCCAGCTTCGTGGTGAGGAAGATGGCGGTGGGGCCGTCCGCGCCGCCGATGATGCCGATGGAAGCAGCCTGGGGGCCGGTGAAGCCGAGGCAGACAGCGCCGAAGAAGGCGACGAACACGCCGAGCTGGGCGGCAGCGCCGAGCAGCAGGCTCTTGGGATTGGCGAGCAGGGGGCCGAAGTCGGTCATCGCGCCGACACCCATGAAGATCAGGGACGGGTAGATGCCGGCTTTGACGCCGATGTAGAAGAAGTCGAGCAGTCCGGCCTCCCGCATGACCGCGCCGTAGCTGTGGTAGGCGGGGCTTGTTTCATCGAGGAAGGCGGCCCAGATCTCGGGGTGGTACAGGGCGTTTGCACCCTGGCCCACGAAGTAGCTCAGGTTGGTCAGCAGGCAGCCGAACGCGATGCCGACCAGCAGCAGCGGCTCAAACTTTTTCACAATGCCGAGGTACAGCAGCACGAAGGCAATGATGATCATGACAAGGTTTTTCCAGCCGCCGGCTGTGAGGAAGAAGGAGGCAAAGCCGGACTCGAGAGCCAGCTTTTTCAGGACACCAAGTATATCCATACCTGCCTCCTTATGCGATGACGACCAGCGGAGAATCAGTCTCTACGACCGCACCCTTTTCGACAACGATCTGCGCGACCGTGCCGGTCTTGGTGGAGACAACCTCGTTCTCCATCTTCATGGCCTCAAGAATAATGAGCACGTCGCCCTCATTGACCTTCTGGCCGGGGGTGACATTGATCTTCAGGACGTTGCCAGGCATGGGGCTCTTGACGACCTCACCGGCGGCAAGACCGGCGGCAGGCGCGGCAGCGGGAGCCGCGGCCGGAGCGGCGGCAGCCACAGGCGCAGCGGCAGCGGGAGCTGCGGCGGCAGGGGCGGCGGGAGCCTTGATCTCGTACTCGTCGATGAGCATGGCCTCGCCCTGCTCGACCTCGACCTCATAAACGCGCTTGTTCAGCGTAACCTTATACTTCATCTTCATTTGACCTCCCTGATGGAAATAAAGCGCAGCTCATTGAGCGGCTTGCCGAGAGAATCGGCAACGATTGCCATGACCATGGCGGCGTCGCGCGGATCGGTGTTGTAGAGCTTGAAGTCGCCGGCGGTGCCGGGGGCGGGATCCGCCTTCGGCGCCGGTGCGGCGGGCGCGGCAGCCGCACCGGGTGCGGCGGCAGCGGGCGCGGCGGCGGGCTTTTCCTTGTGCATGATCTTGCCCATGCCGAAGATGACGCACATCAGCATCACAAGGCCGATAAACACGACGAGATATCCCAGCAGCGCGTAACCGAACGCATTCGGGATCGAAATATTGACCAGATCAATCACGGTGTTTTCCTCCTGTCTCAGTCGAGGGCGGTGATGGAGTACTTGACCTTCTTCTCCTCCTGCTCCTTGCGCTGGGCGAAGAACTTCTCGGCGACCGGCGGGAAGGAGATGTAGCTGAGCACATCCTCATCGCAGCGGGCGGTGTCGCCCAGCTCTTCCTTGGCCTTCTTGAACACGTCCTTGGGCAGGGTGTCAGCGTAGCGGCCCTGGATGGGCTTCTCGTCGCCGAGGATCTTGGCCTGCACCTCGGGATTGATGGGGGCGGGGGTACGGCCGTACTCGCCGCGGCAGTATGCCTTCAGCTCAGCGCCGACGTTCTTGTAGCGCTCGCCGGCCAGGACGTTCTGCACGGCCTGGGTGCCGATGAGCTGGGAGGTCGGGGTGACGAGCGGGGGATAACCCATGTCGGCGCGCACGCGCGGGGTCTCCAGCAGCGCTTCGTCGAACTTGTCCAGGGCGTTGAGGCTCTTGAGCTGGCTGAGCAGGTTGGAGAGCATGCCGCCGGGGATCTGATAGATCAGGCACTGGGTGTCGGTGGCCATGGAGATGGGGTTGAGGGTGCCCTTTGCCAGGAAGTCGGCACGGATGGGTTTAAAGAAGTCGGCCATCTCATGCAGCTTGTCGGTGTTCAGGCCGGTCTGGTAGCCCATCTGACGGAAGGTGTACTCCAGGGTCTCGGTCGCGGGCTGGGAGGTGCCGCCGGAGAACGGGGAGATGGCAGTGTCGATCACGTCTGCGCCGGCTTCGACAGCCTTCATGTAGGTCATGAAGGCAAGGCCGGTGGTGCAGTGGGTGTGGACGACGATGGGCAGGTCGACGGCGTCCTTGAGAGCGGAGACGAGGTCATAGGCCTCCTTCGGGCTCATGATGCCGGCCATGTCCTTGATGCAGATGGTCTTGGCACCCATCTTCTTGAGCTCCTTGACCATCTCGACGTACTTCTGCAGGGTATGTACGGGGGAGGTGGTGTAGGAGATGGCGCAGGAGGCCAGAGCGCCGGACTTGACGGTCTCTTCAACGGCGACCTTGAGGTTGTTCACGTCGTTGAGCGCGTCGAAAATGCGGATGATGTCGATGCCGTTCTTGACGGCGGC
>Ga0310697_10004102_pt1 | contig 14467 bp, 5 predicted proteins | sample 172DNAGHGlowgp2_FD_203883 | JGI IMG/M metagenome (GOLD analysis project Ga0310697, IMG submission 203883) | Sheep rumen microbial communities from Palmerston North, Manawatu-Wanganui, New Zealand - 1728 DNA GHGlow gp2 (v2) (version 2) | ecosystem: Host-associated > Mammals > Digestive system >...
CAAAAAAAGCTCCGCTTACAGTATCATAATCCTTGCTGCCCACCAGGCCTTCCTTTCCTATGGAAGCGGCATTCACCAGGACAAACACATCAATTTTGGGCTTCTCCAAAGCGAAAGCAGGGGTCACCGGCAAGACATACCGTCTTACAGTCCCGCCCTGAGGAAGGTCATCTGCGCCTTCCCCCCCCCTCGACAAAGCCAGAGAACGGACAAACTCATGGCTGTCGTCGCTGCGGAAAACCCATAGCGTGAGGTCATTCACGACGTTCTCTGCCTCTGAAGCCGGCACCTCTCCGACATCAGCCCTGGTTGTCATAGGAGCCGGAAACTCGAGGGTTATACCCAGTTCTGTGCACCCGGACATGCTGTCCGGATTGTCATACACACATGAGACGGCAACCCCGAGGAAAAGCAACAACAATATGAATGTTCTCCAACGCATTATTCCATAAACACGGTAACGGGTGTAGACATTATCCAGCTCACTTCCGTCTGGACGCCCAGGGAAAGCTGAGGGGCCCCCATGTCGGGTACGGCACAGTGTGCATTCTCCAGTGTATTCACCTTGCAATTCACCGTTGTCACATGGTCTTTCAGGAAAACCCGGTCGAACGCAGCGTTCTCGGGAATATCAAGGCTGCCAGTAAGATAGAAGCAGTGGCCGGGAAGGATGCGCCCTTCGGCACCGTAAAAAGCTTTGCCTGTGTTATTTTTGAATTCCAGGCAGAAATATACAGTCTCGTCCTTCGGCGTTTCCAGCGCCAACGTCCGGAAAACCGGCAAAGGATCGGTTTCGCCGCGCGCTTGCAGGTTCACCCCGGAAACTCGGCTGTCGTACAAGAAATACGGATTCCCGCCATTGTCCGGAGTAAAGTTAAAATACTGCGGATACTGGCCGCCGATAATGATTCCTTTCAAGGGCAGGTTCTCTCCACTGGCATCGACCAGCGTATAGTCCTTTCCGTCATTGTCCTGCAATAGGTTAGAGGTCGCATATACCGTGGCTTTAAGCATCCCTACCGCATAATGCATGGATTCCGTCAACGCCACGGCCTTGGTCTCGGGCGTTACTACACTTCCCTCTTCATAATGTGAAAGGATTTCGCTCCAGGTATGCTCCGATGTATAATATGCCTGCAAATCCTCACTTGTCGAAGTGACCAGGGTGGAATTGGAAAAATAATACAAACAGGGAGGGAAGCAGAATCGGGAAATAGGAGCAACTCCGTCCAGACCGTTTTCAAGGGGCACGGTGTAACCGGAGGGTGACCATCGTACAACGGCCGCTCCGGAGGGAAGCCCTAAAGATTCCGGATACTCCGACGTGGCGGCATTCACAAACTTTACGCTCTTGCCATCGTCCGAGAAATCAATCTTGTCACAGTCTTCAATTCTTTTCTTGATAGCCTTGCAAAGGCCATTGTATAAGTCCTTATATAGCAAGGCATTGTTATCCCCCTCCACCTTATATGCCACATAGAAATGTCCGTTTCTTTCCACCTCGTATTCCTGTGTGTTCAGGCTTTCATAATTGGCCACATTCCGGTAAAGTGATGTAAGCAATGCCTCTACATTTGTTCCCGAACCAGCCATCATACGTCCCTCTTCCGTCAGGGCGGAATAACAGCTCCGCAGATTCTCATCGCCAATGCTTTCATTCCAGTTCACCGTAACCGTAGTTTCTTGATTTCCATTATATGTTACAGGTACCGAGAACGAAACACCAAAAACAATATCATACAAGACCGACACGATTTCAGAAGGGGCGGCAGGCGTTCCCGAGAGCATGGGATCGGGATAGAACTTCAGATTCTGCGCCGGCTTCAACCCGGGATTGGCGAAACCCTCGTCCCTCAGGGAACCATTCAAGCTTTTGTCGGATACGGAGCCTTCCTGTGCACTTCCAGCCCGCAAAGCTTTTCCGTAAAGCAACACGGAGGAGCTGCGTCTGGGAAGAAAGGCCTGTTCCGTAAAATAAAGAAGCGAGGAACGTGTGGCCGTGGGAGTAACTTGCGAAGGAAGATAAACCGTACCGGACAAGGCTGCATCCGTATTTGAGATAGCCACCTTGGATGTAAATGGGACAATACGGACATCGGTCACGCCCCGAAAAACCGGCTCGTCTTTCAGTTCGGTAATTAGATTGACTTCGGCTTTGGTGGTACGTTCTTCACCCACAGTCAAGCCCAGTCTCACAGCTTGCAGTAGGGAGTCATCATTGGATCCGGCAGCTACTTCGTTCGCATGAGAACAAGACACCACTCCTGCCGATGACAGGGCCATCAGCAAGAAAGAAAAAGCCGTATGTCTGATTCTCAACATCAAAAATCTATAGGTATTACAAGGCCGGGATTCCAGTCCAAGGTGACGGATACCGCCACGGAAGCATCGTCCGGCGAAACTTGCCCGTTATCCCATGCCCTGGCTCTGACGACCTTCAGCGCACCGGGTCTCAGGGGCTTGAACAAGCCCAGGATGGTCTCGGTCACTTTCCCGTCGGCGAGGGTTGCGTATGCCTTGATCCGCCACAGGGAACGGCTCGCGTCCTCGCTCACGAAGGGATCGGTGGTTTCTATCACCGTCTTGGTATCTTCCGCTTCCCGGGAAGGGAAATTTACGGATGCGTAGCAAATCTGGCCGGGCTCTGAAAGTGTCAGCCTGTCTGCCTCCACCACCGTGGGACGGGTGAAATGATACATGCTGTCACAAAGGTCGAAGTCGTTGGCAAACCCATCCAAGTACACCTTCAAGTCCCGGATATGGCTGCCCAGGGTATCCACGACGAGGGCCGCGGCGCAGTTGGCCATGTACAGGCGCACGTCAAACTGCTGGTCCTGCCCTTCCTTGATGTCCATGGGAAGGCGTGCGGTGAAAATTCCGGACTTGTGCGTCGGGACCGTATCGGACACCTGCTGAACCAGTCTGGCATCATGGCATCGCTCCGACCCGGCCAGGGCAATCCCGCTGTTGGCCTCCAAGTTGGCCAGCGCCAGGTGCATGTACCTTCTTACCGGTATATATAGCGTATAACTGGACTGACTGGCGTCCATGACGTGAGCCTCATGGTGCAGCCGGAGGGAGTCGCCTTCAACATCGTAGAACGACAGGTCCACGTCGTGGGCATAATCTGTAAAAACGTCGCTCAGATAGGTTTTGATGGCGTTGGATACGGTAATGTCTGCCGCCAGTGACAACTGGGTCTGGAGCTCCGTGGTCATGTTGGTGACCAAACGGAGCTCGTAATCCAGGTCGTAGTCCGTCCCGCAGTCGCTAAGGTCTTCGTCCACAAGGGTGCAAGCCACAAAGGGAGCATAAGCGAGCAGGAGCACGGCAATCGTATGCCTGACAGCAGGAGACATTCCCTCAATTAATTGGCCAACCAGCCCATCTCAACATCGAAGGCCAGACCCGGCGTCCAAACCATGTCGATGGACATGCCCAGGGAAACCTGGCCGGAACGAAGGTCAGGCACCGTCACGTAGGCATGCTTGAGCGCATCCTTGCCCAGCACCAGCGAGGCCTTGGTCACGTAGTCCTGCATGAACACGCGCGGGGCATTGATGGTGTTGCCCGTTTCAGGGTCGTAAGGCGGATAGCAGTAGTATTCACGCTCCAGGTCGGTAAATGCCGAAGCTTCTTTTGCGCGGGCGCTGGCTACGGCCGTAGCCAGATCCATCTTGCCCAGCAAGTAGAAGGTGCCGCCGTTACGGATGAGGTTCATTTCTCCCCAAAGGTCCTGGCCTGTCTTATTCACCAGTTCCAGGCCGATGTACACGTCGCTCTGGCTGTCAGCGGCCTTCTCGCAATCGTAATTGTCCCATACCAGGGTATAGAGCGGCTGGCTTGTCTCACCCACCTTATAGGTACTCAACACCTTGTCGTAAATCATCTTGTCAAAAGCGTTGCCGCTGAAATCCAATCCGCCGGTGAACTTCTTCGTGGTAGCATCGTATTTAGGATCTCCCGTAGCGGAAGTGGGAAGGCGCAGGTATTCCCAGCCCACCTTGTCGGCCTGGCCGCCCACTACGACACCGGTCACGAAGATGCCCTGATCCCCGGTAAAGGAGGAAACGTTCAGTACATTGTCCTCCTCCGTGGGATGAAGCTCATGATTGTTATCCTTAAGCTGGGTGTCGCCGAATGTCACCGTAGACTCCAGCAAGGCGGTACCGTAGTTGATGTTGTTCACCATGGCAACGCTCCGGGTATCAGACTTCACGGCGGAGAAATTCTCCCAGGAAGAGTCCCAAGAAGACGGCGAATTCCAGGAATCGATGGTCAAGGGATAGGAAGATTTCGTCTCCTTGGAAACGCGGATGGCCGAATTGCCATAGTACATCAACTCTGCAGGATAACGGTAATTGGCAATCGGGAAGGTGGACGTACCGAAACCATAGGCCGGTATATCTTCCGTGTATTGGAAAGTATCCACGTTATGCTGGTCGGCATCAATCACGGAGGTCATGATGGCACCCCCGAAGGGAAGGCCCACATTGACCGGGAAGCCTTCGTTGCTGGTACCCGGGAAATAGCTCTCATCCAGATAGGTACTCAGAATGCTCAGATTGGCAGCATATTCGTCGGGCTTCGTATTCTTTCCCAAGGCGGTGATCAAAGCGGCCACGTCCACGTTTCCCCCGGCGGTACTCAGGAAATTGAGCGTTCCGTTTTTCATCACGAAGAATTGCTCCATCTTCTCCTTGATGACCACACCCAACTGTCTTGCCGCCTCTTCCTCCCAAGAGGTCGCATTGGCACCGGCTACACGCTCAACCACGGCATACAGGTCCTGGGCAATCCGAAGCACGGCCGATGCGCTGCCGGCACGCAGTTCCACCAAGCCCTTTTCCGAATTGCTCTTGATGTTCACCAGCGCTGAATAAGCCTCTCCCAGCACCTCGTTCAGCGGAGCCAGGGTCATGTATACGCCATTGGTGGCATTCTCGGTCTTTACGAACTTGTTGGGGTCGGTTGCCGTTAACCCGTCGAACATGTAATCATACATGGTGCCCAGCTGCTTCCAGGACAACTGTCCCCGGTAGAAAGTGTAGGTATTACCGTCCACATCACTCACGGCTGTTTGCTGGTCTGTAGGATTGGCGGGAAGCTTCTCAGCCACCGCATCGGATGGAATGGGGTACCAGAAAGCGAAACTGTTGTCTTTTATACCTGTTGCATTGCCCCAGAAGCCACCTTCCAATTCGTTCACTTTTCCGCTGAGAATAAAGCAGGTAAGCATACGGGAGAAAAAGTATGAACCGGCCTCAAAAGCCGCGTGGTTGGTAAGACGGGGAGAGAGGGCGAAAGTCAGCGTCGACAAATCGGCCGGATCTCCGCTCGCATCCGTTTTACCCTGCAAATCGTCGGAATGGGTCTTGAGGGCTTTGCCGTAAAGCACGACGCAATTGGTCCCCAGCGGCAGGGAAAGTTCGATGGTACGGGATGCATTGGTCGAATTCACTGAATTGGCGGGCAATAGCGTACCCAGGTTGAAATCACGCGAAGCGGCAACTTTATTCCCCTTCGTGTCTTTTGTCCTGAAATAGAAAGGGCCATGCTTTGTGTTGGAAAAATCCAGGTCATAGGCGAGAAGATGAACCTCATCCATTCCCAGGAAGGGGGAGTTCACCTGCGCAAACTCGGCCGTAGTTTTGGTGTCCTTGCCGGTATTGGTGGACACGTTCAGGATAAAATCCGTTTTCACCGTATTGGTTGCAGGATCATAGGTGGGATTGGGGGTGGTCACCTCCGACTCCCGCTGGCAGGCTGCAAGGGAAATGACAGCCATAAGGCCAGTTAAAATGAAGTTTCGTTTCATAATAACTATGTATTTATTTATATTATCCATTAATTCCCACCAATGACAATTTCATTATAGGTAAGTCCCGAGCGCCACTCAATATCAACCGACAGGCCCATGGTCAGAGAACTGGCCCGAAGGTCCGGCACAGTGAGGTAGGCGTATTGGAGGGAGTTCTTGCCAAATTTAAAAGTAACGCTTGTCTTATAATCCTGAATAAAGACACGGGGTACTTCCTGAGAGGCTCCGCTGCTATTGTAAGGGGGAATCAAATGACCGGCCAATTTGCCCTCCGCTGCCGTCGGCCATGTAATCTCGCCGCCGGTGGCGGGATCCAGGGCGCCGATCAGATAGAAATAACCTCCGTTACGGATTAAGTTGAAGTTGCCGTAAAAATCCACCCCGGTGTTGTTCTGGAATTCCAGCGCAACATAAACGGTTTCCTGGCCAGTCGTGGCATTTGCCGCCGCTGTCGCCGGCACCCAATACCCATCTTCGCCAAGCGTTCCTTTGAAATTATCGAACACCGTAGTATAAACAGGGGTAAAGCTGCTACCATCGTCCGCCTTTACATCAGAACCGGCTTTATCATAAATAAAACCCGTTTTAAACTTGGAATCCACTTGAATGGGAAGGAAATCCCAACCCACATTTTGCGGCTGACCGCCGATGACAATCCCCACAAGCTTGAAAGAGCCGGCTTTAACAGGAATGTGTTTATTCGGCTCGTCCCCATCGGCAAGACCGGGATAGTTGAGTTTTTGGACAGCGTGGTTGTTATCCTCCAGATAACCCAATCCTCCGGATTCGATAATCGCATCCGTGTATCCCACTTTTGTCTCCAGCATGGCAACGCCATAATTGATGGTGTTTTTCATGGCCACGCTGTGCGTAGTGGACTTGACGCTCTTCCCCACCCAATCGGGCTGGGAGGGACTTTCTGCCGTTGCTTCTGTAGCGGCCTTCCATTTTGCTGACGTCAGCCAATCATCAGTAGTCGAGGGATAGTCAGTGGTTACATGTGCCAAGTCCGACGTTCTGATTGGGCTGTTCCCGAAGTACAGGAGCTCGGCAGGATAAAAATAACTGGCTGCGGTGAAACCGCTCTCCGGCTCATCGGTAGGACTGCCCACTGCACTGGTATTGAAGTATTTCGGATAATAGAAGAATTTCCCTACGGCATTGAAGGTTAGATAGGTGGCACCGCGAATAACACCAAAGTCAAGGGGGAAAGCATATAAACTATCAGAAGTTGTGATGACATTTATCATGTCAGCACTTGAAGGTTTTTGTTTGGAAGGTTTATCCTTGTCAGCTGTAATATTTCCGTCTGCAGGCCAATGTGAATCAGACAGAATAGGATAAGCCCCGTTGCTGTCCTTTATCGGCTTGAAAGAAACACCTGTAACAGGTCCGCCATCGGTGGGGATATTGGATGCCTCAAAATATGTCGATAAATGAGTGTGTACTGTATTGGCAAAATCTTTGGCAACAGTCTCCGCATCGGAATTAGGAGTGGCATAACGCACCGAATTGACAACGGTCCATAAATCCCGTATCATCGCTGTAATGGCTTCGCCGTAAGCAGCACGGAGTTCCACTTCCTTGGTCTGCCCGTCGCCTTTATAGCGAATATTCGTCATTTGCTTATACAAATAACTCAACTTCTCTTCCAAGGGATATAGAGCATGTTCGGTCTCGACAGGGCTATTGCCCGATGCATCGGCATATTCCTCCCAATACAGTTTCACCTCTGATTTGCCTTTAGTATAGGTACAACTTGTATTCATGATAACGGTGAGGACGGCAGCCAGATATTTTTCGGTGGTATAAAAGCGGGTCTCTTTCTTCAGACGCTTGCCCAACTGGAAGTTGGCCGATCCGGCATCCTTCTTTATTGTATATTCGTCCAGGTGGCCATATTTGTCATAATCGCCAGCCGGGGCCCTGCCGTAAAACAGCATGGTGTTGGTATTCAGCGGAAGGGACATCTCCACAACACGGCGGGGGGCATAAGAGTCCTTTTCCGCAGCCTTCATCATGGTCGCGAGGTCATAAACCTTGTCTGCGTCCTGATCTTTAGACAGAATCTTATCATCGGCAGAGAGGGAAAAGGTCATCAATCTAGCCTCTGAGATTCCCCGGAAAGAACCATCGTTCTGTGTGGCTACCGCATCTTGCTTTGTTTTGCCCTGACTCCCCGTGGAGATATTAAACACAAACTGTGTCTTCACTTCCTGAGTCTTCAGTCCCTCATAACCGTCAGGCTCCCGCTGGCAGCCGAGGACTGCAAGCAGAGGAATCAACAAAAGAAATAGTTTCCGTTTCATATCCTATATTGTTATTTTATTATCCGTTCTTTCCACGCCAAGGTTTTGCATCACGGCCGCATCCCATAACAGATTGGTACATAGGGAACATCAAAGCTACCCCTTTGTCCATGTTCCTGGGGTGTGCCGACATAACGGCCGCCGACGTAACACCGAGCAGAAATAATTCAATCTTGGGTAATATCGCATTTAACCGCAAAATTACTACTTTTTTTTTAAAAAATGTCCTATTTTTGTAAAAAACCGAACACACGATGACCTACAACTTCGACAACTGCCCGGACCGCCGGGGTACCGAAAGTGTAAAATGGGACCTCTATCCCGGTACGCTGCCCCTCTGGGTGGCCGACATGGACTTCAAGATTGCACCGGAAATCCAGCAGGCGCTGCAAAAGCGGCTGGACCACGGCGTATTCGGCTACGAACTCGTTCCGGACGCTTATTTCGAATCCATCGGCCGATGGTTCGCCGCCCGCCACGGGTGGACGGATATCACCCGTGACAAGATTGTCCCCACCACGGGGGTCATCGCCGCGTACAGCGCCGCCATCAAGGCCATGACCGTCCCCGGGGACAAAGTGATGGTGATGACGCCCTGCTACAACGCCTTCTTCCCCGCCATCCGCAACAACAAATGCATCCAACTGGACAATCCGCTCCAATTCGACGGCAAGCGCTACATCGTGGACTGGGACGACTTCGAAAAAAAATCGGCCGAAGCCCGGGTGCTGCTGCTGTGCAATCCCCACAATCCCGCAGGCCGGGTGTGGACGCGCGAAGAACTGCTGCTGATGGCGGAAATCTGCCGCCGGAATAGCGTCTTCGTGATTTCCGACGAGATTCACTGCGAACTCACCTACCCCGGACACGACTACACCCCCTGGGCCACCCTGCCGGAGCAGTACGTGCTGAATTCCGTCTCTTGCATCTCCCCCACCAAGGCCTTCAACATCGCGGGCATCCAGATTGCCAACATCTATGCCAAAGACCCGGCCATCCTGGCCAGGATGGACCGCGCCATCAACGACAACGAGTGCTGCGACGTGAACGTGTTCGGCGTCACGGCCCTCATGGCGGCCTATGACAAGGGCGGGGCCTGGCTGGACGAACTCCGCGAATACCTCTTCCACAACGCCCGCACCGTCTCCTGCTTCCTGGAGGACGAACTGCCGCAGGTGAACATACCGCCGCTGGAGGGCACCTACCTCATGTGGCTGGACTGCCGCGCCGCCCTCCGCCCGGGCGAGCCCCTGGAAGGCTTCAGCGAGCGCTTCGGAAAATACCTGCAGGAGAAGGTACAGCTCACCCTGAGCCCCGGTTCCATCTACGGAGCCGCCGGGGAAGGCTTCATGCGAGTGAACATCGCCTGCCCCCGGACCCGTCTGCTGGACGGAATGCAAAGATTCATCGCCGGGTTTGAAAGTTATAAAAATGCGTAAAGTTCTTCTTCTGGCGGCCGCCCTGGTCGCCCTGGTGGCCTGCGGCCCCAAAAAACAGGCCCAAACTCCCTCGGCCGAGGAGTTCTCCTCCTACATCAAGGCTTACACAGGCGGCATTGTGGCCGATGACGCCGTCATCCGCCTGCAACTCGCGGAGGATGTCACTCCCGGGGAGGACGGCATGCTGCCGGATCCCGGCAAACTGATCAAGATCTCCCCTTCGCTCAAGGGGCATGCGCTGTGGAATTCGCCTTCGGACCTCTCCTTCGTTCCCGAGGAAGGGGCACTCAAGGCAGGGACCACCTACCAGGTGTCCTTCCTGCTGGGAGATTTGGTGAGCGGCGCGCCCAAGACCTTTGACTTCGCCATCACGGTGAAGGGCCGGGAAGAGGCCGTCGCCGAGCCCGAAGCCGAGCCCGCAGCGCAGCAGGAAGGCTTCCACGTGGTAAGTTGCCGCCTGGAGGGAGACCATATCGGCCTCACCTTCAGCGAGGCGCCCGTGAACGCCAACAAGAAAGGGCTGGTGGAACTCTCCGGCGTCTCGCGCAGTTACATCCAGGCCGATGGAGAGAATGTCAACGTGTTCTTCGAAGGCCGCAACGCCGACATGCAACTCACCCTGGGCGCCGCCCTCAAAAATGCCGAGGGCGAAACCCTGGGCAAGGAATGGACCCGCACCTTCCCCCTGCAGGAAGAAAAGCCGGCCGTGGAACTCCTCGTTGACGGCAGCATCCTTCCGGACAAGGACCGGCTCATCCTCCCCTTCCGGGCGGTGAACCTGAACTCCGTGGAGGTACGCATCATCAAGATTTACGAGAAAAATGTCCTGATGTTCCTGCAGGACAACGACCTCGACGGCAGCAGCAGCCTGCGCCGCAGCGGCCGCCTCGTGTATAAGGGAGACATTCCCCTGGACGCGTCCAAAGACCTCCGCAAGTGGAACGAGCACAGCATCGACCTGGGCGGTCTCCTGAAGAAGGAGCCCGGCGCCATCTACCGCATCCGCCTCAGTTTCCGCCTGGACCAGAGCCTGTGGGGCGGCCGGGAGGCCCTTCTGCGCCCGTCGGCCCGGGACGGCAAGCCGTCGGCCGAGGATGAAGCCGTCTGGGACGTCCCTTCCTCCTATTACTGGGACAACGACTACGACTGGGACACCTACAACTGGGAGGAAGCCGACGACCCGTCCAAGCCTTCCTATTATATGGACAGCGACCGCTTCCCTTCCGTCCAACTCATGGCCAGCGACCTGGGCCTCATGGCAGAATACGCCGGCGGCCGGCAAATCTGGATCACCGCCACCGACCTCATCTCGGCCAGCCCTACGCCCGGGGCCGATATCGAAGTCTTTGACTTCCAACTCCAGAGCATCGGCAAGGGGAAGACGGACAAGGACGGCATGGTCACCCTGGACATTGCCCGGAAGCCCTTCGCGGTGGTGGCCAAGGCCGGCGGCAGCACCGCCTACCTGAAAGTGACGGGGGGCAACGAGCGTGCCCTGAGCCGCTTCGATGTGGGCGGCGAGGCCCTGCAGCAGGGCATCAAGGCCTTCCTGTACGGAGAGCGCGGCGTCTGGCGCCCCGGTGACACGGTGCACCTTACCATGATCCTTTCCGACAAGGGCCGTTCCCTCCCGGAAGGCCACCCCGCCACCCTGGAAGTCTATACCCCCGAAGGTCAGTTCTATACCCGCATGGTGCGCAAAGGCACCGACGGATTCTACAGTTTTGACATCTCCACCCGCGAAAGCGATCCCACCGGTTACTGGAACGCCTATGTAAAGGTGGGCGGCAGCAGTTTCCATAAAACGCTGCACATCGAGACCATCAAGCCCAACCGCTTCAAGGTGAACACGGAATATCCGGCCGTGCTGGAAGCCGGGTCCACGGTAACCCTCCCCGTATCGGCCTCCTGGCTCACCGGCGGAGCGGCCTCTCTCAGCCCGGCCAGGGCCGAAATGACCCTCTGGAAAACCACCGGCAGCCCCTTCAAGGACTTTGCCGACTACCGTTTCAACAACCCTTCGTCCAACTTCACCAAGGCCGAATTCCAACTGTATAAGACCACGCTGGACACCTACGGCAAGGGCAGCGCCCGGGTTGTGCTGCCCGATGCCCAGGAGGCTCCCGGCATGCTGAAAGCCTTCATCGTCACGTCCGTGGCCGAGCCCGGCGGCGACGAGAGTTTCACCACCGAAACCATCCCCTTCTCCCCCTTCAGCGCCTACGTGGGCATCCGCCTTCCCAAGGGCGACTTCCTGGAAACCGGCAAGGAGCACAGCCTCCGTGTAGCCGTGGTGAATCCCCAGGGCAAGCGCGTCAAGGGGCACGCCGTGGAATACCGCGTGTTCAAGACCGGCTGGAACTGGTGGTGGGACAATCCGGGAAGCGACCTGGACGCCTATGTGAGCGGGAATTCCGTGAAGACCATCCTCTCCGGCACCTTCACTTCCGGGGCCGAAGACCATGTCATCTCCTTCAAGGTGAGCGACGAGGATTGGGGCCGCTACCTGATCCTGGTGCGCGACAAACAGTCCGGCCACGTGAGCGGATGCCCGTTCACGGCCGACTGGGGAGACTATGAGGGCCGTGCAGGCCGCCAGGATCCCGAATCCCTCACCATGCTGCGCCTGTCCACCGACAAGCCGCAGTACAAGGCCGGGGAAACGGCCACCGTGTTCATCCCCGCCGCCAAGGGCGGCCGGGCCCTGGTGTCCCTGGAGAACGCCGCCGGCGTAATCCGCCGCGAATGGGTGCCGACCGGCGAGAAAGACACGCCCTGGCGCTTTACCGTAGAGCCTTCCATGGCGCCCAACATCTATGTACACGTGACGCTCCTGCAGCCCTACGGCTTTGCGGTGAACGACCTTCCGCTGCGCCTGTACGGCGTGCAGCGCATCCTGGTGGAGAATCCCGAGAGCCATCTGGAGCCGGTCCTGAACCTGCCCCAACTGATCCGCCCGGAAGAAGAATTCACCGTGAAGGTGTCTGAAAAGAGCGGCCGCCCCATGACCTATACCCTGGCCATCGTGGACGAAGGCCTGCTGGACCTGACCGCCTTCAAGACGCCCGACCCGTGGGCCAAGATGTACCGCAGCGAAGCGCTGGGCGTGAACACCTGGGACCTTTACGACCAGGTGATCGGCGCCTTCAGCGGCCGCTTCTCGCCGCTGGCCGCCATCGGCGGTGACGAGGATGCCGTCCGCAGCGCCCGGAAGGACAACCGCTTCAACCCGGTGGTGCTCACCCTCGCGCCCAAGACCCTTCTCAAGGGCACCGACGTGCTCAAACTCAAACTTCCCATGTACGTGGGCAGCGTGCGTGTGATGCTGGTCGCCGGTCACGACGGCGCCTTCGGCAATGCGGAGAAGACCGTCCCCGTCCAGAACCCGCTCATGCTGGTGACCACCCTGCCGCGCGTGCTGGGCACCGGCGAGGAAGTGGCTGTTCCGGTGAACGTCTTTGCCATGGAAGATGGCGTGAACGAGGCCGAGGTGTCCATCCAGGCCGAAGGTCCCGTGACCTTCACCGGCCCCACCACCCGGAAAGTGAAATTCGAAGCCAAGGGAGACCGGCTCATCCACTTCGCCATGAAGGCACAGGATGCCGAAGGCACCGCCCGCATCAAGGTGAGCGCAAGCGCTGCGGGCCACAAGGCCGGCGAAAGCATCTCCCTGGAAATCCGGAACCCCCATGCCGAAATAACCCTGGCCGAGAACTTCTCCCTTGCTCCCGGCGCTTCCAGGAAACTGGCTCCGGGCATGCTCCAACTCTCCGGGTTCCCGGCCCTCGACGCCCGCAGCCTCTACATCCAAATGCGGGATTACCCGTACGACTGCGGGGAGCAACTCAGTGCCCGGGGCCTCGCGCTCCTGCACCTGATGCCGCTCCTGAGCGAGGCCGATGCCGCCGAGGCCAAGGCCCTTCTGCCCGGCATCGTGAAGCAGTTGTATGGCCGCCAACTTGCTGACGGAGGCTTCACCTACTGGAGCGGACCGCAGAGCAGCACCTGGGTTTCCTCCATGGCCGGCCTCTTCCTCACGGAAGCCGAAGCCGCCGGCATCGAAGTGAACAAGGGCGTTCTCAAAGCCTGGAAAGCCTATCAGCAGAAGACCTCCAAGAACTTCCGCGTGGCGGCCGGTGAAGGATTCGCCCAGCAGGACGAAGCCTTCCGCCTGTACACCCTGGCGGTGGCCGGCGCCTCTTCGCAGCCCGGCATGAACCGCCTCCGGGAGTCGGATCGGCTGAGCGCCCAGGCCCGCTGGATCCTGGCATCGGCCTATGCCGTGAGCGGCAAGAAATCGCTTGCCGAAGGCCTTCTGAACGAGGCAGGACGCGATTTCCCGGAATACGAGCCCTACAACCTCACCTTCGGCACAGCCCTTCGGGACCGTTACATGGCCCTGCAGGCGCTGGTGCTGACCGGCCGCATCACCGAGGCCCTGTCGCTGGCAACGGAAACCCTGCCGGGACGCAGCCTTTCCACGCAGGAAGCCGCCTTCGCCGCCATTGCATACGGCACCCTCTATGACAAAGTGCCCGTCCAGGGCGTCAAGGCCGATGTGGACGGACAGACGCTGTCCTCCGCCAAGAGCAACCTGACCGCCCCCGCGAAGGAATCCGTGAAGAACCTCTCCGAGGGCACGCTGTACGGCACGCTGTGTCGGGTGAGCCGCGAGCCCATGAAGGCCCGGGGCAACGGCCTCAAGGTGGAAGTGACCTATACCGGCGAGGACGGCGCCCCCGTGACGCCCGCCTCCCTGAAGCAGGGCACCCGTTTCACCGCCACGGTAAAAGTGACTTCGCTTCTCGGCGGGAAAGACCTGTCGCAGTTGGCCCTGAGCCTCCGCATCCCGTCCGGTTGGGAAATCATGAACGACCGCATGACGGGCGGGGCCGACG
>Ga0310697_10004105_pt1 | contig 14459 bp, 13 predicted proteins | sample 172DNAGHGlowgp2_FD_203883 | JGI IMG/M metagenome (GOLD analysis project Ga0310697, IMG submission 203883) | Sheep rumen microbial communities from Palmerston North, Manawatu-Wanganui, New Zealand - 1728 DNA GHGlow gp2 (v2) (version 2) | ecosystem: Host-associated > Mammals > Digestive system >...
GATCCGGACATGCCTGCCCTGTTTCCGAAAGAACGTGCTGCAATCGTAAAAAAAGCTGTAAAAACGCAAAAATAATCCTTGCATTGTGGCGTTTTATGTGTTAGAATGTACTCCGTTCGTATCGGGAGACCGATCGGGCAAATCTTACAGGGGGTGAAATGCTTTGGCAAACATCAAGTCCGCTATGAAGCGTGCGAAGACTTCCGTTGGTGAAAACCTCAGAAATCGCATGGACAAGTCCGAGCTCAAAACCGTTGTCCGTCGTTTTGATGAAGCGCTGAAGTCCGGCGATAAGGAAGCTGTCGAAAAGGCTTACCTCGCGGCTGTCAAGACCGTTGACCAGTCTGCCGCGAAGGGCGTTATCCACAAGAACGCAGCCGATCGCAAAAAGGCACAGTTGGCAAAGAAGCTCGCAGCAGCTAACAACTGAACCCCGGTATTCGCATGACATAGCGTCCGTTCACGGACGCTTTTCTTTTTCTTGCAATCTTTTCAAACAGCGTTTACAATACTGTTGACGGGAGAAATTTATGGCAACCGACGGATTTACCTTATACGCATGCGTCCATGAGCTGCAGACGCTTGTCGGCGGCAAGATCGACAAGGTGCAGCAGCCGGACAAGGACATCGTGATCCTGCACATCCACGCGCCGAATACGGGGCGTGTAAAACTGATGCTCTGTATCCATGCCGAAAACGGACGCATCCAGACGGTCTCCCGCAATTACGAGAATCCCGGGAACGCGCCGGCGTTCTGCATGCTTCTTCGCAAATATCTGATCGGCTGCCGGATCGTCTCCATCGAACAGAAGGGTCTGAACCGGATCGCCGTATTCTCGCTCTCCGGCAGGAACGAATTCTTCGACGCCGTCGAAATGCGTCTTGTCGCGGAGCTGATGGGCAGACACGGCAATCTGTTCCTGCTCGATGAGAACGGCACGATTATCGACTGTCTCCGGCACTTCGGGATCGGAGAAAACGCGTCGCGCATCTGCCTGCCGAACATCGCGTATTCGGATCCGCCCGAAACCGAAAAGCTCGATCCGTTTACGGCGACAGCCTCGGAGATCGCCGCGATCTCCGAGGGACGTATGCCCGGCAAATGGCTCATTGACGCGTTTCACGGCGTGTCCCGCCTCTGCGCGGAACAGATCGTCAAAGACGGCACGCCCGAAAACCGCATTGCGGACGAGATCCGATCCGTGTTTTCGGACATTCGGGATTGCCGGTTCACGCCATCGGTCATTCCGGGCGTCGGCGTACTGCCGTTTCGTCCGAGAAACATCGACTCCGTCCCCTGTTCCTCCGTCAACGAGGCGCAGGATCTGTTCTACCGTTCGCGCGACGAGCAGGCGATCCTGACCAGACTTCGCACATCCCTGCGTACCGTACTGGAGCACGCGAGAAAGCGCACCGAAAAGAAGCTTGCGGAATGCATGAAGGCAATCGGGGACGAAGCGCACATCGAACGGGATAAGCTGTTCGGCGAGCTGCTTTTAGGGGTGCACGGCGTTCCGGCCGGACGCAGCTCCGTCGCGGTTCCGAATTATTACACGGATCCGCCCGAAACCGTGGAGATCCCGCTGGACCCGAAGTTTTCCGTATCCGAGAACGCGCAGCGATACTTCAAGCGCTATCGCAAGAACAAAGCCGCGCGCGCCTACGCGCTCGAGCAGACCGACACGCTGAACGCCGAGCTGGATTATCTCAAAGGACAGCTGCTGAACGTCGCTGCATGCAGCACGCGCGAGGAGCTTGCCGAGATCCGTGAGGAGCTGATCCGGGAGCGCTATATCCGCGAACAGCAGGAGCAGCGCAGAACGGACGCCTCCGTGCGCAGCCGTCCGCTGCATTACCGTATGCCGGACGGGACGGACGTTTTCGTCGGCAAAAACAATCTTCAGAACGAGAAGCTTGTACGGACTTCCGATCCGAATGCGATCTGGCTGCACGCAAAGGGCGTGCCCGCATCGCATGTGATCCTCGACGCAGCAGAACCGTCCCGCGAAACGCTGTATCTCGCCGCCATGATCGCTGCGTATCACAGCGGCGCGTCCGCATCCGAGAACGTCCCGATCGACTATACGCAGGTCCGATACGTCAAAAAGCCCGCAGGCGCACGTCCGGGCTTCGTCAATTATTTTCATCAGCACACGCTGTATGTCACGCCCTCGCTCAGCGAGATCGCGCCGTACCGTGTCGGGGAGGACAAATGAAGCTTTTACTTGCAACCAACAACGCGCATAAGGCGCAGGAGATCCGCGAGATCCTGAAGGACAGCTTTTCCGAAATCGCAACGATGCGTGAAGCGGGCATCGAGCTTGAGGTCGAAGAAACCGGAATGACCTTCCGTGAGAACGCGCTGAAGAAAGCGGTCGAAACGCTCGCATACGCCGGCGATCGCTTTGACGCTGTGCTTGCCGACGACAGCGGGCTTTGCGTCGATGCGCTGGACGGCGCCCCGGGCGTGTTTTCCGCCAGGTTTTCCGGCGAAGGGCACAACGACGCCGCAAACAACGCGAAGCTGATCCGGCTTCTCGAATCCGTTCCGGACGAACGCCGCACGGCAAAATTCTGCTGCTGCGTTGCGCTCGCAAGGCGCGGCAGGGAGCCGATCGTGGTACAGGGCGAAGTCGAGGGTACGATCCTGCATGCGTCCCGCGGCGAAAACGGCTTCGGCTACGATCCGTATTTCTATTACGCGCCGTTCGGCAAAAGCTTTGCCGAGCTGTCCGCCGAAGAAAAGAATGCGGTCAGTCACAGGAAACGCGCGCTGATGCTGCTTCGGGAGGCGCTCGATGTCGAAGATCGCGATCATATCTGATTCTCACGGCGGCATCGAAAACATTTCCTATTTTATGAATCGTCTGAAAGGCGTCGATGCGCTGTACCATCTCGGCGATCACGCCGAGGACGCGGACGCGCTTGCCATGCGTCTGAACTGCGGGTATGTTGCGGTCCGCGGCAACTGCGATCCCTTTTCCGACGCGCCTCTTTCCTATGTCGTGCAATGGCACGGAAAGCGGATCCTTCTCCTGCACGGGCATACCGCATCCGGCAGGCTTGCGCTGCTTTACGCCGCGAAGGAAGCGCGCGCAGACGCCGTTCTGTTCGGGCATTCGCATGTTCCTTCGATCGAAACGGTCGAAGGAGTACTGATGGTAAATCCGGGTTCCCTCTCCCGCCCCCGCAGTTCCGCCGGTCCGAGCGTCGCGCTGATGACGCTCACGGACGACGCGCTTACTGCCGAGCTTTTATTTGCCGCGCGACGTTAGTTTTGTATTATTCACAATTTTTCAACAGTTTTATGCATTGACAAGCCGGGTCAATGCCGATAAACTGTTATCATTGAATTGATCCGAAAGGTTTTTATAGACATGAAAAGAACCGTTTCCCTGATGATTGCCGTGCTGTTTGCAGTTTCGGCATTCTGTTTCTTCCCCGCCGCGCATACAGGCGCAGAGACCTTTGACCCGAATTCCGTTTACGAGCCGTATTATATCCTGTCGAACGCGGAGACGCCGACGGTCTCATACCGCGGGCTCGAACGCGAGGCGGACAAGCAGGTCTACCCTGCAAGCACGACCAAGATCCTGACCTGTATCGTCGCGCTTGAGAACGGCAATCCGGACGATATGGTCACCGTATCCGCGAACGCCGTCAATTTCGGCCGCGGCAATTCGCTGATGGGACTCGAGGAAGGCGATCAGTTTTCTCTGCGTGATCTTCTTTACGGCATGATGCTGCCTTCCGGCAACGACGCGGCGATCGCGATCGCAGAGCACATTGCGGGAAGCACCGAAGCGTACGCCGAGAAGATGAATGAAAAGGCGGCGCAGATCGGCATGACGCATTCCCATTTTGTGACGGTCCACGGCAAGCAGAACGACAACCATTACACGACCGTGCGCGACATGGCGCTTCTGACCGCGTATGCTTTGAACAAGAGCCCGAAAAGCGAGGAGTTCCGCAAGATCGTAAAGACCGGGATCTATACAACGACGTCCGGTCCGCGTGAGATCCGGCTCATCAATTCCAACCGCATGATCGTCGATACGCCTGCGACCGAAACGCTGCCGAACCCGATCTCCTGCCTCTATGCCGACGCGATCGGCATCAAGACCGGCGACACCACGAAGGCGGGCAAATGCCTGATCGCAGCAGCGGAACGCGACGGCGTGACGCTGATCGCCGTGCTGTACGGCGGAACGATCGGCGATCCCGAGTATAACGACGGATGGAACGACGCGCAGAAGGATCGGTACAACGTCAAGCGGTTCAACGACGCCGCGGCGCTGTTTGACTATGCGTACGCCGATATGGTGCACACCGTTCGATTCGGCGATCTTGTGGAGAAAGGATTAGAGAACACATTCGAGATCACCATCCCGAACGCATCCGCGGAGGATTCGCAGGGCGGCGTTCTGAAAGCGTATACGGATATCTCCATGGATCAGATGATCTCGGTCATGCAGCCGGATCCGAACGCAAAGGTCACCGATCTCAAGATCGATGCGAATTATCTGTTCACCGTGCAATACGCGCCGATCGGCGAAGGCTCCGTCGTCGGCAGCGTCGCATACGTATACAACGGCAAGACGCTTGCAAGCGGCAATCTGATCGCCGAGCGCAGCGTCAAGGAAGGTACGGCGCAGACGGACATCACGCCGGTTGGAAACGATTCGTCCGGGAACAATTCTTCCCCGATCACCGGCAATCTGATCGGAGACGCCAACGCGCCGAGCCTGAACCCAGACGATGTGAAGCCCATCGCCGAATCCGGCGGCTGCGGTCTGCCCGAGAATATGCGCTGGGTCCCCATCGTTCTTGCGATCGTCTTTGTCCTGCTTATCGTCTGCGTGGTATTGTTTATCCTCTATCTCCGCGCCGAAGCGAAGCGCAGACGCGCCGCCGCCCGCCGCAGAGCGCGTCAGCGCGCACGCGAATCCGGTCAGTATACCGACCGACGCTAAGGAGTCTGTATGAAAAAAATCGTCCTCTGCCTGCTTTTGAGCATTCTGCTGCTTCCCTTCCGGGGGACAGCCGAAACAGACGAATCGACAGGATTCGACCTTGAAAAGCTTGCAGAGGACACTGTTTTTTTGGTCGATCTCAACGATCCCTCGCACGCGATCCTCGGTCTGGAGCGCAACGCCGACGTCAGGCGTTATCCCGCAAGCACGACAAAGATCATGACCTGCATCCTTGCGCTTGAGCTGAGCGATCCGGACGAACCCGTCAAGATCAGCAAGCGCGCCTGCAATCTTTCGGAACGCAACTCCAAAATGGGCGTCAAACCCGGCGAGACCTACCCGATGATCGATCTTTTGTACGGGCTGATGCTGCCGTCCGGCAACGACGCGGCGATCGCGATCGCCGAGCACATCGGCGGCAGCGTCGAAAAGTTCGCTGACCTGATGAACGCAAAAGCAAAATCGCTGAACATGACCGGCACGCATTACAAGAATCCGCACGGACTGCATCATGCCGATCACTATACGACGGCGCGTGATCTCGCGCTACTGACCGCCTATGCGTTCGACAACGACGAATTCCGCAGGATCGTTGCGACGGACGAATATAAGGCGGTCTCCTCCGGCGGACGCGAGCTGATTCTGCGCTCCGCAAACCGTCTCCTGCGAGACGTCACCGCAAACACCTATACGCCGTATTCCTGTCTCTATTCCAACGCGATCGGCGTCAAGACCGGCGACACGCATCTTGCGGGCAAATGTCTTGTTGCGGCTGCGCAGAAGGGCGAGACCGTGTATCTTCTGGTCCTGCTGCACGGCAAAAACGCGCCGGACAACCTGAAGGGTCGCGAAAAGGACGCCTATGCCGCGCAACGGTTCTATGACGCCATTGAACTGTTCGAGTATGCGTTCGAGCACGATACGGTCACACTGGACGCGGACGAGCTGATCCGCCGCTGTCTGCCGGAGACATACGCCGTTTCCCCCGATCCTTCCCGGTCATTGGCCTCTGAGATCCTGTACCGCATCGAATGGAGCGGGACCGATTCGCTGACGCTCCCGCGGTGGCAGGCGGACGCGTTTGCGCTGGATCCCTTCCCCGAGGAGCATATCCGCTACACGATCGATTCGTACTTTGCGCCCGTCGGATCCGCAGCCGGAACCGTTTCCGTCGTCATGAACGAACAGGTCGTTTTGCACGGCGTGCTGATCGCGGACGAGTATACCTATCCGCCTACGCCGGAACCAACCGAGGCGCCGATCTATGTCGTGACGGACGAAACGCCTGCAGCGACGCTTCCCGTATCGACACCCGGCCCTACGCCCGAGTGGCGCCCGATCGCAACGGAACTGCCGGCACAAACAGGATCGTGGTTTTGGCAGCTGTTCCGCTGCAGTCCCGACAGTTAATCGTAAAACGGCAGTCCGAGCGCAAAAAACGTTCGCTTGCCCGCAATCCCGTCGGCTTTCAGTCCGCAGCTTTTCTGGAACCGCTTTACGGCGCGTTCCGTTTTTTTACCGAAAACGCCGTCGGTCTGTCCCGGATCGAATCCTCGGTCCCGCAGCGCTTTCTGCAGCTCTTTCACGTCTTCTCCGCGCATGTAAGGCGATTGCAGGCGAAGCTCGCGCGAGCGGAAAAACGGCGGGCGCCCGAACCGGTCCCATCCGGAGATCCGGCTTTCGACGACGCCGACGTCTCTGCCCTTTGCTTCGATCACTCGATCCTCGTCGATCGCGTAGCCGACATGCACTGCGCGTCCGCCGCTCATCCGAAACGCCATGTCCCCTTCCCGCACCTCGCTACGTCCGATTGTACGGCACAGTTTTCTCAAGCCGTCTGCATTCAGGTCGTGATCGATCAGATCCTTTTTCAGGAAAAAGTAGGTTCCGAGCCCCGAACAATCGAACGCGCGCAGTACGTCGCCGTATCCCTCGCGCACTTCCTTCTTCCAATGTGCGATCGCGCGGTCCGCGTTTCGCTTCGTCTTTTCCCGTTTCCGGATCCATTCCTCCGTGATCGTCGGCTTTTTCTGCCCCTGCGCGCCCCATACGTAGATGCTGTGATTTCGTACCTGTTCTTTGAGATATTCCGTAAAATCCGATGCCTTCATAACAAAACCTCCTCTTTATCCTATGATAAGAGGAGGTATCGGGGTGCGTGAAACGGATCACCACTTATTGAACACCTTTTCGGCAAAGCCGAGCAGATCGGTTATGCGTATCTCGCGTCCGTCGTCGAGCCTGACTGTACCGGAGAAGCGTCCGAACACCTGATGCTGGTCGGATCGGATCACAAGCACATTTGTATCAGACGCGCGATCAAACAGGGGTGTAAAGATCAGATCCAATCTGCCTGCATCGTCGGTGAAATGCCACTGCGAAAGCAGATCGTCCGTGCCGTCCGACTTCTTCGGGATGCCGAAATCGACACGTCCGAGCTTGTGCGCGATCTCGTCGTAAAAGAGCATATTCTCGCTCGCCGCCGACGTATCGCCGAAGCCGTAGCCGAGGTTAAAGCCGAACACGTGTCCGTCGATTTCGCCCTGCGCGGCGCTCCAGTACCACGTGTTTTTGTAGGTCCATACGCCTCTGCCCCAGTCGAGCAGTCCGAACGTATGCTTCGGATCGAGCTCCGTCCGTTCGTCGCCGATCGCAAAATAGCCCTCTGCGCGCATGCCGATGATCTTCTGGTTGTAATAGAAATGACCGCGTTTTTGAAACGGCGTAGCGATCGTCATGGATTCCTTCGGTTCGTTCGTGAGAAGGATGTCGCAGGTAAACGGCTTGCCGCCCCGGAACGGATCGATCCGAAAGCGCAGTCTCCTGCCTCCTTCCGTATGTTCAAAGGATCCTTCCGCTTTTTTCAGCGTCTTTTTGACGTCGCCCGATGCAGACGAAGACGGGAATCCGGTCTTGCCCATCGGCAGCCAGAACATCGGTGACACGGTCGTTTCCGTGCAGGCTTCGAAATCAAGCACGGATGCAGACAAAAGTCCCATATACCCGTTGTCGTCGATCGTCAGCGCGACGCCGAACCGGTCGTTGGTGATGAGATAGTAATCCCATTCCTTGATCCGCCACTTCGGCGCTTTGATCGCCTTTCTGTCATACGTTTTCAAAAGCCCCGTTGCATAGCCGGGCTCAACGAGATTCCCCTGTCCGTTCAACAGCGGACCGGGTCCGAATCGATGCTGATCCATCGTTGCCTCCATTAAAAAAGGAGGGCGTTGCCGCCCTCCGTGTTTCTCTTACAGGCTCTGCGCAATCGCGACTGCAACGGCGACCGTCGCGCCGACCATCGGGTTGTTGCCCATGCCGATGAGACCCATCATCTCGACGTGCGCCGGAACGGAGCTGGACCCCGCAAACTGGGCGTCGCTGTGCATTCTGCCCATCGTATCGGTCATGCCGTAGGACGCGGGACCCGCCGCCATGTTGTCTGGATGCAGCGTTCTGCCCGTGCCGCCGCCGGACGCAACGGAGAAATACTTCTTGCCGTTTTCAACGCACCATTTCTTATAGGTGCCTGCGACCGGATGCTGGAAGCGCGTCGGGTTCGTGGAGTTGCCCGTGATGGAAACGTCGACGTTCTCGTGCCGCATGATCGCGACGCCCTCGTTGACGTCGTCCGCGCCGTAGCAGCGGACCTTTGCGCGTTCGCCGTCGGAAAACGCCTTGGTGTAAACGACCTTCAGGTCGCCGGTGTAGTAATCATATTCCGTTTCAACGTAGGTAAAGCCGTTGATGCGGGAAATGATGTACGCCGCATCCTTGCCGAGACCGTTCAGAATGACCTGCAGCGGCTTGGTACGGACCTTGTTTGCGGTCCGTGCAATGCCGATTGCGCCTTCTGCAGCCGCAAAGGATTCGTGACCCGCGAGGAACGCGAAGCAGCTTGTTTCTTCACGAAGCAGCATTGCGCCGAGGTTGCCGTGACCCAGGCCGACCTTGCGCTGATCCGCAACGGAGCCCGGGATGCAGAACGACTGGAGACCGATGCCGATCGCTTCCGCCGCCTCCGCTGCGTCCTTGACGCCCTTCTTGTACGCGATCGCCGCGCCGACGGTGTATGCCCAGCCCGCGTTCTCAAACGCGATCGGCTGAATGCCCTTGACGATGCCGTACGGATCCACGCCGTGCGCGTCGCAGATCGCCTTTGCTTCCTCGAGATCCTTGATGCCGTATTCGTTCAGCACCTTCGTGATCTTGTCGATTCTTCTTTCATAACCTTCAAACGTAATCATGGGGCACCTCCGTTATTCCTTGCGCGGGTCGATGACCTTGGCGGCAGTCGCGAACCGTCCGTAGGTCCCGATGTTCTTCTCGAACGCTTCCTTGGGATCCATGCCCTTCTTGATCGCGTCCATCATCTTGCCGAGGCTTACGAACTGGTAACCGATAATCTCGCCTTCCTCGTCGAGACCGATCTTCAGAACATAGCCCTCCGCCATTTCGAGGTATCTCGGTCCTTTTGCCTTCGTGCCGTACATCGTGCCGATCTGCGAACGGAGTCCCTTGCCGAGGTCCTCAAGTCCTGCGCCGATGGTCAGACCGTCGTCCGAGAACGCACTCTGGCTTCTGCCGTAGACGATCTGCAGGAACAGCTCGCGCATCGCGGTGTTGATCGCGTCGCAAACGAGGTCGCTGTTCAGCGCTTCGAGAATCGTTTTGCCGGGCAGGATCTCCGCCGCCATCGCCGCGGAATGCGTCATGCCGGAGCAGCCGAGCGTCTCGATGAGCGCTTCCTCAATCACGCCTTCCTTGATGTTCAGCGTGAGTTTGCAGGCGCCCTGCTGCGGCGCGCACCAGCCGACGCCGTGCGTTAATCCGCTGATGTCCTTAATCTCCTTTGCTTTGACCCACTTGCCCTCCTCGGGGATCGGAGCCGGTTCATGCTTCGCGCCTTTTTTGACGCATACCATTTCTTCCACGTCACGGGAATACTGCATGGATGATTGTCCTCCTTTTTCTTCGGGCGCGAATTACACGCTTTCCCGGATTATGCGGATAGCATATCATATTTATTCCATCTTCGCAAGACGGGATTTCTGTGTTATAATGATTTCGGAGGTGGTTTCTTACGCATCTGATCCCGATTATTCTGACGTCCGTTCTGTTTTTCTGCGCATCCGTGCTGCATCTCGTTGCGTGCTACTTCCGGCTTCCGAAGATCCGCACCGTCACCAAGGTGCTGCTGATGCCGCTTTTGTGCGCTCTGTACCTTGTCGCCGCGCCGGAATGGAAGCTGCTTGTCGTTGCCGCGCTGTTGTTCGGCTGGATCGGCGATATCTTCCTTCTGTTCAAAAACGGACGGATCTTTATGCTGATCGGCATCTGTTCCTTTGCGATCGGACATATTTTCTATATCGGCGCCATCCTGTCCCGTCATCCAGCACCGCATGTGCTGATGCTGATCCCGATCGCGCTCTGCGCGGTCTGGCTGACGTTCGTGTATAAAAAGCTCATTCCCTATGCGCCGAAGTCCCTCCGAAAGCCCGGTTTTCTCTACGCGCTGCTGCTTTCGTGGACCGGACTTTCCGCGCTGTACGTCCTGCTTGTGACGCAGCAGCTTCCGTATCTGATCGCATTTATCGGCGGTCTGTTCTTTATGCTCAGCGATACGATTTTAACCGGTCAGCAGTATCGCAAGGAACTGAAGCACGGCAACTTTTATGTGATGCTGACCTATATTCTTGCACAGGGACTGATCGTGCTCGGTCTCGCGCTGACGGGAGGAATGTAAATGGAACTTGCCGCATTGATCGTTTCCGGCGTGACGCTCGTCGTCATGCTCGTCATCCTGATCGTTCTTTTGCTCAACAATCGAAAGGACGGTTCTTCCGAGCTTCGCATGGAGCTGAACAGCAGCCTCGAAGCGTTCGGCAGAACGATCTCGGAGAATCAGCGGACCGCGTCCGACGCGCAGGAAAAGCGCCTTTCGAGCATGGAACGGAACAACGCGCTCGATTTCGAGCGCCTGCGCAAATCGCAGGAGGACCGCATCCGTTCGCTCGAACAGACCAACGAACAAAAGCTCGAAGCGATCCGTCAGACGATGGAGCGGCGTCTTTCCGCGATCCAGGACGAGAACGCGGAAAAGCTTGCAAACATGCAGAAGATCGTCGACGAAAAGCTCGAAAAGTCGCTTGAAACCCGTATTACGGAATCCTTTAAGCTCGTGTCTTCGCAGCTCGAACAGGTCTATAAGGGGCTTGGCGAGATGCAGACGGTCGCGGCGGGTGTGACCGATCTCAAGAAGGTCCTCTCGAATGTCAAGACGCGCGGCATACTCGGCGAAACGCAGCTAAACGCAATCCTTTCCGAGATCCTTTCCCCCGAGCAGTATGAATGCAATGTCGCGACCAAGCCGGGCTCCGGCGAACGCGTCGAGTTTGCGATCCGTCTTCCGGGCGACGGCGAAACGCCGGTCCTTCTTCCGATCGACGCAAAGTTCCCGGGCGAGACCTTCGCGAGCTTGCAGGACGCGTATGAAAGCGGCGATCCGGACGCGGTTGCGCAGGCGGCAAAGATGCTCGAGATCCGTCTGAAATCCGAGGCAAAGGACATCCGCGAAAAGTACATTGACCCGCCGCACACGACCGATTTCGGCATCCTGTTCCTGCCGTTCGAGGGGCTTTACGCCGAGGCGGTCAACCGCGGACTGATCGAGGAGCTGCAGCGGACGTACCGCATCAACGTGACCGGTCCGAGTACGATGGCGGCGTTTCTGAATTCCCTGCAGATGGGATTCCGCACGCTCGCCATTCAAAAGCGGTCGAGCGAGGTCTGGCAGGTATTGGGCGCGGTCAAGACGGAGTTTGAAAAATTCGGCGACATCCTCGACCGCTCGCAGCAGAAGCTTCGCCAGGTCAACGACGATCTCGACACGCTGATCGGCACGCGCACCCGCGCGATCAACCGCAAGCTCAAGGACGTCGAAAAACTCGATTCCTTCGATTCCGGAAGTCTGCTGGATTCCTGATCCGGACGCAACAGCCGGTTGCTTGTGCGCCGCACGAATTTGTATTACAATGCGGGCAGAAAACGAACGTGAGGTATCCCCATGGAAACCAAGGATGTCATTTATTCGCTTCGGACCAGGAACGGTCTGTCGCAGGATGAACTTGCCGAAAAGGTATTTGTAACGCGGCAGGCGGTTTCGCGCTGGGAGAACGGCGAAACGGTCCCGAATACGGAAACGCTGAAGCTGCTATCCAGACTGTTCGATGTGTCCATCAACACGCTGCTCGGCTCCCCGCAAAAGCTCATCTGCCAGTGCTGCGGCATGCCGCTGGAGGATGAGATCATCGGAAAGGATCGGGACGGAACACCGAACGAGCACTATTGCAAATGGTGCTACGCGGACGGCACATACACGTACAGCAACATGGATAATCTGATCGACGTCTGTGTCCCGCATATGGTCAACGAATCCTTTTCCGAAGAACAGGCTCGCGCATACCTGAAACAGGTCCTTCCCACGCTGGATTACTGGAAGCGCTACAAGGAGCTGAGCGACGACGGTCAGTTTGAAGCGTTCAAGAAGCAGCTCATCCGCGAGATCAACGATCTGCACATCGAGGGCATGCCGAAGGTCGATACGCTCAACGCGCTTGTCGGCAGCTTCGTGAATCTCGCCTATCCGCTTCCGAGCGGCGTCAGCGTTAAGTTTTTGAACGACGGTACGACCTATCTCGGCAATCAGCTCGCTTCCGAATTCGGCGGCGACCGCTGTTTCGGCGTGCTTGCCAACATGGATTTCATTCTGATCTGCACCTACGAAGCGGAGGGCAAAAACCCCGAGCTGGTGCTGTATAAGAAGCGCTGACGTGTGTTTTCAAAGCAAAAGACCGGGCTTTTCGCCCGGTCGTTTTTGTTTATTCCTTTGCATATTTCTCAAACCAGTTCGTGATCTCGGTGAGACGGCGGATGCGGTGCTTCGGCTTGCCGGAGCGGGACAGCTCATGGTTCTCGCCGTGGAATACGCAGATGCGCGCGGGGATGCCGCGATCGACCAAAGCGGCGTACATCTGTAAGCCCTGATCGAGCGGACAGCGGTAGTCCTCGTCCGAATGGATGAACAACGTCGGCGTCTTGACGTTCTTCGCGTATTTCAGCGGGCTGTGCTCCCAAAGCTTGTCGTGGTCGGTATAGAAGTCCGCTCGGTTCTGATCGCCGACGAAGTAATACCCGATGTCGGAGAGCCCGTTGAAGCTCAGCCAGTTCGAGATCGACCGCTGCGACGCGCACGCGCAGAAGCGGTCTGTGTGCCCGATGATCCAGTTCGTCATAAAGCCGCCGTAGCTGCCGCCCGTTTCGCACACGCGCATGGGGTCGATCGCGGGATAGCGGCGCAGGACCTCGTCGCAGAAGTCCATAAGGTTTTGATAATCCGTCTCGCCGTAGTGTCCCATGATGTCCGCAAACGCGTCTCCCCTGCCGTCCGAGCCCTTCGGATTGCAGAAGAACACGAAATAGCCGAGCCCCGCCCATACCTGCATCTCATGATAGAACACCGTGCCGTAGACGGTCTTCGGTCCGCCGTGGATGTCGAACACCGCGGGATATTTCTTGTTCGGATCGTAATCCTTCGGTTTCAGCACCCAGCCGTCGATCTTCCAGCCTTCGCTTTCCACCGAGACCGGTTCGCATTTTGCAACGTACTTGTCTTTGAACACGTCGTCGTTGAAATACGACAGTTTTTTAAGTTCGCCCGTTTTCAGGTTCTTTGTATAAAGCTCCTGTAAGCTGCCCTCGTACAGCGCGATGAACAGCGCTTCTTCTTTTTCCGGATGGATCGCTACGGCATTGATGGAGCCGATTTCCGTCGCGACCGGAACATTGTTCCCACGAAGGTCCAAAGCGTACAAATGCGAGCTCTCAAAGCGCGTGGTGATGTAATACAAGCGATCGTCCGTTCCGATCATGCTCTCCCCACCGCCGTACCGGACGTCGGATCCGACCGAGTTCCAAAGGCTCTCGGTGTTTTCGTACAGCAGGGAAAGCGCACCGGTTTCACGGTCGACGGTATAGAAGTCGACGTTCTCGTTTAAGCCGATATCCTTGCCCTCCGTCGCCGTCATCAGGAGCGTTTCGCCGACAGCTTTAATGCGATCCACGTAATAGCCTGCATACTCCCGCAGCACACGCACCTCGCCGGTGCATCCGTCCATCACGTACAGTTTCGGGTGCGTGAGGTCCCGCCTTGCGGTATAGCTGTCGCCGAGGAAATAAACCGAATCGCCGATCGTTTCGATCGCGTCGATCGAAAAGAACGGCTCCGTGACGCGTCTGATCTCCTTCGCGTCCGCCGAAACAAGGAACAACGCAGTCCGGCTCTTGTTGATGATCCCGCCGCCGTTGAACCAGTACGGCAGCTCGTCGAACACCTCGTAGTCCGCATCATCCGCATAGCCTTTTTCGACCTTTTCGCGGTCCTCTTTGCTCATGCAGTAATAATCCGGCGCGTTCGCGTCGATCGTGCCG
>Ga0310697_10004107_pt1 | contig 14452 bp, 7 predicted proteins | sample 172DNAGHGlowgp2_FD_203883 | JGI IMG/M metagenome (GOLD analysis project Ga0310697, IMG submission 203883) | Sheep rumen microbial communities from Palmerston North, Manawatu-Wanganui, New Zealand - 1728 DNA GHGlow gp2 (v2) (version 2) | ecosystem: Host-associated > Mammals > Digestive system >...
AATGACACAAAAATCAAATCACACATCTCATCAAAACAGCCATTTGAACAATTATTGTTCTTCTATGACGAAATATTTCGTATGCGCGTATATTAATACGTTTACCTTTGCGCCCGAAATTGAACCAAACACATCGATTCATACATTCAAACACTTTCAAATAACTAAACTATTCAAGCGCAAACAAAATGAAAAAAATCTTTTTCTTACTACTCGGCTTCCTATGTAGCATAGGAAATGCCGTGGCTGGCAACGAAAACTGGATGACCGGCCTTAACGACAACATCTACATCTCGCAGATGTCTCTGCCTGGAGCGCACGATGCGGCAACAAAGAGCCTTTCGATAGGCAAATGCCAGGACAAGGACATTGCTGGATTATGGGATGCCGGTGTCCGCGTTTTTGACCTTCGCCCGACGGACAGCGGCAATGACTGTACCATCAATCATGGCACTTTGGCAACGAACACTACTTTACGCGCAGCCCTCACAACCATTACCGGCCGGTTGAGCACCTACGGAAGTGAGTTCGCCATCGTCCTCATGCGCAAAGAAGATGGTGGTGACAGTTGGGCAAGCAAGGTAGCTGCCGTTATCAACTCATTCTCCGACTATGTGATTCCCTTCAGTCCAAGCCTGCGTTTACGTGATGTTCGTGGAAAAGTCATTATCCTTAGCCGCGACTATTTTGCAGACGGCTATACCATTAATTATTGGACTGACAACACCTCTCGCGATGTCAAGTCGGCCAATGGCGTAGATTTCGTAGTTCAGGACTATTATAAGGTAGAAGATAAAAACGCTAAGTCTACGGCCATCAATAATATCCTTTCCGAGGCACGTGCTAATGTGAACACCAGATGTATGTTCATCAATCACACTTCTGGTTATGTGCCAGGGTTGATTCCGGGTGTGAGCGATGATATTACAGGTAATGCCAACACCTGCAACACGCTTGCACTCAATACCATCACCAGCAACCCTGGTCCTACGGGTATCATCCTGATGGACTATGCCGGTTCCGGCAGCTATAATGGCGCAAACCTCGTCAATAAGATTATCGAGCAAAACAGCAGTCTGACCGCTACTGTCTGGGCTCCTCCTGCTGCTCCTGGCGTAAGCCTTACGGCACTGGCAGAGAACAGAGACGTCTTTGTATATAATATCGAAGCCGATGCTATCTTCTCCAGAGGTTTCAACTGGCTTACCATGGCTATGGCCGACCGTCCTGAAGGTGGCGATAATGCGGCGGGAGCTAACCGTCAGAGGGTTCAGGTTCGAAAAGATGGGAATAACATTAAGATCCATTGGAACGATCGCGAAGCTGATGTCTTCTTCGGCCAGGCAAATAACACCGATGCAGGATCTATGTGGACAGACCTCAGAGACGCCGGCAATCGTGTAATATTCACTCCGGCCTCTTCTTCCAACTACCCCAATGCCTACACATTGACCAACGTTCAACACAACCAAAAGGTGGATGTCCTTTGGAAGCGTGGAGGTAAGCTGACACTTTGGAATGGTCAGGGTTTCTACGACTGGGTCTTCATGACCGACGAAGCGCTTAATTCGGGCGACCTGCCTAAGTTCAAAGCGCGCAAAGCTATCTGGGACCTCTATCAAGAGCTGGTCCGGGTCAATGCTGTCGATACTTATGCATCTGCTCTTGCAACAGCAAATGCCGTTTACGTCAACGCCAATGCTACGACCGACCAGCTGCGTGCTGCTTTCCGTGCGCTGTTCCTCGCTGTGGCCGAAAGCATAGAAAACCCTGTTGATGTATCCTATCTTTTCACTCATCCCGACATTTCAGGTGATAAGACCGCTTCCGGATGGAGCTACACGGACTTCGCCATGAGCGCAGGTGAGTGTGAGAAATACCATGCCACTTTTAGCTCTTCCCAAAGCGTAAACGATGCGCCCAACGGTCTTTATGAGGTGGTATTTACTGGCATCTATCGTCAGGATGACAACCAGAATCAAGCTGCTCCACAGCTCGAAGTCACCAGTGGCGGATCTTCATGGACAGCGAACTTCCCCAATATGGAAGATTTGGGAGGGAAATGGAATATAGGTGGAGATCCGAGCGGTGACTGGGTGACTTCTAATACAGGCAAGAAGCCGAAGTGGATGTGGAGCGCCAGTGACGCTCAAGCCCACGAGGATGCTTCCGCCATCATCGAGAGTGTTAAGGTAAAAGACCACACCCTTAATGTCGCCTTCAAAGTCACGGGAGGCAATCAGTGGTTCAACTTCCAACGTGTGTTCATCACTTATAAGGGCTCTATCAATAGTGGCCTCTATAAGACTTTGCAAGCAAAAATCGCAGAGGCACAAGACTACGTTTCCACCAACACTGGTGTTGTTCCTGTCTCTTTCTTAACAGCGATCTCCAATGCGGTTTCAAACGCCTCACAACTGACAGCCAATTCCGACGAGGACGCTTTGACCAATGCATTTAATGACATCAACAATGCACTCCTTGCCGCAAAGGCAGCACCGAACTTAGCTCTCCTCAACGTACTTCAGGCCACCGTGGACTTGGCCAAGAATGAAACAGTTACCGATGCTTCGATTACGGCAGCTGAAGCATTTATTGCTAATCCCACTACCGTCGATGAATGTAATGCAAAACTGGAAGCAGTCCGCACAGCGCGTAGGTTGAATGCTGTGGACAGGCAGCCCGACATATTCACGGGCTCTGCTCCAGAAGATGGAGGACAATACTATATATATAATATCGGTGCTCAGCGTTATCTCACGGGCGGTGTTAACTATGGCACACACGCTGCCGTTAACTTCGCTGCCCAGATTGCGACCTTCACCAAGAACGGCGATGGCTGGCGCATTCACACAAACATTCGCACTAATTCCGATGCGCTCAATCATAACGGTTATGTTGATTGTGGAGGTGATGGCGACACGTGGTATCTCATCGAAGTATCTACTGGTGTTTACAACATTTCTACCACCAATTCCAACACAGGCGCATCTTTGCTGGGCTATTCAGGCGAGCGTCGTGGCAACTGGTGGCAAGTGGATAGCGACAATTCTGGTGCAGACCAAGCCATCAACCAGTGGAAGTTGGTATCAAAGGCTGAACGCGATGCTTTGATGGCCAATGCCTCTGAGAGCAATCCTGTTGATGCTACATATTACATTCATGCTGCAGGCTTCGACCACTGGCTAGCTGATGCCCAACTGGCATTCCCGACTCAGAAGTGGCAAACCTGGTTCCCCGAAGGTAAGGGTGGAAACAATGGTATTGGCGGCTGGGAACCCGATTATAACTGGGAAGCTTGGAACGCTGGAAATATCAAGTTATATCAAGAATTGACCGGTCTGGTTCCTGGTAAGTACCGAGTCTCTGCTCAGGCTTACTATCGTCATGGAAACTTTGAACAAGCGGTGTCAGAATTCAACAATCCGAAAACAGATGGTGCAATACTTTATGCAACTAACGGCAAAGGTGTAACGGCTCAGACTTATATAGTACCTATTACTTCTGAGGTAAATGAAGCCCCAGGATATGGTCGGACTAGTGCTATCGGTAGTTTCCCCGATGATCGTAACGAAACAGCAGCCCAATATTTTGAATTTGGTCTCTACAAGAATGTGGTCAATGATGTTTATGTCGCTGTTGACGGGAAGCTTACCATTGGTGTGGAAAAGTTTGAAAACAATCAAGGAAGTGAGTGGATTGTTGCTGATAACTTCCGCTTGACTTACCTCGGTCCTGTCAAAGAGACGTTAGATGTGACCATCACAGATGCTGGATATGCAACCTTAGTGGCTCCCTTCGCAGCTGAAATGCCCGCAGGTGTGACAGCCAGCACGGCCGAGGTTAATGGCCAGAGCATAGAGCTGACAGCCATAAGCGGTGCTGTGCCCGCCCACACCCCCGTCATCCTCAGTGCTGACGCCGCTAAGAGCTTCCAGATCAGCGGCTATCCTACAGCTGCACCTAATGAGCTGAAGGCTGGTGCCCTCGTTGGTACTTACGAGGATATCCAAGCTCCCGATGGCAGCTATGTGCTGCAGAGCCAGAATGGCAAGGTTGGCTTCTACCAGGTGGAACAGGCTACGGCAACACCTTGGGTTCGCGCTAACCGTGCTTACCTGACTGCTCCCGCCAATCCTGTCAAGGCGTTCTTCTTCGAAGACGCTGTTGATGGAATCCGGACAATGGACAATGGACAGTGGACCATGGACAATGCCGAGATCTTCAATGTCGCCGGTCAGCGCATGAACAAGCTCCAGCGCGGCGTGAACATCGTAAATGGTAAAAAGGTATTGGTAAAATAATATATTTAGAAATTATTATCTAATTATCTAAATCTCTAATTATCAGAATATGAAAAAGAAATATATCATTCCGGCACTTGCGGTGCAGCACATCGAGATGCAGACCATCATAGCCCTGTCGCTTCAGGGCGGCAAAGCCGACGGCAGCGACGCCCTCGTCAAGGGTGGCGGTGACTGGGACATCTTCGGCGAATATAGCGACGACATGGACGAAGAGTAAATCTCTTTGTAAAGTAACCCATAAAGAGGGGTGTGCTGTGAAAAACGGCACATCCCTCGTATACGGGAAAGCAACTGATAATAGACGAAACGGATGAAAAGGTTACTATTCTTTGCAGCTATGCTTGCAGCGGCATCAGTGATGTCGCTGCAAGCCCAATCCAATCCCCTGGCCGAGATGATCGAGCGCGACTACTCGGGGCGCGCCGACTCGTTGGACTATGTGCTGACGAATCAGTTCCAGAACACGTCCAAGGGTACCTTCTATGCCATACCCCGCAGCTACTCGAATGCCGGCAGCGCCACCAGCAATATCTATTGGCAACAGGCTCACGCCCTCGACGTCATCGTCTATGCCTACGAACGTCTCAAGGGCAGCGACGACAGCCGACTCGCCACCTATAAGACCACGATGGAGCGATGGTTCCGCAGCCATGCTAACAACTGGTACCGTAAAAGCGGCGACGACACAGGATTCTACAACGAGTTCACCGACGATATGTGCTGGATATGCCTCACCATGCTCCACATGAGCGAAGCCTTGGAGGTGGAGACGTATGCCGACATGGCACGCACCGTGTTCGACCGTTATATCCTGCCGCGCGGCAGCCGTGGCAACGACGGCTTCTTCTCGCTGCCATGGAAGGACGACGGATCGGGCCCCAACGCCTGCACCAACGCGCCCGGCTGTCTCGTCGCGGCTAAGCTCTACGAACGCTACGGCGACGAGTCGTACCTCCAGGCCGCCAAGGACCTCTACGACTATCAGGCCAACGTCATGAAAAAGGAACTCAATAACGACGGACGCGTCGAGGACCCCCCGTTGACCTACACCCAAGGCACCTTCGGCGAGGCCGCACGACGACTGTACCACCTGACGGGTGAAAGGGGATATATGACGATGGCCGGCAAGGTACTCAACTACGCCGTGACCAGCGGACGCTGCAACTACAATGGGCTGCTGCGCGACGAGGGGTCGAGCATGGACCAGAGCATCTTCAAGGCTGTGCTGATTCCCTATCTCGTGAACTATGTGCTCGATGACGATGCCACGGCATCCTACCGCAGGCGCATGGTCACCTTCCTCCAGAAGAATGCCAATGCGCTGTGGGACAACCTCAAGCACGACAAATACCCCAAGATGTACTGCAACTACTACTGGGGCTCACCCGTCGATGACGCACAGGTACCGTCGATGGGCGCCATGGTCAGCGGGGCATCACTCATGGAGAACGTGGCACGCATGGCGCTGGCCCTGACGGCTACCGACGAGGTGGACGGAATTGATGTTGTGCAAATGGAGAATGAAGAAAAGATCATGAACGATGCTGCCATCTACGACCTCTCCGGTCGCCGCATCCCTCGACCCTCGACCCTTGACTCTCGACCCTCGACCCTCAACCCTCATTCCTCACTCCCCCCAGGCCTCTACCTCATCCAACGTCAGGATGGAACGACTAAGAAAGTGCTTATTAAATAGACTACTATGAAGAAGAAAAACCTGCTTAATGCCATCGCCCTGTTGCTGCTGACCTCCACGGCTGCTCCGTTGCACAGCCAGGAGGTGAAGCAGATCGGTTCGTTCAGGGACTACAGCATCCGGGAAGGTGGGTCGCGATCCGTGAACGGCGTGACGATGACGGAGCCCGACATCTACTATTTCGCTGGCGGCAACAACACGTTCAATGCGGTACGCCTGACGGTGGTGCCCGTGGAGACGCCCGCCGCCATGACGGCGCCCTACCTCAACGAGCCTACCGCCCACAGCATCCAGGTGTGCTGGAAGTCCAGCGCCGTGGTCGAAGACGCTGTCGTGCGCTACGGCACTGCCGCCGACCAGCTCACCCTTCAGGTCACGGCCGAGGCACGGCAGGTAGCGCCGAACTACTATTGGAACACGGCGCGCCTCGAAGGGCTCGAAGCCAACGCCGTGTATTACTATCAGGTCGTTGCCGGCGAGCGCATGAGCGAGGTTTGCCGCTTCCGCACACAGCCCGAGGCCGACAGCACCGAGCCCTTCCGCATACTGATGGTCGGCGACCACCAGCGCAACGAGCGATCGGACTACGAATGGCTGCTGCGCATGGCCAAGCGCACCCTCGACGCCAAATATGGCGAGGCACCCTTGGAGGACCATATACGTCTGCTCATGAACGTGGGCGACCAGGTGGACTCCGGTTCCGTGCGCCAGTATGAGTTTACACATCTTTATAAATCGCGCGAGGTGATGTCCCACGTGCCCATCATGACCTGCGTCGGCAACCACGAGCTGTTCAAGGATCCGCAGCTGGAACTCTACAAGCGTCATTATGCCTCCTACGGCAACATCGACTATCAGGGCATCACGAGCGGCACAGCCCTCTACTACGCCTATCAGGCAGGCCCCGTGCTGTTCGTCGTGATGAACACCGACGGCACGTCCGACGTCCAGAAACAATGGGTGCAGCGTGTGGTCGCTGCCGCCGATGCCGACGCCTCGGTGCACTTCATCGTCAGCGTGCAGCACCGCCCGATGTTTGCCGAGCAATGGGCGGGCGACACCAACCCGTGGATGACCGACGAGGTCATGCCCATCCTCGCGGCGTCGAAGAAACATGTCATCAACTGCGCCGGACACCATCACCTCTACGCCCGTGGCCAGTTGACCCCATGGCCCGTCTATCACATCATCACAGGTGGCGGCGTGGGCACATCGGCTCAGGACTACGAACAGCTGTGGGGCAATACGCCCGACAACCGCAACCGCGACGAGGTGCAGAAGACCATCGACCAATGGACTTATCAGATCATGGAGTTCGACCCCGTGAGTGCCACGATGACCGTAGAGACCTATTCCATCGGCAACCGCCGTCTGGCCCTCGACAACGTGCTCATCGACCGCTTCTCGCGCTGCCTCTCGCAGCCCGACATCCCCGCCACGCCCGCCATAGACTGTGCTTCACGGTTTACCCGCGATGGCTCCGCATACGTCGTACCCCTGCCCGCCACCATCGAGCAGCAGACCGCCGTCGATGACCTGCACAGCAGCCAGTACCAGATAGCTCGCGACGCCGGGTTCTCGGACATCGTCTTCAGCCGCATCCTCCTCTTCGAGGATTTCTACGATGTCGATAATAAATACCTGCCCAAGAACGTTCGCGAAGGACAGCCCGTCACGACCCTTGAGCTCACCGCCGCCGACCTCCCCTCCGGCACCTATTTCATCCGTTGCCGCAACCGCTCGATGAACCTCGACTGGAGCGAATACTCCGTTCCGCAGACCATACGTGTGACCGAAAACTCGTCATTATGAAATAAGTAACCCGCAACGATTATGAACCTGAACACCAGACAAATCCTACCACTGACCGCAGCCCTTCTTCCCGGCATGGCGGCGGCACAACAGGCCGAACGGCCTAACATCATGCTCATCGTGGTCGATGACATGGGCTACTCGGACCTCGGCTGCTTCGGCGGCGAAATCAACACGCCCAACATCAACGGCCTCGCCGACAACGGAGTGCGTTTCACCCAGTTCTACAACTGCGGTCGCAGCTGCCCATCGCGCGGCTCGCTGCTCACCGGCATGTATGCTCAGGAGTGCGGCATCACGGGCATGGGCGTAAGCCTCAACACCCAGTGCGTCACCATCCCCGAGGCGCTGCTCGCCGCAGGCTACCGCACTCGCATGAGCGGCAAGTGGCACCTGTCGCGCACCCAGGCCATCGGCGGCAACAACAGCGCCGAACAGTTGGCATGGCTCTCGCACCAGAACACGTTCAACAACCGTCCTTTCGCACCCCTCGAGACCTATCCCTGCAACCGCGGCTTCGAGGAGCACTGGGGAACCATCTGGGGCGTGTGCAACCACTTCGACCCCTTCTCGCTCGTACACAACGAGGAGGCTATCTACACCGATGCCATACCCGATGATTTCTACTCCACCGACTTCGTCACCCAGAAGGCCATCGACATGCTCGACGACCTCGCCACGCAGAACGACCCCTTCTTCATGTACGTCTCGTTCAACGCCCCCCACTGGCCGCTCCACGCCAAGCCCGGTGACATCGCCAAGTACAAGGGCAAGTACGACGAGGGTTGGGACGTGTTGCGCACTAACCGCTACAACCGCATGGTAGCCCTCGGACTGGTGGATCCTGCCGAGACACCTAACGCTCCCAACGAGTCGGGACGCTCGTGGAACAACGAGTCGAACAAAGCCCTGCAAGCGGCTAACATGGAAGTACATGCCGCCATGGTGGATTGCATCGACCAGGGCGTGGGCCGCATCCTCGATGAGCTGCGTGCCAAGGGCATGTACGACAACACCATCATCATCTTCACGTCCGACAACGGCGCCTCGTCGGAGAACTACACCATCGGCGACTTCGACCGTCACGACCGCACACGCAGCGGACAGATGGTTGTGCGCAACGCCGCTGTTCCTGGCGACGAGCTGACCTACAACTACCTGCACACGGGCTGGGCAGGCGCCGTGAACACGCCCTTCCGCTACTGGAAGCGCGAATCGTTCCACGGCGGCACGGCAGCGCCCACCATCATACAGTGGCCCGCAGGCTTCAAAGGCCAGAAGGGCGGCATCGTCAAGGCGCCCTGCCATTTCATCGACGTCATGCCTACATGTCTGGAGTTGGCCGAGGCCTCCTATCCTAAGACATATAAAGGTCACACCATCCTGCCGCTGGCTCAGGAAGGCCGCAGTCTGATGCCCCTCATCAATGGAGCTACAACCTGGGACGACGAACGTACCCTGTTCTGGGAGCACGAGAGCGGACGTGCAGTGCGCATCGGCAACTGGCGCCTCACCGCCAAATGCGACGGCGGCAACTGGCAGCTCTTCAACCTCGCCAACGACCTCTCCGAGACGACCGATGTCTCAGCCGCCAACCCCGAGAAGGTCACCCAACTCAAGCAGGCCTACAGGGCTTGGGCCGTGCGCGTAGGACTTGCCTCGAACACCGCCTTCAGCACCACCAAGAGCTACACCATCCTCAACCGCAACGCCGACAACGGCAACGCATACCTGCAGGACAACGGCAATGCCGACAACGTGGTGGCCGTGGCACCTTTGTCCGACAACAGCTACTGGAAGTTCGAGCCCACCGGCAACCCCAACTGCTTCTACGTCAAGAACGCCACGACGGGGCAGTACCTGCAAAGCAGCAAGACGAACCTGCAGGAGGTGAAGCTCAGCTCCACGCCCGTGGAATACTACATCGAGGCCAAATCGGCCGAGGGCGAAGGCATGTACGGCCTCGCCTCCACAGACCAGGCGGTCTATGACTTCACAGGTGGCACCATAGGTCTCAACTGGAAAGACAAGGCCGACACCGGCCGCCCTTTTGACACCGGCCAGGGCTTCGCTGCCGTGGCGGGCACCAACCACCGTTCGTTCTGGAAGATTGTCGAGAAGGAGGAGGCACCCGACGGCCCTTTTTCCCCTGACAAGAAGTACACCTTCACCAACTACCAGGACGGCAACTACTACATGAAGGACGGACGCACGGGACGTGTGCTCGTCGAGACAGGCCGCACATCGAATGCCCTCTGGCAGTTCGAGGCAACGGGCAACGACAACTGCTACTACGTCCGCAACGCCCTCACCGGCAAGTACATGCAAAGCACGAAGACGAACGAGCAGCCCGTGCTCACCGCCGATACACCCCTGGAGATCATGGTCGTCAATGACCCCGCCAAGGGTGAGGCTTTCTTCGCCTTCGCCTCCACCGACCAGAGCGACCTCACCTTTCAGGGCGACCGTACCTACGGTGCCAACTGGCGTGCCGAGGGCTATGCCCAGGGCTTCGCCGTGACGCTCGGCGGGCGTCCGCGCTCCTTTTGGAAGGTGACGGAGGTGGAGACCGTGGACTTCAAGGACAACGCCGACAACACCGCAGCCATCACCGCCGGTGCGGGTGCAGGTAAGAATGCCGTGGTCACACGCGCGATGAAGGCCGGCATGTGGAACACCCTTGTCGTGCCCCACGCCATGAACGCCCAGGCCATTATCCGCAACTTCGGCGACGGTGCTCAGGTGGCACGCTTCGAGAGCGAGACAGCTGACGGCGTCATTCACTTCGTCAGCGTCAGTGAGATCGAAGCCGGCATTCCCTATCTCGTCATGCCCACCATCGACGTCACCAGCATCATCACGATGAACACCACCATCGCCGCAGGCCTCACCGCCGACGAAGGCATCAACTATGATTTCGTCGGTATCTATGCTCCTACCGCCATCTGCGCCAGCGACTACTACGTAGCCGCCGACAACAAGCTCAAGCGCAATACCGCAGGCTCCAACATGCAAGCCTTCCGTGCCTACTTTAAGGATAAGTCGGCAGGTGTGAAAGCCCTCAGCGCCTTCGACGTGGACGGCATAACCACGGCCGTCAGCCTCACACCAGCCCCCACTTCCGTGGGCGAGGAGAAATGGTATGACCTCAGCGGACGACGCATCGATCATTCATCCGCTCGGCCCAACGGGACGCTTGACCCTTCAAGAATCCTCAATCCTCAATCCTCAATAAAAAGAGGTATCTATATCGTTAATGGGCGTAAAGTTATCGTCAAGTGATACATCAGACGACTAAAAAATCACGGCAGCAATGAAAAGGACATATCTCACGCCGACAATAGAATGGCACCGCATTGACACCGAGCCGCTGCTCATCACCGTATCTGCTGGCGACACCCTGCCACCTCTCACCCCCGACGATGGCGACGGCGATGCCTCCGAAGCCCTCGTCAAATCCGGCTTCGACCAAGAGGACTGGGATTGGTGACCCCGACGCGTCTAACTTATTAGTGTCTTCCTTCAAACCCTTAAGAGAGCAGCCAAACTCTCTTAAGGGTTTTCTCGTCATCCCGCTTATCATGTGAGCCGTAACTTATGGCATGAAGCGAATTGCGACCATATCTTTCGTCCGCCATCTTTAGCGGCTATCAGGATAAGTTGTCGGGAGCTATGAAAATACCTTTAACGGTGTAGCTCGTTCGGTCGCGAGCGAACGACCGAAACGATTGACCGTTCACGCTGCGACGTTAGAACGTTACGACGGCAGCGGCTTGAAGTGTCGAGGACAGCGGATGAACGTGTCAGCGCCAACGGATGGAAGTGTCGGCAGTACTCATCAGGCGTTGTGTTGTAATATATATTTGTCAATTCCCGTTATTTACTGCCCTCTTTCACTCATTATATTATACGTAAACTATATACATTTACATACACTTTTACACCTTTCTGCATATAATACATTGTCTTCCCGTAAATTAACCTGCTTTAAAAAGGTGTATTTATAGTGTATTTATAGGTGTATTAGTGTATTTTATGGAAATTCTTCTGCCGAAAATTTGGATAATTCGAGAAAATGTTGTAACTTTGCATCGTTTTAGAGAAGATACTTAATACCAATATTTAATCGTAAAATTTCATAAATTGATGTATATGGAAAAAGAAATCAAAAGGAAGAAAATGCTATGGAAGGCACCCAAGGTGTCTGACATGCGATTCACGCTCGAGAAGCCTTATGGCGCGAAGCGTGTGACACGTAAGGAACTGACGCCTGCGGCGTTTGTGGAACTGCTGCACGACGGCCCTCACCGCAAGTCGGTGGAGGAGCTGCGCAGCAACTTGCCTTCGACGCGCGGCTTGACGTACGACCATCCCGAGATATGGAAGGTAGGATGGGTGGTGCCTTCGTGTATGCGTCTGAACAAAGGAGGACAGATGAGCGCCAAGGTGTTCAACGGCGTGGTGCTGCTGGACGTGCAGGACGTGTATTCTGCCGACGAGGCGACGTTGCTGAAGGAACGCGCCGCCTCGATGCCCATGACGCTGGGCGCCTTCGTGGGGTCGAGCGGCATGAGCCTGAAGGTGCTGGTGCGCTACTGGCCCAGGGACGGACGCCTCTCGCGCGACTGGGACGAGGTGGAGGCGCTGCATCGTGCGGCTTATCGTCAGGCTGTAGCCACTTACGGCGCTGTGCTGAAGCGCCAGCTGAAGGAAGATCCCGATTTCGCGATGTCGGCGCACTTCCGCCTGACCATCGACGACCATCCTTATTGGAACGAGAACGCTACGGCGATGCTCGTGACGACGACGGATGCCGGCGACGCCGCATTGGAGACGCCCAGTGCCGTGCCGCCTGCCGATGCCAGGCACTACAACTATTATTATGAAAGGTATATGCAGGCCCGCCGCGTCGTGCTGGCGCGTTTCCGCGAGGAGCAGCGCGACACGACGATCGAGCGCGAGGTCTTCATGCAAGCCGTCACGGCACAATGCTTCGAGATGCAGATCCCTGTGGCTGAGGCGCGTATGCGCATCATCGACGGCGAACCCGAGGAGCGCGCGCTGGCGTGGGGCAACTACGTCAACGACTACTATGCCGAGCATACGTCCGACGCGGGCATCCAGGACAAGAAGGCCAAGGGCGTGCGGGAGATGCAGGCGCTGCTGATGGGCAACTACGAGATGTACCACAACGACATCGACGGCGGCGTCTATTACCGCCCTCGCACGACGCGTGGCCACTGGAAGGCGTTGGACGTGACGAAGCAGGCAGGCATGATGCTCGAAGCCCTGGAGGCTGGGGTGGTGACATCGCCCAACATGGTGAAGACGTTCCTGATGAGCGACCGCATCCCGCTGCGCAATCCCCTGCGCGAATATCTCGAAAGCGTGCGCGGACGATGGGACGGCAAGGACCGCATCACGGAGGTGGCGCGTGCCGTGGCTCAGGACAACGTCCTGTGGGAGAAGGCATTCCACGTGTGGTTCCTGGGCGTCGTGCAGCAGTGGATGGGCATCCACCCCGAGCACGGCAATGCCGTGGCACCCCTCCTCTGCGGTCCGCAGGGCACGGGCAAGAGCACGTTCTGTCGCTTGCTGCTGCCCGACGAACTTCAGTGGGGCTATCTCGACCACATCGACCTGACGAAGCGCGAACAGCTGATGCGCACGATGGCGCAGACGCTGCTCATCAACATCGACGAGTTCGACCAGTACCGCGGCGACTCGCAGCGCGGACCGCTGAAGAACCTGTTGCAGCAGGCTGATGTGCGCACCAGGCAGCCGTGGCGGACCAACATGCAGGTGCGCCAGCGCCTGGCGTCGTTCATCGCCACGTGCAACCCCACGGAGGTGCTGGTGGACGAGACAGGCAGCCGCCGCTTCATCTGTGTACACGTGAAGAACAAGATAGAGCTGCCCGCCTATCTCGATCATTTCCAGCTGTATGCGCAGGCCGTCGATGAAATCAACGCCCGTCGCGACAACCCCAGCGGCTTCGCGGAGGATGATGTCTTTGGGCGTTGCTACTTCACCGATGATGAGCGCGATGCCATCGAGAATAACAACCGCCATTTCCGTGTCCGCAGTTATGCCGTGGAGCGTTTCAGCGACTGCTTCGAAATGATGCTCCCGAATAAGCCTCGTGACCGGAGTTCGGTGAGACTGACGCGTAGCGAAATCGCCGAGTACCTCGAGCGCCGCTCCGGCCGTAAGTTTTCGGGCGAGGACATCAAGCAGTTGTATGCCTATCTCGAACAACAGCATCAGGCGGGAAACCTCGACAAACGTCGTGCAAATAAGACTTATGTCTTCCATGTAAGGCGCAAATCGATGACAATAATCTGACTTTTCACCTCATTTATACACTAATACACCTATAAATACACCATAAATACACCTTTTTTAAGCATGTTAACACGCAGGAATACAATGTATTAGGTGCAAAAAGGTGTAAAAGTGTATAAAAATCATCTTATTTTCTTAATTATAACTACTCAGTCATGTGCCCATGGATGGTCGCTACGCTCAAAATTACCAGAAAATTAATTCAAAAAATTATAAGAACAGACGCTATGCGAAGCCTTTGATAATTTTCTTATTCAATTTTTTTATAATTTTGAGGCCGATAGGCCGACCC
>Ga0310697_10004108_pt1 | contig 14450 bp, 26 predicted proteins | sample 172DNAGHGlowgp2_FD_203883 | JGI IMG/M metagenome (GOLD analysis project Ga0310697, IMG submission 203883) | Sheep rumen microbial communities from Palmerston North, Manawatu-Wanganui, New Zealand - 1728 DNA GHGlow gp2 (v2) (version 2) | ecosystem: Host-associated > Mammals > Digestive system >...
CACCCAGGTCCAGGTGTTCCCCTTTAAAGAAAGCGTATCCATGGGCAACATCAAGGGACTGGCTACCGTCGTCTTGAACGATCAGCTCGTTATCCGTGGCCTTCGAATCATGGACGGCGAAAACGGGTTGTTCGTCGGATATCCGCTCGATCCCTTCTTCAAGGGCGAAGAGCTCCGATCCATCACTAATCCGCTCACTCGTGCGCTCCGCGAGCACATCGAGAATGTAGTGCTGGAGAAGTACCAAGCAGAGAATGACTAATCCGGACTGGCCGGGGCTGACCGTCCCGGCTATTCCTTCTACACACTTAACCAAGGAGATCAAACATGTCTACACGCTCTTACATCGTACTCAAGAAGGGAAATGAATACCGTGCTTGCTGGGTTCACTGGGACGGCCAGAATCATGGCGATACCTTCCGCCACATGTCCAGCATTGAAGTCATGGATCTCTGGTTCATGCTCGGAATGATGGCCTCTAGGAACGACCAGGCCTGGCTCGAACACTTCTACACGGACGCAGAATGGAAGCTCCGCGTGAAAGAATGCGTCAAGGAATGCCTCGAAAAGGGTGAAAGCCCTCACTACGAATCCTGTATGTGTGGCCAGACTACAGCGCATTATCCGATAGAGCCCAATGAATACGACCATAAGGCCCCGACACGCACCATAGCCGTGTTCCAGTCGCCTGAACTGGGCCGTTCGCTCTACGACTTGATCCGCCACGCCGAAAAGGGCCCTCACGGCAAGACTCTGGGCAAGCCTCTCGACACAGATGTCGAGCTCGGCTGGGTGTTCGATATCGAAACGAATGAAGTCTGGCGTTCCTGGTATAGCTACAAGAATTGGGAATGGCAAAAGATGGCCTCCCGCAAAAGAAAAACTTAATTGCTCCGTGGTTGAAAGGGGATCTGGCGAAAGCTGGATCCCCTTTTTCGTTTTACATTTTTAAAACTAAGTACGATATAATAATGACTGGAGCCGGTCGGGGCTGACCAGTCTGGATATTTATTTAATACACCAACATCAAGGGGTTCGTATGAAACTGTACATGACATCCAAGAAAATCATCATCAACATTCACAAGCAGAACGGCATTTCAGTCATGCCGATGCACATTATCCGTGCATGGAAGGAAAACCTGTACAACCATCTCTTGACGGTACTGCGCGACGCGAAGACCGAATCGCCTATAGGCAGCAGTAACTGGAGCCAGGCCCAGCTGGCCAGAATCATCGATCGAGCCGACCGTATCGAGCGCGTCGAGAATGCACTGCGCGACTCCGGCAAGTTCTACAAGTGCTACTAATGAGCGCCGGTCGGGGCTGACCCGGCCGGTCATCACCTTTATACACACCAAACAAGGAGTTACTATGGCCAGTATTGAAGTGGGTATGACCGTTGTCTACCGTGGTTGCTGGGGTGCGGCGGCACCAAAGCGAGCGGTAATCGAAACAATTAATCTATGTGAGAATGAGGGCGACAAGTACGGCCTCTCGGTCGACTCCGTCGATTCCTCTGACTTGAGGCGTTGCACCCTTTCTCTTGACGACAGACACTGGTGCTACGGCAGTCAGATCGAAGAGGTGCTGGGGTTCAACCCAGCAAAATAACCGTGTACAGCCGGGGCTGACCGCCTCGGATATTTTTATTATACACAACCAGAAAGGAGATCAACCATGAAACTTAAAGACCTTACCGACGAAGAACGCCTCGAACTGAAACAGAACTACCTCACTCGTGACAATGATGTCAGCTACGGCGAACTCGCCGACGCTGACCAGCTGGTCACCGACGCGGAACTGGAAGCCGAATACGGCTCTACCGAGTTCACGAAGGATGATTTCTTTTGCAATCAGAAAGGATAGATTATGAGCTATGAATCTGACATGAAAGAACTGCCGATCAAGGCTTCGAAGGATTTTTTCGAAGCCAACATCGCCGACACCTACAAGCATGTCGCCCAGGAAGACGCTAATCAAGACGATTTCGACCGATATACTATCCGGTACGAGCTGATTAGCGAGCAGCACGAGTATGCCAAGAAGATTGCCGACGAACTGGAGGCCGGCGAATCGTATGACCAGCTCGACGACCTCATCAAGGCTCAGGCTGACTATATCGAACAGCTGAAAGCGGTCGCCACCAAGTGGGGACTGCTGTAGACTGGCCGGGGCTGACCGCCTCGGCTATTTTTATTATACACAGCAAACAAGGAGATTAACATGGCAAAGAACGCAAAGATCAAGACGAACGACATCGTTTACTGGCACGACCCGGCTATCCATGACTTCAAGCCGGCTGACCGTAAGAAACTGGCCAAACAGCAGTATGTCGTCGAAAGTATCTCTGAAGAAGAGGCTTGGATCCATGATGTCGACGACCCGATGCACGAAGTCCAGGTGCTTCCGGAAGAACTCGAACTGGTCTACCCGGTGATGTACGCCGTGTCCGGCCGCTGCAACGACGGCGTGCATGAACAGGACTCCGCACCGGTCGTCCACGTGAACCGTGACGCAGCCATCATCGACCTTGTCGACCGGTGCATCAAGTTCATGAAGCACACCGGCCTTGTCAATAAGGGCAAGATCGTCACCGACCCCGACGAAGCCCGTCCGTCGATCAACGACTCGACGCTCGAAACCGTGCTGAAGAATGACAAGGACAATCTGAAGCTGTACCAAGACAACAGGCTCTCCTTGAAGAAGGCCAAGGATATTCTGATCGCCGCCGGTGTCACCAGTCTGATGATGACCGCCGAAGACGAAAGATGCTGTCCTATGTGGTGCGACTTCTCTATCACCGAGGTCAGACCGAAGGACTAGTCGACCGGAGCCGGGGCCAACCCGGCTTTTTATTTTTTACACACACTCATCAAGGAGATCAACCATGAAGAAACCTGTCAAGAAAACTGTCAAGAAGACTGTCAAGAAGACTGCCAAGAATACCCCGGCCAAGAAGAAATACACAGTCAACGTCCACTTCGACGCGATCGCCACCGTGACCGTGGAAGCCAAGGATGAAGACGAAGCTCTCCGACTAGCCGAAGAAGAAGCCGAAATGGTCGACGCAACCGATTTCGACTTCAACGACATCACTGGTTCCTGCGTCACCAATGTGGAGGACTAATCATGATCAAACTGTTGAAATTCATCGTTGCCGTCGCAGTTATCGCCTTTATCGCCGGCGTCGCTGTCGGCTTGAAGAGTTGCGCTTCAGAAGAAGCCAAGGACAACTTCAGCAAGGCCACGACCGAACTCGTGAAGTCGTCGCTCGATTCGGCCAAGTCCAAGGCCAAGGAAGTGTCGAAGGACGCTGTCAACCGTGCGGCGGACGCTGCGAAGGATGCCGTGTCTGACGCCAAGGATACCGCGAAGTCGACCGTAAAGGCTCGTGTCGGCGATATCCGAAAGGCGAGCAAGGAAAAGTTCAAGAAATGATCCAGCGTGGCCGGGGCTAACCCGGCCTTTTATTTTTTATGCACACAGCAACCCAAGGAGATTCATCATGGTAAAGCTTACAAAGAATAAAAATGACAACACCAAGGCCATTATCAAGAAGGAAATCGACAATATCTTGCTCGACTTCAAAAATCGCACGCCTACTACTTGGGCCGGTGGACGTACTGCCAAAGGCTGCGCTGACAAGTGGGTCGAACTCTACAAGTCAGACTACGCCGACGAAGCGATCCGTCCGGCACTGGATGAAATCATTAAGGCCGGGTACTATGTATGGGAAATTACCGGGTGCTTTGGTCGCAACTGCTCCCATGACACCGTCTACCGCATTACCGAAGTCTGTCTGAAGCCGACTCCGGGATGCTTCCGAGTCGTCTAGGAACTGGCCTTACCTCGGCGGGGCTGCCTCGCCGGGTTATTTCTTTTACACACACTCATCAAGGAGATAATATGTACAATCTTTACAGAAACGAGTATGACGCAAAAAACTGCATTTTCGGTGGTCTCCACGATTACAAGTTTACCGTCCGAATCGACTTTGGTTACAACCAGATATCAGTCTTTCCGGTAATCAACGTGAACTGTATGTCTGGCCCTGACACCAAGGATGAGGTCAGATCGATTCAGCCGATGGACGCCTATACGGTTTGCGCATATACCATGTGGACATCCAGCTGTACGTTCAGTGATACAACTGACGGCCAAGTCCATCGATCCAGCTGTAATCAAAACGTCGTCATCTGCGCGATCAAGAGTATTGACGAACTTCCGCGAGTTTGGAATGACGCGCTTCGTCTGCTGAACATACAAGGTATCTTCGTGTTCCGCCACCGTTCGCTCAACGGTAAGCTCAGCCTGGTCGATAACTGGGGATTGAGATTCTACAGCGTACCCTACACTGGTCTGGTGAGCGAAACGGTCGACGAAGGTATTTCGCGTACAACCTACCAGCTCGACGCTACGGATGAAAATTATTTCTACCGCACGGTCGGAGAGCTGACAGCCCACTACAAGCGTCTGTTTACCCCAGTTGTGCTGGACGAACTCGTTGCTTTGTTCAAAAACGGTTTTAACAAGGCCGAGCAAGAACGTCGCGAACAGATTAATTTCCGCATGAAAAAGCTGCTGGATCTCCAGGCGGCTGAGAAACCGCTGTCGCCTCCTCCGACAGTGAACGAATGGTGGAACGGGCTGACCGAGGTGGAAAAAGAAAATATCCGTTCGAAGTCGGTTCCGAAGCCCAAGAAAGCCACAACAGCCAAGAAAACAACCAAAAAGAAATAATATATAGGCCAGAGTAGTCTGGCCTTTTTTTTGTTTTCTTGGCCCAGTGATGACTGACAATAAGCCGGCGGGGCTGACCCGGCCTGTCATTTTCTTTACACAACCAAGGAGTCGATATGAAAAAGTTACTTCAAAAGCTGTTCGCCAAACATAGAATCTTGCTCCTCCAGTCTGAATGCGAAGTCCGTCACATTCCAATCACCGTGAACGACACGAGGAAAGAAATCGTGGTCAAGTTCGAGCATGGCTACATGGCGGCGTACGCGATCGTAAAGCCGAAACCGCTGGTATGTATGCGGTCGTTTGGCGACCCGTTCTGGGACTGGTATTTCACCTACATTCAACCAAAGGAGAGCTAAAATGGCACAGTTCAGCAAAGAAGTACTCGACTATCTCCAGAACTCGAAGATGATGCGTAAGTCATTCGAGTCGAACTATGGGATTGATCTCACCGTGGAAGAAGGGAAGGCAACCTTCCTTTTCCGTTCCAACTGGCTCGCCAGAAACGGTGAACATGAAAACGAAGATTTCACAGCCACAGTGACGGCGATAGACGACACTCGTGTCGAAGTCGAGATCGTCGGTCGATTTATTATCTACAACAATATTCTCTACTGCACATATAAGCACCACATCAAGCAGATCTACGACCTAGTCGAACAGATCTGCCGTCTGAACTGCATCATCGAGTTCAGTAAGCACCGTCTGGATAATCTGGACTAACTCCATCAGGCCGGGGCTGACCCGGCCTTTTATTACTTCTGCACACAATTCAACAAGGAGCTTCACCATGGCACGTACAATCGCTTACATCTCTTACAATCTGAACATCCAAGGTCTCTACTTCTGGGGCAAGGGCTGGAAGGTCGAACCCGATCCGGAGAAGCCGTCGTACCAGCTCCGCTGGGCCAGAATGTGCATGCTCCTCAACGAGCGGCGCAGTATGACCGAAGCCACTGACTATCCGTACCTCTTCAGATCCAGCGTGCTCGACATGGGCGACAGCAGCAAGTGCGAGGAGTTCCTCTCTTCCGGTTTCCGCGCCTACATGCACCCCATGGACATCGCCGGTGAATACATATCCAGCCGTTACTGCCCGTCTGGCGCAGACGAGGCCGAGGAGTTCGTCACTAAGAACATGACCCAGCTGATGGCGATCATCAGAAAGACCTTCCCAGAAGTCAACATCACTGCCCAGCTGAAGATGCACCGCTACGACATCAACCTCGACCGTGAAGCCACGCCGTCGCAGTCCGTCAACCTTTAATCAAGGAGTACCTATGGAACTCACTCACGAACAGCTCGCGGAATCCTGCACCAGAAATAATCTTACTGCCTACATCTGCGGTCAAGATATCTGCGGTCAAGATTACTGGGCGACGCTCGAAGATGCGAAAGAAAACGAGGTCGAACCGGATCAGCAGAAGGTCTGGACTATGGAGCAGATGCTCATAGAAAATCTTGATTTCGGCAAGTACAACGAGTCCGACGACAAAGATTTCGATGACTGGCATTCCGAGCGTATGGAAGTCCGCTACGACATCCTCGACAAGGTCGTCGACAGCTGGGTAGCCGGGGAATTTTCCGGAAAGGAAAAGACCGAACTCCAGCTGGCGCAGGAACTGGTCGACAAGGAACTGGCCGAGCTCGACTAACTGGAACTGTCCGGGGCTGACCCCGGCAGTTATTCCTTATACACACAATTCAACAAGGAGCCATCCTATGATACAATTTGTCGATTCTAACGCAACCATCCGCTACGCTGTCATCAACCCGTTCGGCGGTCCCGTACTGGGTTCCAAGGGCATCCACATCGTTCCGGCAATTGTTCCGACCATGGATTTTGATGCCAACCGCAGCGTGGTCGGTAGGCTGTCTTACAGCAACAAGCCCGACTGCCTCTACATCGGCGAGGTGTGCAACATGGGAAATTACACGTTCGCCAGCAAGGAAGAGATCGTCAGCGCACTGCTGGCTTGCAAGCCTTGTGAAAACGCAATCCTTCTCGTGTCCGACCCGTTCTCCATGGATGATAACCATCTGGATACCTATCCGCGCATCTACTGGATTCCGGTAGACAAGTACGGCAAGGTGGAAATCAGATACATGCATGGAATCGTGAGTTCGCCGATGCCAGATAACGGCAACACGTTCTGTAACCTGAGCAACGGTACGATCAAGTTCACCGGCACGTACTACTGGTCTCCGTTCGATGCAGTCGATGCCGCGCTGAAGCACCTTGACTTGATCATCAGCAACATTAGGTCGATCCGGCACGGTAGGGAAGTCGCCGAAGAACAAGCATGCCGCGCCGGTTCTGCCCAGATCAGCAAGCTGAATGCCTTCATCAATTCCCAACAGGCAAAGCACGATGCCGAACTGGAAAAGAAGCGCAAGGAAGCCGAAACCGTGGCGAAGCTGGACGAAAAGTGGAACTCACTGTCCGCTTCCGAAAAGGCGAAGGCCATCAAGGATGCCGAAAAGGCCAAGAAGGCCAAGAAGGCCAAGAAAAAATAATTTGCTCCGTGGTTGAAAGGGGATCCGCAATGGATCCCCTTTTTCTATTTTACATTTTTAAAACTAAATACGATATAATAATGACTGGAACCGGCCGGGGCCGACTGAACCAGACATTACTTCTACACACAGCAACCAAGGAGATAACATGCTCAAGAACGCCATCGGACTTCCGCTTCCCAGAAGAAGGTCGTCCAAGAAGACACTCGAACTCACCCAGAAGGAAGTAGCCTTCCTGAAAACCCTGTTCGACCAGCACGCCGACGAAGTTTCGGACCTGGTCGACGACTACGGTACATTCTTCAACCTAGCCGAAAAAATCGAAAAACTTTAACCCAAAAGGAGTCAACCATGCCCAACTACGTACAGAACCGCTTCATAGTCACCGGCCCCAAGGCCAAGGTCGCCGAGTTCGTCGCCGCGAACCGTACCGAACATACCCGCATCCTTCCGGACTGGCACAAGGATGCCGGCAAGGAAGAGAAGTACACCCAGCAGCTCGACTTCGGCGTGGCAGTGCCGCCTGACCTCAGGAACCCCAAGTACCGTATCTACCCTGATGCCGAAGGCCATCTCGGTGTCGAAAAGGAAGACGAGCGTACCGATGTCGAAGGCAGAAAGCACTACTTCAACTGGTACGACTTCAACATCGAGAACTGGGGAACCAAGTGGAACGCCGGCGACTGCGAAGCTCCGGAAATCGAAGACTGCGGCGATACGGCGACTGCGGTATATAATTTCACTACCGCGTGGAGCTTCCCTGACGGCTGGTTCATGAAAGTCGTCGAGAAATGGCCAGAACTCAACTTCAACTGCTACGCCACGGAAGAAGATCACCAGTTCTACATCGTCGCTTCCGGCGAGAACGGTATCGGACAAGTCCAGAAACTGGACTATGACGAATACTTCCTCAACCGTGACAAGTGGAATGACGGTATGAAAAGCGTCATCGAGGACCTGGGCCTGAATCCGGAAGAATACGACCTGGATGCCATCTACGACGGCGACCTCGGATGCGACTACTTCTACGCTCGTATCATCGAGGATCTGGAGAACCCGGACAATTCCGATATCGAGTTCGAAGTCTACGACGAAGAAGGGCTGAAGAAAGCTCTCGCCGACTACAAGAAGTAAACCAAGGGGCGAAAGCCCCTTTTTCCGCTAGGTTCCGGTACACGACTGACTGAAACCGGCCGGGGCCAACCTAGCCAGCTATCATACTGGCACACAATTTTTACAAGGAGTATCCATATGGGTAACAGAGCTTTCATCTATCCCGCTAAAGGCAATACCAAGAAGAAACTGGGCGTGTATCTCCACTGGAACGGTGGCCCAGATTCAGTCATCCCGCTGATCAAGTACTGCAAGATCCGTGGTTTCAGATCGTTTTCTGACAGTTACGGCGTGGCACGTCTCGCTACCGTGATGGGTAACTTCTTCGGCGGTACCAGCAGTCTCGGAATCGAATATACATATCCGGACTGCGTCGACGTGAACCATACGCCCTACGCCATCACCGACGACTGGGAAATCGCAAACATCGAGGAATACCGTCTCAATGACAGCGACTACCCGACGGACAAGCAAGTACTGGAAATGCTTCAGGAAATCAACAACGCCCAGCCAGAAAAGGACAGGGTGCCGCTTGAGTTCCTCACGTCTACCGAGCAGCCCAGTCTCAAGGGTATCAAGGTCGGCCAGAAGGTCATCTACCTAGACCCCGTCTACGCAGAATACAAGACTGCAACGGTCGCTGCCATCGATCCGGACGGAGTACCCCGCCTCAAGCTCTACGACAGCCCGTTCTGCCCCTGGAACGAGAACCGCAACAACCGTCTGGACAAGTACAAGTTCCGGCTCGCAAAATAATTTTGTTTCTCATGGATAACTCCTAGCCGGAGTCAGCGATGGCTCCGGCTTTTACGTTCTTATCAACAATCTATCAACAGGTTATCAACATGGTCACCAAATATATCCTCAAGAAAGGGAACAAGGTCTACAAGGATCTGCTTGGCCGTTCCGTCTTCGACAGCTTCGAGGATGCTGCTGAATGCAACTATGAAATCCTCAACAACGAGTACGAGATCGTAGAGATCGAGTACAAGAAATGACCGGAACACACCGGGGCTGACACGGTAGCCTATCATAGAGGCACAACCCGAAAGGAGATTCACCATGAAACATACCAAGAACTGCATCCTTAAAGCGACCAACAAGGTTCGAGACCTCGTCACTGGAAACTCAGAAGAACTCAAGAAGCTCCTCGAAAAGTGGACGTACATGCCGGTCGCCAAGAGCGTCGTCGACGGTGTCACCAGTCTGGGTAGCTTCATCTTCTACCTGTCTCCCAAGGCTATCGCCTACCGTGGAACCAAACGCCAGTGCGTCTCCGCGAAGGCCAAGAAGGACTTCGGTCTGATCCAGGCCGGCTGTAACGGCATGCTCTTCAACCAGCACAAGTTCGTCGTCGATATCCAGATCCACTTCAGCCCCGTCTACAACCCGATCACCAAGAAGCACCAGCTTATCATGCCATTCGCTGAGTTCACCCTGCTCGACGGCTACACCCACGAACCCCAGACCAAGTAAGGAGACCACCATGAAGGAATTTACAAAGCAAGAACGCCTCGGCTTCATCGGAGCCACCACGTACCACTACGCGTTCGAAACTTCCAACTGCGTGGACTCGGAATCCGCAGTCAAATTCGACGTGAAGATCGACGATATCCAGTTCAAGACCCACGTCGTAAAGGTCGACGACACCGTCGTCGGCATCAATATCTGCCGCGAAATCAAGAATAATAACGGTCTGTCGTCCGTCGACTCAGCATCCTACAAGTTCGACTTCTCAGCCGATACTGCAATGGAACGCGCCCGTCGCGTAGTCGAAGATGTCGTCTACCAGTGCAACAAGTACTGCCAGGAACTCAAAGCTGAACAAACCAAGACCAATTCCATCAAGGCGGCCCTCGCCGAGCAGATGGAACGGCATGTGAAGGATAAGACAACCTTCGACAGTGACGAGTTCCTGGATCAGATGGAATCCGCTATGAAGACCGTACTGGCCAAGCACAACGTGGATGCCAAGGTCAACGGCTTCCGCCTGGGTTCAGATCAAGCCATCGTCTCGGCAGCTGTAGGTGACCAGATCGTCGCCAGAATAATTTTTGATCTGGCATCGACAAGGCATAACTGCCGTATCACCAGCGCGACAGTATCAACCAGACCAGCCGGGGCCAACCCGTAAGACTATCCAAAGTTTGCCCTCTCCCTGGGGCAGGGGCCGACGGACACCAGGTCCAACACAACCTGGCCACAACACATTCCCGTCCGTCGACCCCAGTTCTTACATCGCTAGGCAGAGTTGTGTGTCTCTCGCCCGTTCCGGTGCCTAGCGATGCCTCCTTTCCGGAACGGGCGAACACTTTTTTCACCCAAGAGATCTCATGGCAAAACCCAGAATCTTCAAGCCCACGAAAAAGCGCGTGGCTGGCTAAAACCAGCCGGGGCTGACCAAAATTGCTATTTTCACACAAAAATCAACAAAGGAGTAACCTATGTACCAAGTATACCATAACGGCGTCAACGCCGCACTCGTCTCTGAACGATTCTTCCAGAAGGACGACCTCGCCGACGGCATCGTCATGTCCAGATCGACGACCACCGTCACCGCTGGCATCCTCCAGGACCTCGGCCCTATCGTCAAGAAACCCAGAAAGGAGCCGGTCAAACAGATCGTCCCCATCGAAAAGGTATTCATCGACGAATTCGACTACGAGACGGTCAAGGCCGATATCGAACACTCAGCCCAGGGAGAACTGCCGTTCACCATCGAACCCATCTCTCTCCCCAACTTCAACTGGACTAAGAGGTAACCCATGAACCTGTTCCGACTCCTCGACACCATCGCTCTGCTCCCCTGGAAGCAGAACGACGACTGTCGCCCGGACTACAAGGAGTACACTGTCGATATCCTCGAACAGGCGAAGCTACTGCTGCCGGACTACCACGTCGAGGCCGTCGAACACGTACAGATCCTCGACAAGGAAGAGTCCGACAACTTCTTCATCCTTCTCCATAATGCCCCGGCGATCAAAATAAAATTCTTCCCAGTAAAGGAATGGGCGTACGTCTTCGGCATGAAACACCCGGTGCTGTCCGACGGTCACGTCAGAACCTGGGAGATCTCCTCTGATGGTAACATCGTCAAACAGGACAGCAGACGGTCTCCGCCATTCGACAACCCGTTCCGGATAGTCCTCGCCCGGTAAAACTGGTGACCGCAAGGTCACCTTTTTTAATGGCGAGAACTGGCCGGGGCTGTCCAGTAAGAAAATCAACCCTATACACAATTCATCAAGGAGACCGTAATGCAGAAATCTTCCATCAACCCGATCACCAAGGCCATCAACACGCTCAACAAGAACCGCCTCGCCAAGCTCCAGGGCATCAGCAAGGCCAACGACGCCAAGGCAAAGGCCATCGCCGATACCAAGGAGAAAGACCGCAAGAACGCCATCGAGATCATCAATGGCTTCCTCAAGAGGGCCAAGGAGCTGAACAACCTGGCCGCAGAGTACTTCAAGGCATCCGAGACCGCCTCGTACGACTTCACCATCAGACTCACCGACGATGATTCGTACCATGCGCCGACCATGCGATACTACGACGTCGGTTCGCACGACGGCGTCGACTTCGTCAGTGGCATCACCTACGACGAGGGCAACTCCAACTGGATCACGCTCGGCAGCGACGGAAAGATCCATTTCCAGTTCTTCGCCGGGTGCAAGTCGTCCACCGGGATCGGCGACGTGAACCAGCTGGAATACGGAGAAGCGACTACCTTCGCTCGTGGCCTCGTCGAGTTCGAACATAAACTCTACAACGCCATCGATTCCCTTTAAGAACCAGGGCCGTCATGGCCCTTTTCTTTTACCCAGATCGCCAAACGACTGACTGCATCCGGCCGGGGCCAGCCTTCCCAGTCATCCGCAGGAGAGGCCCCGGCTCAATCGATACAGTTATATTATTTTTACATTTCCCAAAATCCACTCTAACTGTATCTGGCCGGGGCTGACTGCTTTTCCTAACCAAACCGCACACATTCTTCAATGGAGACTACAATGTACAGACTACCGTTCGCCATCTACCAGCTCCTCACCGTCCTCTCGAACCATTCGTACTCCGACGAACAGATCGAACAGAACGCCGACGTCATCAAGCATACCCTACAGCAAGACATCGGCTCACATGCCAGCATGGTCACCAAGGACGACCATGACGAAGTCTATAAAGAATTCCCGGCCCGTATCGCAAAGGAAAACCAGGGCGTCACCTATACGTACATCCTCGATCTCCCAGACGGTCTGGATCCCTTCAAGATGGTCATACAGGTCTGGGTCTGCTCCCTCGCGGAATCCTGGTCGCTCGTCGTGAACTTTACCGACAAGGACAACCCCGGTCAACTGCAGGGCGCATCCACAAAGACTCTCAGACTCAGTCTCCCAGTCGTAGACAAGTCCGGAAAGTCCTTCCAGCAGACATTCGAAACCTTCTTCAACGAGGAAATCCAGAAACTCCACAATTACGTCAAGGCCGAATCCTGCCTCGGTAAAGACTATCTTGACAGATGTGCCGTAGTGCAAACCAAGTTCATCGAGTTCTTGAGTGAGGCAAAGAAGGCGCAACTGAAGGTCATGGTGGACACCGCAGACGGTTTCGACTTCCTGTTAGCTCCGGAACAGCTCGTTCCGAACGGAGCTCACTCGGTTTCCCAGTCTGCTCAAGTGTACACCAGTACATACCGGCTGACAAAGCTGGACGACAGAGGATTCATTAGGGTGTTCAGCAGTAACGAATATCCGTTCTTCGTCAAACGCAAGGAATAATTTTTGAAATCTCTAGTATAGAATCTCCAAGGCAGAACTGTTCCACGTAGTTGGAGCTGGGCTGTCTCTTTCCTTCCCTCGGCGCAGTCGCGGCAGACGGCCCCTGGAAGGGAACGGAGCCCCCGTGCGCGTGGGGTACGTCCTACCGTTGTGTGCCTATTTAAATGGGCCCCTCGGCACTACGGCCCCCGCTTCCCCCAAGTCGATCCGCAATCTTCCAGCTTCTTCCAGCCTTATTACATTTTTGTAAAACTTTTTCATTCTTCCACATAAACAGCGCATGTTTCATTTTGAACCGGGTTGTTGACAAATCACAACTTATCAACATTTAATTCACACTGATCCCACATGTCCCCATATCGCCCCACAGTTCCAACTACGTGGGCTCCCGTGGGCCGTATCGGGAAGGAATGGGGACTGGGTGGCCGGGGCCGACCCTATCGTCTATCGGGTAGGTAGGCAAAGACATTATAGAGGAGTTATTCTGTATGGATATTTTACTGTTCGGAGACATGGTCGCGAGGATGGGCGACACGTTGGAGAACCCTTTCCTCGGACGTCTGTCGGAGGAGCTTTCCAGAATCATAGACTCGGCCTTGGATGGATCGCTGTACCGCTATGGCACCGGGTGTTCCGCTGTCAACTGGGGAGAGAACGACCTCGGCACTATATGGCTGAACGTGACGATGGAGAGCCTTGACTTGTCTGAAGGTGACGACATGCGGTTCTCTCTGGTTGTTGAGGACGGCACTTGGTACGTGTCGTTGACTGCGGACAACAGGGATCGCGGTCTTACCGAGGGAGCCGGGAACCTTAGGGCAAGCAGTGACGATTTCCGCGAGAAGGGCAAGTACTGCCCCTATGGCGGACGTCCGCTTCTTGAGGAGTTCGTGGGAGACTTTCTTTCGTTGTACTGCAAGATCCGTGGGGAGAGGATACTGAAGGAGAATGGTCAGGGCTAGGCCGGGGCTGACCAGGTCGGGTATCTTGCTGGCGGACAATTTTTAAGGAGAATTATTTATGGAATGCATCCATGTGGAGCCTACGAAGGTATCCATGTTGGCCGAGAAGGTCAGCGGGTCGTTGCTCACTGCGTCAACCGATTCCGAGGAGAACGGCGTCACCATACCTGAGATGGTGGAGACGGTTACTGCGTTCGCCAGGGAAGTGTACGGCGACGGGACACATGTCAAGTTCGACCGACGCGGTAGTGACTCGTTCGTGTTCACGTTCCGGATGGGCGACTTGGAGCTGTCCGAGATGACCCTGAAGGGAAGCTGGAACGGCTTCATCGGCAAGGCGG
>Ga0310697_10004111_pt1 | contig 14444 bp, 8 predicted proteins | sample 172DNAGHGlowgp2_FD_203883 | JGI IMG/M metagenome (GOLD analysis project Ga0310697, IMG submission 203883) | Sheep rumen microbial communities from Palmerston North, Manawatu-Wanganui, New Zealand - 1728 DNA GHGlow gp2 (v2) (version 2) | ecosystem: Host-associated > Mammals > Digestive system >...
CCAGCGCGGCGTTGCGCGTCGTCGGACGGAACGCCGCGTTGTATCCGGCATACGCCTCCATGCACTCCGCCATGTTGCACGAGAACGCGCCCCAGTAGTCCATCTGTACGTTGATGTTGTGCCAGAAACCCGATCCCCAGGCCGTCGTCAGCACCGGACCCGCCCAGCAGCCCTGGAGCGAGCCGGGAAGCGTACCCGGACGCGACGACGAGGCAAGCAGGAACTTGCCGAGCCGCCAGTAGAGCGCCTGCAGATAGACACTGTTTCCGCCAAGCGCACGAAGTTCAGGCGTGGTGAGCGACATGTCCGCCGCGTCGAAATCGACGTCGATGGAACTGCGCCCGACAAGGCCGCGGAAGTCGGCGAGGTGGCGTTTCTTCAATGCGGCGTAACCAAGCGCGGACGCATCCGCAATGCGACGTTCGGCCTCGGGGGATGGGTCAGGCCCGAAGTACGGCGTCCGGTCGTAGTCCCTGTCAGAACCCTGTCCCTTCGATGCCTCGAACATCTCCGGCACGAAACGGTAGTTGGTGGCGAGCGTGTAGATGACCGTCGCCTCGGTGGCGTTTGCGACGGCAAGGGCGCCGCCATCACGCCGTTCAACCGTTCCGTCGGTCAACACCCTGAATCGTCCTGCGAGCTTCACGCCGTATGCCCCGCTCTTCGCGGAGAGGGTTATCTCGCCGGATTGACATTCGACATTCGACATCCGACATCCAGAGTTTCGACTTTCGACCTTTCGACTTTCGATCATGCCTGTACGGTCCATGGGCGGCGGCGCGTCGAGGAATGGCACGGCGGCGCGGAGCGTAAAGGAGAGCGCGCCCTTCTTCGACGCCGTGAAACGCATCGCGCCCACCTTGTCGGGATACGACGTAAAGTATTCGCGCGCGTAGTCCACGCCACCCGCCTTGTACTTCACCGTCACAAGCGCGTCCTCGAGATCCATCTCGCGCACGTAGTCCGCCGCATCCTTGTGCCCGAACTCCACGAACAGGTCGGCGGCATCCGTCAGGTTGCCCTGCTTGTGTCCGCTTCTGGCGTGCCTCTGCTGCGTGTGGAAGGTCGGCTCGGTGAGCTGCATGCGCTCCACGTCCACACCTCCGAACTCGGACACGCCGAAGTAGCCGTTGCCAAACGAGAGCGACCGTCTCTGCCAGCCCTTCAGGCTCCACTCCCCCGGCTCGCGGAAGCGGATCTTCCACGTGGCGTCTAGATGCGGCGCCGTGTTCTCCACGCGCTTCACGCTCTGCCAGTTCGGTACGCCCCAGGGCCCAGGCACCTTGCGTTTGTCGCCGTCAACGGACATCGTCACCACGTCGTCGGCGGACACGTTGATCTCGACGAGCGTCTCGCGTCCCGTCTGTATCTGCGTGGGATGGCTCCACGAGCAGATACCGCCGATCACGGCGCGGAACTGCCCCTTATAGACGTCAATGAGGAATCCGTCGCCCTTGCCCGGCGTCACGTTGTCGAGAAGGCGCTGGGCGGCGGCGGCGTTCTTCGTGACAAAGCGGCACGTGAAACGCATTCCCTTCTCGGCATCGGCCACCGCCGGGAACGGCTTCACCCGGTCGCCGACCTTCGCGGGACCGGCATGGTATGTCTTTCCACCGAAGGAGAGTTCAATATTTTTGAGCTCGCCGACGAAGCGGTTGCCGCCCTTTGAATTGACGCCAAACGACATCGGCAGTTTTGGATTCACCGGCATTCCGCCGAACACGGACATTGCCGCGCCGATTACGAGAGTTGATACTAGCAGGCGAATGCTTTTCATGAGTTGTTGCTTTCCTGTTTTTTGCATAAGTTAGTTCATCTGTGCGGGGTTACGCTGAGATAAGTTCCGCTGGGCGAACCCTTGAACGTCGCCGCTTTTTCGTCGTCGTCCGCGCTCAGCCTGAAGCGCGTCAGGTCACGAGGTGCCTCCCCCGTTAGCATGATCTTCTGGAAACGACCCTGCCTGGTCGCCGCGCCGGGTCTCAACACCACGGGGCCTTCGCCATTGACCGAAAGCGACTTGACAAATGCCAGTTCCGGATTGATGGGAAGTCTCAGACGACTTCCCGACCGCATCTCCAGGTTCCCCGACACCTTCATCCCGGTAACGGCAGCGAGTTTTCCATCAAGCCGGATTCGTCCAGCGCGGAGGACATTCACGGCAATTAGGTGCCCGTTGCGCGTGATGATGCGGGAATTGTCCTCGACGTCAACCACCTTCACGCCGCGCAGGTCGATGTTCGACTCGTCCGCGATCGCCAGCCCGCCGATAGTGAACGACTTGCAGGCGAACTTCGCCCCTACCGGAATCGACGGCAATGCCTTGCCGCACACAGTGACCTCAGTCTCCTGCGTCGGAAGAACGAAGACGCGCTCCCCGAGCGAATTGACGCAGTTCCAGTTCCCGATGTCGTCCACGGCGGGAGACCCCTGCGGACCGCACCACGAGGCGGTGGCGGCAACGCCGCCTCGGTATGCAGCGTTGAATGTGGTCGCATACAGCTTCGTCTCGCGGGCACGAAACGTCCTGTTGAACACGCGCACGTCGTCAAGTTTCACGCCGCCCTTGCCGCGTGATTCGGATATTCCCTTTACTCCGATTCCACCAGACATACCCCCCACCGCGAAAACCGGCGTGAAGACACAGCCCTGGCATTTGGAATTCATGTCTACCTTCACCGACGTCTGGCCGTCCACGACGACCGCCGCCTCGTCGCCGCCGCGCGTCGTCAGAATAACGGAATGTGGCTTCAATGCGAGATTGGGCACATGTATCGCCGCTGTCGAGATGATTACACGTCCCTTGCCCGGGATTGACGCAACGACGTATGCCGCAAGGACGTCCTTCCTAGGCGTCGTTGCAAGTAACACAGCTTTGCCAGACTTCTCCGCAGCCGAACCCAGCGAGGCGATTGCCATGTGTCCGCGGTTCGGGAACCAGCCGTGCAGTGCAAGCGTCATGTTGCCGCTGGAAAGCTTGTTCACATGCCCCACCGTAGCGCCGTCGAGCCATGCGCCTGATTTGTCGGAGGCATCGCCCGCTTTGAGCGAGCCAAGTGAACACATTCCCCTGTCGTGGCGTACTGATCCGGACGCAATCCCGTTGTACGTCCATTGGAACACCGGGTCGTAGATCGTCTCCATCTGTCGCCATTCGGCGATGAGTCCGTCGAAATTCTTGCCGAACGTCTTCTCCCAGTGGTTCTTGCCATGTTGCCTGTACCCCTGAAGAATCTTGTATATTGTGCCATCGCCGTAGTTCTGCGTCATGAAGTCTATGAAGTGCGCGCCCGCCACGTACTTGCCGTAGTGGCGTCCGCCGCGCAGAGCCTTGTAGCGGAGATCTAGGACATACGTGGGATTGGAGCACCCGCGGTAGTTCACCATGTAGTTGCGAGTCCAGTCAGCCATAGCCTCGGTGAACACGCCGTCGGACCCCATGTCGAGGATATGCGTCATCTCGTGACACAGGAGCCCCAAGCCGGGGTTCCCGTGGGGATTCGGACCGACCTTCCAGGTGATCCGCCGTCCAGACGCGAACGCCGGATTACCGCCCTTCACAGGCGCGAGATAGAGGATAATCGTGAAGTTCTCATGGAGATTCGAGCGTTCGCTTTTTCCGTATAGCGCCTGGCAGATTTTCTTTCCAACCACTTCCATCTGCTCACGGAGGTAGCAACTGTCCCCCCATTGGCGATGTGTCTCTGGCGTGCGGTTGTCCCATACGACATTCAACGCTGACGCGCCCGCCACCGTAAAGGCCGCCGCCACCGAAATGAATGTGCGCCTTCCCCCCATCGCCGGTTATTTTGCACATGTGAACGAAGCCGCAAATCCACCGCCGGGGGCGAGCTTCACCTTGAGGGGTTCGCCCGCCTTGACGGTGAACGTGCGGCGGATGTAATGCTCCGCGTTCACGTCCGCGTCCGGCGCATCCTCAAACGCCTCCACCTGCCATTCACCGTCGCCGAGGAAACCCGTAGGCAGCGCGATCTCACGCGCATCCCAGTTCGTGATCGCGCCGAGCCACCACATCGCGCCCTTCCGACGCGCGACCGCGGCGTACTTGCCGATCTCGCCCGCAACGCCGACCGTCTCATCCCACACCGTGGGAACCTTCGTAATGAACGCCGTGCACTCCGGCGCGGTGCGGTATTGCGTGGGCGAGTCGCAGAGCATCTGCACCGGCGCCTCGAAGAGCGGGAAGAGCGCGAGTTGGTGGCAGCGCGTGCCGTAGCACGCGCTCGAATCACGGCCCCTCACGAATGCAGGCGCGTTAAACGCGCGGTTCCGCATCGCGCCCGGCGTGTAGTCCATCGCGCCAGCGATCATGCGCGTGTAGACAAGGTTCACGTCATTCGACACGACCACCTTGCGTCCGCCAATGGAATGCCCCTGCTCAAGGCCATAGACGCCTTCGTAGTTGAGCACGTTAGGATACGTGCGACAGAGCCCCGTCGGCTTGTGGATACCGTGGTACATGATGACGAGTTTCCGCTCCGCCGCGTCCGCCGCCGTCTCCTCGAGAAATCTCTCAAGCAGCTGGTCGTCGCGGTTCATGAAATCCACCTTGAAGCCCTTCGCGCCCATCGCGCCGTAACGGTCGAACACCCGCAGACGTTTCTCCCGGTCCATCAGCTGCGCCCAGGCCGCCCAGAGAATCACGTCCACGCCCTTCTCCTTCGCATACGCGATCACGCCCGGCACGTTCACGTCGGCGCGCGGCTTGTCGAGGTCGAGTTTCTCCGCCCATCCCTCGTCCATGATGATGTAGGGGATGCCGTTCGCCGCCGCGAAGTTGACGTACTCCTTGTACGTCTCGAAGTTGCAGCCTGTCTTGAGGCCGGGAACGTCCGTGATCTTAAACCCGTGCCACCAGTCCCACGCGACCTGCCCCGGCTTCACCCACGAGGCGTCGGCCACGCGGCTCGGCTCGGCGAGCGCGTAGACGGCGTCGGACGAAACGAGATCGGAGGGACTGTCCCCGATCACGAACACGCGCCACGGGAACACGCGCGTCCCCTTCGTCTTCGCAAGGTAATTATGGCGCCTCTGCACGTTCGTCATGCGGCGGTTGACGTCAAACTTGCTCGGAACGCCCGCCTGCCACGACCGGAGGAAGTCGGGTTCGCCGTCCCTGCGGTAGAAGTTGAGTCCGGGATAGTCGAGGAGGTTCGATTCCGTCATGGAAAAGACGCCCACCCCCGGCACCGTCGCCGTGAACGGCAAGATCACGATCTGCGGATGCCCGGGCGGGACGCTTGCGACAGGACCGATCTCCGCCGGTTGTTCGAAGCCCGTCTGGAAGTGCCCCACGACCGAACGACACAGCTCCGTCCCCTTCGGAAACGCGACACGCGTGTTCTCGGCGAAGACCGTGATCCCGCCCTTGTACTTCGTCTCGAACCGCCAGGCGACGCCGTCGTTGCGCGCATGGAGAACGAGCGCCCATTTGCCGAAGTCGACCCGCGTAACGTTGGCGGAGAGATCGACGGACGCCTTCTTGTAGATCGGCGTCGCAACCTCACCCTCGACGTACCCAATGGTCGCCCTGGGCCTCGCGCCACGTCCGTCCATCGGCCCGTGTTCGCGCGTCACGAGCGAGATCTCCGTCGGCTCGACGAGCGTTTTCCCGTTGCGCAAAATGGAGTACGCCATCTCTCCGCTGCTGACCTCAAGCCTCAGCTCGTTGCGCCCGTCGGGCGACACGGCGCTGAACAGCGAAGGCCCGGCCTTCGGTCCCTGCGCAAACGACTGTAAAACGGCAATAACGCAGCAAACAGCAATCGCACCAGTTTTCATAGGGCAGACCATTTTCATTGTACTCCTTGCCTGCACCGCGAGAGGCAGGCGGTCTTAGACCCGCCAGAATCAAACCTGCATGAAGCCGGTCGTTCCGAAGGACGGGCGTTCCACTTCGGCATCTTTCGCGGCGGCCTCAGCCACCGGACGGAAGTCTGCGAGGAGGCGACGCCAAGTCTCGGCATTGTTGACGAATGCTTCGAGCTCGGTATCGAAAGAGGAACCGTCGATCAAGGGGAGCGAAAGCCGCCGCACGGCAAGATATGGCCCCCGTTCGGGGGACTTGGCAAAGTACACGCCGGACTGCAGATTGGCCTCAAGCAAAAGGTCGGAGAAAGTGGCCGCACCTTCTACAGGCGGTTCCCCGATTTCAGCAGACAAGGTCAGCATCTCATCATTGGCGACGATGGTGACGATGATGCCATCGATGTCGAGCGATGCGGCCCCGTCAACGGCGACGAGGTTCTCCACGTTGTGCCGCTTTGAGAAGTCGGCGATCAGTTCGTTGAATTCCATGTCAGTTTTCTCCTGTTGTCTTTTAAGCGCGTTCAGCATTACGGCGTTCGAGGTCGGCGCGGTAGGCGGCGAGGTCAACCGGCTTCTGGGCGACGCCCGTCTTGACGGCGGCCTCCGCCACGGCGTAACTCACCTCCACGAAGAGGCGACGGTCGAACGGTTTCGGGATGATGTAGCCCGTGCCGAACTCGAGCGCCTCGTTCGGGTATAGGGCCTTCACCTCGTCGGGGACGGGCTGGCGCGCGAGCGCGGCGAGCGCGTGGGCGGCGGCGACTTTCATCTCCTTGTTGATCGTGCGCGCGCGCACGTCGAGCGCGCCGCGGAAGAGGTAGGGGAAGCCGAGCACGTTGTTGATCTGGTTCGGGTAGTCGCTGCGTCCGGTCACCATCACGAACTTCCGTCCCTTCAGCGCCTCGGCGGCTACGGCCGGGTCGATCTCGGGGTCGGGGTTCGCCATCGCGAAGATGGCGGGGAACTCGCCCATCGCTTGCACGTCCGCGCCCGTGAGCACGTTCGCGGCGGAGACGCCGATGAACACGTCCGCGCCGCGGATCGCCTCCTGGAGCGTCTTCGCGGACGTATCGACGGCATGGCGCGCCTTGTAGGGGTTAAGGTCGGTGCGGGACGTGGAGATCACGCCCTTCGAGTCGCACATCGTGACGTCCTTCACGCCGGCGGCCTTGCACATCTCGCAGATGCGGATGCCGGCCGCGCCCGCGCCGTTCATCACGATCTTGAGGTCGCCGAGTTCCTTCCTGGCGAGGGCCGCGTAGTTCATCACGCCGGAGAGCGCGATCACGGCGGTGCCCCACTGATCGTCGTGGAACACGGGGATGTCGAGCGCGGCGTCGAGACGGTCCTCGATCTCGAAGCAGGCGGGTGCGGCGATGTCCTCGAGGTTCACGCCGCCATACTGCGGGGCGATGGCCATGACGGCGGCGATTACGCGTTCTGGGTCCGTCTTGCCGGTGTCGAGTCCGTCGCGCCGGCAGTGTGCGAGGGGCACGGGCCAGGCGTCGACGTCGCCGAACGACTTGAAGAGGACGGCCTTGCCCTCCATGACGGGAATGGACGCGGCTGCGCCGAGGTCGCCGAGGCCGAGAATGGCGGTGCCGTCTGAAACCACGGCCACGAGGTTGGGCTTGGCCGTGCAGTCGAACACGCGCGCTGGGTCCTCCGCAATCGCCTTCACGGCGTGGGCGACGCCCGGCGTGTACGCAAGACACAGGTCGTCCTTCGTCTTGAGGGGCTTCGGCAGCGTCACGGCCACCTTGCCGCCCTGATGAAATTTCATCACTTCTTCACGGTTGAATCCTGACATGTTTCTAGCTCCTTTTCTTCACAGCTCCATAGCGTGACCCGCACGCCCGCTTCGGCGAAAACCTTCTGCGCCAGGCGAAGCCGTACTGGCGTCAGTTGGCAGGCAATCACCACGGTGTCGACGCGCAGGGCGCGGATGACGGCCTTTGCGGACGACAGCGAGCCACACACACGGATGCCACCGATGCAGTGTCCGCGCAGGAGAATATTGTCATCGAGCAGCCCTACGACAACGCGGCTATTGCGGGAGGCGCCGCGCACCAGCTCGCTTCGGAAGGTAGAATAGCGGAGACCGGCGCCGTACACGAGGATGCGGCTCGTCGCGGGGTCGTCGGCAAGGCGTGCGCTATCTAAGGCGTAGAACATGTCGCGCATGATCGGACGCAAGAAGCGCAGTGCGACGAGTGCGAAGAAGGCGTTCTGCGTGTAGAGCGCGGTAAACGCGAGCATGTGGACATGCGGGTAGCCCATGAGGATGATGGTCGCGTCGCAAGCCAGAACGCCAGCGAAGACGGCGACGACGAGGCGCACGTAGTTCGAGATGCGTGCGCGGCTCCAGACCGTAGAGTAGGCGTGGAAGAAAACAAGCGCGAAAAACACGGGTACCACGGAGAGTGGCAGGTGCGTGTGGCAGGTCGCGGACGTGATGGGAATGGAGAGTTCAAGCGACGTGAGGAACCACGCGGCGACGAGCAGAAGCGTGTCCATCGCCACGTAGAACGGGACGGCGAGCGCGGCGCGGCGGCGACGCACGGCGGTGGTCCTGTCATGCGCGAACGCGTTCAGGAGGCGCCCCGCGTCCCACAGCTCAATGCGCCGCATGTCGCGCACGACGATCACCACGCCAACGACGAACGCGACGATGAAGAGGCCCGCCGCGCGGTCGCGGAGCGCAAGCGCGCCGAACCCCACGGCCACGAAGAACGCGGCGAGCGCGTAGAGCGCGAACGCGGCCTTGCGCTGCGAGACGAACTTGCGCAGGATGCGGTGGTGGAGGTGGTCGGTGTCCGCCTGCATCACGTGTGTACTGCCCTCTTCGCGGCTGTACTGCTCACGGGAAAGCACTGCGCGAATTGAGCGGCGCAGGATCGCGAGCGTCGTGTCGAAGATCGGCACGCCCATCGCGAGGAGCGGCACGCCGAGCGAGACGAACAGCGAGTCGCCGCTCTTCATCACAAGCGGCAGCACCGACAGAAGGAAGCCTATGTACATCGAACCGGTGTCGCCTAGGAAAACGCTCGCCGGATTGAAGTTGTAGCGCAGGAACGCGAGGCACGCACCCGCAAAGGCGAGGTACACGAGCGTCGCCTGCGGGTAGCCGATGAAGACTAGCGAACCGCCCATGCCAATCGCCGCGATCAGCGCGAGGCCGGTCGCAAGGCCGTCCATTCCGTCGATGAGGTTGAAGGCGTTGATCGCACCCACGATCCAGAACGTCGTCAGAACGCAATCCAGCCATGCGGGCAGGCCGTCAAAGAACGGCACAGTGCGGAATCCCGCATGGCACCAGAAGAACGCACCTAACGCAACGGCGACTTGTCCCGTCAGCTTCACCACCGGCGGAAGACCGAACTTGTCATCGGCGAGCCCCACCACTACAAGCACCGCCGAAAGCCCCATTACGCGCCAGATTACCTCGTTCGGAAAAAGCGGGGAAAGCCGCTCCCCTGTGATTAACATGTAGGCCGATAGGGCCATGGTGACGGAAAGAAAGACGGCGAGTCCACCCGCGCGGGGCGTGGGCACCTTGTTGATGCGGCGCGCGGAAGGCGCGTCCACCATACCGCACTTCCGCGCCAGTCCGCGACAGAGCGGCGTTAGGACGTAGCCGAGCGCGAAAGTGCCCAAGAACAGGCCCCAGTATGGCGCCGTCTTCTCCAGCACTTCCCAAAGGTTCACGAAGAATTTTGTCACGGCAGCACCTCCCCAATCTGCCACAGGAATTTCTCAAGCTCCGCGCGGTCACGCGGACGATCAAGAGTGAATCCCATTGGTGCGGACACGTGGACGGTAATCATCACCCAGCGGTCAATTCGGTTGTGTACCGAACGATCCCAGGTGTCCAAAAAGATGCGCCGTAGATGCGACGCCGTATGCACGCCCGCCTGGTTGAAGAACGTGTACGCGAGCAGGGCCGGCGGACGCTGCGGGCCGTTGAGCTGGATGGCATGATAGGGACGCCCCGCCACGTCGAAGTCCGTCGGGTTCGACATCTGGAACCCCTGCGCCGGCAGACAGAGCTCTGGACGGTGAATGGAACTCTTCCCCGCACCGCTAATAACAGCCGACACGAGGAAATGCAGTCCCGAATCCGAACGGTACACGCGTTTCAATATCGTCGTGTCCTTCGGCAGGACCGTGTTCTCGCCGAGCGACCGACCGGCCAGCGCCGCCTTGCAGGCAGGGCAGTTGGTTTCCCCTGGAATCTGCGAAGCCAAAAACGTGCGCGCACACTTCTCATCCTGGCAGTAAAGGACGTCGTCGGCCGCATAGCCAGCCAGCGACGTGGGCCACGCCACCAACGGCGGATCGGCGATCTGAGTGTTAGGCGTCATCAGCTGGAACAACATCAACGGACTCAGCACAACCGCAAATACAACTGGCGCAACGAGCATCTTGCCCGTTTGCACAACATCCTTACTGAGACAACGGGCATCTTGCCCGTTGTTATCGGGGTGACGGGCATCTTGCCCGCAACTGGGACAACGGGCGTCCCGCCCGTTGCCGCGTCTCCCACACACCCTCGTAATCATCTCCCCGCACGCAACCATGCACGCAATCGCCACGATGAACACCACATATCCCGAATAGTCATGATAAAACCCCAGCGCGAAATCCGCGCTCGACCACGCCGCCACGCAGCAGATGGACAGAATGCGCACGACGTTTCCGAGAACTGCCAAGGGGATTGAACACGCGAACAGCGCGGCTCGGCGCTTCCACATGGGCTGCGTGTACCAGGCATACGCGGCCGTGAGTGCCATGAGCGCCACAATCGAACGTAGGCCCGAACACGGCTCCGCAACATCAATTGAAAACGGATGAGCCCCCTGCGAGATAATGGCCGTACCTTGCTGCACCACATCCACGCCGAAGCCGCGCAACAGCACGAACGCAGTCCCGCTTGCGAAGAGTCGCAGGTGGATCGTGATGGCGTCCAGATAGGAGGTCATGGGCACCGTGAACAGCAGGAAGAGCGCGGGGAAGACGAACCACTTGGCCATACGGCGGCCATAGAAGGCCCACGGCAGCGCCATACATAGTCCGATGAAGCCCATCTGTTCAAAACGCACCTGGAGACCACGCGCGCCGACCAGCGCCACGGCGATGCAGGGCAGGCAGACGAGAAATCCCCAGAAGGACGGCGCGCCAGCATCTTCCCGAATCTCCTTACGCTGCGTCCACAGCACATAGAGAGAGAAGATGGGAACCAGCCAACCATGCGACATGTCCTCCAGCGGATCGCTGAAGACAAAACGCAAACGGCTGAACATGCCAGCGAAACCGACCAGCATGCACGCGACCGTCGCCGCACACGCGCCAAGGCGCAGGTTCTGTTGCCACTTTTGCATGGAATCGCTTTATTATACCATAATTTCGCCGTTGTCACCACCCACGGGCGGTCGCGCTGTCGCGCCCGGCATCTTCAAACACTGCACGACAATAAATGCCCGATGGACAAGGACGCCCCTTGCCCTCCAGCAACATCTCGCCCGATTCGACGCGCGCCGACGGGAAGTACTGCGCGAGGATGTTCTCCGCCACCTGACAGGAGAGTCCCGGCGTGTGCGACGAGAAGAGGATGAAGCGCGGCTTTTCGGAGAGCACGCCCTTCACGAGCGTCAGCGTCTCCTGCAGGTCGCGCTCAATCTTGTATGTCTCGCCGCTCGCGCCGCGTCCGAAGGTCGGCGGGTCGAGGATCACGGCGTCGTAACGGCGTTCCCGACGGAACTCGCGGCGGAGGAACTTGTGGACGTCATCCACGATCCAGCGGATGGGACGGTCCTGCAGGCCATTCAGCGCTGCGTTGTCTCGCGCCCACTGCACCATGCCCTTCGATGCGTCGAGGTGGCACACCTCCGCGCCGCCCTGTGCCGCCGCGAGCGTGCTTCCACCCGAATATGCGAACAAATTCAACACCGACACCCGTTCCCCATTCCCCGTTCCCCGTTCCCCGACCATCGCGCGAATCCAGTTCCACTGCGCGCGCTGCTCGGGGAAGATGCCGAGGTGCCCGAAATCGGTGCCGGTGAGCTTGAAGCGGATGCCGGCCGTCTCAATCGTCCACTCCGCCGGAAGCGCGTTTCGCCCGTGCCAGCGGTTACCCTCCTCGCGGTCGAACGTGGCGGAGGCGCGCGCCCAGGCGGACGGGTTCTCCGCGCGCCACAGCGCCTGCGAGCATGGACGCACTAGCGTAAAGCGCCCGAACCGCTCGAACTTGCGTCCGCCGCCGGAATCGATCAATTCGTAGTCGTCCATCATTTTCGTGCGGCGCGCGCGGGGCGCGCGCCCTACCTTTAGGGGGCTAGGACGTTTTTGATCGCGGGGATGTCCGGCGAGAAGTAGTACTCCTGGCCGGTCGCGTCCGTCACGCTGCGCCAGAGGTCGCCGCTGAGGGACACCTTCTGCCGTTCAATCGTGGCGAGCTTGATCGGCACAAGCGTGTAGAGGTCGCCGTTGGAGCCGACCACGCAGTTCGTGCGTCCGGCCATGGCCGCGTGAACCGCCGCACGCGCGAGCAGGTAACAACGGATCGCGTCCGTGCCACGTGCGGGCACGCTGCGGATCATGTAGCTCGGGTCGAAGTACTTCACGCTCGCCTCCATGTCCTTCTCCTTGAAGTAGGCGGAGATGCGGCGCTTGAGGTAGTCGCCGATGTCCTTCTTGAGCACGTTTCCGCTCGCGTCGCGCGTCTCTTCCATGTCCTGGAAGAACTTCTGCCCGGCGCCCTCGGCCACGACGATCACGGCGTGCGTCTTGCCGCTGCGGAAGCGGCGCTCGAGCGCGACGAGGAGTCCCTGCGGGCCGTCCAGGTCGAAGTCCGTCTCGGGAATGAGGCAGAAGTTCACCACGGGGTTCGCCACGGCGGCGTAGGCGGCAATGAAACCGGAGTCGCGGCCCATGAGCTTCACGAGACCGATGCCGTTGAATGTGCCCTTCGCCTCCACGTGCGCGTCGCGGATCACGTGCGTGGCCTCGGCGACGGCCGTCTCGAAACCGAAACTCGGTCCCACGAACTGGAGGTCGTTGTCGATCGTCTTCGGCACGCCGATCACGGAGATGGAGAGCTTCCGCCGCAGACACTCCTCCGCCACGTCGCGCGCGCAGCGGAGCGAACCGTCGCCGCCAATGCAGAAGAGGACGTTGATGTTCATCCGCACGAGCGTATCGACGATGACCTCGGTCGGCTGGCGTCCGCGCGAGCTGCCGAGGATCGTGCCGCCGTGCTCGTGGATCGTGTCCACGGCGTCGGGGTCAAGCAGCATGGGCGTGTAGCCGCAGGTGGGGTTAAGGCCGGCGTAGCCGAAGCGGATGCCGTAGATGGTCTGGATGCCGTAATCGAAGGAGAGAATCTCCACGATGCCCTTGATCACGTTGTTGAGTCCAGGACACAGCCCGCCCGCCGTAAGGATGCCCGCGCGCGTCCAGCTGGGGTCGTGGAAGATCTTCGCCTTCGGACCGGCGCGCTCGAACGACGGCTCGCGACCGAGCTTCTCGCGCAGCCAGTCGAGAAGCGGTACGTCCTCGCTCATCAGCACGCGCGCGCCGTCAGGCACGAACTCGTGCTTCCGCACGGGCGACGCGATGCGGCATTCGCCGAGCGTGTCCACGTCGAACGGATAGTCCTGCGGCGCCGCCGCGATCTTTTCCAAAGTCGGTGACATATTCATTTCTCCTTCATGTTTCCTTGACGGTGCCCTTCAAGACGGCAATGAACGCCGACTGCGGCACGTTGACATGTCCGAATTCCTTCATGCGCGCCTTACCGCGCTTCTGCTTTTCAAGCACCTTCATCTTGCGCGTCACGTCGCCGCCGTACAACTTCGCCAGCACGTCCTTGCGGAACGGACGAATGTCCTCGCGCGCGATGATCTCGCGGCCGATCGCGGCCTGCACGGGGATCTTGAACTGGTGCGGCGGGATCGTATCGGCCAGCGCCTTGCAGATCTGGATGCCGCGCGCGCGCGCCTTGGAGCGGTGTACCATCGTCGCGAAGGCGTCTACGGTCTCGCCGTTCAGGAGCACGTCCATGCGCACGATATCGCTCACCTGGTAGCCGTCCGGCTCGTAGTCCATCGAGGCGTAGCCGTGCGAGACGCTCTTGAGCGTGTCGTGGAAGTCAATGAGGATTTCGTTCAGCGGCAGGCGGCAGTGGAGCATCACGCGCTTCGCGTCCATCGACTCCGTGCCCTCCACCGTGCCGCGCCGGTCCATCACGATGCGCATCACGTCGCCGATCGACTCGTTGGGCGTGATGATGCGGGCCTTGAGGACCGGCTCCGAGATCGTCTCGAGCGTGGAGGGATCCGGCATCTGGAGCGGGTTGTCGAGGTCGCGTTCCTCGCCGCCCTTCATCTTGAGCTTGTAGACGACGCCCGGCGTGGTGGAGATGATGTCGAGGCCGAACTCGCGCCGCAGGCGCTCCTGCACGATCTCCATGTGGAGGAGGCCGAGGAATCCGCACCGGAAGCCGAAGCCAAGGGCGATGGAGCTTTCGTGGTGGAAGGTGAACGCGCTGTCGTTGAGGTGGAGCTTCTCAAGACCCTGCTCCACCTTCGGGAACTCGTCCGTGGACATCGGGTAGATGC
>Ga0310697_10004115_pt1 | contig 14439 bp, 12 predicted proteins | sample 172DNAGHGlowgp2_FD_203883 | JGI IMG/M metagenome (GOLD analysis project Ga0310697, IMG submission 203883) | Sheep rumen microbial communities from Palmerston North, Manawatu-Wanganui, New Zealand - 1728 DNA GHGlow gp2 (v2) (version 2) | ecosystem: Host-associated > Mammals > Digestive system >...
CGGCGGAGAGCATCCAGGCCATCACGCCCAAGGTGCTGGAACTGTGCCACAAGGTCTTCTACCACCCCTCCAACCTGGCTCTGACCGTGGTGGGGGACGTGGAGCCGGAGCAGGTGATGTTCACCGCCTCGGAGATCCTGCGCCCGTCTCCCGACCCCGCCCCGGTGCGGGACTATGGGGAGGCGGAAGCGCCGGAGCCCCAGCGCCGCCGCTTCACCAGGGCCATGGAGGTCTCCGCCCCCCAGTTTCTGCTGGGGGTCCGGCTGCCGGACCCCGGCACCGGACCGGAGCGGCTGCGCCGTCGGCTGCTGGGGGACCTGACCCTGAGCTGCCTTTACCGCCAGTCCACCCCCTTCTTCACCCGGCTCTACGGGGAGGGGCTGCTGAACACGGACTTTTTCACCGAGATCGACACGGGCCGGGGCACGGCCACCCTGCTGGCCGGAGGCGAGAGCCGGGAGCCGGAGCGGGTCTTCGACCGCTTCCTGGAGCTGGCCGAGCGCGTGGCGTCGGAAGGGCTGGACGAGGCGGTCTTTGCCCGGAAGAAAAAGGCCTTTTACGGAAAGAGCGTCCGGGGCCTCGCGGCCTTCGGCGGCCTGTGCGAGAATCTGGCGGAAGCGGCCTTCGGCGGCTACCGCTTCCTGGACGCCTTCGCCGTGCTGGAATCGCTGCGGGCGGAGGACGTGCAGGACTATGTGCGCCAGGCACTGCGGCGGGAGGGCTTCGCCATGAGCGTCATTCGCCCGCTGCGGGAGAAGGAGGCAGAAAGCCATGCGTGAAGCCATCATCAGCTTTCCCATGTTCGGGGAGGGGTTCCGGCTGAACCCGCCCGCATCCATCACCATCGGCGGCTTTGCCATCTACTTCTACGGCATCATCATCGCCGTCGGCATGGCCCTGGCCATCGTCTACACGTCCAAAACCAGCAAGCGCTTCGGCTTTTCCATGGACGTGATCTACGACTATCTGATCTGGAGCGTCCTGGCGGCCATCCTGGGGGCACGGCTCTACTACTGCCTGACCTACATGGACGCCAACGGGGTCCACACCTATCTCCAGAACCCGGTGACCATGCTCTACATCCGGGACGGGGGGCTGGCCATCTACGGCGGCGTCATCGGCGCGCTGCTGGCGCTGCTGGTTCGCTCCCGGATGCGCCGGGAGCGGGTCTGGGGCCTGCTGGACATCATGGCCCTGGGACTGCTCATCGGCCAGTGCGTGGGCCGCTGGGGCAACTTCTTCAACCGGGAGGCCTTCGGCTATGAGACGGACGTCTTCTGCCGCATGGGCCTGACGTTCCGGGGCAGCACCATCTATGTCCACCCCACCTTCCTCTACGAGAGCCTGTGGAACTTCGTCGGCTTCCTGCTGCTGCACTTCCACAGCAAAACCCGCCAGCGCTACCTGGGGCAGTATTTCCTGCTCTACCTGATCTGGTACGGCTTTGGCCGGATGTGGATCGAGGGGCTGCGCACCGACTCCCTCTGGCTGGTGCAGGACGTGATCCGCATCTCCCAACTGCTGTCCGCCCTGCTGTTCGCGGGAGGGCTGACGCTCTATCTGCTCAACGCCGACCGCCTCCGCCGGGGCAAGGGGCCGGTCTTCGGCGGGCCGCTGCCGGAGCGGAAAGCGGAGCAGACGGCGGCATAAACAAGGCAAAGCTTTTTATCCCGAAAATATTTTTAAGGAGGTTCACACCATGGACATCAACGAACTGAGAGAGAAGATCCTGGCCGTCCTGAACCAGGCGACGGAGAACGCCAAGGACATGGCCGAGCAGGCCACCGGCACCATGCGCGACTTCGCGGACAAGGCGATGGGCGGCGCCAGAGCCGGCGGCCGGATCGCCAAGCTGGCGATGGAAGTCGCCTCCGAGAAGGAGGCCCTCAAGAAGACCTATCAGGAGATCGGCCGCCTCTACTACGAGACCGCCAAGGACGCCCCCGACGGCTTCTTCATCCAGCTCTTCGAGGAAGTGCGCCTGGGCGAGCAGAGCATCGCCGAGAAGGAGGCCGAGCTGAACGAGCTGAAGAGCTCCTTCCAGAAGCCCTTCGGCGTGGACGTGGAGTTCGAGTTCGTCGTGGGCCAGACCGAGGCCGAGGCCGAGGGCGAGCCGGAGCAGCCCGCTGAGGAGCCCAAGGCGGAGGAGCCTGCAGAAGCCCCCGCCGAGGAGCCCAAGGAGGAGTAAGACCGGCTGGCAAAGCGCCCCGGCCTGATCCCCGCACATTGGAGGCAGCACCGCCCGGTGCTGCCTCTTTTGCGGCTTTGCCCCGCCTGACGGGGAAAAGCGTCGGAACGACTGGGACGTTCCAGAAGTCCGTCCGGTATTTTCGCAAAATCCCGCTGTTTTCATTGACTTTTTCGGGCGCGGCGGGTAAAATAAATAGGATTTTGCACACTAGCAGTCTTGGAGGAAGACGTATGGATATTTTTGCCAAATGCTATGCCGACAGCCTGGCGGACGAGTACCGCGCCATGGACCTGTTTCCCTATTTCCGCGAGCTCCAGTCCCGTCAGGACGTGGAGGTCATCATGGAGGGGAAGCGGCGCATCATGCTGGGCAGCAACAACTACCTGGGTCTGACCGTGAACCCGGAGATCATCGAGGCGGGCGTCAAGGCCATGGAGGAATACGGCACGGGCTGTTCCGGCTCCCGTCTGCTGAACGGCACCCTGGTGCTGCACTGCCGTTTTGAAGAGGAACTGGCCGACTTCCTGGGCAAGGAGGACGTGGCCACCTTCCCGGCGGGCTTCCAGGCCAATCTGGGGGCCATCAGCGCCCTGGTGGGCCAGCACGACACCGCTGTCTGCGACCGGGAGAACCACGCCAGCATCTATGACGGCTGCAAGCTCAGCTATGGCAAGATGGTCCGCTTCCGCCACGGCGATATGGGCGACCTGGAGCGCCGCCTGAAGGCCCTCCCCGCCGAGACCGGAACCATGGTCATCACCGACGGCGTCTTCTCCATGGGCGGCGACCCGGCCAGGCTGCCGGAGATCTGCGCCCTGGCGGAGCGCTACGGGGCCAGGGTCATGGTGGACGACGCCCACGGCCTGGGCATCCTGGGCGAGGGCGGCCGGGGCACGGCCAATCACTTCGGCGTGGAGGACAAGGTGGACGTGATCACCGGCACCTTCTCCAAGTCCCTGGCCTCCCTGGGCGGCTTTGCGGCGGGGGACGCCAAGGTGGTGGACTACATCCGCACCTCCTCCCGCCCCTACATCTTCGCCGCCAGCATCCCCCCCGCCAGCATCGCCGTGGCTACCGCCAGTCTGCGCTATCTCCGCGCCCACCCGGAGCTGCCGCGCCAGCTCAGCGACATCGCCGCCTATATGCGCAAAAAGCTGCTGGAAAACGACGTGAAGATCATGGACGGCATCACGCCCATCATCCCGATCTACACCTATGAGCCGGTGAAGACCCTGAAGATCCAGAAGGAGCTTTACGAGCGCGGGGTCTACGTCAACGCCACCCTGCCGCCCGCCTGTGCCCCCAACGAGTGCCTGCTGCGTTGCAGCCTCATGGCCACCCACACCACCGCCCTGATCGACGAGGCCGTGGACGTGATCGTAGACGTGCTGCGCAAGTACGAGTTATGAGCAAGACCGTCGCCATCGTCACCGGAGGCAGCAGCGGCATCGGCCTCCAGACCGCCCTGGCCCTGGCGGAGCGGGGCTGCAAAGTCTACGAGTTCTCCCGCCACGGGGCCGACACCCCCAACGTGGTCCATATCCCCTGCGATGTCAGCGATGCGGAACAGTTCTCCGCCTCCGTGCAGCGGGTGCTGCTCTGGGAGGGCCAGATCGACATTCTGGTGAACAACGCCGGCTTTGGCATCTCCGGCGCGGCGGAGTTCACGGAGAACGACGAGGCCAGACGGCTGCTGGACGTGAACCTTTTCGGCATGGTGAACGGCTGTAAGGCCGTGATCCCCATCATGCGCCGCCAGGGGCATGGCCGCATCGTCAACCTGAGCAGCGTGGCCGCCCCCTGCGCCATTCCCTTCCAGGCCTGGTATTCCGTCAGCAAGGCTGCCGTCAGCACCTACACCGCCGCCGTGGCGGGGGAGGTGAAGCCCTTCGGCGTGAGCCTCACCGCCGTCATGCCCGGCGACATCCGCACCGGCTTCACCGCCGCCCGGAAAAAAAGCCCCGTGGGGGACGACGTGTACGGCGGCCGCATCGCCAAAAGCGTGGCCGTCATGGAGCGCGACGAGCAGACCGGCATGGACCCCGCCGTAGCCGGGGCTTACATCGCCTCCCTGGCGCTGAAACCGAAGGTCAAGCAGGAATACGCCATCGGCTTCAAGTATAAACTCTTCTGCATCCTGGCCCGGATTCTGCCCTGCCGGATGAAGAACTGGATCATCGGGCTGCTGTACGCCCAGTGGTGAAATGAGTCAACGTCATATTGTTTCGGAGCGCGATACGCCGTCTGCACTTCGTCAGCCTGTCCCGCTGCCGCTTGCGCTTGGCTCCATGAGCAGAGCGGAATTGGACGAGGCAATTGCCCGGAGCGTGGAATCAATCCGCGCAGGGAAAACCATTCCGGAAGACGAGGTGGATGCTATTCTTGCGATGGAATTTGGAATTTGAAACAGGGTTGCCAATCAAAACGCCCGCCCGTCGGTTTGCTTCCGACGGGCGGGCGTTTTGCATTCGGGCGCTTTTGACAGTGGATTTCATTCATAGTATCGTTCGTAATCTGGCAGGGCCTTCCATTCCGGCGTCGCCGTCAGCATGGCCGAGATGACCCCGCAGGCGTTCAGGAACGCCTGTCCCTTTTCATCCTTTGAAGTCATAGAAAACGAGATGTTCTCCGCTTGGATGGTTCTGGTTTCTGCGCCGAAGCGTGCGGTCAGGATCAACGTCATAGACGGTTCGGAGGAACCATTGCCTGGGTCATATTCCACAGGATAGGAAAACACATCAAGGGAAGAAATCAAATCGTAGACGTATGCCAGTTCTTCCTCCGTGAGCGTGTGGTATGTCACATAATTCTCCGGGTCAGTGGCGTCAGTGGTTTTGACGAGTTTTCCGCTTGCGCTGTCATAGGAGCTAATTCCGTAGGCGCCCCAGGTCAGCGCAAAGGAAAAATCTTCCGGCACAGCCACGGGTTTCGCGTCCTTATTTTTGATCAAGTAGTCCTGCTTGGAAACCTCAACGATTACTTCTCTGTTTTCTGGGGAAGCGACTTGAAAAAGTCCGCAGCCCGCAAGTGTCAGCAGCATGAAAAAGCCGAGAACAAGGTAAGCCGCTCGTTTCATAGAAACACCTCCTGCTGTCATTCTTGCATCTCCAGCCGCGCTTCCAGCGCGTCCAGGGTGCTTTCGTCCAGATACAAACGGAGCAACAGGTCCTCACCGCTGAAAAAGCTGAGCCAGCCGCCGGTCTCCGCCTCGGCGTCGTCTCCGATCCCGTCCAGACCCTCCAGCAGCAGCGCGATCACGTCCCGCCCGCTGTAGGTCGTTACCTGGTGGTCGGGCAGCCGCTCCAGTTCCGCCCGGCTCACCCGGTCGGGGGAGGGGAGGGGGCGGACGGCGGCGTGGGTCGTCTCGACGGCTTTGTCCGTGGCGTCGAACTGCGCCCCGTCGTTCCGGGCAGCCGCCGGGGTCTGCGGTTCCTCCGCTGACGGGACTGCGGCGGCCTCCGGGACGGCCTCGTCGTTGTCCGCCTCCTCGCATTCCGCCACGGCGTCCGCTTCCGGGACTGCCTGGGCTACTTCGGTGGGAAAGCGCATCTCGCCCTGTTCCAGCCCGTCGCCAGCTTCCGACGGTGCCTCCGCCGTCACGGAGTAGGTGTAAGCCGTCTCCGCCGGGGCGCTGCTTTTGCCGAAGTGCAGCGCGCTCCGGCCCAGGGTCAGCACCGTGCCCACCAGAATCGCCGCGGCGGCGGCCAGGGAGAAGAGCGGGCGCAGACGGCCCAGCCGCTTCTGTCGGGCCAGCACCCGTTCGCGCTGGTCGAACCGGGCCATGATCCCGGCGTGGAGCGCAGCGGGCGGGGCCTCCGGCTCCAACAGGCCGGACAGCTCCTGCATGGCCGCATAGAAGGCCCGGCAGTCCGGGCAGCGCGCCAGATGCGCCCGCACTTGGCGGGTTTCCGCCTCGTCCAGTTCCCCGTCCAGCAGGGCGCTGAGCTGCTCCTGCATCGCTTCGCAGTCTTTCATGTCCGCTCACCTCCTTCCCGTGCCTTAGACGCAGCCGACGCGGAAAAGTTCCCGTCGGCGGAAAGGAGGGCGCAGAGCTTTTTCCGCGCCCGGAAAATGCGGGTCTTCACCGTGGCCTGGGGCAGCCCCAGCAGCCCGGCGATCTCCTCATAGCTGAGCCCGGCGTACTCCCGCAGCAGCAAGGGCCGCTGAAAGTCCTCCGGCAGCCGCGCCAGGGCGGCGCGCACCTGGGCGCGGGTTTCGCTGCGCTCCGCCAGGGCCGCCGGGTCGTGGCGCGTGTCGGGGATCTCCAGTTCCGGCAGCGCCCCGTCCTCGTCGGGGGAGAGGGAGACCGTGTCCCGCCTCCGTCGCAGGATGTCCGTGCAGACGTTGGAGAGGATGCGGTACAGCCAGACAAAGAGCCGACTGTCTCCCCGGAAGGAGGCCAGGCCGGTATAGGCTTTCAAAAAGGTCTCCTGCACCGCGTCCGCCGCGTCTTCGGGATTGCGGAGGCTGCGCAGGGCCAGGCGATAGAGGGCGCTCTCGTTGTCCAGTACGATGCGCTCAAAGGCGTCTCGATCCCCGGCCTTGGCGGCGGAGATCAGTTCCAGTTCCGAAAACCCGATCACGCGCTTTCTCCTCCTTTCCGCCTGTCGGCGCGCCGCTCAGGTCAGATTTCGTTTGAGTTTGGCCGCCGCCCGGCGCACGTCTTCCAGGGTCTCCACCCGGACCAGTTCGGCCTTGTATGCCGCCGCGTAGGGCACCCCCCGCAGATACCAGCAGAGATGCCGCCGGGCTTCCAGACAGGCCAGGCGCTCCCCCCGCAGGGCGACGGCGTGCGCGATCTGCGCCACCGCCGTGTCGATGCGCGCCGTCAGCGGGGGCTTTTCCGGGACCGGCAGCCCCGCCAGCGCGGCGTTGCCCGCTTCAAAGATCCAGGGGTCCCCAAAGGCCCCGCGCCCGATCATGGCCCCGTCGCAGCCGGTATAGTCCAGAATGTGGGCCGCGTCCGCCCCGGAGAACACGTCCCCGTTGGCGATGACCGGGATCGAAAGGGCGCGCTTGACCTCCCGCAGGATGTCCCAGTCCGCCCGGCCCTCGTACATCTGGGTCCGGGTCCGCCCGTGGACGGTGACGGCGGCGGCTCCGGCGTCCTGGCAGAGCAGGGCCAGCTCCACGGCGTTGACGCTGCCCTTGTCCCAGCCCTTGCGCATCTTCACCGTCACCGGCGTCCCGCCGGGCACGGCGGCCACCACGGCGGCCACGATGTCCCGCGCCAGTTCCGGCGTCTTCATCAGGCCGGAGCCGTCCCCGTTCCCGGCGATTTTCCCCACCGGGCAGCCCATGTTGATGTCCAAAATCTGCGCGCCGGAGGCCTCCAGGGCCAGCACGGCCGCCCGGGCCATGGTCTCCGGCTCGTGGCCGAAGATCTGCACCGCCGTGGGTGCGTCCTCGGGCAAGCAGCGCAGCAGGTCCAGGGTCTTCCGGTCCCCGTAGCACAGGGCCTTGGCGGAGACCATCTCCGTAACCGTCAGCGCCGCCCCGTGGGTCCGGCAGACGTGGCGGAAGGCCGCGTCCGTCACCCCTGCCATGGGGGCCAGCAGCAGCCGCCCGGCCAGCTTGACGCCGCCGATGTTCATAGGGCCATGTCCAGCCCCACCGGGCAGTGGTCGCTGCCCAGAATCTCCGGGCAGATGTAGGCCTTGTCGATGCGATCGGCCAGGGGCTCGGAGCAGAGGAAATAGTCGATGCGCCAGCCCACGTTCCGCGCCCGGGCGGCGGCCCGATAGCTCCACCAGGAGTAGGCGTCGGTCCGGTCGGGGTAGAGGCGGCGGAAGGTGTCGGTGAACCCGGCGGCCAGCAGCTCGGTGAACTTGGCCCGCTCCTCGTCGGAAAAGCCGGGGTTCCCGTGGTTGGCGGCGGGGTTTTTCAGGTCGATCTCCTGATGGGCCACGTTCATGTCCCCGCAGACGATGACGCCCTTGCGCTCGGCCAGGGCGCAGAGCTGGGCGCGGAAGGCGTCCTCCCAGGCCATGCGGTAGTCCAGCCGCCTCAGCCCGTCCTGGGCGTTGGGGGTGTAGACGCAGACCAGATAGAAGTCCGGGTATTCCAGTGTGATGACGCGCCCCTCCGTGTCGTGCTCGGCGACGCCCAGCCCCAGGGAGACGGACAGGGGCGTGTGCTTCGTGAAAATGGCCGTGCCGGAATAGCCCTTCTTTTCCGCGTAGTTCCAGTACTGCTCGTAGCCCGGCAGATCCAGCTTGACCTGCCCTTCCTGCAGCTTGGTCTCCTGGAGGCAGAAGAAATCCGCGTCCAGATTCCAGAAGATGTCCTCAAAGCCCTTTTTCAGCACGGCGCGCAGGCCGTTCACGTTCCAGGAAATGAATCTCATGGCGTATTTGCCCTTTCTCTCTCGTTTTTCGCGTGGGCGGCCAGGGACGCGGCCCGGCCATGGGCGTCGGCAAGGCTGGCGTTGCGCAGCCGGGCCGGGACCCCGTCGGCGGTGGTTTTTGTGCCCGCCGTTTTCCGCGCCACCAGGCGCTTGATCTTCACGCCTTCGGCGTGGAATTTCGCCTCATAGTCGGTCATGACGCCTTGGACGCCGCCGGCGTGCAGGTCGTTGGTGATCTCGTCCAGTTCCCAGCCCTCGGCCTGAAACTGCTCCAGCGACCACTGGAACAGGGGCAGATTGTCGGTCTTGAAGTGGATCTCCCCACCCTCCGGCAGCGCGTCGGCGTAGAGCCGGAGGAAGCCCGGAGCGGTCAGGCGGTTTTTGGCGCAGCGGCTTTTCGGCCAGGGGTCGCAGAAGTTCAGGAAGATGCGGTTGGCCTCCCCCGGCGCGCAGAGTTCCGGCAGCAACGTCACGTCCCGGTCCAGGAAGCGGACGTTGTCAAGCCCCCGCTCTACGGCCCGCTCCATGGCCACCACCATGGCGTCCGGCACCTTCTCCACGGCCAGCAGCAGCGCCTCGGGGTGCCGCGCCGCCGTCTCGGCGGTGAAACGCCCCTTGCCGCAGCCCAGCTCCAGCCAGAGTTCCCGGCGGCCGGGGAACTGTTCCAGCCAGCGCCCCCGCAGCGCCTCCGGGTCCGTCACCAGCACTGCCCCCGCCTTTTCCATCCGGGGCAGCAGATTCGGTTTCTTTCGCATTCTCATGGTTTCGCCGTCCCTCCGCTCAGGCGTGGTAATGGGTCCGCAGCACCTCGGCCCAGGCCTGATAGCCCGCGGCGGCCAGGTGGGGGGAGTTGTCCCAGCCCATATAATACTCCGGCAGATAGCCCGTGGCGTCGCAGAGGGCCTCGCAGCAGTCCACATACCAGCACTGTTTGGCGATGCACATCTCCCGCAGCGCCGCGTTCAGGCTGCGGATGGAGTTCATGGAGAAGACCGCGCCGCTGGCGTTGCCGCTGGTGCTGGTCTGGTAGGTCACCGGCGTCATGCTCATCACATAGATCTCCACGCCGGGCATGGCCTGGCGGATGCGGTCGATGATGCCGCCGTAGGCCGCGACGATGGACGATGCGCCGGAGCCCAGCTCGTTGATGCCGTATTCGATGTAAACCCTGTCATAGCGCCCCTGCAAAAGCTGGCTGAACACCGCGATCCGCCCGTCGGGGCGGAAGACGGAGGTGCTCTCCACGCCGAAGAAGCGGATGTTCTGAATGCCGGAGAACATCTGCATCCCCTGCACCAGGGAGTTGCCCAGCATGGCGGCGTTGACGAAGAAACTGTCGTCCACCCGGGGCTGAAGGGGCAGATCGGGATAGCCCATGCTCTGCAAGTCGAATTTCAGCCGCAGGGAGCGGTAGGCCATGCGGGTCACCATGGCGGCCACCTCCGCACGGGTGATCTGGGCGGCGGGCTGGAAGCTGCCGTAGGCGTCCCCGCCCCGGAGAATGCCCGCCCGGTACAGACGGTAGATCTCCGTCGCCCCCGCGTCCTCGGCGCGCACGTCCGGCACCGCGTTGTCCTCCAGCTCGTTGATGGCGGGCAGGGCGGAGGCGGGCATGGAGTGGGCCAGCAGCGTGGCGAAGTCCCGGCGGCTCAGGGCCGCGTCATAGTCGGCGTAGCTGCCCTCCAGAATGCCGTGGTCCAGGCAGTAGTCCAGATAGACCTGATACCAGGGGCTGCTCTGCTCGAATTTGGCCTTGCCCGTGCGGTAGATGCTGTGGATGCGGGCGCAGAGGGTCAGGGCCTCGGCGGCGCTGATGTTGCCCTGGGCGTTGAAGCCGGCCCCCGCGCCAATCATCAGCCCCAGTTCATAGACGGCGGCCACGTTGTCGTGGTACCAGTCCTCGGCTTTCACATCGTCAAACTGCCCCTCCCGGTAGACCGCCGTGGCCCGGAAGTTGCTCAGGCCGCCGGAGGCGGCGGCGGGCAGGGTGCAGCAGCCGCAGACCAGGGCGGCACACAGCAAAAACGTGATCCAACGCTTCATGCTTTTGAGTCCTCCATCGGTAATTGTATGATTTGTCTGCCCTGGCGCAGGGCGTAGAGCAGCGTGGCCCGGGTCCCGCCAGGGCTGCCGTTGTAGGCGGCGATCAGATAGCCGCAGCGGTCCACCATGTAGCGGTTGCGCAGCAGCATACAGTCCGGCGTAAAGGATTTGGAGATGACGGTCACATAGTCGCACTCGGAGACCAGCCGGTCATAGCGCCGCCGCAGCGCCTCCGGCCAGTTGCGGCTCTGTTCCTCGCAGGGGATGGCGGCCTCCAGCGTGATTTCCGGGTGCTCGCTCCGCAGGGCCAGAATCGCCTCGCAGAAGTAGAGGTCCGCGCCCCGGGCCATGCCGCAGATGAAATGCCGGACCCCCGCGTGGAGCCAGAGCGCCTCCGCCGCGTCATAGATGCCGCGCTTGAGCGTTTCGCAGCGCGAGTCGGTTTCGTCGCCGCCCCAGGGCAGCTTCCGGTCCCGGTGCCCCGTAAAGGCGCAGCAGATCGCTTCTTCTTCCATACAGTCCATCACCCCGCACATTGTAACCGATATGCGCCCGCTTGTCAAAGCCTTCCGGGAGGGAGCGCGTTTCCGCAAGGAACGCAGTTATCGGCTGGATCGTCAGAAAAGCCCCCCTTCTTCAGAAGGGGGGTGTCACGAGCGAAGCGCGTGACGGGGGGTTGCCGTAAAACGGAAGAAACCAGTCCGACAGACGAGGGGAAAACCCTCAGTCCGCTGCGCGGACAGCTCCCTTCTGCGGAAGGGAGCCAAAGAAAGCGCAGCCCCGCCCGACTAAACCGGGAAAACCTGATTTCCGCTGATTTCTGCGCTTTTTTAATGGAACTTCTTTACAAAGAAGGGAAGTGCTGATATTATAGTTATCAAATACATCAAGGAAGCAGCGGTACCCAGAAAGAGAAAGCGTGGTGTGGGACGATGGTGACGATTCTGCATATCTCTGATCTGCATTTTGTGAAGAACTCCTCGAACGACAATATGAAAGAGGCCCTGTTGCAGGACGCGGGCAGAGTCAAGACAAGACCGCACGAAGAAAAGCTCCTGATCGTGACAGGGGACTTCCATAATTTTGGAGAAAAGGACTACGAGCAGGCAACCCGGTTTCTGCATGAGCTTGTCGAGAAGATGGGCCTGGAAATGCAGAAAGATGTCTTTATCGTTCCGGGAAACCATGACGTGGGGAACGACAAAAGCCTGGACGCTGCGCTTTCCAAGCAGGACCCATCATGGAAACGGCATCAGAGGAATTATGTCCGCGATTTGAAGGAAGGAAAACGGGACCGCGATCTGGTGGAGGATAGGCTTCAAGCCTTTCGTCCCTATTGCGACTTTGTGCGCGCCCTGGGCATCTATGACAACGAACCCGCCGCAGAGGGTGATCTGGTCTACCCTGCGCGGGTGCATGTGCGTTGCTGGCGGGGCAGGCTGAATCTGCTTCATCTGAATACCGCGCTGGTCGCCGATGGAAGTCAAAAGGACGGGCAGATCGTGGATGCTGACGCAGTGGCGGATTCTGATACCTGGAAGGGCATCAACTGGAAGGAGCACCCGGCGCTGGCACTGGGGCACAACAGCTTTTTTGATTTGTCAGAGACGAAAGAAAAAGGACCGCTGCAAATCCGGACGGACCTCAAAAATGTCTTTTATTCGCATCTCATCAGCGCTTACCTCTGCGGAGACAGACACAAAGCCGAGACAGATTCCGATCAGCAGGAAATCAAACTGGATAATCGCCGCACGCCGGATTCCGTTAGAATCCAGAACATCGTTTGTCCCAAAAGCACGGCGGATATCAATGACCAATATTCTGATTTCGGCTATTACTGGCATGATTGGAATGAATCGACCGCTTGGGTGGCATTACAGCAGCAGGAATGGAAAACTTCTTATCTGACAGGCGTTCGAACTGTTGGGCCAGGGGGAGAGAGGTACAGAATGCGCGACCCTATCTCCTCACCGTCGGATGACCCGTCCCCGGCGGACGGAACGAACCCCGCCGTCCCTGCCGCCCCGGCCAAGGACGCGGAACTCAATACATACCTTACAAAGATGCTCGGTCGGACAAAGGGTGCTCATCCGAGCTTCCGTCTAGTCAAAGTAGATAAAATCGACCAGCAGCTCTTTCCCGGAATCCAGGAAAAAGAATTTGCGCATATCCCCGCGCAGGGAAGCATCGGGAAAGGCGGCCCGGTCAGCCCGGTTTGGAACATCGTGCGGGAGAGCTGGAAAACCAAACCCGTCCGCAACGTGGTGATCGAAGGGGAGGGCGGCATCGGAAAGACCACGGCCCTGTTCAGCCTCTGCAACGCGGAGGACGCCAAAGACGTGCCCGCCGTCTACGTCCCCATGCACCAACTGCTGCGCGGAGACGGGACGCCCATCGACATCTCAACTTATCTGGAAAAGCTCAGCAAGCCCTACGGCCCGGAAATCTGCCTCCTTGCCGCCACCCCCATGGGAGACCGGCCCAATCTGCTGGTACTGCTGGACGGCTTCAACGAGGTGCGGGCGGACAAGCGCTGGGACATGCTGAAAGCGGTGAACGAGTGGTTCAGCCACAACCCCGGCGCGCAGCTTGTGGCGGTCTCCCGTCCCATGGACGGGCTGAATCTCGGCTTTGAACTTGCGGGAAAGCCGATCTCCGTCACGCTGGAGCCGCTGACGCGGGAGGCGGTCCGGGACTATCTGAAAACCTATGGCCGTAGGATTCCGCCGGAGTCCGCGCCCATCTGGAAAGATCTGCGCTACCCTCTGTTCCTGATGCTCTACCTCAAGACCGGGGCATTGCCCAAAACCTGGGCCGGATACCCTCTTGCGCCCAAGTTGGCCGACAGCGGCGGGGCGCTAATCTGGAACTTCCTCCAGCGGGAGCTGATGAAGCAGGAAGACGAGGACTGGGTGCTGCGCTGCGCCGTAGCCTGTGAGTACATTCTTCCCCGCATCGCCTGGGAGATGACGGAGCGGCACAGCTTCGTGCTGGACCAGGACGAGGCCATCGACTGGACGGAGCAGACCATGGAGAAGCTGGACGCCGCCGCGCTGCCCAAGCATCTGCGCACACTGTTCCAGACATACCGGCGCAAGCATTGCCAGAGACGCGGCGCGATGCCGGACTTCTCCGGGGTTGGCTGGCCTCTGACCGTACTGCACGATTGCGGCGTGCTGGTGCCCTATCAGGAAGAGCAGAAAGATGAAAAAGAGGAACAGGAAGCGGATGAGAACCCCCGCTTCTCCCTGATGCACCAGAACTTCCGGGACTGTCTCGCGGCCCTGCATCTGGTGAACGCGGCGGAGGCGGCGAAAGAGGAGCTGCCGCAGCTCTGGCGGCGCAGCTATGACCCCTATGTTTTGAACTACGCGGCGGAGCTGGCGGACCCGGACACAGGGAAGAAACTCTGGAAAGCCGTGCGGACCCTGCGCCCCACGGACAACGCCGCCGTCTACACGCAACTGGAGCTGCAAAAGCGCCGGGGGGACGGGCGGACACTGAACTCTTCCGGCATGGATTTGCGGGATCTCAGCCTTGCGCCTTATCTGAAATCGGGAGAGGGGAGGCTGGATCTCTTCCGCGACGCAGCGCTGTCCGTCGGGACGAAGCTGGACTTGAACAGCTTCCGCTTTCAGGGGCACAGCGATTCGGTCGAATGCGTAGCAGTGCTGCCGGACGGGCGCTGCGTCAGCGGCTCTATGGACAAGACCCTGCGGGTGTGGGACATCAACAGCGGGGAATGCCTGCGCACCATGGAGGGGCACAGCTTGGGGGTCACCAGCGTAGCAGTGCTGCCGGACGGGCGCTGCGTCAGCGGCTCTATGGACAAGACCCTGCGGGTGTGGGACATCAACAG
>Ga0310697_10004116_pt1 | contig 14438 bp, 11 predicted proteins | sample 172DNAGHGlowgp2_FD_203883 | JGI IMG/M metagenome (GOLD analysis project Ga0310697, IMG submission 203883) | Sheep rumen microbial communities from Palmerston North, Manawatu-Wanganui, New Zealand - 1728 DNA GHGlow gp2 (v2) (version 2) | ecosystem: Host-associated > Mammals > Digestive system >...
TTAGCCAACTTTTTTGTTTTTGGTCTCAAACCATAAACTCTTCCAAAGAAGAGAACAAAATCTCTTTCAACTCCTCTTTGTGCTCAGGTGTGGTCTGCGTGAATAGGAAGCCCCAGATGCTCATGGCGGGATTCATGATGTCGCGGGTCTCTAATACGCCATGGAAGTGCCGCTTGATGCGCTCGAAGTCCAAGGCGCGGTTGGTGTCGTAAGGCTTGTCCAGGACAATGAAGCTGAACACGTCGTTCTCGATGCCGTTCCACATGGTGGCGTAGTCGGGACGAATGCCCTCGAAATAGCACTGCACGGGCAGCAGGTGGCAGGTGTGACGTGTCAGGTCGTTGAGGCACATACCGGCGAAACGCAGCGGGTTGACCTCAATCGGGATGGCGCGGCCCGTGTTTTTGTCGACGCGGAACTCCACGTGCATGGGGAAGTTCTTCAGTCCGAGTACGCTGTTCAAGTCGATGCAGAACTGGTTGAAAGCCGGATAGTTGGTCTCGAAGATCTGTTTGCTCATGCAGTAAAGGCGGTCGCTGACGTCGGTCTCATTCTTGAAGATGTGGTGGAAGATGTTGATGATGTTGGGCTTGCCCTCGGCATCGTAATAGGCGTCCACGGCATATTCCTCGCCTTCGATGAACTGCTCGAGCACGAACTTCTCGCTGCGCACCACGGTCTCGGGGAACACGGCGCACTGCTTGGCGAAGTTTTGGTCGATGTCGTCTAATGCGGCCTGCCATTCAGCCTTGTTGCGGACGATATACACGCCCACGCTGAGGAAACCGACTGCGGGTTTCAGCACCAAGGGCAGCGGCAACTCGTCAGGATTGAGGCTGCGTAAGGCCTTCATCTCCACCTCTTTGTAATAGAAGTCGGGGTAAATCTGTTGGCAGATACGACGGAAGGCGACCTTGTCCTTCAGAATCTTGACCTTCTTCACAAGCTCCGACTCGGGCAGTTGGGCATAAAGCCACACCAAGGCATTCTCGGAGACGGCATACAACTGATGGCTTTGTTCGTATTTCTCGACGAAAGCCTTGTCGTCCAAAAGGTTAAGGTGATGGCCTTGGCTTTTCAGCACCTCGGCCATGTCGTTATGCAAAACGGGGATTTGTTTTTCTTCCAAATAGGCAACCAAAGGTGCCGAGACGTATGGTTTTTCTAGAATGATCATTGTGATATGTGTTGGGTTGTAGAGATGGTTTTTATCTCAAAATATTTTGTGTTCTGTCGGGCCCGTACGAAACGAATTTGATCGGCACGCCGACGTAATTTTCAATGAAATTGATATAGTCTTCCAATTTCTGCGGAATCTTGCCTTCGATCTTCTGTTGCCAACCTGGAATCTCGGTGTAGACGGGTTCCATGGTTTCAGTGCATGCTGCAAAAGGCAAATGTTTGGTCTCTTGGCCGTTGTAGCGGTATGCGGTGGCGACTTTCAAGGTGGCGAAGTCGTCCATCACGTCGGATTTCATCATCATCAGGTCGGTGACGCCGCTGAGCATGACGGCATATTTCAGCGCAGGCAGGTCGAGCCAGCCGCAACGACGCGGACGACCCGTGGTGGCACCAAACTCGTGTCCGTTTTGGCGAAGCATTTCGCCCGTCTCGTCAAACAGCTCGGTGGGGAAGGGACCGGTGCCCACGCGGGTGCAGTAGGCTTTGAAGATGCCATACACCTTGCCGACACGGCTCGGAGCGATGCCCAAACCAGAGCAGACACCAGCGGCGATGACGTTAGAAGAGGTCACGAAAGGATAGCTGCCAAAGTCCACGTCGAGCATGGAGCCTTGGGCGCCTTCGGCCAGCACTTTCTTGCCGTTGTCGAGAGCCTCGTTGATGAAATATTCACCATCGACGAATTGGTATTGCTTCAGGTATTCGATGCCTTCAAACCACAACTTTTCGTACTCAGCGAAGTCGAGACCGTCGAGTTGGAAACCTTTCATTTCGAAGCCGAGACCAGCGATTTGTTGTAGGTGGGCTTTCTTCAGGTTCTCGTATTTCTCGCGGAAGTCGGGCGCGTTGATGTCGCCGATGCGCAGACCACGGCGGGCGGTCTTGTCGGTGTAGGTCGGCCCGATGCCTTTCAGTGTGGTGCCCACTTTCATTTTGCCCAAAGCCTTCTCGTTGGCGGCATCCATGGCGCGGTGCGTCGGGAGGATGAGATGGGCCCGATTGGCAATCATCAGGGTTTGGCGCAGGTCGAAGCCAGCTTCGCGCAGGCCTTCTATTTCACCTTTTAATATATGGGGTTCGATGATGACGCCATTCCCAATGAGGTTGATGCAACCTGGGGTAAGCACGCCAGATGGGATGTTGTGCAGCACGAACTTCTTGCCTTCAAACTCGATGGTGTGTCCGGCGTTGGGGCCGCCTTGGAAGCGGCAAACGATGTCGTAATTCGGGGTGAGGGCATCGACCACCTTGCCTTTGCCTTCGTCGCCCCATTGGAGGCCTAAGAGGATATCTAATTTGTTCATATATTGGGATTTCAAGATTTTAAATTTCAAGATTTCAAGATTCAAAATACTGGATTGCTTCGTCGTTCCTCCTCGCAATGACGCAAAGCGCGTTCAACTTGCAACTCTAAACTAACTACTGGCTCTCAACTCTCAACTCTAAACTTTCTTCTTATGTCCGTAAAAAATGAGAGAATGATGCGTGATTTCAACCCCCAATTGCTCTTCAATCGACCGTTGTATTTCAAGCAAGCGCGGGTCGCAAAACTCCATGACTTGTTCCGTTTCCATGTCGATGAAATGGTCGTGCTGGCGGAACTTGTAGGAACGTTCGTATTGTGCGCAGTTGTGCCCAAACTGGTGCTTGATGACCAAGCCGCAGTCGAGGAGTAACTCGATGGTATTATATAAGGTGGCCCTGCTGACGCGGTACTTGTTGTCTTTCATCTGGTTATATAGCGAATCAATGTCGAAATGCCCGTTGGTGGAGTAAATCTCTTTCAAGATGGCAAAACGCTCGGGGGTCTTGCGCAACTTACTTCGCTGCAGGTAATCGATGAATAACTTCTTGACGGCCAGATAGGTGTTGTCAAATGAGTCTTTCATTTTTTATATACTGATGTTGCTGCAAAGGTAAGGTTTTTTTGCAGAACAATTCTAAATAATTCACATTATTTTTAATTGTTCTTACGTACCACTTTCTGGATTTCCTTCAGCTGGTTGAGTTTGGCGATGAGGTCGTCGAGTTCCTTGGTGTTGTGCACATAGATGGAGATGGTGGCTTCCACCACGTCCTGCTTGGCTTCCATGTGGAGCGAGTGCAGGTTGAGTTTCAATTCGTTGGAGAGTAGGTTGGTCATTCGGTTGAGCAGTCCGGCTGTGTCTAAGGCGGTGATTTTCAACTCTGCCAAGAATGCGATTTCGCTCTTGGGTTGCCATCTGGCCTTCACGATGTTGTTGCCATATCGTGCCGAAAGTTGGATGGCTTTCGGACAGTTGCTCCTATGGATTTGTAACGGCTCGCCAGGGAAGTTAAAGGCGATGACGTCGTCGCCAGGGATGGGGTTGCAGCAGGTGGAGACGTTGAAATCGAACTCGCCCGATGAGGTGATGGACGATGTTTCCTCCTTGTCGCGGTTGTTGCCCAAAAGTCCGAAGGTGATGTAACGCACGAAGTTGTTGCCACTCGATTGTGGTTTCAAGACATTGCGTATGACGCGTTCGTCGATTTTGCCCGTGGCCACCTGATAGTAGAAGTCGATAGTACTGGTGAGCTTTTCGGCAGTCATCACCTCGTTTCGATTGGCTTTTGAAGGTTCCAAGTCGAGCTTGCGCATGATTTCTTCGTATTTCTGTTCGCCTTCTTCGCGGAAAGTGCGGCGGTATTCCTTGATGCCGCTCTTGAGTCTCGACTTGGCCGTAGCCGTGGCCAGAAACTCAAACCATTTCTCTTGGGGGTGCTGCGACTCGGAGGTGATGATCTCCACCTGGTCGCCCTTGGTGAGCTTGCGGTCGAGTTGCGACAGTTGGTTGTTGACGTTGGCCGCGATGCTGTGGTCACCGATCTCGCTGTGGATATAATAGGCGAAGTCGAGCACGGTGGAGCCTTTGGGCAGCGTAATCATCTTGCCTTGCGGGGTGAAGACGTATATTTCGTCGGAGAAGAGGTCGAGTTTGAAGTTGTCGACAAACTCAATGGCGTTGTCGGAATCGCCGTTGATGAGGTCTTGGGCTTTCTTCAGCCATTCGTCGAAGCCGCTTTCTGTCTTGTCGTCGTCGTTCTTGTATTTCCAATAGGCAGAGAAGCCTTTCTCGGCGATCTCTTCCATGCGTTGGCTACGGATCTGCACCTCCACCCAGTTGCCCGTCTGGCCCATGACAACGGCATGCAAGCTCTCGTAGCCGTTGGCTTTCGGGAACGAGATCCAGTCCTTCAGTTTCTTGGTGTAGGGGCGGTAGCAGTTGGTCAGCACGGCATAGATCTTCCAACACTCCATGCGCTCTTGCTCTTTCGGGCAGTCGGTGATGAGGCGGACGATGAAGGAACCGTAGAGGTCTTCGAAAGCCAATTCCTTGTCCATCATGCGTTTCCATACCGAGTTGACCGAGCGTTCCTTGATTTCGGCCCGAGCCTTGATGCCGTTTTTCTCCAATTCGGCTTCGATGGGGGCGATGAAGTCGCGCAACTCGCCCATGCGCTTGCCACGCACGTCGTCCATGCGCTTGCGGATGTTGTTGTAGATGGTGGGGTTGGTATATTTGAAGGCTAGGTCCTCCAATTCGATTTCGATGGCATGAAGGCCGAGACGATAGGCGAGAGGGGCATAGATATAGGTGGTCTCAGAGGCGATCTTCAGCTGCTTGTGCTTGGGCATCGAGTCCAAAGTGCGCATGTTGTGGAGACGGTCGCTGAGTTTGATGAGCACCACGCGGATGTCGTACGACAGCGATGAGATGACCTTCTTGAAGTTTTCGGCCTGCATGCTCTCTGCGCCTTCCAGGTCGTCAAATTTGGTGAGGCCGTCGACTACGCGCGACACCTTTTCGCCAAACATCTCGCGGATGTCGTCGAGGGTGTATTGGGTGTCTTCCACCACGTCGTGCAGCAAAGCGCAGATGATGGAGGTGCGACCCAGTCCGATGTCGTGGGCGGCGATGGTGGCCACCTCGATGGGATGGTAGATGTAAGGCTCGCCCGAACGGCGACGCTGGTCCTTGTGGGCCTCAGTGGCGAAGTAGAACGCCTTGTTCACCTCGGCCAGGTCTTGGGCTTCCTTGCGCGTCTGCCATGCGTCGAGAAGGCGTTGGTGTCGTCGTTCGATTTCTTCTTTCTCTTCTTTGGAATAGGTGTCGGGTAAAGTGGGCATCATAGGCATTTGCATTTTTAGACCGCAAAGTTAGAGATAATCTTTTTTGGTGTAGGTGTTTTGAGGGGATTTTTTTCCTATTTTTGCGCCCATAATGAAAAACATCCGTAATTTTTGCATCATAGCCCATATCGACCACGGCAAATCGACCTTGGCCGACAGGCTTTTGGAACTAACCCATACACTTAACTCCAAGGAATTGGTCGACCAGGTGCTCGACGACATGGACCTCGAGCGCGAGCGCGGCATCACCATCAAGAGCCACGCCATCCAGATGAAATACAATTATAAGGGCGAGGAATACACCCTCAACCTCATCGATACTCCCGGCCACGTCGACTTCTCGTATGAGGTGTCGCGCAGCATCGCGGCCTGCGAAGGCGCCTTGCTTGTAGTGGATGCCACACAAGGTATTCAGGCACAGACAATTGCAAACCTTTATTCGGCATTGGAGCACGACCTCGAAATCATCCCCGTGATGAACAAAATCGACATGGACAGTGCCATGGTCGACATCGTAGAGGACCAGATGGTGGACCTCTTGGGCTGCGACCCGAGCGAGATCCTGAAGGTCAGCGCGCGCACGGGCGAAGGCGTGCCTGCCGTGCTCGATGCCATTGTCGATCGCATCCCCTGCCCGAAAGGCGACCCCGAGGCCCCGCTGCAAGCCCTCATCTTCGACTCGGTGTTCAACTCGTTCCGTGGCATCATCGCCTATTTCCGCATCATGAACGGCACCATGCACACCAACGACCTCGTCAAGTTTTTCGCCACAGGCAAGGAATACCATGCCGATGAGATCGGCGTGCTGCAACTGAAGCAGGTGCCAAAAGACGTGCTTTCGGCGGGCGACGTGGGTTACATCATTTCGGGCATCAAGACCTCGAAGGAGGTCAAGGTGGGCGACACCATCACCCATGTTGAGCGACCCTGCGCCGTGCCAGTGGCAGGCTTCGAGAACGTGAAACCCATGCTGTTTGCGGGTATCTATCCCGTGGATGCCGACGACTACGAGGAGCTTCGCGCTTCGTTGGAGAAACTCCAACTGAACGACGCTTCTTTGGTCTGGGAACCAGAGTCTTCAGCGGCATTGGGCTTCGGCTTCCGCTGCGGTTTCTTGGGCCTTTTGCACATGGAAATTGTGCAGGAACGCCTCGACCGCGAGTTCGACATGGATGTCATCACCACGGTGCCCAACGTGTCGTTCAAGTGTTTCAAGACCGACGGTGAGATGATCGAGGTGCACAACCCCAGCGGCTTGCCCGAGGTGACGAAGATCGACCATATCGAGGAGCCTTATATCATCGCGCAGATCATCTCGAAGAACGAGTTCACGGGACCAATCATGACGCTTTGCATCGACCGTCGCGGCGTGCTGAAGAACCAGGTCTATCTCTCCACCGACCGTGTGGAGCTGACCTTCCAGATGCCGTTGAGCGAAATCGTCTTCGACTTCTACGACAAGCTGAAATCCATCTCTAAGGGCTATGCTTCCTTCGATTACCATATCGCAGGCTATCAAGATGCCGACTTGGTGAAGTTGGATATCATGCTCAATGGCGAGAGCGTCGATGCTTTGTCCACCTTGATTCACCGTGGCCATGCCTACGACTTTGGTCGTCGTATGTGCGAGAAGTTGAAGGAGCTGATTCCTCGCCACCAGTTCGACATCGCCATCCAGGCGGCCATCGGAGCGAAGATCATCGCCCGCGAGACGGTGCGTCAGGTGCGTAAGGACGTGACGGCGAAGTGCTATGGCGGTGACGTGTCGCGTAAGCGCAAACTGCTTGAGAAACAGAAGGCAGGCAAGAAACGCATGCGTCAAATCGGCAATGTCGAGGTGCCGCAGTCGGCGTTCCTTGCAGTGCTGAAATTAGATTAAAACTGGTAGAGACGCGCCATGGCACGTCTCTACAACAATCAACGATAAACAATTGACTACGTCGAATTATCATTTCAACAATCAACAAATAAACTATGGAACACCTTATCCCTGCATGGATGTTAATTCCTTTCGCCGTGATGCTGCTCTGCATTGCGGTTTTGCCATTGCTGCCCAAGGTGGGCGAGTGGTGGGAACACAACCTTCACAAACTCTATGTGTCGCTCATCCTGGGTGTGCCCGTGGGCATCTGGCTTTGTGTGAACGGCATGAGCCATGAGCTGATCCACCAGATGATCTTCGACTATGTGCCCTTCATCTTGCTGCTGATGGCGCTGTTCGTCACCACGGGTGGCATCTGCATCAAGGGTGACCTTGTGGCAAAACCGACCACCAACACCATCATCCTTGGTCTTGGCTGGCTTTTGGCCTCGTTCATGGGAACCACAGGCGCTGCCATGCTGCTGATTCGCTTGGTGTTGCAGACCATCTCGCAGCGCAAGTACAAGATGCACACAGTGCTCTTCTTCATCGCCATTGTGGCCAACTGCGGCGGTCTGTTGTCGCCTCTCGGCGACCCGCCCTTGTTTCTGTTGTTCCAAAAGGGAGCCTCGTTCATTTGGTGGATGCAAAACATGTTCCTTGAGTGGCTCGTCACTGGAGCCTTGCTGCTACTCATCTATTTCTTGGTTGACACTTATTTCTATCGCAAGGAGCCTAAGGAAAACCTCGCTGCCGACGAAGCCCAACAGGTGTCGCTGCAATTCTCCGGCCTCATCAATATCGTGTGGCTGCTCTGCATCATCGCCAGCACCATGTTCATCAACAAGACCTACATCCCCGCCATGGGTGGCGAACACGCTCCGTGGTATCTGAAGCTCCTGCGCGAATGGGTCTTCATCGCCATCATTGCCTGCTCATGGCTCACCACTAAGAAGAAAGCCCGCACCGACAACAACTATTCTTGGGTGCCTATCCTTGAGGTGGCCTGCGTCTTCGTCGGCATCTTCGCCACGATGACCCCCGCCTTGATGTATCTCGAACAGATGAAAGAGACCATCCAGGCCTTTATCAGCCAGCCCTGGCAATATGTCTATTGTACGGGTCTGCTGTCAGCCTTCTTAGACAATGCCCCTACTGCCATGGTGTTCAACTCGATGGCTCCTTACGGCGACATCGTGGGCTTGGCCTCCGACCCATTCCTGAAAGCCATCTCCATGGGTGCCGTGTTCTTCGGTGCTTTGACCTATATCGGCAATGGCCCCAACTTCATGGTGAAGTCCATCGCAGAGCAGGAAGGCATCAAGATGCCGTCGTTCTTCGGCTATATGATCAAGTTCTCACTCATCGTGTGCCTGCCCGTTTACGTCATCGTGCAGCTCATCTTCATCTAAGCTTGCAAGTCTATGTCCGACGGTATTCTTTATGAGATAGCAATGACCCTCTTGCCTGGTATCGGCGATATCAGCGGGAAGAAGTTCGTGCAGTATTGCGGTAGCGCCGAGGCCGTCTTCAGGGAGACACGTAAGTCGTTGGAGAAGATTACGGGTATGCGTGAGGCCTCCATCGACGCCATCTGTAATCCCAAGGAATACCTGGATAGGGCAGAGGAGGAGATGGATTTCGTTGAGAAAAATGGCATACAACCCTTGTTTTTCTTGGATTCCGACTATCCTCGCCGCCTGCTGCAATGCGACGACGCCCCGATGATGCTGTACTACAAAGGCAAGGCCAACCTCAACGCCAACCGCGTGGTGGCCATCGTCGGCACACGCAACATCACGGAATACGGCAAGGAAAACTGCAACCAACTTGTTGAAGACCTGAAAGATGACAATGTTTTGATCGTCAGTGGATTGGCGTATGGTGTCGACACATGTGCCCACAAAGCCTCGGTGAAAAACGGCATCCCGACCGTCGGCGTGATGGGCAGTGGCATGCAGCAAATCTATCCTGCACCAAACAAGAAACTGGCCTCGGACATGATAGAGCAAGGTGGCGGCATCCTCACGGAATGCATCAGTGGCACCCTGCCCGACCGCGAGAACTTCCCGCGTCGCAACCGCATCATCGCGGGCATGGCCGATGCCGTGGTCGTCATCGAGTCGGCGATGAAAGGCGGCTCGCTGATTACGGCCGACTTGGCCAACTCCTACAGCCGCGATGTGTTTGCCTTCCCCGGTCGCGTGATGGACCTCTACAGCCAAGGCTGCAACTACCTCATCCGCACCAACCGCGCCCATCTCATGGAGAATGTGCTCAACTTGCGCTACATCATGCGCTGGGACTCGGAGACGAAAGTAGAGAAACAAACGGCCCTGTTCCGTGAGTTCACCGCTGAGGAGAAGCTGGTGATGGACTGCTTCGGCGCCAATGCCGTCATCAGCCTGGACGACATCATAGTGAAGACGGAGTTGTCGACGACCAAGATTGCGGCCATCCTGTTGACCTTGGAATTTGACGGCGTGCTGATGGCATTGCCCGGAAAACGTTATCAGAAATGTTAGGCAAGGTCATCAAATCGACGGGTAGCTGGTACATCGTCCTTGACGAACAGGGACGACAGTGGGAGTGTCGCTTGCGCGGCAAAATCCGTTTGGACGGCATCCGCTCCACCAACCCCGTGGCCGTGGGCGACAACGTGGAGTTTGAGCAGGAGCCAGGCAAGGAGACCGGCGTCATCAAGAAGATCGAGCCGCGCGACAATGTGATTGTCCGCCAGTCGGTGAACCTGAGCAAGGCCTCGCATATCATCGCCGCCAACGTCGACTTGGCCATCGTGGTGGCTACCATCGCGCAACCACGCACCTCAACGGGTTTCATCGACCGTTTCTTGGTCACTGCCGAAGCCTATCACATCCCCGCCGCCTTGATTTTCAACAAGTGCGACCTCTACACCGACGAGCAGATAGAGGAGATGTGCGTGCTGATGGAATACTACCAAAGCCTTGGCTACGCTTCGTTTGGCGTGTCGGCCAAGACAGGGTTCCAAATCGACCAGCTGAAAGCCTTGATGCAGGACAAGATTTGCCTCTTCTCGGGTCATTCAGGCGTGGGCAAGTCGGCACTCGTGAAAGCCCTCGACCCCTCGTTGGATGTCCGCATCGGCGCGATTTCCGACTACCACGAGAAAGGCAAGCACACCACCACCTTCGCCGAGATGCATCACCTCGATTTTGGCGCTTGGATTGTGGATACGCCCGGCATCAAGGAGTTTGTGCTCTACGACCTTGAGAAAGAGACGCTTGCACAACGTTTCCCCGAGATGCGCAACCTGATGAGCGAGTGCCGTTTCGCCAACTGCACCCACACCCACGAGCCTGGCTGTGCGGTGAAGGAAGCCGTCGAACGCGGCGACATCGCTGACTGGCGTTATGTGAATTACATCCGAATGATGACGGGTGAAAGTCATGAATCCGTAAAAGAAGAAGGATTGTAGGTACGCATCGCATGCGTCCGAGAAAAACGAACGAATATGAAAACCATCGCCCTATTTGGAAAAACCATCGCCCCCGAAAACGGGGAATATATGCGACAATTGTTCAAGGAACTGGCTGACAATCAAGTGGAAATCTTGGTTTATCAGCCTTTTGCCGACATCGTCGCTGCCTTCGTCCCCGAGGGTGTAAAATACACCGTTTTCCATACACATGAAGACCTGAAAGCCGACCTGCTGTTCTCCATCGGCGGCGACGGCACCATCCTCGACACCGTGCCTTTCGTCCTCAACTCAGGCATCCCCGTGGCAGGCATCAACATGGGGCGTCTGGGCTTCCTCTCTGGCATCTCGAAAGACGAAATCACCATGGCGGTAAAGAGCGTTCTCACAGGTGATTATACCGTCGAGCAACGTACATTGTTGGAACTCGTCTCGCCCGAAAAAGTGTTTGGCGATGTGAAATATGCCCTCAATGAGTTGAATGTCATCCGTAATCCCGAACATAGCCTGCTGGCTATCAAGGTGTTTGTCGATGATGTCTACCTCAACACCTACTGGGGCGACGGCATCCTGCTGGCCACTCCGACGGGTTCCACGGCCTACTCGTTGAGTGCCGGCGGCCCCATCATCGCACCGAACGCGAAGAATTTCGTCATCACGCCCATCGCAACGCATAATTTGACGGTGCGTCCCGTCGTCATCCCCGACGACAGCACCATCCGCATCCAAGTGGAAGGACGTGAGAAGAAATTTGTCTTCAGCATGGACTCAAGAAGCTGTACCTTAGATACTTCTGTGCAACTCAAGGTGTGCAAGGCCGACTTCTGCCTCAACCTGGTCAGGATGCGAGGCGAGGACTTTTTCGGCACCATTCGCAACAAATTGATGTGGGGGAAAGACAATAGAAACTGATTTCTGTCGTTTTCATTGGAAAAATTCGTATTTTTGCAGTTTTGAACTATGTATAGAATATTTCGTTTCTTATTGATAGCGAGTTGCTTGGCTGTTTTTTCGCAAGCCAAGGCACAGTTTAACGACCCCAAAACCCTGGAGGTGGGGCCGCATGTCGGCGTGAGTTATTATATGGGCGACCTGAACCCGATGAAGCCTTTTGCACAACCAAGATTGCAATATGGCGGTTTGGTGCGCTTAAATTGGAACTACCGCTGGACCTTCCGCTTCGACTATACCCATGCCACGGTGACGGCTTCCGACGAGGTCGTCAAGTGGCGTCCCGAACGTGGCTTGAATTTCACTTCGAAAATCAACGACTTCAGCCTCATAGTTGAATTCAATTTCTTGGAGTATTATACGGGCAACCCCAAAAAGAACGTCTCGCCTTACCTCTTCGGCGGTATCTCGGTGTTCCAATACAAGGCCTTCGCCAATGTCGGCGACCAACTGGTCGACTTGAGCGATTATGAGACCGAAGGCCCGCAAGACCCTGATGAGAAGTGGTACAACAAGATGTTTGGCAAGAACGTCCCCGTTGGCGTGTCCATCCCCTTCGGCTTCGGCGTGAAGTTTTCGCTGTCGCGCCACATGGCCGCCACGGTGGAGTGGAGCATGCATAAGACCTTTACCGATTACCTTGACGACGTCGCCAAGGTGTATCCCGAGCAACATGCCATATATACCGCCGAAGACGGCACGACCTACGACTTGACCGACCCGACAGGTAACTATGTCGCCGGCCATCAGCGCGGCAACTCGACGTTCAACGACTGGTACGGCATGGCTCGCGTGTCGCTGACCTGGAAATTCAACCTGCCCGACGGCAGAGGCTGTAACCTTAGCAAATTCTGACCATGGAACTGAAAGACGAACTGATGCAACAAATCGACCGCGAGCGTCTGCCAAAGCACGTCGCCATCATCATGGACGGCAATGGCCGCTGGGCCAAGGAGAGAGGAAAAGCTCGCCTCTTTGGGCATCAGAGCGCCATACAGTCGGTGCGCGAGGTGTCGGAAGGCTGCGCGGAACTGGGCGTGGATTACTTGACTTTGTACGCCTTCTCGACGGAGAACTGGAACCGTCCTATGGCAGAAGTCAGCGGACTGATGTCGCTGCTGGCCACCACCATCACGAAAGAGGTCAGCACGATGAACAAAAACAGCATCAAGTTGAACGCCATCGGCGACCTCATGAGCCTGCCCCAGGCCAACTACGAACAGCTGATGCAGGCCATTGCCGACACGAGCCACAACACCCGTATGACCTTGACCTTGGCGTTGAGCTACTCCGGTCGCTGGGACCTCACGCAGGCCACACGCCACATGGCCGAAGACGTGAAGACAGGGAAGCTGGCGCCTGAGGCCATCAACGACGCCACCATCTCGTCCTACCTCTCCACGGCAGGCATGCCCGACCCCGAGTTGCTCATCCGCACCAGCGGCGAGGAACGTATCAGCAACTTCTTGCTGTGGGAACTGGCTTATTCCGAATTGTATTTCACCCCCAAATATTGGCCCGACTTCCGCAAGGCCGACCTCTACGAGGCGATCCTGAACTATCAGCACCGCGAACGCCGTTTCGGGAAGACCAGCGAGCAGTTGACCAACAAATGATTGAATATTAGAATTATGCGATTGAGACATTTACCTATACTGCTGTTTCTTGCGGCCCTTCTGGGCCTCGGGAACGGTGCCTATGCCCAAATCCAAATCGGTGACGACCTGTCGGAAATCGACTATGCCCATCCCCAGAAATACGAAATCGGAGGTGTCGTCGTCGATGGCGCCAAGTATGTCGACGGCTCGATGCTGAGCATGATAGCCAACCTGAGGGTGGGAGAGACCATCTCCATCCCAGGCGACGAAATCTCGAACGGCATCCGCAAGATTTGGGAACAAGGCCTCTTCGAAGATGTGGCCATCAACGCCACCGATATCGTGGGCAATAAGGTGTTCCTGCAAATCGTCATCAAGGAGAAACCCCGTGTGTCGAAGTTCTCGTTGAAAGGCATCAAGAAAAGCGAAGCCGACGAAATCCGCAACAAGATCAACCTGTCGCGCGGCGATATCGCCACCGAGCACCTGCTGACCAAGACCACGCGTATCATCGAGGACTACTACTATGATAAGGGTTATCTCAACGTGGGCATCGACATCCAGCAAGTGCCCGACACCGTCCGTGAGAATTATGTCGACATGATTATCGACATCGACAAGGGACAAAAGGTGAGGATTGGCAAGATCAACGTGATCGGTAATGAAAACCTTGCCGATGGTCAGATTTATTCGGCCATGAAGGAAACCAAGCAGCGCGGCCGTTTCGACCCCTTGAATCCACTGGGTCCGCTGGTGGTGAACACCATCGCCGATGTGTTTACCTTCCATCCCTTAAGGGCCATCAACGGCGTGGAAGAGTATTTCTACGACAACTACCGCCCACGTATCTTCAAGGCTTCGAAGTATCTGGAAAAGAACTACGAGGAGGACAAGAAACATGTCATCGAGAAATACAACGCCAAAGGCTATCGTGACGCACGCATTGTCAGCGACTCGGTGTATCGCATCGACGACAGCAACATCGGCATCGATCTCGTCATCGACGAAGGCAACAAATACTATTACCGCAACATCACTTGGACAGGCAACACCAAATACAATGAGGAGACCCTCAACTCCATCTTGGGTATCAAGAAGGGCGACGTATATAATAAGGAGTTGCTCGACAAGAACCTGAATTACAGCGAGGCCAATCTTGACATCAGCTCCTTGTATATGGACGATGGCTACCTCTTCTTCCGCGTCGACCCTGTGGAAGTGGCCGTCGAAAACGAT
>Ga0310697_10004117_pt1 | contig 14438 bp, 9 predicted proteins | sample 172DNAGHGlowgp2_FD_203883 | JGI IMG/M metagenome (GOLD analysis project Ga0310697, IMG submission 203883) | Sheep rumen microbial communities from Palmerston North, Manawatu-Wanganui, New Zealand - 1728 DNA GHGlow gp2 (v2) (version 2) | ecosystem: Host-associated > Mammals > Digestive system >...
GAAATGCTGCTTCCTTCTTCTATGATAAGCATGATTCCACGAGCGGTATTGTTTCCGGCTTCTTGGGCTTTCTTGAGCCAGTATTCGGCTTTGTCAAGATCTTTGGAAGTTCCAAAGCCAAAGCGGTAGCAAGTTGATAGCATTTGCATTGCATCGCTGTTGACATTTTTATTTGTCGATTCTGCTGCCTGTTTAAACAATTCAAAAGCTTTGTTGAGGTCTTTCTGAACCTTGATACCATCTTTGTACATCATTCCCAGACAATACATGGTATTTGGATGGTTCTCGCCTTGAGATGTTTTAAAACAATCATATGCACTCGCATAATCTTTTGCGTCATAGCAGAGTCTGCCGATTCCAAATGTCCCATAAGGATTCCCGTTATCTTTGGCTTTTTGCCACCAATATCTTGCTTGGACGGTGTCATGACTATTGTAATACATTGCACCTACATTGTACAAAGCATCTTTGCTTCCATACTCCGCGGCTTTCTTGTACCATTCAATTGCTTGGTTGGTATTATCTTGGTTTCTATAATAAACCGCAAGATTGGAGCAAGCTGTTGCATTACCTTGCACGGCTGCTTTTTTCGTCCATTCAAATGCCTTAACCTCATCCTTATTTGTCCCGATGCCTATAAACAACATATAGCCTATTTGCATCATTGCCTCAGCATAGTTTAGGTCAGCCGCTTTTTGGTACCATTCAAAAGCTTTTTCATGGTTCCTAGCGACTCCCCAGCTAATATCATATGTATCTGGCTTTGGCCATTGTTCTTTCGCTTTATCGTACCATTCATCAACTTTTCTCCAATTAAATTCTTTTGGCATGGAAGTTGAGTCTTCGTAACCCCAATAATACCAGTCGCCTATTTCATCCATCAGTTTGGGATCATTTTCTATAAGGGCATATTCCTTTTTGTATTCAAATGCTTTTTCAGTATATTGAATACCAATTCCGCCAATTGTGGAGTAAAAATTGATAATATGCCACATAGCGGTTTTACTTCCCTTTTCAATTGCTTTTTTATACCAACTTTCAGCTACTTCATATTTATTGATAGATTCCCTGTGAAAAGATGGCCAATCATCTGCCACCATTACCATGGCGGTTGTATCTCCTTTCTCGGCGGCTTTAAGACTCCACTGGAATGCTTTCTTCCCATCTTCTTCTTTAACACCAATCCAGTTAGTGTAGCAATGGGCCATATCAACCATCGCAGAAACATCACCTTTATCAGCGAGCGCTTTTGTATATTTAAAGAATCTTATTTGCGCACCATCAACTACAATTCTATATAATCCCTCAGGCAGTTCACCTCGATTCCAATATATGCCAGAAGCCATTGCCCTAATAAAGTTGTATTGACTGCCTTTGCGCCACCATTCCATTGCTTTATATGTATCTTTTGGCACACCTAATCCTTTATCATATAGATAGCCTATTGTCCATTCAGCTCCAATGCTCAATCGTGCTTTATCTTCAAGAACCTTCAGATACCATGCCATTGCCTTAGCATAATCTTGCTGGATGCCAGCCCCGGTTTGATAGCAACAACCGAGTTCCATCATTGCCAATTTATCACCATTTGCCGCTCTTTCCTCAAGTTCCTTACTATAAGTCTGTGCACAGACCGTACCCACGGCAAGCAAAGCCAAAATAATTATTGTCGATAGCTTCTTCATATTCTTGTGATAATAATTTATAAAATAAAGGATTATCTCATCATTAGCCGTTTGATCGCTTTTGCATCATCATCACCAGTTTCTTGAGCTTTCTTGAGCCAATGCTCAGCCAGTTCAAGATTTTGGGGAGTGCCAAGGCCAAAACGATAGCAAGTTGATAACAACTTCATTGCAGTACTGCTTGGAGAAGTTTGTAATCCTGCAGCCTTTTTGAAAAAATCAAAGGCTTTCTTATAATCCTGGGGTACGCCTAAACCGTCATAATATAAACCACCGATGTTGAATATCGCGATTGCATTCTCATTTTCTGCTGCTTTTTGATACCATTCCATGGCTTTAGTATAGTTCTGAGTGTCAGAAAATATACAACCAATGTTGTTCATTGCAGTAGGATCGCCAATGTCTGCTGCTCTTTGATACCATTCCATTGCTTTCGCATGGTCTTGATCTACTCCACAACCTTGATAATACATGTTACCAATATTTATCATTGCACTAGTATAACCTTTCTCTGCTGCTTTTTGATACCATTCCATGGCCTTTGTGTAGTCTTGTGTGATGCCTTCGCCTTCTTGATAGTTTAAACCGATGATATACATAGCGGTAGCTACACCATAGCTAGCTGCTTTTTGATACCATTCCATGGCCTTATCATAATTCCGATCAACACCAAGACCCTCATTATATAACCAGCCGATGTTTAGCATAGCGCCGGCATCATCGTTCTCTGCTGCTTTTTGAAACCACTCCATTGCTTTCACATAGTTTTGAGAGACACCAAGTCCGTCTTTATATAACAAGCCGATGTTTAGCATAGCGCCGGCATCATCGTTCTCTGCTGCTTTTTGAAACCACTCCATTGCTTTCACATAGTTTTGAGAGACACCAAGTCCGTCTTCATAAAAGATACCGATATTGCGCATAGCACTGGCATCACCGTTGCCTGCTGCCTTCAGATACCACTCCATCGCTTTAGTATAGTCTTCTGGAACACCAAAGCCTTTTAAATACAAGAATCCAATATTCGACATAGCATCTGAATTTCCTTGATCTGCTGCTTTCAAATACCATTCCATTGCCTTGGTAAAATCTTGTGAGGTGCCTAAGGCTTGATGATACATATAACCAAGAATGTACATGGCCTTAGGGTATCCTTTTTCAGCTGATTTTTGAACCCATTCTTTTGCCTTGTCAAAATCTTTAGTAATAGTTGTACCTTCAAAATATAACCGAGCTATTTGATACATTGCCTCAGCATCCCCGTTGTTTGCTTTTTTAAGCAACTCATTGTTGATTTGAGCAGAAGCACTTATTGTAATTAACAATGTGAAAATAAATATTTGCTGTAATCGTATCATGATAAAAATACTTATAAAATTGAATTATATGCTCATCAGTCGTTTGATTGCATTGGCCTTATCGTTTCCGGATTCTTGAGCTTTCTTTAGCCAGTACTCGGCTTTAGCCAAATCCTTGGTAGTTCCAAAGCCATATCGATAGCATGTAGATAACATCATCATCGCATCACTGATAGGATTATTTGATGTCTCCAATGCCTTTTTATACATTGCAAATGCCTTTTTATAGTCTTTGGATACACCATGTCCATTATAATACAACTCTCCGATACAGTATAAAGCTAAGTCGTTTCCTCTATCAGCCGCCTTTTGGTACCATTCCATCGCTTTAGAATAGTCTTGAGCCACACCTTGTCCTGTCTCATACATGTTACCCAGATGAAACATCGCTTTAGCATTACCATTATCGGCTGCTTTATTAAACCACTCCATTGCCTCTGAATAATTTTGACGAACAACCTGTCCAAAGAGATATAAAAAGCCTATGTTATACATTGCATCGGAACTACCGTTTTCTGCCGCTTTTCTCCACCATGAAATCGCCTTAACGAAGTCTTGATTGACACCCTGACCTGTCCAATAGATTGATCCTATTTGAAACATTGTCTCTTTATCAACTTGATTGAGTTTTTTAATGGATTTCGAACTCCCATTATCCTCAGCCTTTAGATACCATTCTATTGCCTTTTGATGGTCTTTAGAAATGCCTTCAATGCCAAATTCAAAAAACTCACCGATATTGAACATAGCATTTGCATGTCCTTTCTCAGCAGCTTTTAGATACCACTCCAAAGCTTTGGCATAGCTTTGAGAAACGATTTCTCCAGACTGATACTGATTACCAATGTAAAACATAGCATCTGCACTTCCACTATCAGCTGCTTTTTGATACCACTCCATGGCTTTCGAATAGTCTTGGGCAACACCAATTCCAGACCGATAGAGATTGCCTATATTAATCATAGCATCTACGTTCCCACTTTCAGCGGCTTTTTGATACCACTCCAAGGCCTTCGAAGAATCTTTTTCAACACCAATTCCACCAAAAAGAAAACAACTACCAAGATAACACATTGCCTCAGTATTTCCATTCAAAGCCATTTGTTTGATTCTCTCCATACCATCAAAATTCCCATTTTCCAATGCCTTATTATACCATTTCATCGCCTTAGAATAGTCAAATGAACCACCAAAACCTGAAGCATACAAGTCACCAATACGGCACATAGCTTTAGTGTTTCCTTTGTTAGCGGCTTTTATAAACCACATCATAGCTATGTCATTGTCTTGAGGAACACCGTTTTGTCCAAGCGCATATAGATTAGCAACACCAAACATTGCTTCAGCATCCCCACTATTCGCTTTATTCAATAGCTCATCACTTATTTGAGCTGATGCTGAGTATGAAGCTAGTGAGAAAAGAATTATGATATATACAAGTTTTTCCATGATTAATAAGAACGATTAAAATATTACATGCCCAAAAGTCGCTTGATGGCATTGGCTTTATCGTTTCCTGCTTCTTGGGCTTTATTGAGCCAGTATTCGGCTTTTTCAATATTTTGAGTTGTTCCATAACCAAAACGGTAGCATGTCGATAGCATGTTCATTGCTCTACTGGATGGCTCATCCTGATTGGTCGATGATTTATAAAACAGGTCAAAGGCCTTTTTATAATCCTGCTGAACGCCATAGCCATTGTAATATAATAATCCGATTCTATAAATTGCATTAACATTTCCCTCATCCTCGGCTTTCTTGAACCATTCTATGGCCTTAGAATAGTCTTGCGAGACACCTTCGCCATTCTCATACAGATTTCCGATGTTGCACATGGCTGCAGCATCGCCTTTATCAGCGGCTTTCTTAAACCATTCCATGGCCTTTGAGTAGTCTTGCGTCACACCTTTGCCATGATAATACATATATCCGATGTTGCACATGGCTTCGGTTTTGCCTTTATTTGCGGCTTTATGATACCATTCCATGGCCTTTGAGTAGTCACGTGTAACCCCTGTACCATTCTCATATAATTCGCCAATATATTTCATTGCAGAAGCATTGCTTTTATTCGCTGCTTTTTGAAACCATTCCATGGCTTTGGAATAGTCTTGTGTAATGCCAATGCCGTCACGATAGCAAATTCCGGTTAATAGCATTGCATCGGCATTTCCCTTATCTGCAGCTTTCTTAAACCATTCCAAAGCCTTAGAGTAGTCTTGTGTGACAGCAATGCCATCACAATAGTAACATCCGATATATAGCATTGCATCGGCATTTCCCTTATCTGCAGCTTTCTTAAACCATTCCAAAGCCTTAGAGTAGTCTTGTGTGATGCCTTTGCCAGAATAATACATATATCCGATATCGAACATGGCCTCCTCATAACCTTTATCAGCGGCTTTCTTGTACCATCCTATTGCTTGGGTGTAGTCTTGTGTGACGCCTTTGCCACGATAATACATATATCCGATGCAGTACATGGCCCTCTCACTACCTTTATCAGCGGCTTTCTTAAACCATTCCAAAGCCTTAGAGTAGTCTTGTGTGATGCCTTTGCCAGAATAATACATATATCCGATGTCGAGCATGGCCTCCTCATAACCTTTATCAGCGGCTTTCTTGTACCATCCTATTGCTTGGGTGTAGTCTTGTGTGACGCCTTTGCCATGATGATACATATATCCGATGTAATACATACCCTTGGCATCGCCTTTCTTTGCGGCTTTTCGGAAGCATTTCATGGCTTCAGAATAGTCTTCTCCTGCCGCCAAATATACAAGACCTAAACTTAATTCATACTCGCTACTCTTTTGTGCCTGAGCCATTGTGACGAAAGCAAGAGCAAAAAGCATCAAGATTATAAAATTCTTCATCTTCTCAATATTTTTGTTTGAAAATTATTTCATGAGTTGCTTGATTTGGGTTGCATCGTAGTCACCGATTTCCTGAGCTTTTTTAAGCCAGTAGTCTGCCTGATTTATATCCTTTGCTGTGCCATAGCCAAATCGGTAACAAGTTGATAGCATATTCATTGCATCACCACTTGGAAACTTTTCTGCCATGGCCGCTTCACTAAAAAGCTCAAAAGCTTTATCGTAGTTTAGTTCTACATAGTAACCATGAAAATACATTTCACCTAGTGATGTTATGGTCATAGGTAAATCATTACACTTAGAAAACCATTCGTAAGCTGTTTTATAGTCTTTATCAACTCCTTTGCCTTCAAGATATAAACGGCCAATGTAGTATTGAGCCACCACCGAAGTAGCCGTATTGCTATCAGCCACTCTGCGATACCATTCCATGGCTTGAGTGAAATCTTGTGGAACACCCTCGCCTTTCTCATAGCATTCCCCTAAAAGCATCTGCCCAAAAACGAATCCTTTCTCGGCTGACTTACGATACCAAGATGCAGCAGTGGCATAATCTTTAGTGACACCGATTCCATTGTAGTAACATTTGCCCAAATAAAAAGCAGCAGTTTCGTTACCGGCATCATAAGACTTTCGATAATATTCAACAGCTTTGAGGTAATCCTGTTGAACACATTCCCCGTTTTCATAGAACTGCCCAAGGTGGAGAAGTGCATCCAACTGGTTTTGATTCCCGGCTTTTTGGCACCAAAAAAAAGCCTGAGAAGTATCTTTTGCGGTTCCCCAACCACGTTCATAACACTGGCCTAACATAAACTGAGCATGAGACAAGCCTTGATCTGCTGCTTTCTGAAACCAAAATATGGCTTGTTCATAATTCTTTGTGGTTCCACCAAGGCCTACAAAGGGAATATATCCGAGATAATATTGACCAACAACAGAGCCTTGATCAGCTGCTTTGCGATACCAATATAGAGCCTGTGGAATATCTTGTGCTACACCACCAGTGCCCTGACTGTAAAAATCTCCCAAATAAAGTTGAGCATTGACATTTCCCTGTTTTGCAAGTTCAACAAGTCTCTCAGAATACACCACTTGAGCACTTAAAACAAGGACAGCAAGTAGTGACAAAGTTACTATAACTATCTGTTTTTTCATATTCGAAGTCTTTATTATTGACCTAGAAGTTGTTTTATAATATTTGCCTTATCATTGCCGGCCTCTTGAGATTTCTTGAGCCAATACTCTGCTTTCTCCAGATCTTTTGTGGTACCTTTTCCGAAACGGTAGCAATTGGACAACATGTACATCGCATCTCCGCTTGCGTTGTTGGACGCTTCTGCTGCTTTTTTGAAAAGTTCAAATGCTTTTTCAAAACTTTGAGTAACATAGTCTCCATAATAGTACATTTCTCCTAATTGAGCCACGGCTGGTATACAACCATTTGAGTTCGATTTGCTGAACCAGTCATATGCTAATTGATAATCTTTTTCAACGCCTTTACCTTCAAGATAAAAACGACCGATGAAGTATTGTGCCACTTCATTGTTTTGTTCGGCTGCCTTACGGTACCATTTCAGAGCTTGGGAATAGTCTTGAATTACGCCTTCTCCTTTCTCATAGCACATTCCAATATGGCATTGGGCAAAAACAAAACCCTTCTCGGCCGCTTTAAGATACCAGGATGCTGCAAAGACATTGTTTTGAGGTACGCACTTTCCTTCTTCACAATAAGATCCGATTGCGAACATCGCAGGGGCATAGTCATTTTCTGCTGCTTTCTGAAACCATGCTAATGCATAAATAAAATTTTGGTATTCCTCAAATTCACAGCCAATTAGATACATGGCTTCTGAGTCACCATTCTTTGCTTCTTCAAGTAACTCATTACGAATATTCATCTGTGCCGCAGTGTTAATCATTTGTGGCAGCGACTGTAAATCTTGTCCAAGGAGTAGCATAATATTATTGGCTTTCTCATTTCCTGTCTGTTGAGATTTCTTGAGCCAATACTCTGCTTTCTCCAGATCTTTTGTGGTACCTTTTCCGAAACGGTAGCAATTGGACAACATGTACATTGCATCACCGCTTGGGTTTAGAACATTCGCAGCACGATAAAACCACTCAAACGCTTTTTCGTAATCCTGAGCGATTCCGTCGCCTTGATAATATGCTAACCCCAATTGACACATTGCTTCTTGATCGCCTGCGCAAGCCTTCTGGTACAATCCCGTACTATATTGTGCATTGGCAGCAACTCCGAGAAATAATATACAAAATGTAATAAGAATCGTTCTCATATCAATCTGAATTGTTGTGTATCATTCGTAGAGACACCGGCACCACATCAATAATTAAGTCCAGCTTCCTCGCATAAGTCTTTTGCGATTGCATTCCCTCTTTGAGCCAAACTCTTCAGGGTTTCTGTATCACCATTAGTATATGCTTTTCTAGCAAGTTCATCATCCGTCATTTGATGAGGAGGTTCAATACTTACTTGAAGAACAGTATCCACCTGTTTGATGGTGTCTGTTAATACTTCGGTTTCTTCATTTACGTCATTGACTGCTGTCTGATGGTTGCATGCCATAAATAACAACATCATAAGGATTGATAATATTTTGATGATTGATTTCATAATTGATTATGTTTATAGTTATTACTGTTATTATCAATAACTAAGTTTTGATTTTTCGCACAAATCTTTTGCAGTTTTGTTTCCTTGCCTAGCCAAGCGCTTGAGCGTTTCTGCATCACCAGTTGCAAAAGCCTTTCTTGCCTGTTCGTCAAGACTTACTTTGGGGTTTGTCACTTCATTCTTTTTTTTAGCCTCTTCCTCTTTTTTCTTTTTGGCGGCTTCCTCAGCCTTCTTCTTGGCAGCTTCCTCAGCCTTCTTCTTGGCGGCTTCTTTGGCCTTATCAGCTTCGGCTTTATCGGCAGACAAGTCTTTTTCGTTGGTCTCTGGTTCGTTTACTGTTTTTGCAGCCTCTTCTTGAGCGCTTTTAACAGAATCGGCTTGCTGCTGCAAAGCGTCATTTATTTGCTTTATCAATTCAGAAGCTGATTGAGTGAACGCAGCGTTCTCAAGTGCCTTGTTGGCAAGATCTTTGGCTTGATCATAGTTCTTTTCATTGACATAGATATGGGCCAATGGCAAGAATGCCCTTGCTGAATCCATTTCGGCAAATCGTTCTAGTGAGGCCTTGTCATTATTATCGATGGCCAATTGCAGTTGGGCGCGCTGTTCTTCATGCTGTTGGCGCTGATTCTCCTGCCAAGAAGTATAGCCCCAATAGCCCAAAGCAATTAATGAGACCGCTGCGGCACCAATCAGAATATTCTTCAGGTTATCACCCAATGTCTGCTGCGTGTTTCTCAAAGTTTGGCCGAGCCAAAGCAGCCATTGCGGCGTGGGCTTATAGTTCACACGCACTGCGACATACTGCGTGCCATTAACAAAATACTCACAGTCAAGTGCACCTCCATTGTCATTGCCTTTATAGCCATATTGATAGCTCTCAAAGCCAGCTACCTGATTGGGAATGAGCCATTCGGGATGATTTTTGGTTGATAGTGCGACTTCTCCATTCTTAGCACGTCTGTCTCCTAAAGAGGGTGAGAACTGCTCCCACAGGTTGTAGCTCGTTTTTTGAGTGGCATGGGTCGAGCGGTCCTCGCCCGTAGCCGATGCCGTGGTCGCTTTGTAACGGATATAATCTTCCGTTTCCTCGATGACAGCAACTACCAGGTAATTCTGATACCGGCCATTCACGATGTGTCCGATTCGCAGAGCATTGCTCTCTTTGAAGTCTTTCAGGAATTGTTCTATCGTCTTTGGACGGTCGCTGGCATCTTTTCTCATGCCATGGACGATGGCATCGATGGTGCGGTCGCTGGCCAGGCCGTTCAGTTCATTGCGAATGTCATGAGACGTGATTTCAAACGCACTCTTGGGATCACGGCCAGACAACATGTAAAAGCAAGTTGCCGCAAGCGCATAGATATCATATTGAGGAGCAAAATGTGTCACACCAGCATATTGCTCGGTTGGGGAATAGCCTTGTGTCGTGCCTTTGCTGGGATTCTTGGTCGTGGGAGATCCATCTTTCTTGAAGTGGACTGATATGCCAAAGTCGATGAGTACGGGCATGTCGGCTTCATTGGGGTCATCACTTTGGCGCATCACGATGTTCTCGGGCTTGATGTCGAGGTGGAGCATGTTATTCTCGTGCAGGAACTGCACGGCACGGGCTATGGGATTGAGAATGCTCATCAATGTGGCTTCACTCACACCACCACCATTTGCTTTAACCATCGAGCACAAGTCTCCGCCAGCGAGGTATTCCATCACAAAATAGGCAGTACCTGTAGCTTTATCCTCGAACACCTCGTTCACATTGACGATGTTCGTGTTCTTCTGGCAAATCTTTTGCAGGCGTTTACCCTCGTTGATGAAATCGGTCAAGCCTTCTTTGATTTCATCTTCATGGTTGGGCGAGAACTTCATCACAGCAGATCCTGGTTCGCGCCAACATTCTGACGGGAGAAACTCCTTCACCGCAAATCTGGTTTTTACCGTGATATTACCGGTCTTGATTTTGGCAGTCACACGATAAGTGATGCCAAAACCGCCTTGCCCCAACACCTGCTCAATGGTGTAGGCGTGGTTGCCACCCACCAGTTCATATCCTGGCTGCAACGCATTTTTATATTCCTTTTTCTCTGCCATATATTGAGCTTTTTTAGTTATACTCTTATCACATTCGTTTATTAATAAACAATCGATATTTATTCAATTAATGACTTTATTCGATTTGCATCATCATTGCCAAATAACTGGGCCTTCTCAAGATACCATTCGGCTAATTTCAGATTTTTTTCTGTTCCAAGCCCATATCGATAACAAGAAGACAAGTAATTCATTGCATCTCCACTTGGGTTGTAGTGGCGATTGGCTGCTCTATAAAACAAATCAAATGCTTTTTGGTAATCTTGCTGAAAAAATACACCATCATAATACATCTGACCAAGCTTTGCCGTGGCGGGCAAATAATCTTGAAGATGGGCTTGTTCAAAGTATTCTACAGCTTTTGACAGATTGGCTTCAACACCGTACCCGTTTTCGTAAAAAATGCCAATAGAATATAAAGCTTGTTCGTTGCCGTTATCTGCCGCTTCCTTATACCATTTCAAGGCCTTTGCATAGTCCTTCTCCACCTCTTGACCACGTTCATAGATGACTCCTAGATTAATCATAGAATTCACATTTCCTTTTTCAGCAGCTTTTATGAACCAATCAATAGCTTGGTTGCGATATTCAACTCGTGTATTTTTAATTAATTCACAAGCAAGATTATTCATGGCAATTACATGCCCGCTTTTTGCAGCCATCTCATACAATTTACATGCTTGTAGCGAGTCTTTCTGAACACCTATACCATTAGCATACATTGTTCCCAGGTTGTTCATAGCCCTCTCATTATCGCTATTAGCAGCCTTTTTATACCACTCAATGGCTTTATTATAATCTCGTGATACACCATCACCGATTTCGTACCTTGCTCCTAAACAATACATTGCATTGGCATTGCCGTTCTTGGCAGACTCTTCAAACCATTTTTGAGCTTTGGAGTTATCTTTCAAAGAATCGTTACTTGCATATAAGATCCCTAAATCACACATTGCAACGCAATTACCTTTTTCTGCAGCATTTAACCACCACTGTTCTGCTTTATGATAGTCTTGAGTGATGCCATCGCCATGCGCATATAACAAGCCTATTTTGTGCATTGCATTTGCATTCCCTTTGGCCGCAGCTTTACTAAACCACTCCATGGCTTTTGTATAATTTATATCAACACCCTCTCCCATACAATAACACAGCCCCAAGTCAACCATCGCTTCAGGGTCACCAGATTGTGCTTTGACAAATAACTCGTCTGCTTTCTGGCCGAAGGCACAACAAGGAATAGATGTTATAAATAAGAACAAGAGTAATAAGTTCTTCATATTAATTTTTTTCATATAAAACGTTAATTAAAACAAGCTATTTTCTTTCCATAATTTTTCTTATCATATTTGCCTCGTCACTACCAGTTTCTTGTGCTTTGGTAAGCCAAGAGTCAGCTTTTGACAAATCTTTCTTTGTGCCGAGTCCATAACGGTAACAAGAGGATAGCATATTCATTGCATCAGCTGATGGGTTATCGCATGTCGATGCTTGATACAACAACTCGAATGCTTTGGAAGGGTTCTCTACTACATGTTTGCCCTGGAAATACATCTCACCCAATTTCCCTAATGCCATAGTATTGCCTTTCTCACTTGATGAAGTAAATAAATCAAATGCTTTTTGATAATTTTGATTAACTCCATGGCCATAAAGGTAGCATAAACCCAAGAAATACTCAGATTCTTTGGCATTAAAAGCAAAGGCATCTGCCCGCATAAATGCTTCAAAAGCTTTATCATAATTCTGCAATTCACCTTGTTTGTAATAGATGTATCCCATAAGGAGGCTGGCGTCTCCATCTCCATCAGCAACACGGCTAAACCACTTTAATGCCTGGGAATCATCCTGCTCAACGCAGATGCCAGTATAGAAATAATACCCTAACCAGTATTGTGCTTCATCATTGTCTCCATTAGCTGACTCCTGAAACCAATGAAATGCTTTTTCATAGTCACGAGGAACAATTTTTCCATAATGGTATTCTTTGGCAATTTCACATTGCAGTTTGGGGTTGCCCTGTGAAGCTGCTTCTTTGAAAAACACCTCTGCCATATTTTTATCTTGAGGAACACCAATCCCTAATGCATGACATATCCCAACATGATACTGAGCTTCATCATATCCCCTTGATGCTGATCTAAAGAATAAAGAAAACGCCTTCTTGTAGTCGGTTTTAACACCCCGACCATGATAGTAACATTTGCCAAGCTTAAATAAGCCCTTTTTATCTTTCGAATCTGCGGATTTCTTATACCATTTGACAGCTTTTGTCTGATTCTCGTTTCCTCCGTAAAAATAGAGATAGATGTCACCTAGTTCATTCTGTGCTGTCGCGTCTCCTTTCTTTGCCAAAGCTAGTAGATCTTTTTCTCGCTTATCTAATCTTTGTAACCAGGCATTCGTTCCTGACCATCCTCTCTTATTGGCATTGGACAGCCATAATTCAGCTTGGCTATAATCTTGAGGGATACCATCACCAATAGCATAACACCATGCTAAATCAGCCATGGCCTGAGCATCACCCAAACGGGCCTTTTTTACTAAATCAACGCTATAACTAGTTTGAGCTGATCCTGAAAATGTAGCAATTGCTACAAACAAAAATATAAGTAAACTTTGCTTCATATTATTCTTTATTTCTCATTATTTGGTTAATACGGTTTGCACTCTCGTTTCCAGCTTCCTGAGCTTTCTTTAGCCAATATTCTGCTTTTTGCAAATCTTTGGTAGTCCCAAAACCATAACGATAGCATGAAGACAAGAGATTCATCGAATTGCTAGTCATTTCATAGCCATTGCATTTCGTTGCAGCCTCATTAAAGAGTTCGAATGCTTTTGAATAATTCTTTTTAACATGAATACCGTCATAATACATTTCACCCAACTCACAAGTCGCATAGTTATTGCCGTGCTTGTCGGCAATGGAAAAATAATTATATGCTTGCTCATAGCTTTTGCTAACACCATTTCCATTATAATAGCAACGTCCTAAGCCTTCACTGGCAAAACCTATAGTGGTCGTATCATTAATTCCCTGTCTTTTAATTTCATTATACAAATTTGAATATGTTGTAAATAATTTTTCTGCCAATTCGGGCTTCTCGCCTACAATTTCAAATGTCATTATTGCATTAAAAGATCTTTCTGTTGCCGTGTCAATTAAACACTTGTATGCAACATCTATAGCCTTATTGAGATCTTTTTTACCCCCCACTTCATCTACATAAACATATAATAAGTAATCATAAAGGCTATAACCCATTGGCCCATAATCATATGAGCCAAAACCATAATCAATGGCTTGTTCAAGCCAATAGGCCACATTATCTGTATCTGTCCATGATTTATGATTTGCATATTCTACACATCGGCTGTTATCTGAATATTTCCAACTTTCGAGCTGTAATGCACTACTTCCAAAATCCAAATCGTAAGATGGATATAATTGAGGTGTATTTGCGCAGATATAGAAATACATTAACCCAAGATGTATAATTCCTAATGCACTTTCTTTATCGATTGATTTTTTGAAATACTGTTCTGCCTTTTGATATTCTTGTTTTGCGGCGAACAGACAACCAGTTAAAGCTAAAAAGTAATGGCAGTTTGGTGATTTTTCAATCGAACATAATTCGATTAACTTTGTTTGTGCATCTTTATTAGCCTTCTTACTTTCATAATACCCAGACTCATGAGTAAAGTAGCCCCCTCCAGCTGAATGCAGTAAAAGATCTGCGGCATAAACAGAATCTTTCTCAACGCTTTCACCTTTTAAATACATAAGGGC
>Ga0310697_10004118_pt1 | contig 14434 bp, 12 predicted proteins | sample 172DNAGHGlowgp2_FD_203883 | JGI IMG/M metagenome (GOLD analysis project Ga0310697, IMG submission 203883) | Sheep rumen microbial communities from Palmerston North, Manawatu-Wanganui, New Zealand - 1728 DNA GHGlow gp2 (v2) (version 2) | ecosystem: Host-associated > Mammals > Digestive system >...
GAAAGGAAGTTCATTGTAGCGGCAGCGTCCGAGCACTGTAACCTTCTCGGGAACGACCTCGATGTCGCCTGTATCAAGCTTGGGGTTCTTGGAGCTTCTCTCTCTTACAACGCCCTCTACCTTGATCGTCGATTCCTTTGTGATAGCCTTGAAAGTCTTCATCATCTCGGCTGTCTCAATAACGACCTGTGTTGTTCCGTAGAAATCACGGATAACAACAAATCCGAGCTCTGATCCGACCTCACGGAAATTCTCCATCCAGCCTGCGAGCGCAACCTTCTTGCCCGCATCTGTGATCCTTAATTCTCCACATGTATGTGTACGTGACTGCATTATATGTTCCTCCAAAATTGTTTGCTTATTTATCTGCAAGATACGCTGTGAGCTCACTAAGCTTTACGGGCGTCTCATTACCGTCAGCCATGCACTTGACCTTGACTTCACCTGAGCTGAGCTCATCGTCGCCGATTACTGCAAGGTAAGGGATTCCCTTCTTGCCGGCATACTTCATCTGCGCCTTGAAAGACCTGCCTGCCATATCTGTCTCGCAGCCGATTCCTTCATTTCGCAATGCATAACAGAGCTTCAAAGCTTCGATCTTTGCCGCTTCAGACATAGAAGCGATATAAAGCTTTACATAAGAAGGTGCTTCCTTGAGCGCGCCCTGAGCCTCAGCCTCCAGAAGGAGTCTCTCAACGCCCATAGCAAAACCGATACCGGGAGTTGATGTGCCGCCGCAGTCCTCAACAAGTCCGTCATATCTTCCGCCGCCGCAGATAGTGCCCTGCGTTCCGACGTTCTCTGAAACGAACTCGAAAACCGTTCTTGTATAGTAATCCAGACCTCTTACGATATTAGGGTCGATAGTGTATGCAATGCCTAAAGCCTCAAGTCTCGCCTTAAGGCCCTCAAAATGAGCCCTGCAGTCATCGCAAAGGTGATCTATGAGCCTCGGCGCATTCTTAACGATATCCCTGCCGCCGTCGATCTTGCAGTCGATCATGCGGAGAGGGTTCTTTTCGAATCTTGCCTGGCAGTCCTCACACATTGTGCCGACGTGAGGTCTGAAATAGTCCTTGAGCAACTTATTGTACTCACCGCGGCAGTTAGGACAGCCTATGGAATTGATGTGGAGTGCGATGTTCTTAAGACCCATCTTCCTGAAGAAAACGTCAACAACAGAGATGATCTCTGCATCGATATCAGGTCCCTGTGCACCAAAAGATTCAAGGCCGAACTGGTGGAACTCACGCATTCTGCCCTTCTGCATCTTCTCATAACGGAAAGCCGTGATGTTGTAGAACATCCTTACAGGAGTAGCAAGGCTCGACATACCGTTCTCGATATAGCTTCTGACGACGCCGGCCGTACCCTCAGGTCTCAAAGTGATGCTTCTGCCACCCTTGTCCTCAAAGGTGTACATCTCTTTGGTTACAACGTCTGTGGTATCACCAACGCCCCTCTGGAACAGATCAGTCTGCTCAAATGTCGGGATCCTTATCTCCTCATAGCCGAAGGAATGGCATACATCCGCAAAAATCTTCTCAGCGCGCTGCCAATTGTGTATCTCTGAAGGAAGAATGTCCCTCGTGCCCTTCTGTGCTGCGTATCTCATCATAGTTCTCCTAGTCTAATAAATAACACGCGCTATTATAATATTAAAAAGGGCAATAAACAACCAGAAAGGCGTGGTTTTGAGCAGCGTTATTCCAGGAGCCGTGATTTTTGTGGTGTTGCAGATCTAACTCCAGGCGGAATTCCAGGCGGCGCCTGAAGTTTTGCCTGAAGTTTGGGGGTCTTTGGCCCGTTTTCCGGGCGGAATTCCAGGCGGCGCCTGAAGTTTTGCCTGAAGTTTAGTGTTGTGCGGCAAATTGAACGGCGCTGCCGCAAGTTTGGCCCTAAAACAGCGTTTTGAACGGCAAATTGAACGGCGCTGCCGCATGTTTTGCCGCATGTTTGGCCCTAAAACAGCGTTTTGAACGGCAAATTGAACGGCGCTGCCGCATGTTTTGCCGCATATTTGGGAATCCGATGTTAAAAACACGCATAACATTTACGCATGCGACTGTAATTATCCCTGTCCGCGCAAAACGCAATAGATCGAGCTTGCGTTTCTGCACAAGCGAACGTAGTGAGCGCAGAAGCTCTAAGAAAGCGAGATATTATTTGCGTTTTGCTATATATGCCATCCAGTCATTCTTGGACTGCTCTGCGATGATCTCCATGCCGGCTGCCTTGAGAGCCTCAATGACGCGGTCTTTCTTGGTGTTAATGATTCCGGAGCATACGAAAATACCGTCCTCGGCAAGGTCAGACGGAATGTCACAGGCGATCTCGGCAATGACGTCAGCTATTATGTTGGCGACGATCAGATCATACGGCGCATGCTTTACGCTCTTGAGCTCGCCGGTGTAGCATTCTACATTTGTGCAGCCGTTTATAGTACAGTTTTCCTCACAGACCTTAACGGCAAGAGAGTCGATGTCTACGGCGTCAACGCTCTTGGCGCCGAGCTTGCTTGCGATGATTGCCAGTATTCCGGAGCCGGTACCGAGGTCCAACACTGTAGTGTCGGGCTTGATCACGCGGTCTAATATCTCCGCGCACATGGCGGTTGTCTCGTGGGTGCCGGTGCCAAACGCGGAGCCGGGATCCAGGATCACTTTAACCGCATCTTTTTCGAGTTCGGCATCGCCTTCTTCGATCCATGAGGGACAGATGACGATACGGTCAGAGAGCCTGAATTCTTCGTAGTACTTTTTCCAGTTGTTTGCCCAGTCCTCGTCATCGACATAGCGGTAGCCTTCAAAGCCGGAGCCGACATCAAGGAATTCGCCGATCGAAGCAATGCGTGACTTGATGAAGTCCATTGCTTCTGCCGTGGGAAGCTCCTTGTCAGTGATGGAGCCGTAGATCATGCCTACGCCGTCAGGATTAGCGAACTCTTCGCTTTTTGCGCCCATGCGGATAACACCGTCATCGGTCTCAGCGAAATAAGCCTTGATAACAACGTCCTGACCATAGCTCTCGATCGTGCCGTCGTCGCAATAGCTCAGAGGATCGTTGTCTATGGTGTTGCGGAATTCCATAGGATCCTGTGATGCAATGCCGTCAGCGCCTGCCTGTGCGAGCATCTCGCAGATTGCTTCGGAAGCTTCTTCAGTTGTCTTAATCGTTATCTCTGCCCATCTCATAGTCTTTTCCTCTAATGAAAACGAGGGACCCTTATCTCAGGATCCCTGCGTGGAGTTTATTTAAACAGGTTCTTTATCTTCTGGAAGAACTGGCTTGATCTCATGTAGTTGCGGTCAGTCAGCGTGTCGTTGAACTGCTTTAAGAGCTGCTTCTGCTCGCGCGAAAGGCCTGTCGGGACCTCGAGAACAAACTTGACGACGTGGTCGCCCTTCATGTTCGGGTTGTTCTTGTTCGGGATACCCTTGCTCCTGATGGTAATGGTATCGCCGGGCTGTGTACCTTCCTTGAGAGTGTACTTCTCTTTGCCGTAGATGGTGGGAACTTCGATCTCACCGCCTAAAGCAGCCTGTGCATATGTGATCGGGACGTTGCAGGAAGTGTTGATTCCGTTACGCTCGAAAAGATCGTGCTTCTTGACCTTGAATTCGATATAAAGATCACCGTAAGGTCCGCCGTTTGTGCCGGGCTCACCTTCGTTTCTGATGGGAAGGAGATCGCCTGTATCAACGCCTGCTGGGATCTGTACTGAAAGGTTCTTAACGGTCTTAAGTCTGCCCTTGCCTCTGCACTGGTTGCAGGGTGTTTTGATGACAGTTCCCCTGCCGTTACAAGTGGGGCAGCTCTTTGTGACCATCGTCATACCAAAGAGGGTCTGTGTCTGCTGCTGGACTCTTCCTGCACCACGGCATGTCGGGCATGTCTCAGGTGTTGTTCCGGGCTGTGCGCCTGAACCGTTGCAGGATTTGCAGATGTCTTCCTTTGTTATCTGGAAAGTCTTGGTGCAGCCGAATGCGGCCTCCATGAATTCCAATGCCATGTGATACTTAAGATCGGCACCCTTCTGGGGACCTGTACGTCTTCTGGAGCCCCCTCCGAAGCCGCCTCCGAAGAATGAGCTGAAGATGTCGCCAAGGTCGACGTCGTAAGCGCTATAAGCTCCGCCGCCACCGCCGCCGAATCCGTTGGGATCGACACCGGCATGGCCGAATCTGTCGTATTTGGCTTTCTTGTCAGGATCAGACAGGACCGAATAGGCTTCGTTGACCTCCTTGAATTTAGTCTCAGCCTCTTTGTCGCCCGGATGCAGGTCCGGGTGATATTTCTTGGCCTGCTGTCTGAAAGCCTTCTTTATTTCGTCATCGGAAGCATCTTTCGATACTCCCAAGACCTCATAGTAATCTCTAGGCAATGAGGAACCCCTCCGTTCTTATTTTCGCGCCTTCGAAAAGGCATTGTTCCTTATACAGATATATCCGGCACATCCGTATTCCAGGAAGTGCCGGATTATTGTATCAGATTTTATTCAGATTAGAAGTCGCCGCCGGCGTTCTTGAATCCGTCTGAGCCTGTGCCCTGGTTAGGGTCAACTGACTCTGAGCCGTAGCCTGCGAAATCTTCAGGTGAAGGCTGTCCCTGAGGACCCTGAGGGCCTGCTCCCGGAGCACCCTGTGCAGGACCTGCTGCCTGGTAGATCTTCTCGGAGAGCTTGTAGAGAGCCTGTGTAAGGTCTTCTGTGCCCTTCTTCATAGCATCTGTGTCATCCTTTGCGATGGCATCCTTGAGCTTGGAGATGCAGTCATTGACCGGAGCCTTGTCTGCGTCAGTGATCTTGTCGCCTGCGTCCTTCATGGTCTTTTCTGCCTGATAGCAAGCTGTCTCAGCCTGGTTCTTTGTCTCGATCTTCTCCTTGTTTGCCTTATCCTCGGCAGCGTGCACCTCTGCTTCCTTAACAGCCTTCTGGATATCTTCCTCACTCATGTTGGAAGAAGACTGGATCGTGATCTTCTGCTCACGGCCTGTGCCCTTATCCTTAGCGCTTACGTTAACGATACCGTTAGCGTCGATATCGAATGTAACTTCGATCTGCGGAACGCCACGGGGTGCGGGTGCGATACCGTCAAGGATGAAGTTGCCCAATGTCTTGTTGTAAGCAGCCATCTCACGCTCACCCTGGAGTACGTGGACCTCAACCTGTGTCTGGCCGTCAGCTGCCGTGGAGAATATCTGGCTCTTCTTTGTAGGGATCGTTGTGTTACGCTCGATCATCTTTGTGCATACACCGCCCATTGTCTCGATACCGAGTGAAAGAGGTGTAACGTCGAGGAGAAGGAGGCCCTTAACGTCGCCTGTAAGGACTGCTGCCTGGATAGCCGCGCCGATGGCAACGCACTCGTCAGGGTTGATGCCCTTGAAAGGCTCTTTGCCGAAGTAATTCTTAACTGCGTCCTGAACTGCAGGGATTCTTGTGGAACCGCCTACGAGGAGGATCTTGTCGATGTCGGAAGGAGAAACGGAAGCATCGCTCATGGCGCGCTTTACAGGATCCATTGTCTTCTGAACGAGGTCAGCTGTGAGCTCATCGAACTTAGCTCTTGTGAGAGTGATGTCCATGTGCTTAGGACCTGTTGCATCAGCTGTGATGTAAGGGAGATTGATGTTGGAAGATGTAACGCCGGAGAGCTCGATCTTAGCCTTCTCAGCTGCTTCTCTCAATCTCTGCATAGCCATACGGTCAGATCTTAAGTCAACTCCGTCAGACTGCTTGAATGTCTCTACGAGGTAATCAACGATCTTGTTATCGAAGTCGTCACCGCCAAGTCTGTTGTTACCTGCAGTTGCGAGAACCTCGAAAACTCCGTCAGCGATATCAAGTACGGATACATCGAATGTACCGCCGCCCAAGTCGAATACGAGGATCTTCTGGTCGGATTCCTTATCAAGGCCGTAAGCAAGGGATGCTGCCGTAGGCTCGTTGATGATTCTCAATACCTCAAGGCCCGCGATACGGCCTGCGTCCTTTGTAGCCTGACGCTGTGAGTCAGTAAAGTAAGCAGGAACAGTGATGACTGCCTGTGTTACGGGTGTTCCGAGATAAGCCTCTGCGTCGCTCTTGAGCTTGGAGAGGATCATTGCGGAGATCTCCTGAGGTGTGTACTGCTTATCGTCGATGGATACCTTATAGTCGGAACCCATTTCTCTCTTGATTGACTGGATCGTACGGTCAGGATTTGTGACTGCCTGTCTCTTTGCTACCTGTCCGATAAGTCTCTCGCCTGTCTTTGTAAAACCGACGACTGAAGGTGTTGTTCTGTTGCCCTCGGGATTCGGGATGACTACTGTCTCCGAACCTTCCATAACTGCAACACATGAATTTGTTGTACCAAGGTCGATACCAATTACTTTTGCCATTTTAATTTCCTCCTGAAGTTCTTTTCGAACTTTCTAAAAAATCTATCACTTACTTTATGCTTTCTTGCTGACAAGGATCTTGTCTACAATACCGTAATCCAAAGCTTCCTGAGCTGTCATCCAGTGATCTCTGTCGGTGTCCTTCATCAAGGTCTCAAGATCTTTTCCGCAGTTGTCTGCGAGGATCTGATTGAGTCTCTTTCTTGTATCCTTGATGTGGTCTGCTGCGATCAAGATCTCTGTTGCCTGACCCTGAGCTCCGCCCAAAGGCTGGTGGATCATGACTTCTGCGTTAGGAAGGATGCATCTCTTGCCCTTTGTTCCTGCAGAAAGGAGAACTGAACCCATTGAAGCTGCCATGCCCATGCAGATCGTCTGAATGTCCGGCTTGATAAGACGCATTGTGTCTAAGATCATGAGACCGTCAGATACGGATCCTCCGGGGCTGTTGATATAGAACTGAATATCCTTATCGGGATCCTCTGCCTCGAGGAAGAGGAGCTGAGCCGTGATAAGGCTTGCTGTTACTGAGTTGACTTCCTCTGAGAGAATAACGATTCTTTCTTTGAGAAGTCTTGAATAGATGTCATAAGCACGCTCGCCGCGGCCTGTAGTCTCGATTACTGTAGGAACCAAGCTTGATCTGATTAAATCCATTGTCTTTCTCCTTTATCTGATATTTGTTTTTTCTTAGTTTGCTACCTGGACCTGAGCATGTCTTATGACTCTGTCCTTGTACTTATATCCCTTGGCGAAAACCATCGCTATCTCCTGCTCGCCTAACTCTTCGTCATCTATGTGCATCATAGCTTCGTGAAGGTTCGGATCGAATTTTGTTCCTCTCTCTGCGGGTATCTCTTCGACACCGATCTTCTTGAGAGTATCCTGAGCCTGTCTTCCTACGAGCTCCATTCCCTGAATGATTTTATCGAGAGAATTCTCGTCGGACTTTTTGGCACCTTCCGTTGCTCTGTCCAAGTTGTCAATGAGCGTTAAGAAGTCCTTGGTTACGCTTGCGATAGCATCTGCGTAGAGGTTGTCTTTCTCTTTCTGCGTACGCTTACGGTAGTTATCGTATTCAGCGTAGAGGCTCATATATCTTGCTTCGAGATCGCTTACTGCTTCAGCATTGTCGGCAGGCAGCACGTCTTCATCATCGTCTTCTTCGTCTGCTTCGGCTTCCTTTGCATCTGCTTCCTTAGCCTTTGCTTCTTCCGCCTTTGTCTCCTCTGCTTCTGCCGATGCCTTGTCGGAAGCTGCGGCATCTTCTACGGAGCTTTCCTCGTTACCGTTATTAACGGGTTCTTCGTCAGCTCCGAAAACCAACTCTTCGTCATTGCTCATTTTCTTTATCCTTTCCCTGTTTTTATTTATCTTTTTCATCAGGTAAATTTCTTCATCTCCTCGTTAAGCTTCTTCTTAACGAAATCTATCTGAGAAATTACCTTGGAATAAAGCATTCTCTTGGGTCCTATTACTCCGATGTTGCCGGAGACAGAATCCGTAAGATTATATGTAGCTGTAATAAAGCTGCAGTCATCTAAGCCTTCCAAAGTGATCTCCTGGCCGATCCTGATCATGTAGGAATCATCACTGCCAAGTTCCCTTGCGGCATTCTCCATCTCGTTGACGTAGCCTGCGACCATGCCGGAATCCGATAATGTTCCGAGAAGATCTCTTGCGCGTCCCAGAGAACTGAAGTCCGGAAGGCTCAGCATCCTGTGCTCGCCTTCAAGGTAGATATTGAGTTCATCAGCCTGCTTGATCGCTGCATATGCTTCGTAGAGGACCTGCTTTAAAAGGGGCTCGGGAACATCCGTACTCTTGCCTGCAGTCTCGACCGTAACAAGCGTGATCTCGTCTAAAGGCTTGCCCGTAAGGCTCTTCTCAATAGCACCGGAGATCTTCATGATCTGCTCGTCATTTAAGAAATTAGGGATCCTTACGACCTTATCCTTAACAACTCCTGCAGAAAGCACCATTACGACCAAGGCCTTGCCGGGTTCGATCATGAGGATCTTAAGCTGCTTTAAGAAGCTCTTCTTAAGTCTCGGGCTCATTGCGAGGGATACGAATCCCGTTGTCTCGGAAAGTGTATGTGTCGCATTCTTGATGAGTTCTGTTACCTCATCAACGCTCGTATTGATCCTCTTCTCTATCTCGAGCTGCTCCCTGGGAGTAAGTTCTTCGATAGTCATGAGAGAATTTACGTATTCACGGTAACCCTTGTCTGAAGGAATACGGCCGGCAGATGTATGAGGCTTCTCGATAAGTCCCAGATGCTCTAATTCTGCCATGTCATTACGGAGAGTAGCGGAGCTGACATTAAAGCTGTGACGCTCTATAAGGCTCTTCGAACCGACAGGCTCATTAGTAGATACATAATCATCTACTATAGCGTGCAGGACTTCTTTTTTACGGTTGTCTAACTGCATCTTAATGTCTCTCCCTTCCTCTGATTAGCACTCTATCCTCACGAGTGCCAACATCAATATACTCTTAAAGTCAAAAATAGTCAAATGAATATTTGAGTGAAATCTGAGGCGGCCGTTTTCCCTTGAAAAGACAGGCTTTTCGGGCATTTGCCGGGGCTTCCTGCAATCAGTGCCAGAGCTCCATATAAATAATGACTACTACTGTAAGAACAGCGAAAAGGATCGCCGCTACGTTATAGATCTTGCGGATCACGGAAGAATCCTTTTTCGGGGCCTTGAAAAGCTTAACGACCGAGATGATTATCAGGGCGGTAAGCGCCAGAGCCAGGATTATCATCGCAACAGGTACCCAGGCATAGGTCTCATGCCTCATCCATGCCGTCATGAGAACAAAGAATACTCCTCCGGCAAGGCCAATCAGCAATTCGACCAGTGACATAAGGCCGGTTTCTTTCCCGAGCAGGATCTTCTTTTTGCTCTTCCTTATCTTGCGGACGATCGCTCTTATGCCCTTGACGATAAGGCTCAACGCTGCAAATCCGAGTGAGATGAACCAGCCGTAAAGGAGAGCAATCTCAAGAATGGCAGTGCCTGTCGATGCAAGGTAGAAGTCACCGTAGGTGTTCTCGAACTTCGGAATGCCGTCCTTCTCGTTATATGTCCAGCTCCAGTCTTCGAAAGAATCTTCTGTCATGTAGCTTGCGCCCATTATCTTATAGTGACCTTCAAGGACCGTTCTTGACGGATGATAGAGTCCCTTCTTAGGCTCACCGGCAGAATATTCATATACAGGCTCGCCGTAGATGCTCTTGAACAGTTTGCCGTTGAAATTCTTCTCGCTTGACTGATTGGTCATGACAACACAGCCGATCTGCTTCTCAGGATCGAAGGTAATGTAAGACGAACATCCCTGAGTATTGCCGCCGTGACCATAGGTATTGGCTCCGTAGGGCAGACCCCAGATGCCGTGGCAATTCCTTACGTACTGTGTGTCGCCGAAATATGAGGTGGCGGTCATCATGACGTCAAATGTATTCGGGTCTTCGAAAAGAGGGAACTCATCCTGAACAAAGCAGGAAGCCCACTTGATAAAATCCTTAAGCGTTGAAACGCACGCGCCTGCCGGATAGACAGAAATATAGTAGAAAGCAGTGCCTGTGGGAGTGGTTCCGGAGTAGCAGACGAGCTTGTCGCGTCTTGCCCTGACATCAGGATTATCCATAAGGTCAGGCGTAATAGCCGTATCATTCATTTCCAAAGGCTTAAAGATATGTTCATGGACATAATCGGCAAAGCTCTGTCCTGATACGCGCTCGACAATATAGCTTGCGAGGGCAACACCCCAGTTGGAGTAAGCCGTTACCGTATCGGGCTCAAAGATCTGCGGAGGCATGTCGAGCTTCAGTGCTTCCTCCAGTGAATGATATTCGAACTGTGTGTCAATCATCATATCGGTATAGTATTCCTGGAAACCTGCCCTGTGGTTCATCAGGTCGATCATGCGGACAGGCTTGTCATATCTGAGGTTGGTAAGGAACCCCTCAGGAAGGTAGGTTCTGATATCAGCTTCCAGATCGATCTTGCCCTGCTCCCAGAGCTGCATGACACTGACCCAGACCATAGTCTTGGTCGTTGAACCCCAGTCGATGACCGTGTTCTCATCGACCTTGATGCCTTCAGCTATGTTGGAATATCCGTAATAACCTTCAAAGAGCGTCCCGTTCTTATCGAAAACACCGACCATTGCGCCGGCCGCCTCATCCTTGTGATCTTCATAGAACGCATTGACTATCTCTTCATAAGAGCCTGTGTAGATCTTATCCTTTTCTTTCTCAGCGGGTTTTGCGGAGCATGATGCCAGCAAACCAAGCGCCATCAGGGCAGATAAGACACATACTGCCACCTTCTTAAAAATCTTCATATCGATTCTCCCTTATTCCATTTTCATCAAACTGCTTTATTATATTACAATCACTCTTAACCTAACCTTAAACTTGGAGGATCTGATGAGAGGCATCGTTTTCGACATTGACGACACACTATACTGCAGACAGGACATGCTCGTGATAGCTGCCGAGAAAGTGCTTGGCGTCAAAGTACCCGACTGGCCTCAGTTCATCAGTATCTTCTACGAAAAGAGCGACATCAACATGGCGGGCCTCGAATCCGGCGAGATCTCGACTCACGACATCAACGGCTGGCGCTACAATGAGACATTCAGACTGTTAGGCCTTCCCTATAAGCCTGAGGACGGCGGACGTGCTGCCGACGCTTATCTGGAACTCCAGAGCCACATGTTTATAAGCGATGAGCTGGCTTCAGTACTGGATAAGCTTGCCAAGGATCCTGAGATAAAGCTCTCGATCCTTACCGCCGGCGAATCCAGACACCAGTGGAACAAGGTCGATATGCTAGGTTTGGACCGCTGGATTGACCGTTCTTCCGTTATCGTCACCGGTGACACACCGTATACAAAGCCTGACATCGAGCTGTTCCGCATGATGGAAGACCGCCTCGGGCTCTCCCCTTCCAACCTCTGGATGGTCGGCGACAATTACGACAAGGATATAGCAGGCGCGATAAAAGCCGGCTGGCATTCACTCTGGATCAACCGCCGCAGACTTCCAGCTCCTGAAGTTATTCCCGACATATCTGTACTTGATGACACTGAATTTGTTGAAGCTCTCGCAAAGGAATTCTTATGATGTTCGGTAAAAAGAAACCTGCACAGTTATCCTACGACAAGGTCAATGAGACACCCGCAGTAAAGTCGAGCATCTGCACAGGCGAGAAAACTGCCGGCTTCATCGACAATAAGACCGGCAAGTACCACGATGTGATGCTCATCAAATCAGACGCCGACCTTATAGAGTTCAAGAGGCTCTACGGCGTTGATGAAATAAAGACGATATATTAAGACGCAATCAAAACATTTTACACGGGCGCCCTCAAAGTTTATGCTTTGGGGCCGTTATTTTTTCGCCGGTTAAAATAATAATATTTGTTTTATCTTTAACTCCGGAAAACACTTCCCGGCTCATTTTCCACCTGTCGGTTTTTGTCGTATTTTGTAGGCTTTTGTCACTGGAAAACCGACAAACGGACCGCCTATAATCCAGGCATGGAAATTATGAATAAATATGTGCCCAAAGAGTATCTGGCCCTCAAGATAAACTACTGTAAAAAGTGTCTCAACGAGATACCTGATTATTCTGTGGCAGACCGTATCAAAAGAGGTAAACTGCGGAAAGTAATCAAAGCCAATAACCACGAGTATTTTCTTGATTCAAAACTCGGAAAAGAGTACCTCAAGAATATGCACAAAAGAAAACAGACAGAATGTCAACTGAAAATCTATGAGACGATCTGGAGTTGCCATTTTAACGATGAACCGCTTCCGGAATGCATGCCGCATAAGGTGATCAGAACCTTGCGCATTGATACAGATAAACAGGTGGTCATGGATAAGGCATTTTTCGACAGTTTGAAAAATGATGACAATTCCAAATACATAAAGTATAAAAGCAATTATTTCAACGGAATCTATTATCGTTCCGCGGCTGAACGCGATATAGCGATCTTCTACACATATCTGGGTATACCATTTAAATATGAACCCTCTATAATGCTTGCAGGACTTTATAAGCCAGTCAATCCTGATTTTATAATCTATATTGAAGAACTTGACACTTGCTTTATACATGAACACTTCGGCATGAAAGAATCATCCGATTATCTGACAACAACCAAGGTAAAATACAGCAACTATACTAATGCCGGTCTCATACCGGATCTTGATATCCTGTTCACTCACGACACCGGAGAAATGCCATTCGACATCAGATATTTATCAGCAAAACTGAACGCCGCAATATATTGCAAGACAATCGCATTTCCCGTCTGATAACTGTTCACGAAATGTTCGCCTATGAAGCAGTTAAATGACGGCCAAACAGACGACTTTTGCCAATGTTCGCCACTTTGGTCGCCTGTCATGACCTTCTATGACGAACATTTTGTGAACACTCGAAAAACTTAACGAACGGCGAACAGAACGCACATAAAAGCCGCAGGCACTTACATGTCTGCGGCTTAATTTCAGAAGCAAATAACTATCACAGATCGTAATACATCTCGTACTCCATCGGTGTAGGCATGGAGATGTGGCGGCCAAGATCCTTTCTGCGGTTGGCGATCCAGAGGTTGATCAGTTCGATCGGGAAAACGCCGCCTGCGGTGAGGAAGTCGTGATCCTTTTCGAGAGCTTTAAGAGCTGAACCTAATGACTTCGGCAGGCCCTTGATCTTTTTCTTGTCCTCTTCGGAAAGATTGAAGAGGTTGAAGTCATAAGGACCGTAGCCTTCTGCTTCAGGATCGATCTTGTTCTTGATTCCATCGAGGCCTGCCATAAGGATAGCTGCATAGCAATAGTAAGGATTGCATGTGGCATCAGGATTACGGAGCTCAAATCTCTTCTTGTCCGGTGTCTTCGCGTATGCAGGGATACGGATGACAGCACTTCTGTTGGCTGTGGCATAGCCGATGGTAACAGGTGCTTCGAAGCCCGGGAGAAGTCTCTTGTAAGAGTTTGTCGAAGGATTCGAGAATGCGCAGATCGCGGGAACGTGGCGCAAAACGCCTCCGATGAAATGCAGAGCTGTCTCGGAAAGGCCTGAATAACCGTTCTCGTCGTAGAATACCGGCTTGCCGTCCTTGAACATCAGCATGTGGACGTGCATGCCTGAACCTGCCTCACCGTAGAGAGGCTTGGGCATAAATGTAGCCGTCTTCCCTTCCTTAACTGCCTCATTCCTGATGATGTACTTTGTGAGCATGGTCTTGTCAGCCATCTCGGTCATTGGCGCGAACTCGACTTCGATCTCCATCTGGGCAGAGCCTACTTCGTGATGGTGATACTTGACCTTGATGCCCTGGTTCTCCATGAGCATGGATACGCGGGATCTGTAGTCGTACGCGATGTCCTGCGGGGGAGCTGCATGATAGCCACCCTGGTGCGGTGTCTGGAAGCCCAGGCTTCCTAATTCGCCCGTATTCCAGAATGCTTCTTCGCCGTCGATAGTAAATCCGGAACTGTTGGGCTTATTTGCATATGTGACTTCGTCGAAAACATAGAACTCGAATTCAGGTCCGAGAAGGAATGTGTCGGCAACGCCTAATTCCTTCATGTATTCTTCTGCACGCTTGCTGACATTTCTGGGCTCCTGGTTGAAAGGGATGTTCTCATCTTTGCCGATGATCCTTACGTCGCCGATCATGGACAGAGTCTTGATCTCACAGAAATCGTCGATAGCAGCACTGGAGAGATCAGGAATAAATACCATGTCACTCTTCTCGACAGGCGCAAAACCGTAGTTGCTGCCGTCAAATCCTATGCCTGCTGTCATTGTAGATTCGGAGAATCTGTCGGCAGGGATCGTCAGATGATGCCATCTGCCATTCAAGTCGATCATTCGGAAGTCGATCATCTTGATGTCGTTTTCCTGAATGAAGTTCTTCGCTTCCTCAAAGTTACTTAGCATATATTCCACCTCCGCTAAAGTATTGATTTAATAGTAACATGACCGCGCATGTAAAAACGTACATTAATATATAAA
>Ga0310697_10004119_pt1 | contig 14433 bp, 12 predicted proteins | sample 172DNAGHGlowgp2_FD_203883 | JGI IMG/M metagenome (GOLD analysis project Ga0310697, IMG submission 203883) | Sheep rumen microbial communities from Palmerston North, Manawatu-Wanganui, New Zealand - 1728 DNA GHGlow gp2 (v2) (version 2) | ecosystem: Host-associated > Mammals > Digestive system >...
TTTCGTTGCCCTGCCCCCCGCCCCCCCCCGCGTCTCTACGGTGGTGGCGGGATTTGCCGCGTCGCAGCGGTGGTGGCGGGGGGGGGAGATTTATTTGCGGAGGGTGTACAATAAAATCGAAGTGTCGCCGTTTCTATTGGCGGAAATTATATAAAGAAAAGAATATGTATAAAAAAGGAATGACGGCGATGGTGCTGGCGGCGATGGTGCTGGCCACGGGCTGTGGGAGCGGCCGGCCGGCGACCGCCACGAAGGCCAACCCCTACGAGCGGCAGCCCATCCGCGAGGTGACGGAGGCGCAGCTGGAGGAGGACGGGATGCTCATCGACGCCCTGACGCTGCAAGAAACGGGGCGCGAGGACGAGGCCCTGGCGGCCTACGGCAAGGTGGTGGAGCGTTTTCCGGGCTGCGACGCCGCATGGTACGGCATGACGCAGCTGCTGGCGCAGCGCGGATGGAGCGACAGTGCCGAGGCCTGCGCGCGCCGCGCCGTGGCCCTGGAGGGCGACAATGTGTGGTACCTCCTCTCGCTGGCCATGGTGCAGCAGATGAAGAACGACAACCAGGGCGCCGTGGCGACATGGGAGACCATTGTGCGCCAGAATCCCGAGGTGCTGGACTACTACTACGAGCTGTCGAACCGCTACATCGCCGCCGGCGACCTGCCGAAGGCCGTGGAGGTGCTGAACCGCGTGGAGAAGCGCATCGGCGTCACCGAGCCTATCTCGATGCAGAAAGCCAAGCTGTGGAACGCCGCCGGCAAGCCCGACAAGGCCATGGCCGAGGTGGAGGCCCTGGCCAAAGCCGTGCCGGGCGACAAGCAGAGCAACGCCATCCTGGCCGAGATGAACATGCAGCAGAAGCGCTATTCGAAGGCCAAGACCTACTACGACCGCATCCTGGCGGCCGACCCCGAGGATCCGTACATACACATACAGCTGGCCGAATACTACAAAGCCGTGGGGCAGCCTGCCGAGGCCGACAGCGAGATGGTGCGCGCCTTCGCCAACCCTGCCCTCGACGGCAAGAGCAAGCTGCAGCTCCTGGGGTCGTTCTACAGCACCGAGGAGTTCTTCGGCAGCCGCAGCGCCACGACGTTCCGCCTGATGGACATGGCCATGGCCGACTGCGCCGACAGCACGGAGTTTGCCGCCTTCTACGGCAACGTGCTCTTCAACCAGCACCGCTACGCCGAGGCGGCGCACCAGATGGAGCTGGCCCTGAAGCGCGACAGCAGCCAGTACGAGGTGTGGGAGATGCTGCTGGTGAGCCTCGACGCCGCGCACGACGACAGCGGCAAGACCCTCCGCTATGCACGGCGCGCCGCGCAGCTCTTCCCGGTGCACACCCTGCCGCACTACATCCTGGCCGTGCAGGCCGTGATGGACGGCCGCTACGACGAGGCGCTGGCCGAGACCGAGACCGCCGTCAAGTGGGGCTTCAGCAAGGGCTACCTCGAGGGCGCCACCTACGCCCTGCAGGCCGAGGCCTACTACCGCACGGGGCAGTACGACAAGGCCTGGCGGGCCTTCGACCGCAGCATCGCCGCGGAGCCCGACGACTGGCCGACGCTGAACAACTACGCCTACTACCTCTCGGAGCAGGGCATCGACCTGGAGAAGGCCGAGGCCATGAGCCGCCGCACCGTGGAGGCTCAGCCCGACAACGCCAACAGCCTCGACACCTACGGATGGATACTGCACCTGATGGGTCGCGACAAGGAGGCCCTGCCCTACCTGGAGAAGGCCGTGCGCCTCGACCCCAAGAGCGAGACGCTGAGGAAGCACCTGGAGGAAGTGATGAGTGAGGAGTGATGAGTGAGGAGTGAGGAGTGAGGAGTTTTATTTAGGTTTTATGAATATGAACAGAAGACATATAGCAATAGTGATGGGGCTGGGGCTGATGGCCCTGGTGGCCACGGGCTGCCGCAGCACACGCCCGGCAGCGGCACCGACGCCGGTGGCGACACCCGAGGTGCACGACTACACCGTGATGACCTTCAACGGCATTGTGGAAGGCATGAGCGTCAGCGGACAGGTGAGGATGGAGCGCGGGAAGGTCATCTGGTGCAGTGTGAGCAAGCTTATCGAACTCGGCCGCGCCATGGCCACGCCGGACTCGGTGTGGGTGCGCGTGCCCATGATGGGCCTCACGCAGGACGGCGACTACCGCGACGTGGAGCGGCTGACGGGACGCCGCATAACGTTCGGCGACCTGGAGGAGATACTGTCCAGCGCCGACGCCGAGCAGCGCATTGCCGCCCTGGGCAAGGAGATGGGCTACACGGTGCACCTGAAAATCACCCGCCGCGAGAAGGTCGACAAGCTGACCTTCCCCTTCAACAAATAGTATCAACACAAAAGCACAAAGGGAAATGAAAAAGAAAAGAACAATCGTGGCGCTGCTGGCGTTGCTGCCGACAGTCCTGATGGCCCAGAACCACCAGTATACACGCGACGACACAGCCCGGACGGTGGTGGACCGATACGTGGAGATGCTCAACATCGACGGCCTGCCGAAGGACAGCCTGCTGGTGATGGAGACCGCCATCACCACCAACCTCGACAGCAAGGACACCATCTGGATGCGTCGCTGGTATGCCGCAGGCGAGAAGCACCGCATCGAGGTGTGGATCGACAAGAAGCTCAACTTCGGCCTGACCAGCAACGGCAAGGACCGCTTCCGGACCTACTACCCGCGCGACGAGGACTGGGAGAGCATATCGAAAGAGACCTTCCACTACAAGCTGCAGGCCTACGACTTCCGCGGGCCGCTGTACCGCTGGCGCGAGACGGGCACGAAGCTGAGCTGGAACGGCACCACGGAGCTGAAGGGCGTGGAGCTGCAGGTGGTGAAAGTGGCCCGTCCGAATTGGTACACGCGCTACTATATGTTCGAGCCCGGGAGCGGGTTGCTGACCCTCATCTTCGAGACCGAAGAGCTGTTCGACGGCACCAAGGAAATCAGCCCCTCGCACATCGAGTGGAAGAGCGAACACGAATACCAGCCCCTGATGTCGGGCATGCTGCCCTCGCTGGAGAGCTTCATGCGCGACGGGGTGTTGACCATCATGCGCACAAGCTACCATTTCGAACCCCTGGACACAACCTTTTTTGAGCACGACTGATGGGAATACTGCAACCTGACGACGAATACTTCATGGGCGAAGCCCTGCGGGAGGCCCGCAAGGCCGAGGCCGAGGGGGAGATACCGGTGGGCGCCGTGGTGGTGGCGGGCGACAGCATCATTGCCCGCACGCACAACCAGACGGAGCTGCTGCACGACGTGACGGCCCACGCCGAGATGCTGGCCATCACGGCGGCGGCGGAGCACCTGGGGGCGAAGTACCTGACGGGGTGCACGCTGTATGTCACCCTGGAGCCCTGCACGATGTGCGCCGGAGCGCTGGGATGGAGCCAGCTGGCACGGATAGTCTACGGCGCACCGGACGAGAAGCGCGGCTTCGAACGCCTGGGACGCTCCATGCTGCACCCCAAGACGGAGGTGACGGCGGGCGTGAGGGGAGAGGAATGCCTGGCGCTGGTGAAGGAGTTTTTCAAGAAGAAGAGATAGAGAGAGGGATAGAGGGGATAGATATGATAGAAGGGATAGAAATTATAGATATTTATAGATAAAACCGATTGATTATGAAACCTACATTACTTGTTCTGGCTGCCGGTATGGGTAGCCGCTATGGTGGACTGAAACAGATGGACGGCGTGGGCCCCCACGGCGAAATCATCATGGACTACAGCATCGAGGACGCCATCCGCGCGGGCTTCGGCAAGGTGGTCTTCGTCATCCGCCACTCGTTCGAAGAGGAGTTCAAGAAGCACATCAACGCCGACCACTTCGGCCATCGCATCGAAGTGGAGTATGTCTTCCAGGAGCTCGACAAGCTGCCCGCGGGCTTCAGTGTGCCCGAAGGCCGCGAGAAACCCTGGGGCACCAACCACGCCATCCTCATGGCCAAGGATGTCATCCACGAGCCCTTCGCCATCATCAATGCCGACGACTTCTACGGTCGCGACGCTTTCGAAGTGATGGCACGCCACCTGGAGACCCTCGCCGGTACGGAAGGCAAATACTGCATGGTGGGCTACCGCCTGGAGAACACGCTGAGCGAGAACGGCACGGTGAGCCGCGGCGTGTGCGAGACCGACGCCAACGGGCTGCTCATCGGCATGACGGAGCGCACCTCCATAGGCCGCACGGCCAACGGCATCGAATACAAGGACGCCGACGGCAGCATGCACCCGCTGGCAGCCGACGCCACGGTGAGCATGAACCTCTTCGGCTTCACGCCCGACTACTTCGCCAAGAGCGAGAAGCTGTTCGTGGACTTCCTGAAAGAGCACGGCACGGAGATGAAGAGCGAGTACTACATTCCCTTCGCCGTCAACACCTTCATCCACAACGGCACGGCCACCATGACGGTGCTGAAGACCACGGCGCAGTGGTTCGGCGTCACCTACAAGGAGGACCGCCCGATGGTCGTCGAGCGCCTGGCCCGCCTGCACGCCGAAGGGGTGTATTAACCACTCCCGTATCTCCCGCTTCGCGAAATCTTGGAAATCCTGGAAATCCGATTTTCCCCCTGCCGGAGACATGAGAAAATCTTGGAAATCTGAAAGAATCTGGATATGATGGACCGAGAATTGCTGGATGCCCTTTCGTATGAAATCCGAGGGGCGGCTATGGAGGTGTATAATCATTTCGGCCCTGGATTGCTGGAGTCGCTTTATGAGAAAGCGCTAATGATTGAACTGCAGCTGCGTGACATAAAGGTTGAATCGCAGGTTCCAATAAAGGTGGCGTACAAAGGGGTTCCCATCGACGGCGACTACAGACTGGACCTCCTGGTTGAGGACACCGTCATATTGGAACTTAAATCTGTGACCGAACTGAATGCCTTGCACTATAAACAACTACGAAGCTACCTGAAACTGATGAACAAGCCACTGGGCTGGCTTATCAACTTCAACGAGAACGATTTTGCCCATGGCATGATTAAAGTTCCCAACCGTTTCTACAAACAATAGATTCCTCCAGATTTCCAAGATTTGCCATGAGCCATCAGAAAGAGACAAATAATTTCCAAGATTTCCAAGATCTCGCGGAGCGGGAGGTAACAGCATTTGCCAGAGAGCACGAGAACGAGGATACCGCGCGGTTGCTGCTGAGTGCCGGGCGGTATCCTGGTGTTGATATGGCTGCGGCGGTGCAGCAGATAGAGGGGCGGCGGACGGCACGGGAGAAGTGGCCGGGGCTGCTAGAGTGCGAGGCGTTCCTCTACCCTCCGCGGCTGAACCGCGAGCAAGCCTCGTCGGAGATTACGGCCTTGCGCAAAGCCGACATCTGCCATCCGCGGTTCTCCTTCCTCCAGCTGCACGGCCAAGAGGAGGACCGGCCGTTCCGCATCGCCGACCTGACTGGCGGTATGGGAATCGACACCTTCGCCCTGGCCGGATGGAAGGCGGAAAAGCCCATGGAGGTCGAAGTGGACTATGTGGAGCAGGACCCTGAGCTCTGCGAGCTGGCCAGAAGCAACGCAAAGGCCCTGGGGTTAAGCAATGTCCACGTCCATTGTGGCGACAGCCTGAAGTGGCTCGAGAAACAGGACAGGCGCTTCGACCTGATATTTGTCGACCCCGCCCGTCGCGACAAGCAGGGGCGCAAGGTCGCGGCCTTCGAGGATTGCACGCCCGACATATTGGCTCATCAGGAACTGTTGCTGTCCAAAGGGGAAGAGATTATGGTGAAGGCATCGCCGATGATCGACATCTCGTTGGCAGTTTCGCAACTGCGCGACATCAGCGACATCTATGTCATAGCCGTCCAAGGCGAGTGCAAGGAGGTGCTGTTCCTTTGCGGAAGGGCCGACGGCGAGCCCTTTATCCATTGCGACCACCTGCATCATGGCGAGGTGGACACATTTGCCTTCACTCGCGAAGACGAGGCCCGGGCCCAGGCCACCTATGCCAGCAAGATGAAGAAATACCTCTACGAGCCCAATGCCGCGCTGATGAAAGCCGGGCCTTTCAAAATGCTGAGTCAGCAGATGGAGGTGGAAAAGCTGTCGCGCAACACACATCTCTACACAAGCGACAGCCTCATCCTGCGCTTCCCTGGCCGCATCTTCAGCGTCCTTGTGGAAATCAAGCCCACCCGCAAAGAGGTGCAAAAGAGGATTCCCGACGGGAGAGCGCATGTGGTCACGCGCAACTACCCCATGTCCGCTGCCGAGCTGCAGAGGCAGCTGGGACTGAAGGAGGGCGGCGACCTCTTCGTCATCGCCACCACCTTGGGCACGCGCCCGTGTGCCTTTGTGGCAGAAAGAATTAACTAATCGATGATTGTCAGCCGTTCCGCTGGCGGAATGGCAGGAGCGGCAAGTCCGGCACCCAGCCGTTGCCGACTGCGGAGGATACGCACCTCGTCGTAGAGGCCGCTGGCGATGAAGGCATCCAGTATCCGGCGTCCGCCTTCGACAATGACGGACTGGATTTTCTTTTCGTAGAGCGAGGCGAGGGTCTCCTCGACGGTCCGGGTGCGCAGGTGGAGCCAATGGCTGGGCACATCGCCAAGGCGACCGCGGCGGTCGAGCACCACGGGTTGCGGCTGGGGGCCGAGGAAATGGCGCGCCGTGAGCGAAGGATGGTCGCGCAGGTAGGTCTCGCTGCCCACCAGGATGGCGGCCTCCTCGGTACGCCAGCGGTGGTTGAGGCGGTTCTGTCCAGGGGTGCTGAGCCAGTAGGGCTGCGACGGGTCGGCAGGAGCCAGGAAGCCGTCGGCACTCTGCGCCCATTTCAGTATGACGTAGGGGCGACGCTTTTCCATGAAGGTGAAAAAACGGCGGTTCAGCTCGCGTCCCTCGGTCTCCAGCACATGGCGTTCCACCTCGATGCCGGCCTCCTCCAGTTTGCGGAAGCCGTTGCCGGCGACGAGGGGGTTGGGATCGTCGTTGCAGCACACCACACGGCGGATGCCGCGCTCTGCGACCAAGTCGGCGCAGGGGGGCGTCTTGCCATAGTGCGAACAAGGCTCGAGGTTGACATAGAGCGTGGCACCGTGGAACACCTCCAGCGGCAGCGGACGCAGCAGGGCGTTGCGCTCGGCGTGGTAGCCACCGTAGTACTGATGGTAGCCCTCGCTGACGATGCGGCCGTCCTTCACCACCACGCAGCCCACCATCGGGTTGGGCCTCACGCGTCCCAATCCGTTGGCAGCCAGCTGCAGGCAGCGGCGCATATAGACTATGTCCTGCTCGTTGTGCATATCGGTTTCGGGGTGCAAAAATACGAAAACTTTTCCATTTGGAGAGATTTTTCTTCGCCGGTGGCCCGGGGTGGCAATAAAGCGGGACGAATTGCGTTATACCAATAACTATTAGACCCACCTAATGAAGCACATCTTCGTCATCAACCCCCATGCCGGCGGCGAGAACCATGCCGAGTGCCTTGCCAAAGAGATTGAAGCCCTTGCCGTCGACAGCGAGATATACCTGACCACAGGCCATCTGGACGCCACCCGATATGTGGACCAATACTGCCGCGCACACCCCGGCGAAGCCGTGCGTTTCTACGCCTGCGGCGGCGACGGCACCCTGAACGAGGTGGCCTCCGGCGCCCTCCCCCACCCCGAGGCCGAGGTGGGCTGCTACCCATGCGGCAGCGGCAACGACTACGTGAAATACTGGCCCTCGGCCGACTTCCGCAGTCTCCAGGCCCTCGTCGAGGCCCCAGCCGTGCCCGTGGACCTGATGCGCGTCCGCTTCGACGGACAGGAGCGCCATTGCGTCAACCTGATGAACCTGGGCTTCGAGGCCGCCGTATGCCGTTCGATGGAAATTGTCAGGGGCAAGCCCCTGGTGGGCGGCAAGATGGCCTACACCTCGGGCATCGTCCACAGCCTCACCTACGGCCGCCACCACCCCTGCCGCATCAGCGTCGACGGCGACGCCTGGCACGAGGGCGACATGCTGCTGGGCTCCCTGGCCAACGGCCGCTATGCCGGCGGCGGCTACTGCTGCGCCCCGCGGTCGGTGAACGACGACGGCCTGCTGGAGGTGATGGCCGTGCGGCCCATCTCGGTGGCGCGCTTCGTCTCCGTCATCGACCTGTACAAAAAAGGGCAACACCTGGACAGCCCCAAGATGAAGGACGTGGTGGAATACCGCCGCGGGCGACGCGTCAGCATCGAGAGCGACAAGCCCCTATGGGCAGCCCTCGACGGCGAACTGGTGTGCTCCCGGAGCTTCGCCATCGACAACCTGCCCCAGGCCATCCGCTTCGCCGTACCGCAGAAATAGAAAAAAGGTCCCGCCAAAAAGGAGAATTGGCGGGACCTTGCTTGATATGCTTGCTTGTTTATTCCTTTAACTGCACTTACTCCATCCGCAGTTGGGGCAACTCTTGCAACCGCTGTTGTAGACCAGTTTGCTGCCGCAGTCGGGGCACACCTCGTCGGTCTCGGTGCCGTCCTTGATGTAGCGTTTCAGGGCACGGGCCACACCGTTGGACCACGTGGTGATGCTGTCGGTGTCGAAGTTCAGCTTGCCGATGAGCTCCACCACGTTGGGGATGGGCATGCCGTGGCGCAGGATGCCGGAGATGAGCTTGGCGTAGTTCCAATACTCCTTGCGGAACATGCGCGAGAGGCCTTCCATGGTGATGTGGTAGCCGTCCTGGTCGGTGAACTGGAAGTCGTAGCGGGCGTGCTCCTGACCCTTCTCCTTGACGCGGATCACCCAGCCTTTCTCCACCCACTTGGGCAGGAGGAAGTTCTCGGCACGGCCGGTGAAGATTTCATACGGACGGCCTTCGTACATGCCGACGACGGCAATCCAGTCCTCCTTCTCGTTCTTGAAGCGCACCACCTCGGCCTCCAGTTTCTTGGGGCGCTTGGGGGCGCGGTTCTCGCCGAAGCAGGGCACGTCCTTCTTTTCGTTGTTGGCAACGAGGACGCCGGTGCGCGAGCCGTCGCGGTAGATGGTGCAACCCTTGCAGCCGCTCTCCCACGCGGTCTCGTATATCTTGCTCACCACCTCCTTGGTGGTCTCCTTCGGAATGTTGACGGTGACGCTGATGCTGTGGTCCACCCACTTTTGGATGGCGCCCTGCATCTTCACCTTGGCCACCCAGTCGATGTCGGCGCTGGTGGCATGGAAATAGGGGCTCTGCTCGATGAGCTTCTGCAACGTGGCGTCGTCCATGCGCTTCACCTCCTCCACGTCGTAGCCGTTGATGCGGGCCCAGTCGAGGAACTTGGGATGGAACACGTTGTACTCCTCGAAGTAGTCGCCGTTCTCGTCCTTGATGATGTTCTGCTTGCTGTTGTCCTTGTCGTTGGGGTTGATTTTCTTGCGACGCTTGAAGCTCACCAGAAACACCGGCTCGATGCCCGAGGTGGTCTGGGTGCAGATGCTGACGGTGCCCGTGGGGGCGATGGTCAGCAGGGCTATGTTGCGGCGGCCGTACTTGGTCATCTCCTCGTAGAGGGCGGGGTCGGCCTCGCGAATGCGGCTGATGAAGGGGTTGTTCTCCTCGCGACGGGAGTCGTAGATGGGGAAACAGCCGCGCTCCTTGGCCAGCTGGACGCTGGAGGCATAGGCCGCCAGGCAGAGGGTCTGCTGCACCTTGACGGCGAAGGCCGTGGCCTCGTCGCTGCCATACTGCAGTCCCAGGGCGGCCAGCATGTCGCCCTCGGCAGTGATGCCGAAACCGCTGCGGCGGCCTTCGAGGCACTTCATCTTGATGTTGAGCCACAGGTTGTGCTCCACCATCTTGATTTCGTCGCTCTCGGGGTCGCTCTCAATCTTGCGCAGTATCTGCTCCACCTTCTCCAACTCGAGGTCGATCAGGTCGTCCATCAGGCGCTGGCCTTTCATGACGTGCTCGCGGAAGAGGTCGAAGTTGAACCTTGCCTCCTTGGTGAAGGGCTTGTCCACGTAGCTGTAGAGGTTGATGGCCTGCAGGCGGCAGCTGTCGTAGGGGCAGAGGGGTATCTCGCCGCAGGGGTTGGTGCTGACGGTGCGGTAGCCGAAGTCGGCATAGCAGTCAGGCACACTCTCGCGCAGGATGGTGTCCCAATAGAGCACACCGGGTTCGGCCGAACTCCACGCGTTGGCGATAATCTTGTTCCACAACGCGCGGGCGTCTATCTCCTTGGTATAGGTGGGGTTGGGCGAGTCGATGGGGTACTGCTGCACGAAGGGCTTGCCCTCCATGGCGCAACGCATGAACTCGTCGGTAATCTTCACGCTGACGTTGGCGCCGGTAATCTTGCCCTGCTCCAGCTTGGCGTCGATAAACTGCTCGGCGTCGGGATGCTTGATGCTGATACTGAGCATCAAGGCTCCGCGGCGGCCACCCTGGGCCACCTCGCGGGTGGTGTTGCTGTAGCGCACCATGAAGGGCACGATGCCGGTGGAGGTGAGGGCGGAGTTCTTCACAGGGCTGCCGCCGGGGCGTATGTGGCTCAGGTCGTGACCCACGCCGCCGCGACGCTTCATCAGCTGCACCTGCTCCTGGTCAATCTTCATGATGCCACCGTAGGAGTCGCTGTTGCCCTGGTTGCCGATAACGAAGCAATTGCTCAGGCTCACCACCTGGAAGTTATTGCCGATACCGCTCATCGGGCTGCCCTGCGGGACGATGTACTTGAAATCCTTCAGCAGCTGGTAGATCTCCTCCTCGCTCAGGGGGTTCTGGTACTTGTCCTCGATGCGGGCATATTCCGAAGCCAGGCGATGGTGCATCATGTCGGGGTTGAGCTCGTAGATGCGGTTGTCCTCGCGCAGGGCGTACTTGTTCATCCAGACATTGGCTGCCAGCTCGTCGCCGTGGAAATACTCCACCGACGAACGCATAATCTCTTCCGGGGTGTACTGACGGTACTCTTTCGGTTCCTTCTGGGGTTCGGTTGATGAAAACAAGTCGCCTTGCATGTTTGCTCCTTTTATATTATGTTGTTATACTATAAATTATTACAAAGACCATCGGCCTTTTTTTCACGATGCTAAATTAGTTCAAAAAAACAGAATTCCGCCAACAAGTTATCAACAAATCCACCCCCAATCGGGGCACTCCTTTTGCATTCAAACGTTTAGTCGGTGGATAACGATTTGCCACCCCTCCACCCCCTGCCAGCCCGTCAACTTTTCAACAACACTTGCCATATCAAATTTATTTTGTAACTTTGCACCGTCAAACATAATTAATAAATCAACATAACGACTATCATGCACGATTTCACCTTTCAGAACCCTGTGCGGGTTCATTTCGGACACGAGAAGCTCGGTCTCCTCGGCAATGAACTGAAACAATTCGGCAAACGCGTCCTGCTGACCTACGGCGGCGGCTCCATCAAAAAAATCGGCCTCTACGACCGCGTGGTGGCTGCCGTGAAGGAAGCCGGCATGGAGCTCTTCGAGCTCGGCGGCATCGACCCCAACCCCCGCATCGCCTCCGTGCGCGAGGGCGCACGCCTCTGCAAGGAGCACCACATCGACGTCCTCCTGGCCGTGGGCGGCGGCTCCACCATCGACTGCACCAAGTGGATCGCCGCGGCCGCCTGCGTCGACCACGACGCCTGGGACTTCTTCGACTACGACAAGTGGGCGCCCGTCAACAAGGCCCTGCCCATCGTCAGCGTCCTCACCCTCTCGGCCACAGGCTCCGAAATGGACAGCGGCGGCGTCATCTCCAATCCCGACACCGACGACAAGCGCGGACGCCTCAGCCCCCTGCTCTTCCCCAAAGTCTCCTTCCTCGACCCCACGCTGACCTACACCGTCAGTCCCTACCAGACGGCCTGCGGCAGCGCCGACATCTTCTCCCACCTCATGGAAGAATACTTCACCACCGACCAGCCCATGTTCCTCATCGACACCTTCATCGAAGGCATGATGCGCACCGTCGCCCGCTACGCCCCCATCGCCATGCGTGAACCCGACAACTACGAAGCCCGCGCCAACCTCATGTGGGCCTCCAGCTGGGCCATCAACGGCCTCATCGGTGCCGACAAGGGGCAGGCCTGGAGCTGCCACCCCATGGAGCACGAGCTCTCCGCCGTCTACGACATCACCCACGGCCACGGCCTGGCCATCCTCTCGCCCCGCTGGCTGCAGTACTGTATGAGCGACACCACCCTTCCGCGTATCGCCCGCTTCGGCATCTCGGTCTTCGGACTCGACCCCACCCTGCCGCAGCAGGAACTGGCCCTGCGCGCCATCGACGCCCTCAGCCACTTCCTCTTCGACACCCTGGGCCTCAAGCGCACCCTCGCCGAGCTCGACATCGACGAGAGCCACTTCGACTCCATGGCCGCCAAAGCCGTCCTGCCCTATGGCGGCAGCCTCCCCGGCTTCCGCACCCTGACCAAGGACGACGTGGTCAATATCTACCGCATGTGCCTGAAATAAAAAAGAAAGAATACAAAAAGGGCGGCGGCCTCTTGCGAGGCCGCCGCCCTTTTTTGTTTTAGTCCTCGGCATGCTTGCGACTGCCGTCGATGGCCTCGCTGACGTTGATGACATAGTCGCCCAACTTCTCGTACAGCGCGTAGAGGCTACTGTAGGCGTTGCCGATGGCGTAGTCGTACACGCCCAGCTTCAGGGCGTCGAGGTGCTGGTTGCGCAGGCGGTCGCGGAAGGCGTTGATCTCGTGTTCGGCGGCATAGGCGGCGTCGAGGTCTATGTGGTCGTAGTCGCGCAGGTTGCTGTCCATCACGTCCAGGGCATGCTGCACCAGCTCGCTCATGTGCTGCAGATTGGCGTTCAAACCGGCGTCGAAATGCACAGCGTCCTCGCGCTTGTTCTGACGCGTCATGGCAATCTGGTAGACCGTGTCGCCGATGGATTCGAGGTTGTCTATGATGCGCAGCATGGAACTGATGCGCTGCGAGGCGTGCTCCGACACATCGCCCGAACCCACCTTGGTGAGGAACTTCGAAATTTCCATCTCCATACGGTCGGTGATGTCCTCGTATTTGGCTATACGGGCCATGATGGCATCGAAGGCCTCGTCGCTCTCGGCCGTGCGCAAGCCCGGCAGGAAGGTGTACATGCGCAGCACCCGCTTCGAGAACTCCGCAATCTCGCTCTTGGCGCTCTGCAGGTTGAGCTCGGCAGTGCTGAGCCAGTTGCCCTCGATGTAGGTCAGGCGGAACTCGTCCTCGCTGCTCTCCTCGGGCTTGGCCTTCACCATCCAGTCCACAATCTTCAGTATCTGCGGAATGAAGAACGCCAGGATGATGGTGTTGCCCACGTTGAACACCGTGTGGAACAGCGAGATGGCCATCGGCACGGACTCGGGGTTGTAGGCCTCGTCGGTGGCCGGCACATAGGGGCTGCATCCGGTCATGCCCTCGGTGAGGTGCGCAATGAACCGCATCAGCGGCGAGAACACCACCAGCGTAATCACCACACCCACCACGTTGAACACCAGGTGGGCACGGGCGGCCTTCTTGCCCGCCGTGTTGGCCACCATGGCCGCCAGGTTGGCCGTGATGGTGGTGCCGATGTTCTGGCCCATGACCAGGGCCACGGCCACGTCGAACCCGATCCAGCCGTTGTAGCACATCACCAGCGTAATGGCCATCATGGCCGCCGACGCCTGCACCAGGCAGGTCAGCGCCGCACCGATGGCGATGAAGAGCAGTATGGACCAGAACCCGTAGTCGCTCATGGTCCCCAGGGCATGCAGGAAAGCGGGATACTCCTCAAGGTTGGGCATGGCGGCCTGCAGCAGCTCCATGCCGATGAGCAGCAACGCCAGGCCGATGACCGACTGGCCGATGGACTTCATGCGGTCCTTGTGCGAGAAGATGAAGAACAGACTCACCGTCGCCAGCAGCATCGGCAGGCTGAAGCCCCCGGCGCTCTCGCCCAGGCCGAAGAGGGTGATGATCCATGCCGTCACCGTGGTGCCGATATTGGCACCCATGATGACCGCCACGGCCCCCGCCAGCGACAGCAGACCGGCATTGACGAAGCTGACCACCATCACCGTCGTGGCCGACGAACTCTGGATGGCCGCCGTCACCGCCGTGCCCGTCAGGATGCCGCTCAGCGGCTTGCCCGTGAAACGGCTCAACACGGCCCTCATTTTCGAACCTGCAATCTTCTGCAATCCCTCGCTCATCAGTTTCATGGCGAACAGGAACACAGCCAGCGCCCCGGCGAAATTGATGACAATCAGCAATATATCCCAAAAACTCATATACAAAACATTATATATTAAGTTTGCAAAAATACACATATTCTCCCGAAAAAATTGTTACATTTTTGTTAAGTTTTCATTCCTCCACCCCTTCCCCACCTCCATTCCCCCACCTCCGACCCCATACCTACCCGAGAGGTACATAATTCGGCATTTCTTATATCGTTCTTATATCGTTCTCATATACTTCTCATATACTTCTTATATAGGT